>Ga0209808_1001047_pt1 | contig 14062 bp, 7 predicted proteins | sample GraSoiAngelo_157_FD_186171 | JGI IMG/M metagenome (GOLD analysis project Ga0209808, IMG submission 186171) | Grasslands soil microbial communities from the Angelo Coastal Reserve, California, USA - 14_1009_16_20cm (SPAdes) (version 2) | ecosystem: Environmental > Terrestrial > Soil > Grasslands ... | reverse complement strand
CCATAGGTTTTCTGCCAACGTGTGCGCATGTAAACCAGGGAGCGGCTGATTTCTTCCTGGGAGACTTCGGCATTTGGTCCCGCAAGAACTGAGGCCGCTTCGTGCTTGGCGGCTTCGAGTAGTTGGCGATCGCGAATTATATTCGCAACGCGAAAGCTGGGTAATCCGGCTTGCCGCGTGCCGAAGAACTCACCTGGGCCCCGGAGCTCCAAGTCCAGTTCAGCAATCTTAAAGCCATCATTGGTGCGAACCATGGCATCCAGGCGGCGTTCGCCCTCTTCGGAAACTTTGCCACCGGTCATCAGAATGCAGCAAGACTTGGCTGCGCCACGGCCGATACGCCCTCGTAACTGGTGTAACTGGGCTAGGCCGAATCGCTCGGCGTGCTCGATCACCATGATCGTTGCATTCGCGACATCGACTCCGACCTCAATCACCGTCGTCGAAACCAGGATGTCGAGCTCGCCTTTCTGGAAGAGCCGCATCACTGTTTCCTTCAGGTCGGGATCGAGGCGGCCATGCAGAAGACCTACGCGGAGTTCGGGAAAAATACGGTTGCTCAGTTCCTTGTACATCTTGATAGCGGCTTTAAGCTCGGTTTCTTCGTTCTCCTCAATGACTGGATAAACCACGTAGGCCTGATGGCCGACTTTTACCTGCTTGCCGACAAAATCCCAGACGTCGGTTGAACGTTCGTCCGATACACGGCGTGTAACGATTGGAGTGCGTCCCGGCGGCATCTCGTCGAGAACACTGATGTCGAGGTCGCCGTAAAGTGTGAGTGCGAGCGTGCGAGGGATGGGAGTGGCAGTCATGACCAGAACGTCGGGCTCAGCGGGAATGGCCGAGCTGCGCTCGGCAGGACGGCCGGGGGCGGCCGTCCCCACGTGGCCAGTGCTTGGATTCTTCTTCATCAGTTTGAAGCGTTGCAGCACACCGAACCGGTGTTGCTCATCAACTATCACCAGCCCAAGGTTAGCGAAATCTACTTTCTTCTCAATCAGGGCATGCGTGCCAATAACCAATTGCGCATTCCCTTGCGCAATGTGACGCCGCGTCTCGCGCTTGCGATCGTCTTCCAATGATCCGGTCAGGAGCACTACACGGTATCCTGCCGGTTCGAGCACCCGCCGCGCGGAAAAGTAATGCTGCTGCGCCAAAATTTCGGTCGGAGCCATCAACGCGACTTGAAATCCGTTCTCCATGGCGATAATCGCGGCTTCAAAGGCGACGATCGTCTTACCTGAGCCGACGTCCCCTTGCAGCAGGCGGCGCATGGGAAAGGGCTTCCCCATATCGGAAGCGATTTCTTTCAGCACTCGTTTTTGCGCGGGCGTGGGATGAAATGGCAGAATTTTTTTAATAGCCTCGCGCACGGGGTCATCAAGGCGGAATGCGATCCCGGTCTGGGCTTTTTGCTCCCGGCGTTTGAGTTCGAGTCCGAGTTCGATAAAAAAGAGTTCCTCGAAGATCAGGCGAATATGCGCCGGCGTGCGGGAGGTTTGCAGATCCTCGAAGCTCTCGCCGGCCTCCGGCCAGTGGAGTTTCCAAATGGCGTCTCTTGGAGAAATAAGGCTGAGGTGCCTTCGAACTATGGTAGGAATCGCATCCGGCAGCTCCGGCGACAGGTTTTCGAGCGCTGCGTGGATAATGCGACGAAACCAACGCGAGGTGAGCCTCCCCTGGCCGGCTGACTCGTAAATTGGGACAATCCTGCCAACTTCCAGCGAAGCTGCGGCTTTTTGTTCGGTGCCATCTGAGGAGCCATCGTCAGTAGAGTCGCCCAGAATCTCAAACTGCGGCTGGACGAGTTGCAACTCGCCTCCGTATGGGTCTTCTTCAACTTTTCCATAGAGGGCGACCATCTGCCCGGGCTTAAAGCGGTCACGAAGATAACTGGCGTTGAACCAGATACAGCGCAGCCGGGTTCGACCCTGACCGGCCGTCATTTGAAAGATGGGCATTCGCCGGGTGCGGAACAAGCCTGAGGTCCGAACTTCAGCAACAACGGTCGCCATTTCCCCGGCTCGTAATTCGTTGATGCTGCGAGGATTCAGGCGGTCTTCGTAGCGAAACGGTAGATAATGCAGCAGATCATCAACCGTATGAATGTCTTTGCTCGCCAATATCTCAGCCAAGCGAGGCCCAATTCCCTTAACGTACTGAACGGGAGTATCCAGTTCCAGCATCTGAAGGGATGGTAACAAAAGCAGCGGTTGCCCTTGACGGTTGGCATTTAGACCGATCAAATCCTGGATTTCTCTGGTGTCTAAATCAGCTATGGCCAATTTCGTTCACGCCCTGATCGCGGTGCTAGGGGGGAACGCGGCCTATTTTCTCCTTATGCCCTATTTACCTGTTGGCGCGCAGCATGTGCCTTTTCACATCGACCTGGGTTTAGTCGTGGACTTCTGGTTCTGCCTGGTCGTTTTCGGGATCGTGAAAACCGTAGCCAAGAAAAGAAGCGAAGCCAAGCTGCACAGGCAGTGACACGGGCCATCCTCCTTACTCGTGTGGGACTTCTCTAGGTTACTTTCGGAACCTAGGTAACCACTGCCTGGCGCGTTAAAATCCGCCAAGGATTATGCAGAAGATCGCAATTTTGTACGATGCCAGCCAGGCGGTATTGTCGACGTTTGAGCTGGACGAGGTCCTGCAGCAGATCCTGATTATTGCCCGCGATTACTTCCATCTGCCAAACGTCAGTATCCTGCTGCTGGATAAGGAGACGAATGAACTTTACGTTCGCTCCCAAATTGGGTGGGATCAGAAATCGGACGGTGTCCGTGTCCCGATCGGGACGGGATTGATCGGTACGGCCGCTAAAGAAAAGCGCCCGGTCTATGTCCCTGACGTAACTAAGGACCCACGTTATCTCCCGTGCTCCAAGAAGACCGCGTCGGAACTGGCAATTCCACTGATGGTGCGGGATGAAGTTGTGGGAGTTCTCGATTGCCAGAGCGAGAACGTCGACCACTTTGATTCGGAGACGATCGATCTCTTGACCTTGTTTTCAACCCAGGCTTCCATGGCGCTGCAGAACGCGCGTTTGTACTCGCTGGAACGCCGCCGCGCTTCGCAACTGGAGGCGATCAATGCCATCGCGCAGCAGACTACAGCGGTGCTGGATGCGAAAGAATTGCTGTCCAAGGTCTGCATGCTGATTCAAAACGCATTCCGCGTTTCACATGTATCAGTATTGTTGAAGGATGATGACGACTTGGTGCTCCGCGCTCATCATGGAGACCTCACGCCACGTATCCCGGAGGGAGGCCGTCTGACCGCCAGCGCTGGCCTATGGGGCCGAGCGCTCGAGACCGGCAAAACGCTGATCGAAAATGATGTGAAGAAGAGCTCTGACTGTATTAATTTCTATGTCGAAACCAATGCCCGGATGTGCATTCCTCTGGTCTCATTCGGGCAGACCTTGGGAGTGCTGGTCTTAGACAGCGCGCAAACAGGGGCGTTCAATCCCAATGACATTCAGTCGCTGGAATCTGTTGCCGACATCTGCGCGACCGCCATTCAAAACGCCCACTATGTGGACCGAGTGAAACAGTTGGCTTATTTGGATGGTCTGACAGGGATCTTTAATCGACGTTTCTTCGAACTGCGAATCGCCGAAGAACTGGAACGAGCACGCCGGTTTAATACCGGGATGGCGGTGGTTATGGTAGACATCGATCAGTTCAAGCGCCTGAATGATGAATTCGGGCACTTGCTGGGGGATGAAGTTTTGCGCCAAGTTTCCTCGATATTCCATCAGCAACTGCGAAAGATTGACGTGGTGTGCCGCTATGGCGGCGAGGAGTTTGCCATACTCCTGGCGCAGACTAACCAGCAGCATGCTCTCGGTGTCGCTGAGAAACTACGGCGGATGGTAGAGGCTTGGCAATTCCCCGGTGTGCCGCGTCCAGTGACGATCAGCGTGGGAGCTGCCACTTGCCCTGATCATGGAGTGACGCGCGACGAGTTGGTGAAAGCAGCGGATCTAGGGCTGTACGCCGCGAAGCAGGCTGGACGAAACCGAGTCTGTATGGCTACCGAGCGCCAGAGCAGCGCAGCACAGGTGGCAGGCAAATAAACGCACGGGTGGACGCGCCCCTCCTAATATTTTACCTTACACTCGCGAAGCAGCAGCGCAGGTGTTTGCCTCGCCACGTCATTCAATAGGACCCATCAGTTCGAATGAGCGCCTTCTGTCAACGGATCACAGTGAGAATCGGAGTGGTCTTCACGTTGGTTGTTTTGAGTGTGGCCGGTTCTCTCCTGACAAAGACCGCGGCTCGGGCGGGCCAGACACCAACAGACGTGAATGCCAGAGACGCGCACGGCATGACACCGTTGGACTATGCGGTTGAACAAAACGATATCGGTTCCGTGCTTGCGCTGATTCACGCCGGAGCCGATGTAAATGCGAGGAGTAATACCGGCAGGACAGCTCTGTCTTGGGCGGCTTTGCACGGTTACATTGAGATTGCTCGAGCCTTGGCCCAGGCAGGTGCCGACCTGAACGTCAAAGACGCACAAGGGGGCACCCCGTTCACTTTGGCATTCGAGGCTGGACACTTCGAGGTTGTACAGGCTCTTATCAAAGCAGGTGCCGACGCAGATCCGTCCCAAGTACGAAAAGATGTGAACGCGCAAGACGGGTCTGGAGATACGCCGTTGGTGCACGCGGCCAAACGGGGCGATATTGCTTCCATCCGCGCACTGGTTCAGCTCGGAGCCGATCCGAATGCTCCGGATATGTCCGGCAGAACTCTTCTTGCTTGGTCATCCTTTGGTGGCGGTCTCGAGGTGGTTCGAGCCATGATTGAGGCGGGCGCGGATGTGAATATGAAGGACAAACAGGGATTCACACCTCTGATCCTGGCTGCCCAGATGGGACACACTGCCGTTGTGCAGGCTCTCATCGAAGCTGGTGCCAATGCAGATTCGGAAGGCCCTGCTGGCTGGAGTGCCTTAATGCAGGCATCATATTTCGGCCGCTTGGGGGCTGTGCGTGTGCTCATCCCGGGCACAAATGTGAACTACAGAGCCAAGAACGGCATAACCGCCTTGATGCTCGCGCGTTGGGCCTGCCAACTTGAGATAGTCGAGGCATTAACCCGAGTCGGCGCTGTTCTCGGCTCGGAAGAGTGGAGACGGGCGCCAGGGTTCGCTGATTTTCCTATTAGCCGGATATATAAAGGCGTTCCGGCACCGGTTAACCTTAGCAGTAATCCGACGGCTCGTTCTTTCAGAACCCGGCTGAGACAAGAAGCCCGAAAGGGACCCAATTTTGCTGGTCACTACACGGTGGCTTCGTGGGGATGCGGAAGTAACTGTGAGTCGATTACGATTGTGGATGCGCTCACCGGCCGTGTATACGATGGCATTGGCGATGACAGAGGAGCAGACTTCAAGATCAATAGCAATCTTATGATCGCAGATCCTGCCTACCCTCCAGAGGGACTGGCATATGAAGACAACACCAGCGATAAGCTCCCTGTTCGCTATTATGTCTGGAACGACCATAAGTTCAAGCTCATTTATGAAGAGACTTGTTCTGTGATAGGTAACCATCAAAAGTGTGGCTGTGATGGCTTAAAAGAATCATTCGTGCCAGTGCTTAAGTGAGTTGGGTTGCCAGTGGGTTGCGAGTATTTCCAAAGGCCATTATACGAAGACCTGCTTCCCGAAAAAGAGCGAAAACTCCTTTTGGAACGGGTCTGGCTCTGTTGACATCCTGAAGTACGGATCACGTGCTACAGGCGGTAAAGATTGTAAGGCAAAACTAACAGCAGTGCTTGGCGGCGCTGCGTGAGCAGGCAGCGGCCGGGAGCGCGGCAGGACAGTTTGCCTTTGGCCACGGAGAAGACGGTTTCAATCAACGCACGACGACAGTATTTTCGCCATGGGGAAATCGTGTCGCATTTGAGCTCGGACGCCACGTGTAGACAATCTCGGATAAGGGCCTCGGAGTCGTGCTTAGTCAAGGTTAGAATTTCTGAAAGGGGCTGTGCTCAAGGATCTGGCGGGCTGCATTCAACTGCGGCTGGGTCAGTAGCTGTGTCACCGGAGGTTGCGGGATGGTGACATTTCGCGTCGTGTGTTGTCACTCCAAGTCACTCGAACCTAATTGGTTTGCTTGGAAACTCAATATTTTCAGTGTCGGTCGTCTCACTTGACACGGTAGAGGTCTGGGGTTCGAGTCCCCCGTGCCTACCATTTTCTTCAATCAATTGCCGGCCTTTTTAACTCAGTGATGGTTCCCAATATTTTTACTCTGGGCATTGCTGGCCTTGGTCCGCTGACCGGGAAAGGCTCAGGAATATTGGTGATGTCAATCGTTGGAGGCACAATACCTCCCGTCCGGGTTGGAGCACGCGCAAATCGGATCGGAGTACATCACGCTTTCCTGCTGCTCACGGTTTGTTATCTGTATGGCGTGTGCCACGGCTTCAGAGGCTCAAAGCCCGTGGTCGCATTTTGATGCTCCCGGCAGCGTGACCGAGAACAGTATGCAATGCAGGAAAGCGTTCGAAGGACTCTTCAATCACCCGATTCAACACGCCAGAATCCGTGACGTCTGCCGGGAAATAGACATATGACGACTCCGGAATCCGCCATCAGAAAGTGTTTTCTATGCCTGCTCTGAGGACTTGATATCGACGAGAATCACTGTGGCGTCGGCGGCCACGATCTTGCGAACAATATGTTCAGCAATCGCACCTAGGCCTCCGGTGATCAACATGGCCTTGCCGGCAAAATCGATACCCATCATATGTATGGTCTTTGGGTTCTCCCGTTACGCTGCCTAGAAGGGTTATTTCTGCACAGCTTCAGGGTGAGCGCCAGGATTCTGTAATTTCTGAAACTCTTGCATCTCGCGCTCCGCGTCCGCCGTCTTTCCTTGTTTGCGATAGAGACCCGCCAGCGCAAAGTGCGTCTGCGCGGCTAAGGAACTCGCCTTCTCGATACTAAGCAGCTTGGCCCACGCCTTTTCAGCCGCTACAGCATCACCTTCGAGCGAAGCTGCTTTTCCTAATGAATAAAGCGTTTCGGGCATATCGGGTTGCAGTCGATCGGCACGTTGAAGCTCCGTTCTGGCTTCGCGCGCTTTTCCTTGTTGCAGCAGCGCCGTTCCCAGCCGGTAATTAGCCTCTGCATTCCCCGGTTGCAGTTTTGTCTCAGCACGAAATTCTTCCTCCGCCTTCGCCCATTGCGAAGAGCCCGCGTACACCTCACCGAGTTCAAGGTGGAGTTTCGGGATATCCGGCCGGAGTCGCAGCGCCTCCTGGAATTCCTTCTCCGCTTGAGGCATTTGCCGCAATACGAAATAGTTTTCGGCAAGCGCCTGGTGTGCTCGAGCGGAATCAGGATAGGTGGCGAGCAATGTGTCGATTGACTGCTTCGATAGCAAACCACTTGCGCGGCCCAGATAATAGAGCAAGTCCGGATCGTTTGGGTGCTTGGCCAACGCTGCCTGCAGGTTGGTGACGGCCTGCGGCAATTGACCTGTCTCTATTTGCGCAATGCCTAGAGCAGTTTGCTCTTGAATTCGCTCCAGGTGCGGAATCGCTTCCGCCGCGTAACCTTGTGCAAGCAGTGCATAGCCGAGCAGCTGGTGCGCGGCCGCCAGATCCGGTGCAAGTTCTAGCGCGTGCTTCAGCGGCTGGATCGCAGCTCCGTAGTCATGTTTCTCCATGTAGGCTTGTCCCAGTCTGATAAAGCCATCGGGCAGCTTAGGTTCCAGCTCAGTGACTTTCTGAAATTCCGAAACCGCCCGGTCAAACTGCTTTTGCCTTTCGGCCTCTGCGGCCGCTTGCAGATGCTGCTGCGCTTCAGGAGAGACGGTCTGCCATGCCAATAAAAGAACAAAGAGTGCCCAAATCACGGCTTCTCCGGTTCGCGAACGTCCAGAAATTGGTCGGCGGGGACATCGTTCAATGTTTGATGAATACCGGAGGGCCAGGCAATTTCGATTTTCGCAGTGGTTGCTGGCCCAAGCCCGAAATGCAACCGCTTGTCGCTTTCGGAAAGATAACTTCCAGCTGCCGTCGCGAACCGGGTTTGTCCATTGACTCGCACTCGCGCACCAAGGCCGTCGCGATTGCTGCGCGTGCCACGCAGCGAAATTACCAGCCAATGCTGCTTGCCGCCACGATTGATCAGTACCAGAGGATGCCCACCAAGAGAGGTCATCACTGCGTCTTCCCACCCATCGTTATTTAAATCGCCGAACGCCGCTCCACGGCCGGCAACGGGAACCGTGACCCCGGAGTCAGCACGTTCAAACCGCCCATTGTGGTTGATCGCCAGCATTGGCAGTTCCAGATAGTGAAGCGACGGGTCGATCTTCTCCACGTTGTCCAGCACATGACCCTGCGCCACGAATAGATCCTTCCAACCGTCGTTATCGAAATCTTCGAGCCCAACTCCCCAGCCCGAGCTTCCGCTTGAAAGCACCCCGAGCCCGGTGACCAGGCTGCCATAGCTGAAAGTTCCATTGCCTTCGTTGTGATAGACGCCGTAAATCTCTCTGGGCAATTCGGTGACAACAATGTCCGGCCTGCCATCATTATCGTAATCTTGAAAAACTACGCCCATGCCGGATAAACGCCTGCCATCTTCGGACAATCCAGCACCGGCTTCGAGAGCCCGTTCTGTGAAAGTTCCATTGCCATTGTTATGAAAGAGATATTGCTGCATGCCATCGTTGGCGACGAATATGTCTGCAAACCCGTCGTCATCGTAATCTGCGAACGCCACTCCCAGCGCGCGGCCCTTCTTGGCGGCGATGCCAGATTTCTGGCTAACATCCGTAAACGTGCCATCGCCATTGTTGTGATAAAGAACGTTGGTCGTGGCCGGAAACTCTTCCGGTGGACAATACGTATGCCACTCGCCCCCGCAGCTCTTACTGTGTTTGGTGTCCCATTCCATGTACCGTGTGACGAACAGATCCAGCTTGCCGTCATTGTCGTAATCGAAAAATCCTGCTGAAACCGACCAGCCCCCGCCCGCTACTCCGGCCTTCGCCGTCACATCGGTGAAGGTACCGTCCCCATTATTGTGATAGAGAATATTTTTCCCGTAGCTCGTGACGTACAGGTCAGGATATCCGTCATTGTCGTAATCGCCTACCGCAACGCCCATGCCGTAATTCCCGTCTCCAGCATTCGCCAGGCCAGCTTGCTCGGTGACATCGGTGAAGCTACCGTCTTTGTTCTGCCGGTACAGCCGGTTCCAGTACCGCGGGTCTTTGCGGTCGAAATTTTCTGGTGACTGCATCGGGCTGGTAACCCGCCCCCCGTTGACCAGAAAAATATCCAGCAATCCATCATTGTTGTAATCGAGCAAAGCCACTCCCCCGGGCATGGTCTCGATCAGGTATTTCTGCGGCGTGGGCGAATTCTGCAGGATAAAATCTAATCCACGCGGCTGTGTCACTTCGAACAGCCCTAGTGGGCTAGCGCCAATGCACAGGATCAGGGCAGAAACCGATACGAGGAGCAGGAGGGCAGTTCGCAACTTAGGATCCTTGGCCCTTTAGCATATCGCGCCGTGCGCTCGTATTGCACATCGCACAAAAGTACAAAGTAGCAGCTTACGTTTCCTTTTCTTCCAAAGTGGATTCTCGGAATGCGGCTCCAGACAAAGAAATTATGGGGCTCTCCGCTTGCCGCTGAGTTGATTTGCGAACCACGAGCTTAGGCGGAATTAACACTCTTTTTGAACGGAGCGTGCGCTTGGCTGCGATTCGTTCCATAACGAGTTCCGCTGCTCGCGTTCCGATTTGCGCCGTCCCTTGATCGACGGTAGTCAGCGGCACTCGCAACACATCCGAGTAATGAACATTTCCCGCGCCAACCACGGAGATGTCATCGGGTACGTTAAGCCCGGCTTCGAAAATCGCTTTCATGGCCCCAATCGCAACCGGATCGTTGTAACAAAATATTCCATCGGGAATTGGACGCAATTGCAGGAGCCGGCGCATTCCCTGATACCCGCTGTCATCCGTCTACCCTCCCGTGACCACGTATCGAGGCTGTATCGGCAAACCACGTTTCTCCAACGCAAGGCGGTATCCTTGCAGGCGCTCCGCGGCGATGCCGATCTCTGGACCACGCAGGTGCGCAACACAGCGGCACCCTTGTTCGATGAGGTGTTCTGTCGCCAGCTTTCCGATAGAACGATTGTCGGCCCCGACGAAAGAGGCATTCACTCCCTCAATTGGCCGGTCAATTAATATAAACGGCACCTTTCTGGTTCGAATTCTCTCGAACAACTCGACACGGCTGAGGGGTTGAACCGACGCGATAATCAAGCCATCGACCTGTCTGGCCAGGAGAGAATCGGCCTCGCTCACTTCCAGCGCTGGGTTCTCCTCGAAATATGACACGAGCACGTGATAACCGTGTGGCCGAACCGTGCTGGCCACGGCTTTGGCAATCTCCGCAAAGAAGGGATGCGTGAAATCGGGCAGCAGTAATCCGATGGTGAAAGTTCGCCGCGTCACCAGGCTGCGCGCAACCCAGTTCATCTGATAATTCAGTTGTTTAGCCCGCCGCAGGACGCGCTTTCGAGTGCTGTCACTGATCCTGCCTTGATTGCGCAACACCTTGGATACGGTCACCACAGAGACATTCAAGTCTCTGGCGATATCCATCATGGTCGCGGGCATGGGCGGCAAGATACCACGAAAAAGGCAAGGTAATCGTTAAACCTGATGCAGCCAATCGCTTTTTTCTTGACAAGTCTATTCACTCTGTGAAAAAACCTTCAGCACTCCAAATTCTGGCAGTCGACCACGCACGTAGCCGATTGCCCCGGTGAACTAAGTTTCTGCCATAAAAACGTGGGGGTACTGCATTATGTCTCGCAGATCTTTGACGGTTGCTCTGTCTGTCGCTTTCGTCCTCTCAACCTGCTCGTTCCTGCAAGGGCAGTCCACATACGGTGCGGTTACAGGATCGGTCACCGATCCCTCTGGCGCCGCGATCACCGATGCTAAGGTCACGCTGACAAACCTAGGCACGGCGGAAACCCGCACGCAGCCGACAAATGCCGATGGGCTTTACTCATTCGTTAACTTGATCCCCGGAAACTACAAGATCGACATTGAGAAGCCCGGCTTCAAGCACATCACCCGTACGCCCATCGTGGTGGAAGTGCAGCAAAGCGCCAAAATCGACGTCACTTTGCCGGTCGGTCAAGCAAACGAGACCGTTGAGGTAACCAGCGAGACGCCGCTACTGCAGTCCGAGACTTCATCCCTCGGCCAGGTCGTGGAGCAACGCAAGGCCAACGAGCTACCGTTGAACGGGCGGAACATCTACACCCTCGCGGCCATCGCACCGTCTGTAATTCCGCAAGGAAACACAACCGGCAGCCCCGTCGGCAAGAACCCGTTCGATTTCGCGAATTACCAGATTGGCGGCTCTTTCGCGAACGAAAGCGCCGAGTACCTGGATGGCCAGCCGCTCAACATCGGCTACATCAACCTGCCCCTTCTGGTTCCGACCCAGGACTCCGTCTCAGAATTTAAAGTTCAGTACAACAACCTGGGCCCCGAGTGGGGTAAGTTCGCCGGTGGCGTAATAAACCTGAGTACGAAATCCGGTACCAATACTTGGCATGGCTCGGGATACGAATATTTGCGTAACAAGGTTCTCAACTCGAACGAGTTTTTTAATAAGAAGACAGAGATTGAGAAGGGCGAGAAGAACGAACCTCCGCCGTGGACTCAGAACCAGTTTGGAGCCACGATCGGGGGCCCGGTGATCAAAGACAAGACGTTCGCCTTCTTCAGTTATGAAGGATACCGTTTGCGGACCGGCACGCCATTCCTGACGACAGTTCCGACGGCGCTTGAACGCACGGGGGACTTCTCCGATCTATGCCCAACAGGCTTCACTGCCGGACTTTGCAATGATGGCATCCACCAGATTTACGATCCACTAACCACCCCCCGCCAGCCATTTTTGAACAACTGCATCTCGATTTCCTGTGGGAACTCCACGGATCTCATCAACCCCACTGCCGCGTTTCTGCTCAGTAACTACATTCCCAACGCTACAGGCAGCGGAACGGTCAACAATTTCTTCAAAGCCTCCAGCACTGGTGGAAACGTAGATGAATACGTGGCCCGCGCGGACCAGAACATCAACGCCACGAACCGTATATTTGGCCGCTTTAGCTACTGGAAGTTGCTAAGCCTTGCTCAAGATCCCTTCGGTACCGGTCTTTGCAAAGATCGCTGTGCTGAGACCACGAAAAGCAAGAGTGTTGCGGTAGGCTTCAACCACACTTTCAGTCCTACCACCATCATGGATGTCAATATCAGCGCCAGCCGATTCAATTATCTGCGCTTGCCCATTAATGCAGGGTTCGATATGACCAAGGAAGGCTGGCCGGCGGCCTACAATAGCCCCGTTCCTAGTATCGAACGGACACCGCTCACGCCATGCTTCGGAGTAAGTGACACGCTTGTTACCTGCAGCCAGGGTCAGAGCGCCATTCACGATCTCAACACCCAGTGGAACCTTTCTCCGCAGATCACCATGATTCGCGGCCGGCATACTTTTGTTTGGGGCGGTCAGCTTGAGATGGGTTACGACAACTACCTCCAGACCAACACTGGAGGAGGCTTGATCTCCTTTGTGGGGTCGTGGACGACAGATCGGCCAGGCTCTGCCAGCCCAACGCCCGGAACCGGCAAGGACTTCGCTGACTTCCTCCTCGGGTATGGACAAGGACAGGGTTCGGCATTTGGCAATCAGACGAACGGGTCGCTGGTCATCTCCGGTCCTATCTCAGGGAAGCAAACCTATCGGGCTGTGTATTTCGGCGACAACTGGCACGCGACCAGCAAACTGACTCTGAATCTTGGAGTGCGTTATGAGCTTCAGGGACCTTGGTCAGAACGCTTCGACAAGATGACTTACTTCAACCCCGGCGTAGCCAACTCGACCGTCACTGGTTGCAGCGGCGTAGCTGGGAGCCCATGTCCCGGCGATCTCTTCCTGGTCAAGACCGGGGTGAACCACGGCAGGAACAACTTGCCGCTTGACAAGAAGCAGTTCTTGCCGCGCCTGGGATTTGCATATGCGCTGGACCAGAAGACGGTGATCCGCGGCGGCTACGGCATTTTCTTCATTCCGAATTACGTTTCGTTCGGAACCAACCCCTATGTTGATCCGGTCAGTAGCGCTACTTCTAACTTCTTCGCTAGCAATGACGGTGGGAATACTCCTGCCAGCAGCCTAAGCTGCGTGTTTGTGCCGGGCACGTTTAACTGCGCTCCCGGAACGGGCCCCTTCTTTCCGGGACCGGTCCTCATTCCGGTTGCGGGCCGCAACCCGCAGTGTTTGAGCGGTGCGAGCTTGGCTCCGTGTCCTGTCTCCCAGTATATCCTCAACCAGTCGAATTTTTCGGCCACCGGTTACACGGTCCAGAAGTACGGCTACGTCCAACAATGGAATTTCGGCATTCAGCGCGAACTGCCCGCTGGCTTCTTTGTTGACGTAGCTTACGCCGGATCACACGGCGTACATCTGCCGTCGTTCAATCCCAACATCAACCAGATCCCGGACAGGTTCATTCCTCAGGCTGCGTCCCAATACGACGAGAGCTGCCTGACGTCTTCTCCACCCGCCGCATGCTTCCCGAACGGAGTCACAACTCCCGATCCCAACCACGCAGTCGCAATTGACCAGCTCGTCTGCCCCAATCCTGGCGCGTGCCCCGCGTACCCTTTCAGCCAACCTCTTCCTGGCGCTCTGTCACCCTCGACCGCGACGTCGGCGGGCGGTCTGAGAGTGGGCCAGCTTGATCGGCCATTCCCACAGTATGCGGGACTGAACCTGAACGGTCAGGGCTGCTGCGGCAGTACGTATAACTCGCTGCAGGCAACGGTCACGAGAAGGTTCGTGGGCGGCGGTACCATGCTTGTCGCTTACACCAACGCCAAGCTTCTTTCCACCACTGATACTCTCACTTCCTGGCTGGAGGGCGGGGTCACTGGTGGTGTCGGGGCCATCCAGGACTGGAACAACCTGAAAAAGGAGCGTTC
>Ga0209808_1001044_pt1 | contig 14081 bp, 15 predicted proteins | sample GraSoiAngelo_157_FD_186171 | JGI IMG/M metagenome (GOLD analysis project Ga0209808, IMG submission 186171) | Grasslands soil microbial communities from the Angelo Coastal Reserve, California, USA - 14_1009_16_20cm (SPAdes) (version 2) | ecosystem: Environmental > Terrestrial > Soil > Grasslands ... | reverse complement strand
TAGTTGCGGTGGCGGATCATGCAGCCCTTCGGCGGGCCGGTCGTGCCGGAGGTGTAGATGTACGTGTAGAGGTCCTCTTCGCCGACCGCCGCCGAGGCCTGAGCCAGCGCATTGGGGTGCTCGCGCGCATAGGCGGTCCCCTGCTCGCGTAGCCCGTCGAGATCGTCCAGCATCAGCACGTGCGCAAGCCCGAGTGGCTCGACCTTCGCGAGTTGGCTCTCGTCCTCGAGCAGCGCACCGACCGCCTCGGAATGCTGAAGCACGTACGCGGCCTCCTTGGCCGTGGTGTTCGGGTAGACGGGCGCCGTGATCCCGCCGACGAGCGCGAGGGCGAAGTCGAAAAGCGTCCATTCCAGGCGCGTCCGGCAGACGATTCCGAAGGCGTCGCCCTTGCCGATCCCGCGCGCCAGCAAGCCGTTCGCGAGCTCGTCGACGGCGCGGGCCGCCTCGTCCCAGGAAACCTCGCGCCAGCGCCCGGGCTCGGTTTCCGCGAGGTAGGCGACACCGGTTCGCTTTGCCGAGACCGCGTCGCGCCAAAGGCGCGGGATCGTTCGCTCGGGCTGCGAATTCACTCTCGAGACTTTATGGGAGGGATCAGCCTCCTTTCGGCGAACTCCCTGCATCCCTCTACAATTGGGGAGCGGCCCCATGCGAACCATCTGGAACGGATCAATCAGCTTCGGCCTGGTCAACATCCCCGTCGGGATGGCCCTGGCCACCAAGCCGGCTGCGCGGCAGTCGGACGTGTCGTTCCGGATGCTCCATCGGGAGTGCGGGACGCCGATCAAGAACAAGCGTTGGTGCCCGCAGCACGACCGCGAGGTCTCGAACGACGAGATCGTCAAGGGCTGGGAGGTGGCGAAAGGGCAGTTCGTCGTCGTCGAGGACGCCGACCTCGAAGCCCTCTCGACCGCGGACGACTCACGGACGATCGCGATCACCCGCTTCGTCGAGCTCGACCAGGTCGATCCGATCTACTTCGACCGCACCTATTTTCTCGCGCCGGCCGAGGCCGCCGCGCAGCGCCGCCCGTACGTGCTGCTGCTCGAGGCAATGAAGGAGACCAACACGGCAGCCGTCGGCAAGTTCGTCCGCCAGGGTGCCGAGCATTTCTGCCTGATCCGGCCGAAAGGGGACTCGCTCGCGCTCGAGACACTCTTCCTCGCCGAGGACGTTCGCTCGCAAGCCGAGATCGAGGAGGCCGTCGAGGAGATCGACGTCAAGGAGGCCGAGCTCGAACTGGCGCGCCAGGTGATCGGCAGCCTTGCCTCCGAGTTCGACCCGCAGGAGCTCGTGAGCGAATACCGGCGCGACCTTAAGGCCCTGCTCGAGGCGAAGCTCGCCGGCGAGGAGATCGCGGCGCCGGAGCCCGTCGAGGAGAAGGCGCCCGTCGTCGACCTGCTGGAGGCGCTACGTGCGAGTGTCGCCGAGGCGCAAGGAAAGAAGCCGGCCAAGGCGGCGGCCAAGAAGACGAAAGCCGCCTCGTCGGGCGGCTCTCGTCGCAAAGTCGCTGCGCGGAAATAGAGCCTTTCCGAGTCTCCCGAGCGAAGCGATGGGAGAAACCAGGCCCGCGGAAAGTGCAACGCACTTTCCGCGGAAACTAGTGGTGCTGGGGCATCGCGCCTAGCGCCTGGAGCTGAGCCTGGAACAGCGTCTTGTCGATCTTGCCCTGGTAGATCGGGATCGACTCCTCGACGCAAACCTTGATCACTTCTTGCCGATCGATCCCAAGCTCCTTCGACAGCTCCTCGGGCGTCAGGTGGTTCGGCATCTTCCCTCCTTGCGGCCCAACAAAAAACCCGCCTCGCGTTCTCGCGGGGACGGGCTCAGTGAACCGCTCCGATTGTCTTGCCGGCAGGAATCAAAGGCCCTGCCCTCCCAAGTAATCCATCACTGCGAAGAATAGTTTGTCGGCGTGACGGACGCAACGGCGATCCCGGGCTTCGAGGAGCACTTCGCCGAGGTCAAGGGCTGTCGGCTGCGCTACTTCGTCGGCGGGCCCTCAAGCGGGGCGCCGCTTGTGCTCGTCCACGGTCTAGGCGGCTGCGCCGCGAACTGGGTCGACACGGCGCCGCTGCTCGCGGCGAGGCGGCGCGTGCTCGTCCCGGAGCTTCCCGGTCACGGGGGCTCAACGCCGCTGCCGGCTGTGCCGAACCTCGCGGTGTTCGCCGACCGGGTCGCGGCTGTAGCTGAGCGCGAAGGGATGCTTCCGGCGGCGTTCGTCGGCCACTCGCTGGGCGGAGTGGTCGCCCTTCGCCTGGCGCTGCGACGGCGCAACGACGTCAGCGCCCTCGTGCTGGCGGCCGGGGCCGGGATCTCGTCGACGACCCGCCGCGCCAAGTACGGGCTCCGCATTCTCGGGATCATCGGCCCGCGACGGCTCGTCGCGCCCTGGGCCGACTCCGTGGCGGACAGCCCGCTCCTTCGCTATGCCGTCTTCGGCCGCTGGGGTGCGGCGGACCCGCTGATCCTGTCGCGAAGAGCGGTCGACGGCTTCCTCGAGGGGACCCGGCTGACGAGCGATTCGGTCAGCGCAGCGCGGGCCGTCGTCTCCGACGACGTGCGCCAGGAGCTCGGCGAGCTGGCCTGCCCGGCCCTCGTCCTCTGGGGCGCTCGCGACAATCAGCTCCGCCTCGCCGACGGCTTCGAGTTCGCCCGGCGCCTCGGCGCGCCGCTCCGCGTGATCGCCGACTGCGGCCACCTGCTGATCGGCGAACGCCCCGACCTCTGCGCTGAGGCGATCGAAAACTTCCTTGGCTAATCTTGGCTTTCCCGGGGTGTGGCGCAGCCTGGTAGCGCGCTCCGTTCGGGTCGGAGAGGTCCCCAGTTCAAATCTGGGCACCCCGATAAGGCATGGGGGAAACCCTGTTTCCCCCATGAGCCCCCTTCTTCTTGGTGCTGGAAACGCTGACGGAGATGCGGCTCCCGCCGGGCAGAGCCCGGCTCCGCCGGCGGGGCGCGCGCTATCCGTTTGCGATCATGCCGCGGGCTGCTCCCGCATCACTGGGCGATTCCGCAATACCGCTACCGTCACGAACGCAACTGCGAGCGCGGCTCCGAGGACGCCGACGCCCCACCAGACGCCGCTGATGTTGTCGTCCCAGCCGATCAGCCGGTCGATCGAGAAGCGGCCCGGCCCGGCGGCGGCCACGGCGACGGCGACCGTGGCGAGCGCGAGTGGGAACTCGATCCCGCCGTCGCCGTTGAAGAAGCCGTTTTTCCAGTGGACGACGAGAATTGCGTTCAGCAACACGATCGCGATTCCGAGCGCTGCGAGCGGGGTCAGCAGGCCAACGGCGAACGCGACACCGCCCGTCTCGGCGAGGCCGGCGAGGAATGCCAGCGCAAGCGGCATGCGCCAGCCCAGCGATTCGAAGAAACCGGCGGTTCCGCGCAGCCCGTGTCCGCCGAACCAGCCGAACAGCTTCTGCGCGCCGTGCGAGAACATCGTCGCGCCGACAACCACGCGCAGGAGCAAGAGTCCGTACGACATGAGTCCTCCTCGTTCTCGAATACCGGTTCTTGAACGAAACTTGCGACCTCAATTATTCCGGCGCAGCCACGCGCTTAAACGCGTAAAGACAGACCGTCGTGGCTCCCTGCGCAGGCCGGCCTCGCGGCGTGCCTGCTGCTTGACCCACGCACGATGCCGCTGGCCACGAGTTGCGTACCTCGGCTTCCAGAACACAGGTTGTGGTTTTCCCACGGTTCCGACGGAGAGCCTAGCCATCACTCGGGTTTAGACGGCCGCGTCGGCAAAGCCGCCACGGCCTCTAGGTCGGCATCGCAAGCGATGCCTCGGGCTCATGCCAACGCGTGACGGTGGACGACCAAGGTGCAAGCATCCTCGACGTAGTCGAGCCCGCCGGCTTCGGCGATCGCACGTGCTTCCGCCGAGACGATCCCGAGCTGCAGCCAGAGCGCGCCCGCACCGAGCGCCACCGCTTCGCGGGCCACCTCGGGCGTGTACTCGGGCCGGCGGAAGACGTCGACCAGGTCGACGTGCTCGTCGAGTTCCGCGAGCGTCGGGACGCAGGGAATCCCGAGCACCTCGTCGCAGTCGGCCGGCCGCACGGGAATCACCCGGTAGCCCTGCTCGAGCAGGTAGCGCATGACGCCGTGACTCGGACGATCCGGCTTCGGCGAGGCGCCGACGACGGCGATCGTCTTCGCCTCCCGGAGAATCTGCTCGGGCGAGCGCACTAGTCCACCGCTCGGAGCCAGGGACGCGTCAGCACGACCGCGATCATGCCTGCCGAGAAGAACGCGCCGCCGGCGATCATCGGCCCCGGTGGCGCGATGCCGGCGATCCCGCCCCAGAGCGCGAGTCCGATCGGCATCAGTCCGAAGCTGCCGAAGAAGTCGAGGCTGATCACCCGGCCGAGCAGGCGGGCCGGCACGAGCTCCTGGAGCATCGTCTCCCAGACGGCGACGCCGAAGCCGATGCAGATGCCGCGCACCAGGGCAAGGGCACCGGCCAGCGAGTACCACGGGGCCAGCGCCAGCCCCGCGATCGCGAGGCTGTTGATCAGCCAGAGCCAATACGAGAGCACGCCGCGGCGCCGGCGGGGCTGCAGCTGGCCGAAGAGGAGCGTGCCGCAGACCGTGCCGACCCCGACCATCGCCGAGAGCGCAGCATAGGAGCCGACGCCGCGGTTGAAGTGGTCCCGGACGAGCTTCGGCAGCAGCACCTGCTGCGGCGCGAGTTGCAGCATCAGGATGAGGGCGAAGAGCGTGATCGTCACCCACAGCCAGGGAATGCCCGCGACATAACGCGCGCCCTCGCGGATCTCCGTCACGGTGCCGACGCTGGGTTCCGCTTCGACCGGCCGCGGCCGCGCGAGCAGCATCAGCGCGCCCGAGACGAGGAACGAGAGTGCGTCGATCGCGAACACCCAGGCCGAGCCGGCGCCGTGGTAGAGGAACCCGGCCAGCGCGGGGCCGACGACGAAGCCGCCCCAGCGGGCGACGCCCATCAACGAGTTGGCCGAGGGAAGGTGGGCGGCGTCGACGACGAGCGGGACGATGCCGCCGACCGCGGGATAGAACAGCCCGTCGCCGAGCCCGGCGATTCCAGCCAGCACGACGAGCGAGGGCAGGCCGAGATGGCCGGTCGCGTCGAGCCCCGCGAGCGTGCCGACGGCCACGAACCGCCACACATCCGAGACGATCATCATCCGCCGTCGCTCGTAGCGGTCGGCGAGCGCCCCGCCGATCAGCAGCGTGGTCAGCAGCCCGGCGCCCTGAACTGCGAGGACGAGCCCGATCTTGCCGGCGCCGGCGATCGTGAAGGTCTTCCAGCCGAGCGCGGTCAGGAAGGCTGCGTCGCCGACCAGCGAGACGGATTGGCCGGTGAACAGCAGCCGAAAATCGCGGTGCCGGAGCGCTTGGAAGGCGCGTGCGCGGCCCGCCTCTTGCGAGATCCCCTCCACGCCGCAAAGTTAGTGGTCTGGCCGGCCACGCCGCCGGCTCCCGGGCCCGCGATCACGCTGCGCCAGAGTCCACGCTCGCCCTTGTCAAGGCTGCCAGCCTTGCCTGCGGACGATCGCGTCCTCTGGCTTGGTGCTCGCGACCCAGGAAGCGGGCAACGTAACCGGCCAGACCACTGCTGGCTGCTACAAGCAAGACCGATGCGACTGCGCGCCGTTCTCTTCGACGTCGACTTCACAATTGCCAAGCCGGGCCCGGATCTCGGGCCGGAGGGCTACAGGCGGCTCGGCGAGCGCTTCGGGCTCGAGCTCGACCCGGAGCGCTACGGCGAGGCTCGCGCGCACGCCGTCTCGACGCTCGAGCGGCATCCGGAGCTCGACCACGACGAGGAGGTCTGGGTGCTGTTCACTGAGCAGATCATCCGGGGCATGGGCGGCGCTACCGAGCGCGCCTACGAATGCGCGGTCGAGATGACCCGGGCCTGGGAGCACGCGTACAACTTCCAGATCTTCGAGGACGTCCTGCCGGCGCTCGCGGAGCTGCGCGCCCACGGCCTCAAGCTCGGCCTCGTCTCGAACACAGGCCGCGACCTGGACGAGTTCGTCGCCCACCATGGCCTCGACGTCGACGCCGCGGTCACCTCAGGCGTCCACGGCAAGACGAAGCCTCATCCGACCATCTTCCAGGCCGCCCTCGAGCGGCTCGAGGTCGAGCCGGCCGCCGCGGTGATGGTCGGCGACTCGATCGAGGACGACGTCGAGGGCGCGAACGCGGTCGGCATGCGGGGCCTCCTGCTCGATCGCGAGAACCGTTTCCCGGAGGTCGAGGAGAAACTCACGGACCTGCGCGGACTCCCGGCCGCGCTCGGGCTTCAGGGTCCTGCGTCACAATTGAACACGTGACGGGCCTCGTCATCTGGCTGATCGCGGCGGTGCTTCTCGCCATCGGGGAGCTGGTGACGCCCGGAATGTTCTTCCTCGGGCCGGTCGCCCTGGCGGCGGTCGGCGCCGCCGTGACGGCGGGCCTCGGCGGTGGAGTGATCCTTCAGCTGGTCGTCTTCATCGCGGTCTCGCTCGCGTCGCTCGCATTCCTGCGGCCCATCGCAAAGCGCCACATCCACATGCCGGCGCTGATCCGGACGGGGACAGCCGCCCTCGTCGGCACGAAGGCGGTGGTGCTCCAGCGAGTTGATGTCAACGGCGGGCGCGTCCGGATCGGGGGCGAGGAATGGTCGGCGCGCGCGTTCTTCGAGGGGCAGACGCTCGAGCCGGGCGCGCGCGTGGAAGTGGCCAAGATCGAGGGCGCGACCGCGCTCGTATTCGAATAGGGGGTTTTCGATGGTGACTCTGATCGTCGTCCTGGTCGTCGCGGCCTTCGTGCTGATCACGCTCGCCAGAACGATTCGCATCGTCCCGCAGGCGCGCGCGGGGGTGATCGAGAGGCTCGGCCGTTACTCGCGGACGCTGAACGCGGGCCTTGCGATCGTGATCCCCTTCGTCGACCGCGTCCGGGAGATGATCGACCTCCGTGAGCAGGTCGTCTCCTTCCAGCCGCAGCCGGTGATCACGGAGGACAACCTCGTGGTCAGTATCGACACGGTCATCTACTTCCAGGTCACCGACCCGAAGGCGGCGACGTACGAGGTTGCCAACTACATCCAGGCGATCGAGCAGCTGACCGTGACGACGCTCCGCAACGTAATCGGCGGCCTCGATCTCGAGCAGACCCTGACGTCGCGCGACCAGATCAACGCGCAACTCCGCGGTGTCCTCGATGAGGCGACGGGCAAGTGGGGGATCCGCGTCAACCGCGTCGAGCTGAAGGCGATCGACCCGCCTTCGTCGGTGCAGGAATCGATGGAGAAGCAGATGCGGGCCGACCGCGACAAGCGCGCGGCGATCTTGAATGCAGAGGGCGTCAAGCAGTCGCAGATCCTCGAGGCGGAAGGCGCGAAGCAGAGCGCGATCCTCCGCGCCGAAGGCCAACGGCAGTCGCAGATCCTCGAGGCCGAGGGTCAGGCCAAGGCGATCGACACCGTCTTCAGGGCAATCCACGAAGGTAAGCCGGACCCGCAGCTCCTTGCCTATCAGTACGTTCAGGCGCTGCCGGAGATCGCCCACGGCGAAGCGAACAAGGTCTGGATCATTCCGAGCGAGTTCGCGCAGGCGCTCAGCCACCTCGGAGGTGCGCTCGGGGGCCCCAGCTCGAACGAAAAATGAGCGATTTGGCCGCAAACCGGCGACTCTCCTAGACTCACCCGCAGTGACCCAGGGTGCGAAGGTCCAGGAGGAGCGGCGGCGACAGATCCTGCACGCGGCTGTGCGGGTGTTTGCCCGCAAGGGCTACCACGCCTGCCGCGTCAGCGACATCGCGACGGAGGCGGGTGTCGCGTACGGCCTCGTCTACCACTACTACAAATCCAAGGAGGCACTGCTCGAAGCGATCTTCGAGGAGACCTGGGGCGCGATGCTCGCGACGATCCGCTCGGTCGAGCAGCTCGACGAGCCTGCGCGAGAGCAGGTGCGCAAGGTGACCGAGATCGTCCTTCGCACCTGGAAGCGGGACCCCGAGCTCGTGCGCGTGCTCGTCAGAGAAGTGACGCGAAGCTCGCAGGTCCAGCAGGAGACAGAGGAGATCGAGCTTGCCTTCGAGGCGCTGCAGAGGATCGTCGAGCAGGGCCAGCAGACGGGTGAGTTTCGCAGCGACCTCGATGCTCGCCTGACGGCGACGATCTGGTACGGCGCGCTGGAGGAGATCCTCACGGGTTGGGCGTTCGGCCAACTCCCGGATCGCGAAGACGACGTGACACGGGCAGAGCGCGCCGTCGTCGAGATCGTGGCGGGCGGGCTCGCGGAAGACAGGGCGGCAACTCCCGCCTGATGGCGACCCAGACGGCGACGCACGAGCCGGTCACGCTCGCGCCGGTTCAGCGGCGGCTGCTCTGGACGCTTGGCCTGGGCGCGTTCGGGCTCGCCTTCTCGATCACGACGATCTCGGTGGCGCTGCCGCCGCTTCTGCACACGTTCACGAGATCGGGCTCCTTGATCGGCCTCGTCATCGGAGCGGAGGGTTTCTTCGCCTTGACGCTCTCACCGATCGTGGGGCCGTGGAGCGATTCGTTCCATACGCCGCTCGGCCGGCGCCGCCCGTTCATGCTCGTCGGGCTCGGCCCGATGGCTTTCTGCCTGCTGCTGGTGCCGTTCATGCCGAACCTCTGGACGACGTCGCTGCTGGTGCTCGCCTTCTACTTCGCCTACTACCTGTACGAGCCGCCCTACCGCGGTCTCTACCCGGACGTGCTGCCGCCGTCGTCCTACGGCCGCGCGCAGGGCGTCCAACACGTGCTGCGCGGCATCGCGCTCGGGATCGCGCTCGTGGGCGGAAACTTCCTGCTCAAGGTCTGGCAGCCGGCGCCGTTCCTGACCGCCGCCCTCGTCACGAGCGCCGCGTGCGGCCTGACGATCCTGCTCGTCCGCGAGGACGGAGGACATGGCCGCGTCTTCGAGGGCTTCTGGGCCTACATCAAGCAGAGCTGGAACATCTTCTGGCAGGAGGGCGACGTGCGGCGCTTCCTGCTCGCCAACTCCGCCTGGGAGGGCACGTTCGCAGCCGCGCGCAGCTTCGTGATCCTCTACGTGATCGACGGGCTTCACGAGTCGAAGACTGTCTCCGGGGAGATCCTGGCCGCGGTTGCGGTCGGTTATGTGATTGCCGCAATCTTCGCCGGCCGGCTGGGCGATCGGTTCGGCCTCGCTCGGGTGATCTTCTTCGCCTCCTTCGTCTACGGGACCGGGCTCCTCGTCGGCGGGCTCGCGGAGCAGTGGCACACCTGGTACTTCGGGCTGATCGTCCCGGTCGCGATCGCCGGCGGCACCGTGATGACGCTCGCCTGGGGCTTGCTCTACAAGATCGTCCCGGCGCAGCACCGCGGCGCCGTCTCCGGGCTCGCGACGACGACGAAGGGGATCGGGCTGCTGATCGGTGCGCCGGTCGCGGGAATCGCTATCGACCTAGCGCGGCCGCACTTGCACGCGACCAGCGGCTACCAGATCCTCTGGCCCGTCTGCGCGTTGCCGATCCTCGGCGCGATCCCGCTGCTCGTCCGGCTGATGCAGGTCGAGGACGAATCGGCGCGCGTGGAGCCGTCCGGCGCGGCGACGCCGCTGCCGTAGCGCCCTAGGCACCCGTTGCGACCGGGCGCTCGCGCTGCACGGGCGCAAGTGCCGGCGCCCACGAGCAGAGCGGGGAGATCTCGCCGTCGCGGCCGTTCAATGCTCTCAACCCAAGCGCGTGCTCGGCCTGCATCAGCTTGTGAATCTGGGTCGTGCCCTCGTAGATGATCGGCGCACGGGCGTTGCGGAAGTAGCGTTCGATCCCGTACTCGGCCGAATAGCCGTAGGCACCGTGTACCTGAATCGCGAGATGCGCGGCCCGGAAGGCCGACTCGGTTGCGTGCCACTTGGCGAGGGAGGTCTCGCGCGTGTTGCGCCTGCCCTCGTTCTTCATCCAGGCGGCCTGCATGACGAGTAGCTTCGAGGTCTCGTAGCCGAGCACCATCTCGGCGATCATGTCCTGGACGAACTGGTACTTGCCGATCGGCTGCCCGAACGTCTCCCGCTCCCGCGCGTACTCGACCGAACGCTCCAGGCAGGCCCGGATGACCCCGCAAGCCCCGGCGGCAACCGTGAAGCGGCCCTGGTCGAGCCCGTACATCGCAATCTCGAAGCCCTGGCCCTCCTCGCCGATCAGGTTGTCGGCCGGAACCTCGACGTTCTCGAAGAAGAGCTCGCCGGTCGAGCCGGCCCAGACCCCGAGCTTGTGCTCCGTCTCCGCGGCGGTGAAGCCGGGCATGCCCTGCTCGAGCACGAAGGCGGAGATGCCCTTGTGCTTCGCGCCGGGATCCGTCTTCGCAAAGACCAGCGCATGGTCGGCGACGGCGGCGTACGAGATCCAGTTCTTCGAGCCGTTGAGGACGTAGACGTCGCCCTCACGGCGGGCCGTCGTCTTCATCGCGGCGACGTCGGAGCCAGCCGCGGGCTCCGTCAGCCCGAAGCAGGCGAGCTTCTCGCCGCGAGCCTGCGGCACGAGCCAGCGCTGCTTCTGCTCCTCGGTCGCGAAACGAAGGAGGGCAAGCGAGTTGAGGCCTACGTGGACCGAGATCAGCGTCCTGAACGCTGCCTCGCCACGCTCGATCTCCTCGCAGGCGAGCGCTTCGGCCACGAAATCCAGGCCGGCGCCGCCGTACTCCTCCGGAACCACGATGCCGAGCAGGCCGAGCTCGGCCATGCCGTCGATCACGGATCGGTCCAGGCGGTGCGCGATGTCGTTCTCGATTGCGTTGGGAAGCACGCGTTCGTCGACAAACGTGCTTACGGTGTCCTGGATGAGCCGTTGCTCGTCCGTGAGTTCGAAGTCCACGGGGCAAGTCTATGGACGCGCCTACGCCCTCGGCCCGGTGGTCTTGCCACTGGCGCTCGTCGGCGGCGTCGCACTCGACAACGGAGGCTTCGACGCGACCTCGTGGGGGTGGAGCACGCTCTTGCCGCTCGTCATCGTCGGGACCACCCTTGTCCTCGGCCGAGCCAGGTCTCAGGCTGCTTTAGCGCTTGCCTTTCTCGGTCTGCTCGGTGCTCTCACGGCGTGGACCTGGCTTTCGATCGCTTGGTCGAGCGATCCCAGCGCCTCGGTGCTCGATGCCGAGCGCCTTCTCGTTTACCTGGCTGCGGTCGCCGCCTTCCTGCTGCTCGAGGCGAGGCAGGTGACACGCTTCCTGGTCGGTCTGCTCGCGGCCGCCTCCGTGGTGGCCGTGTGGGCCCTCTCGCTGCGAGCTTTCGGCGGCCCTGGCTCGTATGACGTCTCCTCCGTCTCCGCCGATGCGACCAGGCGCCTGGCCGCGCCGCTTGGATACTCGAACGGGCTCGGGCTGTTGGCGGCAACCGGAATCGTGCTCGCACTGGGTCTCGCCGTGCGCCTACGACGACCGTTCGTAGCCGCTCCTGTCCTCGTGCTCGCGCCGACGCTCTATTTCACGTACAGCCGCGGCGCCTGGCTGGCGCTCGCCGCCGGAGGGATCGCGGCCACGGCGCTCGGCATGCCGCGGGTATCCAGGCGGGTCCTGTTCGCGGTCGCGATCGTCGTGGTCTGTGCCGCCGCCGTCGCGCTCGTGCGCGTCGGCGGCCCGAGCGGCGCCGTTCGGGAGTTCTCGCACGCGGCGCCCTCTGTGAAGGCGAACCAGAGCCGGCGCCTCTTCAGCCTCTCGGGGAGTAGCCGCGCCCAGTACTGGCGCGTCGCCTGGCGGGATTACCAGGACCATCCGTGGCTCGGCTCCGGCGCTGGAAGTTTCCAGCGCCGGTGGCTGCGTTCGCGGCCGGCCGAGTTGCCGGTTCTCGACGCGCACAGCCTCTATCTCGAGACCCTGGCAGAGCTAGGGCCGGTCGGGCTCGTGTTGCTTGTGGCGCTGCTCGGGCTTCCGGTTGCCGCCGGCGTGATTGCGCGGAAGCAGCCGATCGCGGCAGCTGCGTTTGGAGGCTACGTCGCCTTTCTTGTCCATGCCGCGCAGGACTGGGACTGGGAGCTGCCCGCCGTCACGCTCGCCGGACTTGGCTGCGCGGTCGCGCTGCTGGTCTTGGCCGAGCGCGAACCGAGGCCGGCCCTCGGCCGGAACGCACGGGCGGCCGGGTTTGGCGCCGCCGTCCTGCTAGCTCTCGTCGCGCTCGGGGCTCTCGCCGGGAACCAGACCCTTGCCGCCGCGAGCGTGTCGCTCGATGCCGACAGGCCGGCCCGAGCCGCGCGCGATGCGCGCTGGGCGAAACGTCTCGTCCCGTGGTCCCCCGAGCCGTGGCGCCTCCACGGAGAGGCCTTGCTCTCGCAAGGAGACCTCGACGGGGCCAGACGCGATTTCTTGACCGCGCTTCGCAAGGACTCATCCGACTGGGATTCGTGGGTCGACTTGGCCCTGGTTACGGGCGGGACGACCCAAAGGCAGGCTGCCGAGCGGGCCCGCCGGCTGAACCCGCTGGAGCCAATTCACCGGTAGGGGGTTGCGAAGCTTGCAAGAATGGTCGATGGCACGTCGAACTACGGTGCCCCGCATCCGACTGATCAGGAGGGTCTAAAAAATGGAGTCGATCCGGACTCATCGCCGCTTACGTCTCCTCTTTGCCGGAGTGGCAACGCTCGTGACCGGCGCGGCTCTTGCCTCGGCAGCGCTGGCCGGCATACGCGCGCTCGATCTAGGGCCGGCAGCCGCCGGCCAGTACCCGAAAAAGGTGACGGTCTGCCACCAGACTCATTCGAAGAAGCATCCTTGGGTGAAGATCCGGATCTCGCGCCATGCCGTGCGGGCCCATCTTCGCCACGGTGACTTCGTCGTCGACGAGACTCACCCGTGTCCGCCGACGAGCGCCGCGAGCGCGAAGAAGCACAAGCATCACGGCAAGGGCAAGCATCATCACGCCACGGCCAACAAGCACCACAGCGGCAAGGGCCACGGAAAGAAGTAGCCGAGCCGCGCTCGGGCGCCAGACGATTGACGAAAAGCCTCGGGTACGCCGGGGCTTTTCGGTTTTGTAGGGTCGGACGCGTGAGCGGGATCGCCGGGACATACGCACCGATCGTCGAGCTGCCACTCGAGGTCGAGGGTTACGGGCTCGAGCGACTCGAGGCCGACGTGACCCGCAACTTCACTCGTGTGACGACCCTCGTCCGCCTCACAGGAGCGGGTGACGAAGGCCTGGGCGAGGACGTCACCTGGTATGCGGAGGCCCACGACCGCGAGCTGGCGATCGGCCCGAGCCGCCGGCTGGCGGGCACGTGGACGCTCGCTTCGTTCTCCGAGGCGCTAGGGATCGAGGAGCCGCACAAGCGCTGGGCCTACGAGAGCGCCGCGCTCGACCTGGCCCTGCGCCAGGCAGGGGGCTCGCTCGGCGATGCGGTCAGCCGGACGCCGCAGCCAGTCTCGTTCCTCGCCTCGCCCGGTCTCGGCGATCCGCCGTCGGCCGAGCCTCTTCGCCGCCGGCTCGAGCTCTATCCGGAGTTGCGCTTCAAGCTCGACCCCGTGGCCGGGTGGACGGACGAGCTCGTGCGTGACCTTGCCGCGACCCGCTCCGTCGACATCGTGGACTTCAAGGCGTTCTACGCAGATCCCGATTCCGCTCCGCCGGACATCGCGCTCTACCGCCGCGTCGTCGAGGCGTTTCCCGAGGCCTGGCTCGAGGATCCCGCTCTGACGCCTGAGACCGAGGAGGTCTTGCGGCCACACCGCGACCGAGTCACCTGGGACGCGCCGATTCACTCTGTCGACGACGTCGAGCGCCTCGCCTTCGCGCCGCTCACCTTGAACGTCAAGCCTTCGCGCTTCGGTTTTCTCCGCGAGCTGCTCGACTTCTACGCCTACTGCGAGGCGCACGAGATCGGGCTGTACGGCGGCGGGATGTTCGAGCTTGGGCCGGGGCGCGGCCAGATCCAGCACCTGGCGTCCCTCTTCCATCCTGTTGCGCCGAACGACGTCGCGCCGGGGGCGTACAACGAGCGCGAGCCGCGGGCCGGGCTGCCTACGAGTCCGCTGCCGGCGCCCCCGAACGAGCCCGGTTTTCGCTAGCAGAAGCGCGCGCGGTCTATATTGACTCGCGAGTCAATCGTGAGCGCAACCG
>Ga0209808_1001042_pt1 | contig 14102 bp, 14 predicted proteins | sample GraSoiAngelo_157_FD_186171 | JGI IMG/M metagenome (GOLD analysis project Ga0209808, IMG submission 186171) | Grasslands soil microbial communities from the Angelo Coastal Reserve, California, USA - 14_1009_16_20cm (SPAdes) (version 2) | ecosystem: Environmental > Terrestrial > Soil > Grasslands ... | reverse complement strand
TCCCCAGGAAGGTGATCGCAATCACACCCGTTGCCCACAGGAAGATCCCCTGCAAGCTCGTCCCGCCGTAAGCCCAGAGGGCGCTGATCACGAGCGACGGCACGATCATCAGGATCAGCGAACCGTAGGGGACGCGCCGCTTGGCCGAAATGTTGGCGGCCCACTCCGGGAGTACCCGGTCGAAGGCGGCCGCGAAGATGACCCGCGTCGATGAGAGGAAGAGGGTTCCCGCCCAGCCGAAGAACCAGAGCCCCATGACCACGAGCAGGAGCGCCTGGAAGAGGTGGTTGGGGACGAGCCATCCGGCGAGCATGACCGGGTAGGGCCAGATCCCTACGGGCGGCGCCGGTGAGCCGGCGACGAAGATGCTGTTCCAGTACGCGGCGTTGGATGCGTAGTAAAAGTCCCAGCCGATCGTCTTGACGATCAGCAGGATGATGACCGCCACCAGCGCCACGGTCACCCACAGACCCCAGAACATGGCGTTAAAGACCTTGCGGTACTCCTTCGCCCCGCGGACCTCACCGTAGAGGGTCGCTCCCCAGACCGGCCACAGCAGGTAGAAGGCCAGGAATGGGAGGAGCAGCAGGGTCGGGGTGAAGCCGAAGTTGCCGAACGAGATGCCGGTCGTCCCGCCCTTGGTCGCGGCATCGAGCGTGGCCTGGTAGGCATTGCCCGAGGCGCCGAAGAGCGAGGCCGCCTCTCGGTTGAAGGCGCTGACGAACGCCTCGTGGCTCGAGAACAGCAGAATCCCGAGCATGACGAGCAGGCCGCCCATCCCCAACCAGAAGCAGAACCGCTGGATCTTGGCGTAGCCCTCCATGCCCAGGGTGATGACCCAGCTGACAAAGGCGAGCACGATCAGGCAGCTGACAAAGATGCCGGTCTTGCTGCCAAAGAACGTGGCCAGATCGGGCAGACCCAGCGTGTATGCCAGTGGCGCGAAGAACTGGACGACGAGGATATTGGCGTAGATCGGGGTCCACAGCCAGAGCGTGAACCACCAGCCGGTGATCGCCAGCACGAAGCCCACCGCGCCACCCAGGATGCGGCTCTGCCAGGCGTAGTCGCCGCCGGCGCGCGGCATCACGCTGACCAGCTGCGCATACGTCAGCACCAGGAACGTCACCAGCACGCCGGTGAGCAAGACGGCGCCAAGGAGCTGACCATTTGGAATCGCGTAGACGAACGACATGCCGTAGAGCCCAAGCGTGACCAGGTTGACCGACCAAAATGCATATAAGAAGGCGTCGAACGTCGACCAGGCTTTGACGAGGCCCGTGGCGTTACGCAAAAACAGCGTTTGCCGGGGCGGAGCTTCCGTCGTTGTCGCCATGTACTTCCTCCTTCGAAATTTGATCAACAGCCGCCGACCGATTGTTGCTCTACCGCTTCACCTCCTAGCCGTTGACCAGCTGGTAGTTCTTGATCCCCTTCTTCGGGTCAAGTTCGATGATCGACGCGAGCAGCATGCCTTCCTCGTAGGCGCTGCCGGGATTGATGGCGAGCGTCTTGCCCAAGCGGGTAATGCCCTTGCCTTCGTGGATGTGGCCGTGCAAGGAGAGCATCGGCTGGTATTTGTCGATCGCCTCGCGCACCGCCGTCGAGCCGACGTGTCGCAAGGCCCGTCCCCCGTGCAGCGGCTTCAAATTTTCGTCCAACGCCGGTGCCTCGTCGAGCGATGTGCCGTAGGGCGGGGGATGGAAATTGAAGATTGCGCGGCCCATGTTCTTGATATCGCGCAGCATCGGCTCCATTCGCTTCGCCAACTCCTCTTCGGGTGCCTCGCGGTAGGTGTGCCACGGCGTTGGATTGGCCCAGCCCGACGAGATCATTTCGTAGCCGCCGATGTCGATCATTTTTCCCTCAGCGAGCTCGACCCGCGGGGCGTTCGCGATCACCTCATCGATTTCGATCTCGTCGTCGTTCCCTGGGGCGACGAAGATGCGCACCTTGCTGTGCTTGAGCTTGTCCTGAGCCATCTGCATCCAGCGCTCGACCGTCTTGCACATCTGCTCGGTGAACAGCGTCTGGACCTTCTGCGGATCTTTCTCGAGTTCTGCGACCTGGGAGGAGGTCATACGGACCGGGTAGTAACCTTTGCGCTGGACCTGCGTCTCGACGTCGGCGACCTGGTCGCGGCCGACCCGCTGCGAGACCCCCGACAGAGTCAGCTCATAGCTGTCGCCGTCCTCGACGATCGGGATCATCGCCTTGCCCGTCATGTCGCCGCCGCAGATCAGCACGTCGGCGTCGTAGAACTTCGCGGCATTGAGGAATTTGCGCCAGCAGACTTCGGATCCGTGAAGGTCAGTCGCGTAGAAGACTCTCACTGTTTCCCCTCCCTACAGAACTTTGCGGATGGCGTGTTCGAAGCCTGTGACGTGTTGTCGCATAACCGCTTCCGCCTGGTCGGCGTCCCTTAAAACGATGGCATCGAGCAGCCGGCGATGCTCGGTGACGGCTTCTTTCAGTCGAATCCCGCGATCAAGGCCGAGGAACCAGATACGAAGACTGAGGTTGAAGCTTTCCTCGAGCATCGACTGCAGGAAGGCGTTGCGGGTGGCCTGATAGACCTGCCGGTGAATGCGCTGATCGAGGCGCATGAGAGCGTGGACGTCGGATTCATCGATTTTCGCCAGTTCCGCAATCAGCGCTTTCATCAGCGTGCGATCGGCGGCGCCGGCGCGATCGGCAGCCAGCCGGGCGGCGTAGCCCTCGAGCTCGACCCGCACCTCGGTAAGGCGATGGAGGTCGGTGAGATTGATATCGCAGACGAACGTGCCGCGGTGTGGGACGAAGGTGACCAGATTTTCGTGCGCCAGCCGCTGCAGCGCCTCGCGGATCGGCGTCCGCCCCAGGCCGAGCTCCTGGCGCAGGCGAGCCTCTTCGATCACCGATCCTGGAGCGAGCTTGAGCGTGACGATCTGATCCCGGATCAGGAGGTAGGCGCGCTCGCCCTGGGAGCGCACTGAGCCGCTTTCGAGGACGACGGTATGCAGTGTCGCCTCTGGCGTGCGGCGTCGCGGCGGACGAGCGGTCGTGAGTTCGCTCGCCAAGCTTCCCCTCCCGTATATCGGCCGTACACCAGCGATATATCGGCCGTAGGCGCACGCTAGCACCGAGCCCGGCGGCCGTCAATGGGGAATTGGCCGCTCGGGCAAAAAGGCATAACGTAGGGGCGACACCACCCGTCTGTTTGGCCGAGATGGATCCACCCTTTCCCGCCCCCAGCTCGACGCCGCGGACTGCCGCTGAGGACCGAGGGTTTTACCGATCTCCGCAGCGCGTCGCGGTCCTATCCTTCTTCGCTCCGGTCACCTATGAGCTGTGGTGGCTGTGGCAACTCTTCCAATTCACGGGCCGTGAGCAGTTTCCTCGTACCCGCGCGTTCTGGTGGCTTTTGGTTCCCTTCTACAACTTCTACGTGATTTACCAGCAGCTGGACGACCTCAAAAAGGCACTGGAGAGCCATACGTCATCGATCCGGTTCAGCTCGGCTGGCGTGACCTGGCTGCTCATTGTCGCCACGGTCATCATCAACGCGTCGAATCGCCTTTCCGGGCCGGCGGAACTCCTCGTGTTCGCCGTTGGGGGCGTGCTGCTGGCGGTCGCAGCCTTACTCGTACAGCAGGCCGCCAACAGCTACCAGGAGCTGCGCTATCCGGGGCGCCCGCCGCAGGGCATGAGCGCGGGGGAGTGGATCGCAACCGGTATCGGTGTCGCCTTCCTGCTCCTTGTGATTCTTGGAAGCTTTCAGCCGGTTTGACGGGCCCGGGCTCTTGTCAGACTCCTCGGGCACGGCTACACTTGTTGTGCCATGAGCACCGGTTTTGCACTGCGCAACAAGGTGCAATCCCTCGACCGGGCGCTCGAGATCCTGCGTCTGCTGGGCAGCGAGCCCGAGATGCGGGTCACGGACCTGGCCCGCCGCCTCGAAGTTCATAAGTCGACCGTCTTCCGGCTCCTCTCGACGCTCCAGGAGCACGGGCTGGTCGAGCAAAACCCGACCACCGAGAAATACCGGCTCGGATACGGCCTCGTCCGGCTGGCCGGCGCCGTGGTTGCGGAGCTCGACCTCGCCCGGGCGTCGCGGTCCGTGTTGCAGGAGCTGGCGACCCGGACGGGGGAAACCGTCAACCTGGCGATCCTGCAGGGCGAACAGGTCGTGAACATCGATCAGATCGCCGCGCCGAACCTGGTGGTCAACGTCAACTGGGTTGGGAAGCAGACGCCGCTGCACGCCACTTCCAACGGCAAAGTGCTGCTCGCCTACCTCTCAGAGGACGAGCGGCGCCGTCTCCTGGACCGGTCACTACCCCGACTTACACCGCGAACCATCACCGATCCGCGCATTCTGGAGAAACAGCTGCACCGCGTCCTTACGGATGGCTACGCCTTTACCCTCGAGGAGCTCGAGCTTGGACTGAACGCCGTTGCCGCGCCGGTTTACGCCGCGGATGGTCGCGTGCAGGCCGCAGTGAGTGTCGCCGGCCCCTCGTATCGGGTGACGCCACAGCGATTGAGTGACCTAGGGGAGATGACGAAGGACGCGGCCGCCGCGATATCACGTCGGATGGGCTACATCCGCAACGAAGGAGGGGAGACATGAGTCGCGAGCAAGAAATCCGGCAGGAGCTGTTCGATCACACGCTGAATGGGCACGCCCCCGAAGTCAAGGCGCTCACGCAAGAGGGCCTGCAGCTGGGGATGGACCCCATGGACATCCTCTTCAAGGCCCTCATTCCGTCGCTGGAGGAGGTTGGCCGCCGGTTCGAGCGCGGCGATTTCTTCGTGCCGGAGATGCTGATCGCCGCCCGGGCGATGCAGGGCGCGCTGGTCATCCTGCGGCCGCTGATCGCCGAGACCGGTGCGAAGCCGATCGGCAAGTACGTGATCGGCACGGTGAAAGGCGACATCCATGACATCGGGAAGAACCTCGTGATCATCATGTTGGAGGGCGCCGGATTCGAGGTGGTCGACCTGGGCGTCAACTGTGCTCCGGAGAAGTTCGTGGAGGCGGTCCGTGCCAACGAGCCGCATATCGTCGGGTTTTCCGCCTTCCTCACCACCACGATGCCGATGTTCAAGGTGAACATCGAAGCGCTGCAGAAAGCTGGACTCCGCGCCAAGGTGGCAGTGATGGTCGGCGGCGCGCCCGTCACCGAGGAATACGCAAAGCTCTCCGGCGCCGACCATTACGCACCGGATGCGTCGATCGCCACCCGGATGGCCAAGCAGATTGTCGGTGCGGCTCAGGCGGCGGAGAGCCAGGCGCTGACCCAGGCCGTCGAGCTGATCGACAAGACGCTGAAGAAGGGCTGAGCGCGGTGTCGGTTACCGAGCGGCTCGTCCTCGCTGTCGAAAAGCCTCTCAAGGAGGCGATCTGGGGCTGCCGGATGTGCGGCCAGTGCATTCTGCATTCGACCGGCTTGAGTTGTCCGATGCGCTGCCCGAAGAATCTTCGCAACGGGCCTTGCGGCGGCGTCCGGGCGAACGGCAATTGCGAGGTCTATGCCGACCAGCCCTGCGTTTGGGTGGAAGCGTGGGAGGGCTCGCGACGCTTGCCGCTCTTTAAGGATCATATCGAGCACCTGCAGAAGCCGATGGATTGGCAGCTCCAGGGAACGTCGTCCTGGATCAACCTGTTGCGTGGACGTGACCGGACCGCGCCCAAGGGCTGGGTGGCCCATGACCACTCCTAGCCGGCTGGCCGGCCTGTTGGGCGAGGGCCGTTTCGTGGTCACCGCCGAGCTGTCCTCCAGCAACAGCGCCGATCCGGAGGCGACCTGGCGCCGCGCCGAGGTGCTTCGCGGATCCGTCGACGCGATCAACTGCACGGACAACACGGGTGCGCACGTGCACATGTCGTCACTGGCGGCGGCCCATCTCCTGGTGGAGAAAGGCCTGGAGCCGATCATGCAACTGACGGTGCGAGATCGTAACCGCCTCGCTCTGCAGGCCGATCTGCTCGGCGCGGCGGCTCTTGGAGTTCGGAACCTCGTGCTGATGAGCGGCGACGACGTGACTGCGGGGGATCATCCCGAAGCCCGCCGCATCTATGACATCGACTCGATGCAACTCCTGGAGGTCGCCTCCGCGATGCGCGACCGCGGCACCTACCTCAGCGGGAGAAAGCTGGAGCAAGCACCCTCGTTTTTCATCGGGGCCGTGGAGAATCCGTTCGCGCCGCCCCTCGACTTCCGCCCGCTGCGGCTGCAGAAAAAGGTCCGGGCGGGCGCCGAATTCATCCAGACCCAGCTGGTCTTCGACGTGCCGATCTTCAAGCGCTTCATGGACATGGTCGGCGAACTGGATCTTCAGAGAAAGGTCTTCATCATCCCCTCCATCGGGATCCCTCGCTCGGCTCGCGGCGCCCGCTTCATGCAGCAGAAGGTGCCGGGCCTGCATGTGCCAGAGAGTCTCGTGAGCCGCCTCGAACGGACAGCGCCCGCACGGCAAGCCGAGGAAGGCATTCAGATCGCCGTCGAGCTCGTCAGGGCGGTGCGCGAGATTCCCGGGATTGCAGGCGTCCACCTGATCGGCATCAAGTGGGAGGAAGGCGTGGTCCAGGTCGCGGAGCGGGCCGGCTTGCTGCCACGGCCGACATTGAGCCCGCTCGCGTCGGTCGGAGGCCGCGGCTGATGCATACGGTGGTCCGTTCGCGCTCGAAGGAGGTCGTCATCTCGATCGACCGACCGTTCGTCATCATCGGCGAGCGGATCAACCCGACCGGCCGCAAGATTCTTGCCGCGGAGATGAAGGCTGGGGTCATGAACCGGGTCCGGGCCGACGCCCTTGCCCAGGTCGAGGCCGGCGCCCAGATGCTTGACATCAACGCCGGCGTCCCGGGTATCGACGAGCCCGCCCTGCTGGTGGCCGCGATCAAGGCCGTCAGTGAGGTGACCGACGTTCCGCTCTGCATCGACTCCTCGGTGATCGAGGCGCTGGAGGCCGCGCTCGCCGTCTACGAAGGCAAGGCCCTGGTCAACTCGGTGACGGCGGAGGACGAGCGAATGGATCGGATCCTGCCGATCGTCAAGAAATACGGCGCCGCGGTCATCGGCATGAGCAACGACGAAACCGGCATCACCATGGTGCCGCAGGAGCGGGTGGAGATCGCCCGCCGCATCATCGACCGCGCGCGGTACTACGGGATCCCGGCGGAGGACGTTGTGATCGACCCGATCGCGATGACGGTCGCCGCCGATCCCCAGGCCGGCGTCATCACGCTGGAGACGATGCGCCTCATCAGGGAGCAGCTGAGCAACAACATGACCTGCGGCGCCTCCAACGTGTCGTTCGGCCTGCCGGATCGCCCGATCGTGAACGCCGCCTTCTTCTCGGTGGCGATGCATGCCGGGCTGACCTGCGCCATCACGAATCCACTGGTGCCTGAGGTGCGCAAGGCAGTGCTGGCATCGGACCTGTTGCTCGGGCACGACGAGTATGCGATGCGCTGGATTTCGACCTTCCGCCAGGAACAGAAGAAAGCCGCTGCTGTCGAGCCGGTGACCCGGTGATCCAGAGGAAGCTCGAGGTCGTCTACCAACCGTTCGATAAGGCGACCAGGGTCCCGCCCGGCACGACCCTGTTCAGTGCGGCGCACTGGATCGGCCTGCCGATCGATTCCACCTGCGGCGGCCGTGGCACCTGCGGCAAGTGCAAGGTCCAGGTGCTCCAGGGTGCGGCAGAGATCACGACCGCCGACCGCAAGCAGCTGCGACCCGGCGAGTTAGAGGCTGGCTGGCGCCTCTCCTGTCAGGCGAAGGTTTACGAGGACACGACCGTCACCGTGCCGGAACTGCTTCGGGTGCCCAAAGCCGCCACCATGGGCGTCAACCGGCTGGTGCTGCTCGACCCGAACGTGCGCAAGGTCTTTGTGGAGCTGAGCGAGCCGACGCTGGCGGACCAGCGCAGCGACGTGGAGCGCCTTCGCGACGCCCTGACGGCGGAGGGTTTCGACATGAAGGTCGATCTTCTGGCTCTGCGGACGTTACCGGCTCTCCTTCGGAGCGCCGAGTTCAAGGTGACCGCCGTGCTCGGTGGCGATCATCTGATTGCCGTCGAGCCCGGGGATACGCGCGAGGAGAGCTACGGCGTTGCCTTTGATCTCGGCACGACCACGGTGGTCGGCACCTTGATGAACCTGCGCACCGGCATGGCCGAGGCGGTGCGCTCGACCCTCAACGGCCAGGCGCCGTTCGGCGCCGACGTCATCTCGCGGATCAGCCACGGGATGCAGGGCGAGGAGGCGAAAGCGGAATTGCGCGACGCGATTCAGCGCACCATGAACACGATCCTCGCGGAGCTGTACGAGGCGGCCGGCGTTGCTCGCGACCGGGTTTACGAGATGGTGATCGTCGGGAACGCGACGATGCTCCACCTTTTGTTCGGGATCGACGCCACGCCGATTTCGATGATGCCGTTCACGCCGGCCTTTAAGGAGCCGCTCTATATCCCGGCCCGTGAGGCGGGGCTCGACATCCACCCTGGTGGCTATGTCCAGACTCTTCCGCTCATCGGGGCGTACGTGGGCGCCGACATCATCGCCGGCGTGATTGCCACCGGCCTCGCGCGTGAGGACAAACTGCGCGTCTTCGTCGACGTCGGCACCAACGGCGAGATCGTGCTCGGCTCGGCGAAGCGCGTGCTGTGCACGGCGGCTCCCGCCGGACCCGCGTTCGAGGGCAGCCAGATCCGCTGTGGCATGCGGGCGACCGACGGCGCCATCGAGGGCGTGACATTGACCGACCGCGTGGAGCTGCAGGTGATCGGAGGCGACATCGCGCCAAAGGGGATCTGCGGATCGGGGCTCGTTGATACGGTTGCCCAGCTGCGGGTCGCCGGGCTGCTCGATCCGTCGGGTCGTATGCGAAGCCGCGAGGAGGTCCCCGAACACCCCCTATCCGACCGGCTGATCAACATCGACGGGGTGCGAGCCTTCCTCCTGGCTGAGGGCGTGTACCTGAGTCAGAAAGATGTCCGCGAGCTGCAGTTCGGAAAGGGCTCGATTGCCACCGGCATCAAAGTGCTGATGGACGTCATGGGCGTCAAGACGGCGGACCTCGATGAGGTCTTGCTCGGCGGATCGTTCGGTTCCTACCTGAATCCGGAGAGCGCCAGGATCATCGGGCTGGTGCCCCCCGTGGATGTGGACTGCATCTTGTCGGTTGGCAACACCGCGGGCGAGGGCGCCAAGATGTCCCTGCTGTCATTCCGTGAACGGCAGGTCGCCTTCGAGCTGCCGGACAAGATGGAGTACGTCGAGCTCTCCGGGCGCGCGGACTTCAACGACTCCTTCGTCTCAGTGCTGCAATTCGCGGAGCTCGAGGCGCTGCGATGAAAAAGATGGCACTCCTGATTTGCGGCGCCTTAGGAAAAGAGGTCAAGGCCATCGTCGACGGGCACGGTTGGGAAGTCGATGTCTACGGTGTTCCGGCCATGCATCACTTCTATCCCAAGAAGATCGTCGAGGCCGTCGATCGCCGGCTGGCCGAGCTCGCGCCGCGCTACGGTCAGGTCGTCGTCGTCTATGGCGATTGCGGCACCGCCGGCGCCCTGGAACCCATCCTTGCGCGGTATGGATCGGTCCAGCTGCGCGGGCCGCACTGCTATGAGATGTTTGCCGGCGCGGACTTCGACCGTATCGTCGACGAACGGCCGGCGACCTTCTTCCTCACGGACTGGTTGGTTCGCAACTTTGAACGCGCCGTCGTACGCGGGCTCGGCATCGACCGCTACCCGGAGCTGAAGGCGGTGTACTTCCGGAACTACACCGATCTGCTCTATCTGGCGCAGTTCCCAGACGAACGCCTGGTCGAGAATGCGCGGGACATCGCAGACTACCTCGGGCTCCCACTGGAGGTTCGCCAAACCGGGCTCGGCGCACTCGAGACGCGGCTCGCCGAGCTGATCGAGGCGGCCGCTTGATGGCGAAGTACCAGGTGATGTTCTGGAGGCACATCCCGGCGCAGGTCAAGGCCTGGGACGAAAGCGGGGAGGTGAAGCGCATGCTACCCGACCGTTTCCAGGCCGCCATCGACGCTTATGCGATGAAGGATGGATCGACCGGCATGGACGCCTATCTCGAGGCCTGGCGTTGGGGTGACGAGGGCGAACGCACCGGTTCGCCGGAAGATGTCGCCGGCGCGCTCGTTAAGGAATTGGATGCCGCCAACCCGCGGTCGACGTTGATGGATCCACCTCGGTCGATGCAAGCATGAGCCAGACCGCAAAGGCGCTCGACGTCGTCCAGCCCCGCCGTCTCCGACCGATCATGGAGGTTGGCAGGGAGTTCGGGCTGCTCGAGTCCGAGATGATCTCGTACGGACCGTTCAAGGCGAAGGTCAGCCTCGAGGTCCTGAAGCGGCTGTCGAGCCGTCCCGATGGTCAGCTGGTGGTCGTCACCGCGATCACGCCGACCCGGGCGGGAGAAGGCAAGACGACGAGTGCCATCAGCCTGACGCAGGGGCTGGGGCGGATCGGTGCCAGCGTGGCGCTTTGCCTGCGCCAGCCGTCAACGGGTCCGCTGTTCGGCATCAAAGGCGGCGGGACCGGCGGCGGCCTGGCCCAGATCGTTCCGATGGAGGAGATCAATCTGCATTTCACCGGCGACATCCACGCGGTCGAGGCCGCCCACAACTTGCTGGCCGCCGTCATCGATGCCGCCATCTTCCATGGGCAGCTCGAGATCGGGCCGAGCTTCATCACCTGGCCGCGAACGCTGGACGTCAACGACCGAGCGCTCCGCCACATCGTGACCGGTCTGGGGGGCGATGAACACGGGGTGCCCCGGGAATCGAGCTTCATCATCGCCGCCGCCTCGGAGATCATGGCGATCCTGGCGCTGGCCAGCGACCTCGAGGACTTGCGTCAGCGAGTTGGGCGCATCATCGTTGCGCAGCGGAAGGACGGGAGCTTCGTGACTGCCGAGGACCTGCGTGTGGCGGGGGCGATGACGGTGTTGCTCAAAGATGCCCTGCTCCCGAACATCGTGCAGACGATGGAGGGCCAACCGGCGCTGGTCCATGCCGGTCCATTCGGAAACATCGCGCACGGCAACAACTCGCTGCTCGCCGATCAGATCGCCCTCAAGCTGGCGGACGTCGTCGTCACCGAGGCCGGCTTCGGTGCCGACCTCGGCCTGGAGAAATTCGCCCACATCGTTGCGCGCTATGGTCACCTCCGTCCGTCGGCCGCGGTACTGGTGGCGACCGTGCGCGCGCTGAAGTCCCACGGCGGGCTGCCGATGGCAAGGCTCGCCGAGGAAAATCTGGATGCCCTGAAGCGCGGCGCAGAAAATCTGGCCGCGCACATCGATATCGTCCGCGCCTTCGGCATGCGTTGCATCGTCGCGGTCAACCGATTTCCCGGCGATACGGAGCGTGAGCTTGCCCTCGTCAACGAGCTGGCGATCCAATTCGGCGCCGATGGCGCGGTCGTGAATGATGGCTTCGCCCGGGGCGGTGACGGCAGCATCGAGTTGGCGGAGGCGGTGCTTGGCGCAACTCGAAACGGGAGCAACTTCGCGCCGATCTATCCACCCACGACGCCGATTCGTGAGCAGATCCAGACCCTTGCCCATCGGCTCTACGGTGCGGCGGATGTCGAGTTCCTGCCGGAATGTCAGAAGCGGATCGACTGGCTCACCGAGCGCGGCATGGGGACGTTGCCGGTCTGCATGTCCAAGACGCACCTCTCGCTATCGCATGATCCGTCGCTAAAGGGTCGGCCACGCGGCTTCACCCTGCCGATCCGGAACGTCTATCCTTCAGCCGGCGCCGGCTTCATCGTGGCGCTCGCGGGCGACATCCAGCTCATGCCCGGCCTGGGAAAGGAGCCGGCGTATACCCGGATCGAGCTCGCCCCGAACGGACAGATAACCGGTTTGACCTAATTCCGAACATGAGATGGCGCCGTTTCGCCGGCATCCTGCTAGTGCCGGTACTGGCCGGCTGCTCCAGCGACTCGGCAACCGGCTCTCAGGTGCTGCCGGTTAACCCTTCGCCCCTGGCCAACGTGACATACGACTGCGCCATTCTCGATGGGACAACGAGGACCAGTACGCCAGAGGCGTTGTTCTACCTCGAGCCCTTCGATGACGGCGGATCCGGCCAGTCTCGGATGTGCGCGCTCGACTGGGATGGTAAGTTCGTGCGCCAGCTGGAGCGCGGGCTTGCTGTGCAGCAGTCTGCGGATGGGTCGCGTCTGCTTGCTGTCGACTATCCGGTGAGCGGAACCGGGTCAACGCCGTATGTCATCGTGGACGACGGGGATCACGTCCTGGAACGTCTCAGCACGATATGGAACGGCGAAGCGATCTGGGCGGACGACAACCGCCGCTTGTGTTACATCCAGGACTCCAATCCCCTGGGGCAGGGCGGCCTTGCATACCTCGTCCTTCAGCTGCCCGGGAGCGCTGCGCGGCGGGTTGCGACAATCGGTGGGATCAACTACTCTGCGCCGCCTCGATCGAATGGACCTGTCGTGCCAATCCCGTTTATGGCCGGACCGCATTTGCTTGCGTGCAGCGCCAGCGCCGACCGTGCTGCGGTGCTGGACCCCGCCAAAGGGACCGTCGCTCTCTGGCGGCTATCCGATGGTCTCGAGCTCCGAACCCACGCCTTCGGCCACCCCTTTTACCCGTTCCAAAATCCGGCTGGGTCAGAAAGGCTGGTCGCATCAAGTGACGGTCGCTATGTCGCCGACGACGTCGAAGGAGCAGATGGTGTTCCCGTCATTGACCTGGTGACCGACTCGGTCGCCGCCCACCTGGTGGCGAAGTCGGTGGCTGGCTTCTCGTCGGATAGCACGCGCGCCGTCCTCCAACTCAATACCCAGGTCGTTGAAGTGATGGACTGGCGGTCGGGTCGCGTCCTGAAACAACTGGCGGGCACCTATCCGTACGTGTTCTCACGTCCAGCGAGTCAGGTGGTGCTGGTAGGTGTGCCCAGCACCCGCCGCCAGTTCGGGCTTGACCTCTATATCGTGCGCGACGACGGCAGTGCTTTTGAGGTCGCCCGGTCTGTCGAAGTCATCGGTCGGTAGCCGCAGCGTCCAGCAGCCACTCGGCGGCGTAGCCGGCAAAAGACGATCGGACGTAGAGGTGAAAGGCGGCCTCGTCGCCACGGCGCTCGATGATGACCTGGGCTTTCGCCAGCAGGGTCTGAGCGCACTGGTTGGCGCGGAAGGAGCGCGGATCGAGATCGATCGGGACACCGTGGGCCAGCAGGTCGCGCGCTCTTGCGCCGCGGATCTCGAGCACCGTACGGTTGGCGGACACATCGACGATCGACCCGAAGACCCCAGCCAGGCCGTCGCGCAGGGCCTGCTCCAGCGAGGTCGCCTGGTCGTCGGGGTCGACGATGAGCCACTCATCCGGCCCAAGCCACAGCGCTCGGCGGTCCCCAGCGTGGGCGGCCGTGTTCGGCGTCAATGGCAGGCTAAATCCGAGCGAATCGGTCAACTGCCGCATCACCGCCGCATCGCCAGCGTCGACCCGCAGATTGAGCTGAGCGAGAAACGGCAGCTCGCGAATCGAGATTGAACCCCCGGTGGTCTCGTAGAGCGTGGTGAACCGCTCGGCGTAATCCGCCAGGGCGCTCCGCCGGATCGCCTCAGCTATCACGGCGAATGTTCTCCTTGTCGTAGAAGATCGGCTCGGTAACGGTTGCAGACACAATGTGCCCGTTGAGGGCCGCGTAGACCGTCGTTCCGAGACGTTCGCGGCCGCTCTGCAGCATGGCGAGCGCGAACGTGCGGCCGAGCGCTGCGCTGCGGTAGCTCGATGTGACGTGCCCGATCATCCTCACCGCCCCGGAACCGTTTTCCTCGAGGACAACCTGCGCACCTTCCGGAAGGAGCTCCTCGCTGTCGACCGGGAGCAACCCGACCAGCTGCTTGCGATCGGGTCGAGCGGTATCGCTCCGTCGATGCGAACGCTGGCCGACGAAGGGCTTCTTCTTCGAGACGATCCAGCTCATGCCCAGGTCCTGCGGGGTGACGGTGCCATCGGTCTCCTGACCGCAGATGATGTAGCCCTTCTCCGCACGCAGCACATGCATGGCCTCGGTCCCGTACGGCGTGATGCCGAGCGGCTG
>Ga0209808_1001037_pt1 | contig 14123 bp, 14 predicted proteins | sample GraSoiAngelo_157_FD_186171 | JGI IMG/M metagenome (GOLD analysis project Ga0209808, IMG submission 186171) | Grasslands soil microbial communities from the Angelo Coastal Reserve, California, USA - 14_1009_16_20cm (SPAdes) (version 2) | ecosystem: Environmental > Terrestrial > Soil > Grasslands ... | reverse complement strand
GCGTCAGCGAGGGCAACAGCGCGCCTTCTCCACGATTGTCTGTCCGCAAGCGAATGATGATCGGCCCATGTTTGTGCTCGATTGAGTAAAGGTGATAAACCGCTTCGAGATAACCTGGAATTGTCTCCTGCTGTGTTTCTTCCACTTCCTTTTCTGTTCCCTCTACAATCTTTTTCACCTTTACTTTTTTCGTCACCACGCGATCGAGCCAATCAACGCCGGTTGCATTGGAGCAGAAGTCGAAACGCAAGGCCGGGTCATCGCGCAGAAATTTCGCGACCTCACGCGCATGCTCATTGTCAATTAAGAGCGACGTTTGCTGCGACGGACTTCCATTCGGAACGATCTCCGTTTTGGCACCCGGAACGGAAGATTCGATGCGCGTTTTGATCTGTTCGAGCGAGTCCATCATGTCGGAACACAGGCCTGTGGCCTGTGCGCCCAGCGGGCATTCTGCCCGCTGTTCTGAAAAGCAGCGGAGTGCAACTCCGCCGGGCGCACAGACTGAAAGTCCGTGTTCCTCAGGCTCATTGGTTCCGCTCGATGTTCATTGGCTGAAAGACATCGGCATTCGCCGATGGCTCCAGGTCATGCGCGCCAAATGCCGGAACTGGAAATTCGCTCGGTTGCGTCCGGTCGAGGTGCGCGGCTTTATCGGCGCCTGTTAATTTTTGTTCGTCGATCTTTTGCTGCAATTCCATGAAGGCATGCAGCAACGCTTCCGGTCGAGGAGGGCAGCCTGGGATATAAACATCGACCGGGATGTAGCGGTCGATTCCCTTGAGAACGTTGTAGCCTTGTTTGAATGGCCCGCCGGAAATCGCGCATGCACCCATCGAGATTACATATTTCGGATCGGGCATCTGGTTGTAGAGCCTGACAATTTGTGGCGCCATTTTCTTGGTGACCGTTCCGGCCACGATCATCAGGTCGGCCTGGCGCGGCGACGGCCGGAAAACTTCGCCGCCGAACCTCGCGATGTCATAGCGTGACGCCGCCGTCGCGATCATCTCAATCGCGCAACAGGCCAGCCCAAATTGCAGCGGCCAGATCGAATTCTTCCGTCCCCAATTATAGAGCTCCTGCATCGAAGTGACCCAGATCCCCTGGCGTTGCAATTCGCTGCGCAGTCCCTCGTCGATGTCGCTCATCTGCCGTGAAAAGTTAAAGGTTAAATCCGATCACGCCGTTGCGCCTTTCCGTTTTAACAATCTAGCCCTTTTAACGTTTTTAACTACTGCGTCAGCGCGCCCAATTTAAACAGCCTTTGCCACACGCCCAAATCAGTCCTTCGATCAGCAACAGCAGGAAAATCAAAATCGCGACAAACGCTCCGATCGGCAGTCCGGTAAACGCGACTGCGAACGGCACGAGAAACACCGCTTCGACGTCGAAGATCAAAAAGATAATGGCGTAAAGATAATATTGCGATCGGAATTGAATCTGCGCTTCGCCCAACGACTCGATGCCGCATTCGTAAGTCGCGTTTTTTTGCACCCCGGGCTTCGGCGGTTGAAAAAACCTTCGCCACATCCAGGCCAGAATCAGCGGCACAATTGGAAAGACGAGCGCGACGCCGACAAAGATTAGGATGAACAAATACGGATCCGGAGTCATTCGCGTAAAATCGACAAGTCAGTCAAAGAGAAACACAGATTTACACTGTCAGAGGCAATCCAAGCCTACAGTCTTTTCATCCGCGTTTCATCTGTGTAAATCCGTGGCCAGGATTTCTCAATGCGCGACCGCGAGTCCACCCATCCAGTCGTTTTCTTTTTTCTCGTTCTGCCCTACGGCATCAGCAGCGGTTTCGTTTCCATCACCTTGCCTTTCATTCTGACGCGGGTCGGATTTTCGGTGGCGCTGGCAGCATCGATCGTGGCCATCGGCGTGTCGGCAAATCTCTGGCGATTTCTCTGGGGACCGGTGGCGGACCTGACTTTGACCGCGCGCCGCTGGTATTTGTTGGGACTTGGCACGTCCGCGGCGACGTTGCTGATTCTTGCGCTTCTTCCGCTCCATCAAAACGCCGTCGCCGTTTTGATGACAGTTGTTTTTATTTCGCAAGTTGCCGGAACGTTGATCGTGCTTCCGGTCGGTGGTTTGATGGCGCATACGGTCGCCGAAAACGCAAAAGGACGCGCCGCTGGTTGGTATCAGGCGGGAAACCTCGGCGGCAACGGCATTGGCGGTGGTGTGGGAGTTTGGCTCGCGGGTCATTTCTCGAAGGAGATCGCCGGTTGCGGACTCGCGATCACGATGCTCGCCTCGGCCGCTGCGATTTATTTTGCATCCGACGTGCGCGTCGTCGCGAACGAAACCCTCGGCGAACGAATGCGCATTTTGTGGCGCGATATCTTGTCGATGGTGCGCGTCGCCATTCCGCTTTTCACCATCATGCTCGTTTGCTCGCCTATCGGCGCCGGCGCAATGAACAATTTGTGGTCGGCGGTTGCGCCTGATTGGAGGGCGACACCAGATCAGGTCGCGTTAGTCAGCGGCGTCTTGAATGGCGTGCTCAGCGCCATCGGTTGCGTCATCGGCGGTTGGGTCGCGGATCGCGTTGGGCGGTGGTGGGCATATTTCGGATCAGGAATTCTTATTGCGATGGTCGCGATTATCATGGCGGTGGGGCCGCGCACGCCCAACGCGTTTACCGTCGGCGTTCTTGCCTACGCCCTGAGCTGTGGAATGGCTTACGCCGCCTTTTCCGCGATCGTCTTGCTCGCCATTGGCCGCGGCGCCGCTTCCACCAAATACGCAACGCTCTCTTCCCTGGGCAACCTTCCCATTGTTTACATGACCGCGTCCGACGGATGGGTGCACGATCGTTTCGGCACTGCCTGGATGCTGCATTCCGAAGCGCTGATTGCAATTATTTGCATCGTCCTCGGACTCGCTGTTCTTCGCTGGATCAATCCGCCGAGGCGCTCTGATCTCGTTCTTCCTTGATTAAACAATCGCCCACCGCTTTTCTTCCTCGGGGATGAGCGGCGTTTTCCTTGACCAAATTTTTCTTCGCGCGAAGGAATGGCTGCTCTCGCCGCTAGTTGGTGCGCCCGACTGGCTCATCCAAATCGTCTCGAGCCTGATCAATATCTCCGGCGTTCTCGGTGTGTTTCTCACCCTCTTCGCGCTCATTTCTGTGCTGGAACGGAAAATTCTTGGCCGCATGCAAAATCGTTATGGCCCAAATCGCGTCGGACCATTCGGGCTTTTTCAGCCGGTGGCCGATGGCATCAAGATGTTGATTAAGGAGGATGTCGTGCCGGCGCGTGCGGATAAGGTCGTGCATTTTTTCGCGCCGATCCTGATCGCAGCCACCGCGATTCTCACACTCGGTGTCATTCCTTATGGCCGAAACATGACGCCCTTTGCCATCGATGGTGGTATCTTGTTTTTCTTTGCCGTCGGATCAACCACCGAACTTGCCGTCTTCATGGCCGGCTGGGGCAGCAACAACAAGTTTTCAATGCTGGGAGCAATGCGCGCGATCGCGCAAATGGTCAGCTACGAACTGCCGCTTTTCATCACCACCCTCCCGGTGGTGATGATTGTAGGCTCACTCTCGCCGGATGCGATTGTCGCGGCCCAGGACGGTTATTCCTTTGGCATTCTGCCTCATTGGTTCGTCACCACGCCATGGGGCGCGGCCGCGTTCATTTTGTTTTTTGTCTCCGGTCTAGTCGAATCCAACCGCACTCCCTTCGATGTCCCGGAAGGCGAATCGGAAATTGTCGCTGGTCACATGACCGAATATTCCGGCTTCAAATACGCCACCTTTTTCATGGCGGAGTATTTTGGGATGTTCGCCATTAGCGGATTGGCCGTGACCCTGTTCCTCGGGGGCTGGCATTCGCCGATCGCTCCGCTCAACTTTATTCCATCTTATCTTTGGTTTTTCCTGAAGTTGAGCGCGCTACTTTTCGTTTACATCTGGGTGCGCGGTACGCTTCCGCGCACTCGCGTCGATCAAATCATGAACTTCGCCTGGAAATTCATGCTTCCGATGGCGTTCACCTGTATCGTCGCTGCCGCCGTCTGGCATTACCAGGGCCGCGGGCTGGCAGGCTGGTTTTGGTCGCTGGCAGTAATCGCAATCGTTTATCTCGCGCTTTCGCGCCTTCTTGATACGAGCAAAAAATTCGCGCCGCGCACTTATCGTTTCGCCGAATGAATAGCGTCGCTTTTCTGGTCATCGCCATCATCACTCTTTCGGGCGCGCTCGCCGCCGCTACTCTGCGGAAGCTTATTCATGCAGCTCTTTGTTTGGTAATCGCGTTTGTTGGTTTGGCTGCGTTCTTCTTCTTGTTAGGCGCTGAATTCGTTGGATTGGTGCAGGTCTTTGTTTATGTCGGAGCAGTCGCTGTCTTAATTGTTTTCACCATCCTGCTGACGCGGCGCGAGGTGAATGGCGCCCGCGGCATCAACCGGGGTGGCGCCATTGTGGCATTAGCTGTCTTCGGCGGATTGCTCTCGACAATTTTGAAAACGAAATCGCTCGCAATTCCGGCACCGCAAATCGAACCGCTCACCGTAAAACAGATCGGTGAAGCGCTCATGATCAATTACGTCTGGCCGTTGCAATGCGTCGGGCTCGTCCTCACCGCCGCGCTCATCGGCGCGCTTGTTCTCGTGATGGAGGAGAAGCGCTGATGGCGCGCGAAATTATTTTTCCGGGGAGCGCAGGCTGCCAGCCTGCAGCATTCGGCCGCCGTGCCGAATGCATTTTTGCGAAGGGGGCAAGCATCGAAGTACCAACAGAGCTCATACCAAAAGATGTTCGCGGCAGGCTGCCACGAACTACAGGCCAGCGGCCTGTGCTCCCCGGCGAAAGAAGCGCGCGATGACTCCAACCCTCCAATTTTTTCTAATCGTCTCGACCGCGCTTTTCTCTATCGGCCTGCTCGCCGCCCTCAGCCGCCGTCATGCTATTTTTATTTTGATCGGCATTGAGTTAATGCTCGCGGCCGCGAATTTGAATTTTATTGCCTTCTGGCGCTTCGGCCCGCAGCCGCAGTCACCAACTGGCGTATTGGTCGCGATCTTTTCCATCGCCATCGCCGCCGCCGAAGCCGCTGTCGGCCTCGCCCTCGTCATCGCTATCTACCGTCATTACCGCTCCACCAACGTCGATCAACTCAATCAGCTTAAAGGATGATTTCGTGAACTCGTGCTCATGCTTGTAATCGTGCTCGTAATCGAATGAGTAGCTGGATCGTCTCCAACCTCTGGCTAATTCCGGCGGTGCCGCTGGCCGCCTCGCTTGTGATTCTAAGTCTCACGAATCCGGCGCGTCGCATCGCAGTTTTGCTCGCGATCTTCGGTCAAATCGTTGCGCTCATCCTCGCGATCGTCGCCCTCTTACCAACGCTGCAAATGCCCGGCTTCCGCGCCGTCCACAATTTCACCTGGTTCACTTTCGGCGACCAGGCCCTTCGCATCGGCTGGATGCTCGATCCGCTCGCCGCCGCCATGATGGTCATGATCACGCTGGTCGGTCTTTGTATTTTTGTCTTCAGCGTTGGCTACATGGCCGGCGACAAAAACTTCACCCGCTTCTTCTCTTATCTCTCGTTCTTCTCTGGCGCAATGCTCGGAGTGGTCATCGCAAACAGTCTGCTTTTACTTTTCGTTAGCTGGGAACTGGTCGGGCTCGCGTCCTATTTGCTGATTGGCTTCTGGATCGAGAGGCCGAGCGCGGCTGCCGCGGCCAAGAAAGCCTTCATCACCACGCGCATCGGCGATCTCGGGTTTTTTCTCGGGGTGCTTTGGCTCTACCACGACAGCGGCACCCTTTTGTTTTACGACCAGGGACGCGGTTGCCTCGAAGACGCTGGACTTCTGGCCATTAGCGCCAGCGCCACCTTCGTCGCACTGCTGATTTTCTGCGGTGCCGTCGGCAAATCTGGGCAATTTCCTCTTCACGTCTGGCTGCCGGATGCGATGGAAGGGCCGACACCTGTCAGTGCATTGATCCATGCCGCAACGATGGTCGCTGCTGGCGTTTTTCTCGTCGCGCGGGTCTATCCCTTATTCTCGTTAGGCGCAGTCAATGGCGTAACACCGTCTCTCACCGTGGTGGTATCGGTCGGTGTTGTCACTGCGCTAATGGCGTCGCTCATTGCCCTGGCGCAGTTCGATATCAAACGCATTCTCGCTTATTCAACCGTCTCGCAGCTCGGCCTAATGATGGTCTCGCTCGGTGTCGGTGGCGTCGCGGCCGGCATCATGCACCTGATTGCGCATGGCTTCTTCAAAGCACTGCTCTTCCTCGGTGCCGGCTCCGTCATTCACGGACTTCATCACGAGCAGGACATCCGCAAAATGGGCGGCTTGCGTTGGATCATGCCGGTGACGTTTCTGACCTACGCCATCGGGATGATGAATCTGAGCGGCGTTCCGTTCTTCTTTTCTGGCGGCTGGACGAAAGAAGAAATCCTGCACAGCACGGCGCATTGGCCCGTCTCGCCTGTGCCGCACTACCTGATGCTCGCCGGCGTCATCCTCACTGCGCTCTACATGACTCGGCAAATGATTTACGTTTTTTTTGGTTCCGCTCGGAACACAGACTTCCAGTCTGTGCGCCCAGCGGAGTTCCACTCCGCTGAGGCAGCGACAACAATGGAGAACATCTCCGTTGGGCGCACAGGCCGGGGGCCTGTGTTCCATGCGCACGAAAGTCCGCAGGTAATGACGATACCGCTCATCGTCCTTGCGTTGTGCTCGATTCTTTTCGTCCTCGTGCTCACGCCTGCCTGGCCCTGGCTCCACGCCTATCTCAACGGCGAACCAGCACACGCTGACCTAAGCTTGCTTATTCAGGCAATACTTTTTCTCTCACTTGCGCTGGTCGCCGGAGGAATTGGGGTTGGTTGGTTGATCTATCGCAACGCCGGCGAAGTGGATCCATTGGCGCGGGCACAGCCAGGGCTATTCCGATTTCTCGAAAACAAAATGTGGTTCGATGAAATCTATGAACAAACCATTATCGCTCTCAGCCGAATGCTGTCGCGTCTAGCCGATTGGCTGGACCGCTATTTCTGGGATGGCCTGGTCAGGCTATTTGCTGGACTCGCTCAGGCTTTCGGGGTTTTGAGCAAAGGTTTTGACGACCACGGCATCAACGCCGGTGTTGACGAAACCACCGCTGGAACACGTCGTTTTGGCCGACTGATTGCCGCAGCACATTCGGGTCAGATCCAGGCTTATCTGGGCGCAATCGCTATCGGAATGCTCCTTCTGCTTGTCCTTTACGCATGGCTTGGCTGATTACTACACTCATAGTCGTTCCGATCGTCGGCGCGCTTTTGGTTGGGGCTACGCGCAACTACGCTCGCGGCGTCGCACTCACGTTCAATCTAGTTACTGCGATAGGTGCTTTTCTTTTATGGCGAAGCTTCGATTCTACCTTGCCAGGTCTTCAGCTGGTCGAACGGCATAGCTGGATCCCGGCAATCGGTGCCGAGTATTTGGTCGGGATCGATGGTCTAAGCCTGCTTCTTGTCATCCTTACTTCGCTGGTATTTCCATTCGCCTTACTCGCGCCATCGCGCGCAGCGGGAGATCGCGGTTTCTGCGCGCTGATGTTGATTATGCAGGCCGCGCTCTACGGCACGTTCACCGCCCAGAATTTCGTTCTCTGGTTTCTCTTCTACGAGATGAGCCTCATCCCTGCCTTCCTCCTTATTAAAATCTGGGGAGGCGAAAAACGCGACCGCGCCGCCACAAAATTCTTCCTTTATACCTTTCTCGGTAGTGTGGCGATGCTGCTCTCTTTCCTCGGAATCTATTTTGCCAGGGGCACTTTTGATTTGGCCGGTCTCGCCAATCTCGCAAAAACCGGCGACTTGCTTACCGGCAATTTTAAGTGGCTCGCCTTCGCCGGAATCTTTCTTGGACTCGCGGTCAAGGTTCCGCTCTTTCCCTTTCACACCTGGCTGCCTGATGCTTATGAGACCGCGCCCACCGGTGTCTCGATGGTGCTAACCGGTGCCCTTTCCAAAATGGGAGTTTACGGTTTTATCCGCCTGCTTCTGCCCCTCTTTCCTAACGAAATTGCGGCACTGGGGCCTTGGCTGTTGACCTTGGCGGTTTGTTCCATCGTGATCGCTCCACTGGCCGCCTGGGCGCAATCCGACTTGAAACGAATGGTCGCCTACTTGTCGATCAATCATCTCGGCTACTGCATACTCGGTCTTTTCGCCGTCACCACGGCGGCGACGCGGCCCTTGGTCGAAATGCAGGCGGCTTTAAGCGGCGTCTTCATGCAAATCTTCAATCATGGTATCACGGCCGCCGCGCTCTTCTATTTTGTCGGGCTACTCGAGCAACGACGCGGCCTGCGCGGCATCGATGATTTCGGAGGACTGATCCAACGCGCCCCGCTCCTTTGCGGCTGGATGAGCGTGGCCATGTTTTCCTCGCTCGGACTGCCCGGACTAAACGGATTCATCGGCGAATTTCTAATCTTCAAAGGTTCCTTCGCCATTGCCGCTTCCTTTACCGCGGTGGCGGTTTTCGGTCTCCTCTTCACTGCCGTTGTCTTTATGCGCGCGATGCAATCGCTTTTCAGCGGCCCGCTCGTCGAAACCGATGTCGCTTTTGCCGAGCTCAGGCCTAACGAGAAGTGGGTAATAATTCCGGTCACCCTTCTCATGTTCGCCATCGGCATCGCGCCCCAATTCCTCTTCAACATTTTCAACTCCACTGTCGTGCAGATGGCGCGGCTGCTTGCCTGACCATGAGCAAAGACGTTATTTCGATCTACCCGATTGCCGAAAAGATACTTTATCTGCGCGAGCAAAAAGTTATAATCGATCGCGATCTGGCGAGGCTCTGTGGCGTCCAAACACGGGTTCTGAATCAGGCGGTAAAGCGTAATTCTGACCGGTTCCCACCGGATTTCGCGTTCGTGCTCTCGCGCGCCGAAATCGAAAGGATATCACAGTTTGTGACATCCTCTTCGACCCTAAGATTTTCGAAGCAGGTACGTCCTTTTACCGAAGAAGGCGTCGCCATGTTATCGAGCGTCCTGAAAAGCGATCGCGCGGTGAAGGTCAATATCGCTATCATGCGCGCATTCGTGAAGTTGCGTGAAACCCTTGAGACAAATCGTGAGCTCGCACGCAAGTTCTCTGATTTCGAACGTCGCATCGGCAAACACGACAAGGAAATCGCTACGATAACTGACGCAATCCGGCAGTTGATGGCTCCGCCGGAAAAACCGAAGCGCGAGATCGGGTTTCATGTTCGCGAGCAAGCCCCGCGACACCGAACACGCAATTAATTATGAAATACGCACTCACTGGTTTCCCTGGTATCAGCAACATCACTTTCCAGTGGGCTGACGTGCCCGACCGATTCAAACCGGAGATATCATAATCGCCAAGTGATCGCGTGGACGATTTACATCACGTTCGCGGGGGCAGTAATGGTGCTTCTTTTCCCGCGCGCGTTTTCGCGCTGGATCGCGTTACTAACAACTACCGCGACCTTCGCGATTAGTCTGGCAACGTTCTTCTGTCACGATCTCGATCTCGCGCATTTCACCACCATTGTTCGCGCGCCTTGGGTACCGGCCCTGGGCATGAATTACCACCTTGCGGTGGACGGAATTAGTCTGACGCTCGTCCTGGTTACATCGATAACGGCAGTCAGTTCAGTCCTTTTTTCCTGGGATATCGATCAACGAGTAAACGAATTCTTTTTCTGGCTCTTGCTCGTCGTAGGAAGCTCCTTCGGCGTTTTCCTGAGTGCGGATCTGTTCCTGCTCTTTGTTTTTTACGAATTGGTCATTGTGCCCAAGTACTTCCTGATCGCGATCTGGGGGTCGACTAACAAGGAGTACGGCGCAATGAAGCTGACCCTTTACTCCTTCTTTGGCGGTGCGCTTGTTTTCATCGGGATCATTGCCGCCTATGTCAGCGCCGGTTCACTCGACTTGAATGAGCTCGCGCAATTCCAATTTACCCCGCAATTACAATCGTGGGCCTTCCCGGTTTTGTTCCTCGGTTTTGCCGTTCTTGCCGGCATTTGGCCATTACACACCTGGGCGCCGACGGGTCATGTGGCCGCGCCGACCGCGGGTTCGATGTTGCTCGCCGGAATTGTGATGAAACTCGGAGCCTACGGCGGGCTCCGCGTCGCGATGAATCTTTTCCCGCAAGGTTTCCAAATGTGGAGAAATTGGATCGCGATTCTGGCAGTGATCGGAATTATTTATGCCGCGGCGGTGGCCCTGCGACAGCGCGACCTGAAATTCGTCATCGGCTATTCAAGCGTGAGCCACATGGGTTTCGTGCTTTTGGGCTTGGCCACCGCAAACGTTCTCGGCGTTTCCGGCGCAGTGCTGCAAATGTTTTCCCACGGAGTGATCGGTGCACTCCTCTTCGCTGTTGCTGGACGAATGATCTATCGCCGTACTCACACCCGCGATCTTGATCAACTGTCGCTGATGGACCTGAATCGCGCGCTTCCGTTCGCAGCCTTTGTCTTTGTCATCGCTTCGGCGGCGTCGATGGGCATTCCCGGCTTCAGCGGGTTCGCCGCCGAGATCACCATTCTGATCGGCGTTTGGAAAACTTTTCCGATCGCCGTCTGGATTACCGGTGCTGGCATGGTTTTGGTAGCCGCATTCACCTTGCGCGCCTTGAAGAAAAGCTTCTTCGAAGGTGGACCGGCAGCTCCGTCGGGCGGTGTTAAAGAGTTTGCGGCTTCGTCGCCATTAATGACATCGCCCGCGGAGCGGCCGATCCACCTCGAACCAATTACTATTCCCGAGAAACTTGGCGCCGGCCTCCTGATGTTCACCACTCTGGCAATCGGAATCTATCCCAAGTTCTTACTCGACCGCATTCAACCCGCTGTTGAAGCAATGCGATTTCTGGCAAGATGAAGCGTCAATCGTTAAACCGTGAACTGTTACATCGGGATTCCGATTCACCGTGTAACGACTTAACGAATCACGCCTGAGCAATGTCCTACCTCGATCTCCTCAAACTCGCCGCTCCCGAAGCGATCGTAACGTTAACCGCGCTCGTCGTTCTCGTGATTGGTCTGACCACGAATCGCGGAACTGTCGTAGCAGGTGTGTCGGTTGCAATGCTGAAACCTGCCGCGGCCGGCACGGCCGCGGTTACACGGTTCTGCACGCTGGTCGGAGCGCTCGGACTCATTATCGCGATCGAAGCCATAGTGCTGCTTCCGTCACGCGCAAATTTGTTCCACGGCATGCTGGTGATCTCGCCGCTCAACTCGCTCTTCCAGATCGTCTGTTTGGTTCTTGCCTTCTTTACCGTCCTTCTCGCGTCCCGTGAGACACCAAATTACGGCGAGTATCTCGCCATCGTCCTGCTCGCTACCATCGGTTTGCTACTTCTCGTTAGTAGTGAAGAGCTACTCATGATTTTTATTGGATTGGAGCTTACCGGTCTGTCGCTTTATCTTATGACGGCATTCGACAAGACCGACATCCGATCGGCCGAAGCCGGGCTGAAGTATTTCCTCTTTGGCAGTACCGCCAGCGCTTTTACTCTCTTTGGGCTGAGTTTCATTTACGGGATGGCGGGCACAACCAGTCTTGCCGCCATCGCTGAAGGTCTTGCTGCGCAATCTCTCTCCCCCCTTTTGTTCGCCGGGATCGTCATGACTCTTGTCGGCTTCGCCTTCAAAATCGCAGCCGCGCCCTTTCATCTCTGGGCCCCCGATGCCTATCAAGGCGGGCCGGTTTCGAGCGCCGCCTTCATTGCATCAGGATCAAAAGTCGCCTCGTTCGTCGTCCTCGGAAAAATTGTGCTCGTTGGATTTGGCCCGGTCCACGGCAGCGCCGAATGGCACGCCATGGTTGCCGGTTGGTCGCCGGTGCTAGCCGTGCTGGCTGCGTTCTCCATTCTCATTGGCAATCTGGTTGCGCTCGTCCAGACCAACCTGCGCCGGTTGCTCGCCTACTCCGCCGTCGCTCATGCGGGTTACACTTTGCTCGGAATAATTGCGGGCGGCCGCGCAGGATTTAGCGCGACCTTATTCTACACTACTATCTACGCCTTCACTCTGATTGGCGCGTTCGGTGTCGTTGCGCTGGTGCGCCGCGAAACCGGCGGTGACGATTTGCGAAACTTCGCCGGGCTGCGCGCGCGTTCACCATTGCTCGCCGGGTGCATGGCGATATTCATGTTGTCGTTGGCTGGCCTTCCGCCACTCGCCGGCTTCTTCGGCAAGTTTTATCTCTTCAGCGCTGCGTTTCGCGCCGGTGCCAACCATGGTCTTCTCTGGCTTGTGGCACTCGCGCTCTTCGGCAGTCTGATCTCGCTTTACTATTATCTCATCGTTTTAAAGGTGATTTTTCAAACCCAGGGCGCTGAAACTCCTTCGCTCTCATCCCCGGCGCAGAACGGACTTTCCAGACTGACAATTGTGTTCGCCGCAGCCATCGTGCTCTTTCTAGGAATCGCGCCGGAATTCCTTGTCGCCCGAATCCTTGCCGTGTTGCAGTAAGCGAAGTGCGGACGAAAGGGCCACGTACCGCACAACATCGGCGCGACGAAATATTGACTGCTTAAAGCCCCTCATTTGCAACGTGCTCGCGGAAACTCGACGGGGGCCATGCCTCTGCTAGCTTCGCGCGTCCGAAATTCCGTGAGCGAAACTACAACGCCACTCCGGCTCGGAGTCGACCCGCGCTTTACCGATCGCGAACGTCAGCCGGGTCTCGATCTTCTCCGTGCTCTTGCCATTATCGTGGTGGTCATTTACCACGCCGCGCTTTTCGGTTTCAAATTGCCCGGCCGCGTAGATCGATTCGGCTGGATCGGGGTCGATCTATTCTTCGTTCTCAGCGGCTACCTGATTGGCGGGCAATTGATCGCGCCGCTCACGCGCGGTCGGCCAATCGACCTGCGGCGCTTTTTCGCCCGCCGCGCCTTGCGAATCATCCCGGCTTACTTCGTCATCCTTGCCGTTTATGCGTTTTTGCCGCCGTGGCGGGAGTATCCGGAAATGTCGCCCCTTTGGAAATTTGTCTTCTCGCTGCAAAACATCGGTCTGCATGGCGGCACCGCCTTTTCCCACGCCTGGTCGCTTGCAGTCGAAGACCAGTTTTATCTCCTCCTGCCCGTGATACTAATTCTCGTTAGGCGATGGGCTCGTGCTCGATTTGTCGTTCCATGCCTCATCGTTCTTGGCGGGATCGGGCTGCGCGCATTTCTTGCCCGGCAGAATTTGGCTGAAACCGGTGTCTCCTTCCGTGGCTTTCAAACCTGGATCTATTACCCTACCTGGACCCGGCTCGATCCTCTCGTCTTCGGTGTTGTCCTGGCTGCGATCGAAAAATTCCGTCCGCGATGGTGGCGCCGCCTGATGAATCTTGCACCCTGGCTCTTGCTGCCAGGGCTCGCCCTCATCGTTTACGCATTATATCTGGGTGAAGGCGATTATCTCACCGCCGCGGCGGCGATCTGGCAATTCCCCTTGATCGCTCTTGGAATGGCCGCATTACTTGTTTGCGCTGTCAGTCCGCGGTTAGTACTACGGCGAGTAAAAATTCCCGGCGCCGCTTTTATCGCCAGCATCGCTTATAGTGCCTATCTCGTTCAAAAGCTTGTCATCCACTTCGTCGCGCAATTCTGCGTAACTCACAATATCGTGCTCACTTCAGCGGGCGCTCTTTGCGTTGTTGAATTATGCGTTTACGCCGTCGCTACGATTCTGTTCCTGGCAGTGGAACGTCCCTTTCTCCAACTCCGTCACCGCGTCGCCCCACGTCCTTCCCGAAGCTGATCTTTTGATCGTCCGATTTCCTCGGCGCCTGATCACTCGAATCGTCGTTTCCTTGTCGTAACATCAAATATGGCAACCAGTGATTCGTTAATCATCGCGGCGAAACGTCTCCGCGACGCTGTTGCCGAAATGCGCTTCGCCGCGCCGGTCGCGCACGTTTACGATCCGCTCATCTACGCCTGGCGCGCGCATGAGATCTACCTGAGGCGCTACGGAAATAGCCCTAAGCGCGTGTTATTCCTCGGAATGAATCCCGGTCCGTTTGGTATGGCGCAAACCGGTGTCCCGTTCGGTCAAATCGCCGCCGTGCGCGATTGGCTGGGTATTCACGCAAGAATTGATCATGC
>Ga0209808_1001032_pt1 | contig 14141 bp, 14 predicted proteins | sample GraSoiAngelo_157_FD_186171 | JGI IMG/M metagenome (GOLD analysis project Ga0209808, IMG submission 186171) | Grasslands soil microbial communities from the Angelo Coastal Reserve, California, USA - 14_1009_16_20cm (SPAdes) (version 2) | ecosystem: Environmental > Terrestrial > Soil > Grasslands ... | reverse complement strand
GGCCCGGCGAGCTCCGATGTGTAGCCGCCGAACTGATCCACCGGATAGAGCGCCGCACGCTGGCGCGTCGAACGGTACTGCCAGAGCCACAAGATGATGATCAGGGCTAGGACGATCAGAAAGCCCCAGAGCCAGGCAAGATCGAGCCAGCGCACGTGCCAGGTCGCCGGCTCCTGCATCGTCTGCTGGTGCGATTGCAGGTACTCGTAGTACCGGTGTGCTTTCGCCGGCGAGTCGCCGCTAGGAATCCCCATCGGCCCACTCCTCCTCGTCGAACGCCCACTCGGGCGTGTAGTAGTCCTCTTCCTGCACGAGCAGCGGGATGCCGCCCATTCGGTCGAGCTCCTGGAAGTGCCCGGCCTTCCATGCGGCGAGGAACGCGACCACGGCGAGGCCGGAGAAGATGAAGAAGGTGTCCATCATCCAGTCGGCCATCACCCAGCGCGACTGCTTCGTCTCCGGCTGGTCGTGCGCAAGCGCCACCGCAGGGAAAGCGAGGGCACCGAGCCAGACGACGAGGAGCGCTGCGAAGCGGACGATCATTGCTGCCCCGGCACGGTTGGCGGAATCGCCTTCTGCGACTCAGGCGGCAGCTTCTCGCCGCGCGCCTTCGCCTCGCTCCAGGCTCGGTTGAGCATGTCGTCGTAGAGCGCTTTGATCCCGTTCGCAGCGTCCTGCAGGGAGAGCGGCGTCTTGCCGTCGTTCAGGAGCAAATGGTCCTTGGGCGCAAGGCCGGGCAAGACGCGCAACGCCTCCTGCATGAACGGGTCCTTGATCGCTTTCTTCTCGAAGCTGATGTTCCCGGGCAGCGTCTGGTGGCTCTTCGTCCAGGCGAGCAGCTCCTTCGACGGCTGCCAGACGATGTAGTCCTTCGGCTCCGGGTTGTGGTACGGCTTCAGAGTCCCGTTCGGGATCGTCTTGACGAAGAGGACGACCCGCCAGATGTCGTCCACGCTCAGCCGCTCGCCGAAATTCTCCATCGCGGTTCCCGGCCAGCCACGCAGGATGCGGTAGTAGAAGTCGCCCGGGCCAGTGTCGCCGCCGCAGCAGGCGTCGTCCGGGTCAGTGAAGTCGGCCGGCGTCGGCGAGAGGAAGCGCCCCCCGGGCCCCTTGCCGTCGCCCTTCAGCCCGTGGCAGCCGACGCAGCGCTCGAGGAAGACCTCCTTGCCGCGCAGGAGATTACCCTCGGTCACGGGCAGCGGGTCGCCGGCGAGCCAATAGCTCCGATCGATCTGGGCGAGGTTCGGCGCCTCCTCGAGCTGGTTCTTCGGCGGCTTGAGCCCTTTCTCGTTGGCCTCGAGCGGCGGCTCGTGTGCGCCCACGAAGCCCGTGTACGGCGCGGGGAACCCCTGGTTCGCGAGCACAGCGTGCTTCGCGTAGAGCTGGCCCGCGTAGCGCAGCAGTCCCGACTTGCCGCTTCGCTGCTCGACGAACGCGATCAGCTCGTTCACCTGCTTGTTCGAGAAGAGCGACTTCATGTCGGGCATCAGCGACTTCGGATCCATGTAGCGCGGGTCGTAAAAGTGCGCCGACTGCCAGTCGTCCGGATGCCAGCCCGATTCCTGCGAGAGGTCAGGTCCCGTGCGCTCGGTGCCGAGCAAGTTGGGCGACTGGTCGGAGCCCCAGAAGTCACCGGGCGCCGAGATCTTGGGATAGAGGAAGTAGAGGCCTTCGCGGACGTCCTGCGGCCGCGAATAGCCGGAGTGGCACACGTAACAGCCGTTGGCCGCGAAGAGGTTACGGCCCTTCGAGGCTTGGTCGGAGAGCGGCGCCCAGTCGCTGGACGGCGGTGGGTCGAAGGTGTGAATCGGCAGCCAGACGACGATCGCCACGACGGTGAAGAAAGCCAGCAGGCCGCCGACACCGGCCATCAGCGGCGTGATCAGCATTCGCTCGCGCGGATGACGGACCCAGCCGCGCGGCACGCCCGGGGTGCCTGGGCCAAGGTCGGCCGGGTGCTCTTCGCGTTCCCGCTCGCCCATTAGTGCTCCTTCCAGTAATGCCGCCGAGCTTCTGGGTCGCGAGCACCAAGCCAGAGGCCGCACTCGCTCGCGGCCAAGGCTGGCAGCCTTGGCAAGAGCGAGGGTGGGCTCTGGCGCCGCGTGATCGCGGGCCAGAAGCCGGCATGTATTGCTGGACGGGGCACTACCCCGTCACCGGCGGCGGCGCGATCGCCTCGGCAACCTGCAGCGTCTCGAGGCGGCGGCGCTCAGCCGTGTTCGTGAAGATCGTCATGCCGATGTTGACGATCTGGACGATCCCCGAGAGCACGATCATCGCCCCGAAGATCCCGCGCGCGATGTAGTACGCGTGCAACTGCGGCAGCACGTTCACCTCGGGAATCCCGTCCTGCCAACTGAAGCCTTGCTGGAACCCGGCCAGCGTCAGGACGCTGAAGAAGCCGGTGAAGCCGACCGTGACAAGCCAGTACTGCCATTCGCTGAGGCTGCGGCTGAAGAGCGGCTTCGCGTAGATCTGGGCGACGATGTAGTCGATCACGCCCATGCCGAGAATCGTGAACGCGCCGAGCAACGCGAGGTGGGCGTGCGCGACGACGAAGTTCGTGAAGTGCGTGAGCTTGTTGAACGGCTGGATCGCCTCGAACGCTCCCTGGATGTTGACCAGGAAGTAGAAGAAGAAGGCGGTCATCGTGAACCGTAAGGGCAGGTTCGTGAAGAACCGGTCCCAGTTGCCCTTCATCGTCCCGAGGATGTTGATCGTGAACGCGAAGACCGGGACGAGCAACATCCAGGAGGAGACCTCCGCGATCGTCTTCAGCCAGGCCGGCGTCGGCGACTGGAGGATGTGGTGGTCGCCGACGCCGGTGTAGAAGAACGCCATGCCCCAGAAGCTGACGAGGGAGAGGGTGTAGCTGTAGAGAGGGGTGTTGGTGACCCGAGGGACGATGTAGTACGTCAGCGCCAAGAGCATCGGCGTCAGCCAGAGACCGAAGAGGTTGTGCGCGTACCACCAGTTGAGGATCGCGTCAGAGAGGCTCGAGGGCAGCGCGCCCGAAGGCGCTCCCCAGACGTGCCCGGGCTTCCAGATCACGTTGCCGATCGCGTAGTCGACGGCGAGCCAGAGCGGGCTGGCGATGAAGAACCAGACCGAGACGTAGATCGGCCTGATCGTCCGGATCGCGACCGTCGCCAGGATGTTGACGACATTTGCCCCCCAGATGATCAGGAGCGCGATGTCGATCGGCCAGATGAACTCGGCGTACTCGCGGCCCTGGCTGTGGCCCGTCAGCAGCCCGATGATCCCGAGCAGGTACATCAGGTTCCACGCCCAGGCGCAGATGACGCCGAGCCGCTCGCTCCACATCCCGCGGGTGCCGACGAGGCGCGGGAGCATGTAGAAGAGCGCACCGAAGTACATCATCGTCAGCCAGGCGAGGATCACCCCGTTGACGTGCGAGGGCCGGACGCGGCTGAAGGAGAGCCACGAGTAGTGGCTGAACGCCTCGGGCGTGACGAACTCGGTCGCGAGCACCAGTCCGAACAGGTCGACGACGGTCAGCCAGACGATCGAGGAGAGGATCCAGTGCTTCGCCGCCGCGTCCGGAAACGGCGACGCGCCCGTCCCCCGGGCCCGGCCGGTCAGAGGCGCCGGCGCCTCCGCCGTCAGGGTTGCCGGCTCGAGCGTCCGATCGCGCTCGGCGTTCTCCCCCATGCGAGGCGGAAGTTACGAACTGATGGCGTTTCCTCGCCAGGCAAATGACGAAATTGTCATTCGCAAGTCATCGCAACGTCAGCAACAGGTGCGTTAAGGTCGCGCTCGCAGGGAGCAGGTGCGGATTCTCGTCATCGAAGATGAGCCGAGGATCCTGGACTTCGTGTCGCGCGGGCTCGAGGCCGAAGGTTTCTCCGTTCTCGGAGCGCGAGACGGCCAGGAGGGGCTCCGCCTTGCCGAAGCGGTCGGCTGCGACCTCGTCATCCTCGACCTGCTCTTGCCGCGGCTCGACGGGCTGAGCGTGCTCCGCACGCTCGAGACGAATCAGCCGGCCCTGCCCGTCGTGATCGTCTCGGCGCGCGCCGACCTGACGACGAAGCTGAACGGTTTCGGTCTCGGCGCGCGCGACTATCTGACAAAGCCGTTCTCGTTCGACGAGCTGCTCGCGCGAATTCGCGTCCAGCTGCGGCGTCCGGAGGAGCGCGACAACGGGTATTTCCTGCGCGCCGGCGCACTCGCGCTCGATGTGGCGCGCCGCCAGGCGCAGCTCGGCGACCAGGTGGTCGATCTCTCCGACCGCGAGTTCAAGGTCCTTCACCGCTTGCTCGAATGCGCCGGCGAGGTGGTCAGTCGCGAGCGGCTGCTTTCCGAGGTCTGGGGCTATCACTTCGATCCCCACTCGAACGTCGTCGACGTCTGCATCCGCCGCCTCCGCAAGAAGCTCGGGCCCGATTCTCCGATCGAGACCGTCCGTCATGCCGGCTACCGCCTGGCTGAGGCGTAGAGCCGTCGAGCTCGGCTGGTTCGCGTTCGCGATCGCGAACCTGCTCGCGATGATCCGCTGGGAGCGCTGGGAGACGATCCCGTTTCATTTCATCTGGGTCAGCCTGACGCTCCTCTATGGCTTCCGTATCTGGCGACCGAGCTCGACCGCGCTGACGCTCGCGTTCGTGATCGTCTCGACAGGAGTGCTGATCCTGATCGACGCGGCGCGCGGCACACAGGAGTGGGGCGAGTTGTTCGAGGTGCCGCTCATGTCCGCCATGTTCCTCGCCATGGTCTGGCACGCGCGGCGGCGCCAGGACGCGCTCGGGATCGCCGAGCAGCACTCTGCACGGCTCGAGTCGCTGCTCGAGCGGCAGGAACGCTTCCTCCACGACGCCTCGCACGAGCTCCGGACGCCGGTCACGATCGCCCGCGGCCATCTCGAGGTTCTCGAGCGGACAAACGGAGGCGCTGCCGAGACAGGCGTCGCCCTCGACGAGCTGGCCCGGATGGAGCGCATTCTCGAACGCCTGCTGCTGCTCGCACGCGCCGACCAACCGGACTTCGTGGAGCTGGAAGAGATGGAACTCGATCGTTTTCTCGAGGATGTCTTCCTCCGCTGGTCGGAAGTCGCTCCACGGACCTGGCGGCTCGGAATGCTTGCGCGGGGAACGCTCCGCGCCGACCCGGAGCAGCTTCGGATCGCCCTTGACGCGTTGCTCGAGAACGCCGTCAAGTACAGCGAGCCCGGAGACCGGATCGAGCTCTCCAGCCGCGCGACCGGCAACAAGGTCGCGATCGAGGTCGCCGACGCGGGAATCGGCGTGCCCGACGAGGCGCACTCGCGCATCTTCGAACGCTTCGCTCGTGCCGACCCGGCTCGCACACGAAGCGCAGGGGGCGTCGGGCTCGGTCTCGCGATCGTCGACACGATCGTCAAGGCCCACGGCGGCCGCTGCCAGGTCAGCCGCAAGGCGCGCGGCTCCGTCTTCGGCATCCAGCTGCCGGGCTTCTCGGCCGTGTCGCCATCGCTCCAGTCCGCAGTCGTCCACGCCGCCGGCGCCAGTCTTAACTGATTTTCACCGAGCTCTCAGGTCGACTTTAAGGCGATGCGTTTGGGTGGTCTCGTGAGCGCAATCCGGCGCTCGACGACAAAGGAGCGAGACCATGAACCAGCCTGCCACCCGGCTCGTGAGCGAATCCCCGGCATTCGACCGCGGCATCCGCGCGCAGATGGAGATGACGCGGCGCGCCGTCGCCGCCGGCGAGGACAAGCACCTGCAGGACGCCGTCCACCCGGCCCGCTGGGAGCGCCGCGGCCTGTTCGGGAGGCTGCGGCGACGCCCGGGCCTCAGCGAGGTGGCCTAGGGCGGTTAAGTGAAAAGAGTGGAGCCAGCCGGGCTCGAACCGGCGACCTCGTGCATGCCATGCACGCGCTCTCCCAACTGAGCTATGGCCCCAAGTTGCTAGCGAATTCTAGCGGCGAAATCGAAAGCGTCGTTCCCAGGGACTGTCCCCGAACAGGGACTGTCCCTAAAAACGGATCGCGCTTCGGTGCGGCTACAGGGACAGTCCCCTTCGGGGACAGTCCCTCAGATTACGCCGTAGCGGACGCGGCCTCGACGGACACTGAGGGAACGTCGCCCCACAGCTCGTCGAGCCGATAGTAGCCCCGCGCCTCCGGCGTAAAGACGTGCAGCACCGTGTCGAGGTAGTCGCCGACGATCCAGGTGCCTTCGCTCGCGCCCTCGACGTGTTGGGGCAGCACGCGCTCGTCGTGCTTCAGCCGCTCGTGCACCTCGTCCCAGATCGCCTTCGTCTGGCGGGCGTTCCGGCCCGTGCAGATGACGAAAAAATCGGTGTAGCTGCACGCCGGCCGCATGTCGAGAATCACAACGTCCTCCGCCAGCTTCTCCTGGGCGAGGCCGGCGATGCGACGGGCTTGTTCGATAGGCGTCAGGGTTTGGTCGGTTCCGTTGCTCAGCGTTCTCAGTCTAGCCACGGTAGAGGCCACGTTCCTCGATTAGACGAGCCACATCGGACGGCACGAGGTCGTCGATCGGCTCCCCTGCGCGGATCCGCTCGCGGACGACGCTGGAGGAGATCGGCGGCGAGCCGAGCTGGAACGGGATCACGCGGTCCCCGTAACGCCCGAGGTCGGGCGGCGGGTAGCCGGAACGGGTCCCGACCGCGAGCCTGACCCAGCGGAGGATCTCGTCCGGCTCCTTCCAACGAGGAAATGCCTCTCCTTCGTCGGCGCCGACGACGAAGACCGCGTCGCCGAAGCGCCCGCCTCTGACGGCGTCCACGGTGAAGGGGTTTTCGTCACGCTCGATCCGGGTGCGAGGCATGCCTGCGAACGCCGCCGCCGCGAGCTGCAGCCGGATCTCGGCATCCTCGTCGCAGGAGCGGTGGCCGGGGTTGGCGACGAGCAGAGCGACCAGCTCGTCGAGACCGAGCTCGCCCAGCGCCGCCTCGGCGAGCGCGACGTGGCCGTTGTGCGGCGGATCAAAGGTGCCGCCGAGGATGCCGATCACTGAAATTCCAAGACTTCGTCCCCGACCTCGACCTCATCGCCGCTTTTGGCCCCGGCGGCGCGGAGCGCCTCGTCGAGCTCCTCGGCTTCGGGGACGCGGCCGGTGACGCGAAAGCCTCGGTCGGTCTTGAGGATCTTGAAGGCCCGCGCGCTCGGCGTCGGCCGGTAGACGAGGAAGTCGGCGAGAGCATCGTCCTCGCTTGGACGCTCCTCGGTCTCGGGGACGAGACCGAACAGAGCGCGGCGGAACTCGTCGACGCCGGCGCCCGTCGCGCACGAGAGGCCGAAGACACGCTGGACGCGCTCGTCGGCGAGCTCGAACGTGGGCTCCTCGGGCAGGAGGTCGAGCTTGTTCAGCACGAGCAGCTGCGGCCTCGTCTCGAGGCCGGCGCCGTAGGCCGCGAGCTCCCGGTCGATCGTCCGGAACTGCTCCGCCGGATCCCCCGCCGCCGCGTCGATCACGTGCACGAGCAGCCGCGCCCGCTCCAGGTGCGCGAGGAACTCGTGGCCTAGGCCGACGCCCTCGCTCGCCCCCTCGATCAGCCCCGGCACGTCGGCGGCGACGAGCTGGCGGCCGTCCGGAGCGTCGACTGTCCCGAGCACGGGCTCGAGCGTCGTGAACGGGTAGTCCGCGACCTTCGGCTTCGCGTTCGAGATCCTGGCGAGCAGCGACGACTTGCCAGCATTGGGCAGGCCGACGAGCGCGGCGTCGGCGAGAAGCTTCAGCCTGAGATCGAAATCGGCCTCGTCGCCGGGCGAGCCCACCTCGGCGAAGCGCGGCGTCTGGCGCGTCGGCGTCGCGAAGCGGCGGTTGCCGCGGCCGCCCTGCCCGCCTCGGCCGAGCACGGCCTGTGCGCCGGGGTGCGCCAGGTCGACGATCAGGTTCCCGTCGGCGTCGAAGACCTGGGTGCCGACGGGAACGGGCAGCTCGATCCGCTCGCCGTCAGCGCCGTGCTTGCCGGAGCCGCCGCCGTGGCCGCCGCGGCCGCCCTTGAACCAGCGCTCGCGGCGAAAACGCGACAGGTCTCGTAGGTCGGAGTTGGCGACGAGGACGACGTCGCCGCCGCGGCCGCCGTCGCCGCCGTCGGGGCCGCCCTTCGGCACGTACTTCTCGCGCCGAAAGCTCAGCGCGCCGTCGCCGCCGCGCCCCGCCTGCACGTGAATGCGGGCGCGGTCGCTGAACATCGGCCCTATTCGGTTACAGAGACGGTACGGCGCTCACCACTCGTCTTGAACGTGAGCGTGCCGTCCCGTTTGGCGAAGATCGTGTCGTCCTTGCCGATCCCCGTGCCGGGACCCGGGCGGAAGCGCGTACCGCGCTGGCGGACGATGATCATCCCGGCCCTCACGACCTGCCCGTCGAACAGCTTGACGCCGAGGCGCTGGGCGTTCGAGTCGCGGCCGTTGCGGGAGGAGCCGAGACCTTTCTTGTGAGCCATTAGTTCTTCTCCGATGACGTCTTGCGGGTTGCAGGTTTTCTTGCTGGAGCCTTCCGCGCCGCGGGCTTCTTCGCCGCCGCCCTTGGCTTTGCCGCGGCCCTGGGCTTCGCCTCGGCTTTGGGCTCCTCCTTCTTGGCGGCGGCCGCGCTCGAGCGAGCCCCGATCGACTGGATCTCGATCTCGGACAGCTTTGCGCGGAAGCCCGTGTGCCGGCGGTAGCCCTTCTTCGCCTTGTACTTGCCGATCCGGATCTTCTCGCCGAGCGGCGAGCCGACCACCTTCGCTGTCACCTGAACTCGCGGGGAGAGGTTCGGCTTGCCGTTTCCGCCCGTGAACAGGACGTCCGGGTGGAACGTCTTGCCCTCGCCGGTCGGGAGTCGATCGACGAGTAGCCGGTCGCCCTCGCGGACGCGGTACTGCTTGCCGCTGAGTGAGATGATCGCGTAGTCAGCCATAGAAACGCGGGCGCTTTCGCCCGCGAGGAGGCAGTTTAGCCGTGATTCCCGCTCGGCTGCAAAGCGCGGGACTGCGCGAGGCATCGCTTGCGATGCCGATGTGGAGGGTGTGGCGGCTTTGCCGGCGCGCCCGTCTTAACCCGGTGGCGAAATGAGACCTTCGTACGTCCGTCGAGCACGATCCCTAGGCGAGACCTACGTGGTTTGGCTGCTGTTCTTCCTCGCCGCCGTGGCCGTCTTCGTGACCTATTGGCGGCTGCCGCCGGCCGTTCTCTGGAAGGTTCACAACACCGGCTTCATCGGCGGAGCCGGCCGCGCCTACGTCTTCCTCAGCTTCTCCGCTGCCCTGGCGGCGATCGGAATCCTGCCGATCGTCCTCGACCGGCTCGAGGACCGGCGCGCCGACCTCACGGGTCTGGTCGCCTTCGTCCTCTGCGCGACCGTCGCGCTGCCCGGAGTCCAGACCGAGAGCCACCTCGACCCGAAGTGGTCGAACCTGCCCGCCGTTCTCGGCGTGGCACTGGCCTTCGGCCTCACCCTCTGGGCGAGCCGGGCCGGACGGCGGGACTTCCCGCGGACGAGCCGCAAGGGTGACATCGCGCGCCTCGTCGTCGGCGGCCTCTCGCTCTTCTTCGCAGCGCCATACATTGCCGCAGAACTCGGCTTCTTCCTCGACAGCGTCCCGGTCCTGGGCTCGATCTTCCTGACCGGCGCGATCCGGCGAGAACCCGGCGCCGGCTACTCGCATGCGGCCGTGCACCATGGTCACCACCACGGGATGGACGGCTTCCTCCTCGCCGTGACGGCTCTCCTGCTCTCGCGGCTCGTCGGCTCGATCAGGCGGCCGGTCCTGCGCACGCTGACCGCGATCTATCTGGCGCTGCTACTCGTCTATGGCCTGACGAATCAGGTCCAGGATCTGTGGACGGAGCAGATCGTCAAGCGAGGCTGGACCAACTGGGACATCCCCAACGTGCTGCATCCCTCCCTGTCGGCAGCCTGGGCGGCGATGATCGCCTGCGGGCTGGTGATCTATGCGCTTTTCCTACGGCCTCGGCAGCGGCTCATCGGCAGAAGCAGCTAGCGCCTTTCTACTTCGTCGATCCACTCCGACATCGGCACGTACTCGTCGGAAATCGGCTCGGCCTCTTCCGTGGTCGAGGCTCGCTCTTCGTCCCCGTTGGCGCTCGCCGCTGCCGGCTTCTTGCGCCGGTTGCGGCCGCCGCGGCTGCCGCGCCTCGTCTTCTTGCGCGGCTTCGGCACTGCCCCGTCCTCGGATTGCGACTCGCCGCCCGCCAGGCTCGCCTCCGCCGCCGCCACCTTCGGCTCCGGCTCCTCGCCGAGCGTGGGCTCGGGCAAGTGGATCCTCGCCGCGGGAACGGTGCCGCCGCCGTCCTGCGCGGCCGGTGTCTCGCCGATCGGCTTCTTCTTCCGCCCCCGCCCGCCACGCGAGCCGCGCCTCGTCTTCTTCTTCGGCTTCGGCTCCTCGGTGCTCTCGTCGGTCAACTGCGGTTCGGGCACAGCGTCGGCAGCGGGTTCCTCGGACACCGGCTCGTCCACCGTCTCGGCCTCGGTCTTTTCCGGGGGCACGGACGGAGCGGCGGCACGCTTTGCGCGAGGCTGCCGCGTCGGCTTCTCCGCCTGACCTTCCGCCGTGATCGGCTCGGGAGCCCTCTTCGTCCTCGAGACGAGGGTCGCATAGGCAGTTCCGTCCACGAAACGCTCGATGCGGACACGCACGGCCTTGCCGACCATTCCGGCAGCGCCGCCGACGCAGACCGTGTAGCCGTCGCGCGATGCCATCGCCGCGTGGAGGTCGTGCTTGCCGACCTCGACGAGCTTGACCTGCAATTCGGTGCCCTCGGCCACGGGCGTCTCGCCCTGGAGCTTCTCGAACGTGCCCTGGTCGAGGACCTCGAAGAAGTCGTGGGGGACGCCTTCCCGCGGCTCGAGCACGAAACGGCGCCGCGCGTGGGTCTCGATCTCGGTAAGCCGGCTTGCACCCGAGCCGATCAGGACGTCGGCGACGTGGTCGTTCACTGCGACCTTGAACGCCTTGTGGCGGGACCTGGCGGCCAGCCCGCGCAGCTTGCGCTCGATGTCGATCGCCACCGACGCGTCGGAGACGACGATGCCGTCGCCCTCGCAGACGGGGCACTTGCGCGTCAGGATCTCGCGAGGCCCGTCCGTGACGTTCTGGCGGGTCATCTCGACCAGGCCGAGCGGCGAGATCTCGACGACGTAGGTCTTGGTGCGATCGCGCTCGAGCTCGTTCTTCAACGCCTCCTCGACGGTCGCGCGGTTCTTCGGATTCGCCATATCGATGAAGTCGATGACGATGATCCCGCCGATGTCGCGCAACCGGAGCTGGCGGACGACCTCCTTGACGGCCTCGAGGTTGTTCTTCGTGATCGTGTCCTCGAGCCGGGCGCCTGAGCCCTTGCCGCGCGAGCCGACGAAGCGGCCGGTGTTGACGTCGATGACCGTGAACGCCTCGGCGTAGTCGAAGACGAGGTAGCCCCCGGAAGGCAGGTCGACCCGGCGCGAGAGCGTCGAGCGGATCTCCGCGTCGACCCCGTAAGCGTCCATCAGCGGCGTCTTCTCGCGGTGGCGGACGACGCGTTCGGCCATGTGTGGCGAGGTCTTCTTCAGGTAACCGACGATCCGCTTCTGCGTGCGCTCGTCGTCGACGAGCAGCCGCTCGAAGTCGTCCGTGAAGAGGTCGCGGACGACGCGCAGGGGCAGCTCGGCCTCCTGGTAGAGGAGCGCCGGCGCCTTCTCGGTCTTTGCGCGTGTCTCGATCTCTTTCCAGAGGCGCTGCAGAAAGACGAGGTCGCGTTCGACGTCTTCCGCGGATGCGCCCTCGGCGGCGGTGCGGACGATGACGCCCCCCTTCTTGACCTCGAGCGCCTTGAGGATGTCGCGCAGACGGATCCGCTCACTGTCCTCGAGCCGGCGCGAGACGCCGAGGCCTTCGCCGCTCGGGACGTAGACCACGAAGCGGCCCGGCAGCGAGATCTCCGTCGTCAGTCGCGCCCCCTTCGACTTCATCGGGTCCTTGACCGCCTGGACGAGGACGTCCTGGCCGCGGCTGATCAGGTCCTGGATCTTCTTGCCGTGGCGCCTGCCCTCGAGCTCGGGGACGACGATCTCGTCGACGTAGAGGAAGCCGTTTTTCTCGAGTCCGATCTCGACGAACGCGGCCTCCATCCCCGGCAGGACGTTGTCGACGGCGCCCTTGTAGACGTTGCCGGCGATTGAGCGCCGCTCGGGGCGCTCGAGGTAGACCTCGGCAACCTTGTCGTCCTCGAGTACGGCGACCCTCTGTTCGCCGACGTCGACCGAGACGAGCAGCTCGCGTTTCGCGGCCGGCAGCGGCGCGCGGCGCGGCGGGGTGCGCCGTCGCTGCGTGCTGCTGCTGCGGCTCGAGCGTTGCGCCGGTTTCCGCTCGGGACGGCTTGCTTTCTTCTTGGCCGGGTCGGCCGCCTTCGTCTCGGCCGTCGCCGGTTCCGTCTTCTTCTTGCGACCTTTGCCGCCGCGGCTACCGCGTCGGCGCTTCGGCCTGACTTGTTCGCCCGCTGTCGGGGCGGGCGTCGGTGCGACTACTGGTTCGGGCTGGGCAGCGCCCTCTGCGGGCGCGTCTTTCTGGCGCTTCTTGCGCCGGAAGAACTGCAGCAAAAGAAATCTCCTTCTCGTGCGCGCGCGCTGGCGTCACCCGGCTCCGGGCGGAGCGCGCGCTGCGGATACGAATGAAAAAGCCGTGCCATAGGCGTGCTTCCAGCGTAGCAGTGCGACTTGTCGGCGCGGTTTGCGCGGCCCGACACGGGTTTAGCGGTCGTCCGAAAATCGGACGACCTCTGAGGCGGCATCGTAAGCGCTGCCTCGACGTAGCAGCGCCCCTGTACGACGCCGTTACGCGGCCGCAGCAGGCCGCAGACGTGCCATCCGCGCCCTGACGGCACGGAGCCGCTGCGAAAGTCGAGCCCACGCCCACGGCTCGACTTCCTGGTAGCGAACCTCGGATTGGCCCCGAGTCGCCTCCAGGTACTCAAACCAGGCGTCAGCCTCCTCGATCAGCAGCAGCTCTTCGGCTTCGTTCGTGGCGGCCATGCGTCAACCTCCGAGTCGATGCGGCAAGCGTAGGACCTGGACCGGACGACGCCCGCTCAGGTCCGACCGGGGCCGTTACCCAAGCCGGGTTGAGCCGCCGCGGCTGCGAAGCCGCCACGGCTCCAGTCGGGCATCGCAAGCGACGCCCTCGCGGACAGCAGAAGGGCCGGCTCTCGCCGGCCCTTCCGAGTTCCTGCAAATGCGCTGTTAGTGGTTTCCGGAGTTCTTGGTGACCGCGTTGAGCGCGTCTACCTCCCCGTTGCCATACCAGCTGTTGTTGCCGGGACCGCCCTGGCACTGCTGGACGGCTTCGCTGTTGACGCCGAGGAACGACAGGTACGGAACCGGCGTCGACGGGAACGTTGTCGGACACGCCTGCGGATCCGCCGTTTGCTGCAGGTACGCAGCAACCTGGCTCGGCCGCATCTTTCCGTTCTGCGGGTTGCTCGCATCGCCGTAGCGGCTGACGATCAGCGCCGCGACACCTGCCGCATGCGGCGAGGCCATCGACGTGCCCTGCTGGTAGCAGTAGAAGGCAGCGCCGATGCCCGGCTCGGTCATTCCCCGCCCCGGCGAGTTGCAGAACGCCGTATTGGCCAGGTTCGCCGGCCAGGTCGAGAGAACGCGGCTGGCGGCCGGCGGGATGGCCACCGGCGGCCTGCCGTAGCGCGAGTCGCCGCCCGGAGCCGTGACCTCGGTCACGCCGACGCCGAAGCTCGAGAAGAACGACTTCAGGTGGTCGGGGTACCGTCCTGCAGTCGTCCCCTGCTCGAAGGCACCGGTCGCCGTAACGCCGATCACGCCGGGCACCTCGACGGGGATGATCACGCAGGCATTCGTAATCACCCGCACTTCAGGCGTGGTGTCATCAGGGCTCGTGCGGTCGAACGTCGGGTGGGCCGTGTCGTCCGCGTCGTTGCCCTCAGCGGCGACGACGGTGACACCGTTCTGCTCGGCGTAGCGGATTGCCCGCGACTCGGCCTTCCAGATCGCCCGCTGAACCGGGTCGTTCCGGCAGTTGTACTCCCATGGGTCTGCGAAGTAGCTGTTGTTCGTGACGTCGACGTGGTGGGTGGCGGCCCAGACAAACGCGCAGACCACGGCCTCGGGGAAGAAGAACCCCTCGGCGTTACCGGCCTTGATCCCGGCGATCTTCACGTTCGG
>Ga0209808_1001029_pt1 | contig 14172 bp, 10 predicted proteins | sample GraSoiAngelo_157_FD_186171 | JGI IMG/M metagenome (GOLD analysis project Ga0209808, IMG submission 186171) | Grasslands soil microbial communities from the Angelo Coastal Reserve, California, USA - 14_1009_16_20cm (SPAdes) (version 2) | ecosystem: Environmental > Terrestrial > Soil > Grasslands ... | reverse complement strand
ATTCGCGTTCTTAAGCCGCGGTCTTTGCCGGTCGGGCCAGCTTTTTGGCAAAAGTAGGATTGATGGTAATTCCCACTTCGTCCCAACCACTCTGCACAGCTTGCTGCTCGGCGCTGCCGGAGCCATATACCTCGCCAGCAACCGCAAAAGTGAGGTCATCGGCGGCCTGGAAGTCAGAGTCAGCCTGCAGCCTTGTCGTGAGTGTCACATACCAAATCCTCCCGGCCTTCTCCCATGCGTATCCGCCGAGTTTCATGGCGGTCGAGTAGAAGGCATGATTTGGAATGCCCGAATTGATGTGTACACCGCCGTGGTCGTCCGTGGTGTCCACATAATTCGACATGTTGGCAGGTTGCGGATCGCGGCCGAGTTGCGGATCATCATAAGCGTTTCCTGGATCCTTCATCGAGCGCAGCGCAACGCCCCTCACGCTTGGCATGAGCAACCCCGCGCCGATCAGCCAGTCGGCCTTATCGGCCGTTTGACCAGCACCCATTTGCTTCACCAGCGAGCCAAAAACATCGGATATGGATTCATTGAGCGCGCCTGATTGGCCTTGATAGCTCAAACCGGCCGTGTACTGTGTCACACCGTGCGTGAGCTCGTGCCCGACCACGTCGATGCATTTTGTGAAACGATCAAATAAGATGCGATCACCATCGCCATAGACCATCTGGCGTCCATCCCAAAAAGCGTTGTCGAACTGCTGGTCGTAATGCACCGTGGAATCGAGCCGCAGGCCGTGGCCATCCACTGAATTGCGATTGTAGGCCGTTTCATAAAAATCATAGGTCGCCCCGGAAAAATCGTAAGCTTCGTTGAGGGCCACGTCAGCAGAGGCTGGATCACCTTCGCCTCGCACCAACGTGCCTGGAAGATCTGTCCCATTTTTCGCGTCATATACAGTGCGGCGTTTCTGTCCGGCAGACAACCCGGCAGCGAATTGGGCGAATACCTCGCGGCGTCCGCGCAACCGCTCGGTAATTGCCAAGGCGCGTAGAGCCCTTTGCCGATGCTCCGGGTGCTCTGCGAGCTTGTTCAAAATGTGTGGCGGCAGGATACAGCAGACGTGGGGAGTGGATTTCATAGAGTCTCCTTTTCGAAAATTTGTGGACAATTGCAGCTCGCTTTAAGCTGAGTTGGTGGAGATGCGGGACCGGCTCATTATTGTGGTGAAGGTTGGCTTGCGCAACACCTCAAAGGTATGCTGACCCGGTCTGCTTAAATTGAGCGCAACTTTGGTTCCAAAAGGCGTTTCAGAGCAGAAATTCCTCGCGCAATCTACGCCTTGAAAAATACGGCAGTTGATCGCTATGCGTCACTGCAGCCAGACGATCCTACTTCCAGTCCAGCTATCTACAAAGATAGCTCCCTATCTGTTCGGATAGACATAACACCAGATTCGGGTTGGTGAACCGCAAGTCCGATTAGCCGAATTAAAATTTTTCATACCTGAATCCCAGAAGCAGGTTGACTCATCTCAGTAGCGTTCTCTAGTATCGCAAGAGCATGAATTCTTCCTGCCGGATGTGCGCATGTTGTTCTTGTTGTTGTATGCGTGTGTCTGGCGCAGGGAGGCTGCTGAGCTAAGTTTTATTTAGAACCCGGCAATCATAGCCACCGCCAGCACACAGTTGCTGGCGGTGGTTTTTTTATGCCCACAAACACAGAAACAAAAGCGCAGCGCGTAGAGCGATTAAAGCGGGAGAAGAATCCCTGGGAAGGGCTCGAAGAGATTCGCCGCTTCGGGCGCGAAGGCTTCAGCGCGATTCCGCCCGAGTGGCTGGGGACGTACTTCCGTTGGTGGGGTGTGTACACGCAGGGCGACGGAGCTGGAGCCATCGGTGGACAGGGCGGGGAAGGCAAAGCGCTACCTTATTTCATGGTACGGATTCGGATACCGAACGGACTGCTCCGCTCGCACCAATTGCACACCATTGCCGATGTCACTGAGCGATATGCGCGAGGAACCGCCGACATCACGGTGCGGCAGAATATTCAGCTCCACTGGGTCACGATTCAAGCTCTGCCGGAATTGCTAGATGCCTTGTGGAGCGCGGGGCTGACCACCAAGGGATCGTGTGGCGACGACACGCGCAACATCACCGGTTGCCCGCTGGCCGGCGTGGATGCCGATGAGGTCTGTGACGCGTCTTCCCTCGCTTTGGAGGCGAACCGTTTCTTCGAAGGCAATCCGGATTTTTACAACCTGCCGCGCAAATTCAAAGTTTGCATCACCGGATGCCGCGTGTGGTGTGCCTATCCCGAAATCAATGACGTCGGACTCACGGCGGTCCGGCGGGGTTCTGAAACTGGATTTTCACTGCGCGTTGGCGGCGGCTTATCGACCGACCCGCATTTAGCTCTCCGGCTGAATGCGTTTGTGCGCTGGGAACAAGTCGTTCCCGTGCTGGCCGGAGTTGCCCAGCTTTTTCACGACAGCGAGATCCTGCGAGAGAACCGTGAGCGCGCGCGATTGAAATTTCTGTTTCTAAAGCATGGCTGGAGCGCGGAGAGCTTTCAAGACGAACTGGAACGAAGAGTCGGTTTCCGCCTTGATCCGGCGGTTGCGGAGCAGCGGCCCGATGATGTTTATCGCGACCATGTGGGTGCTCATCCGCAAAAACAGCCTGGGTATTCGTATGTGGGCGCTGCGGTGCTGCGAGGCAGAATTTCAGCTGAGCAGATGCGGAGGGCGGCCGATTTGGCCGACGAGTTTGCTGGCGGCGAACTGCGCACGACGAACATGCAGAATCTGCTCGTCGTGAATATCCCCAATCGCAATGTGGAGCAGCTGGCGCAGGGACTGGAAGCTGTCGGTTTGCGAGTGGGGGTCTCGCCATTTTGGCGTGGCGCAATCGCCTGCAGCGGGACGGAATTCTGCAAGTTGGCCATTACCGAAACGAAGAGTTTTGCTCGCTGGCTGGTGGAAGAGCTTGAAGAACGCCTGCCCGGATTCGAGCAGCACCTCAAGCTTCACGTCACCGGCTGCCCGAACAGCTGCGGGCAGCACTGGATCGCAGACATTGGGATTGAAGGCAAGAAAATTAAAGTCGCTGGACGGCTCCAGGATGCCTACTACTTCTGCGTCGGCGGTGCAGTCGGTTTGCATCAATCGATTGCTCGTCCAATCGGCTACCGGTGTTTGGCGAGTGAAGTTCCGGACGCGATTGAGCGTCTTTTGCAGCGCTATCTTCAGGAGAGATTGCCCGGAGAGAATCTGCGGAAATTCTTCGCCCGCCACAGCGACGAGGAATTGCGCGAGTGCCTGGCTGGCAGATTTTTGGCCGCCGTCGCCCGGGATGCTTCTCCGGGACGTGTGCCCCATGCCGTTGAGGGTTAAGGAATAAACGTGACGAATTTATTTCCAATGTTTTTGAAACTCGAGGGGTGGCCGTGCCTGGTGGTGGGCGCAGGAACGGTAGCCGAAGGGAAGATTGGCAGCCTCCTGCTCGCCGGGGCCACGGTTCGTGTGGTTGCGCCTCAGGCCAATGTAGCCGTGCAGGAGTGGGCGCGGACTGGAGTGATGCGATGGGAATCGCGAGAGTTCTGTCTCCTCGATCTGGATGGCGTGTTTCTCGTGATTGCTGCTACTTCGTCGAACGAAGTGAACGGATCTGTTTTCCGCGAGGCGCAGCGCCGTAACGTGCTCTGCAACGTCGTGGATGATCCCGAACACTGCGATTTCTATTATCCAGCGGTGGTCCGCCGTGGTCAGCTTCAGATTGCGATTTCGACAGCGGGCGAGAGCCCAGCACTGGCGCAGAAACTCAGGCGGGAACTCGAATCACAATACGGTCCGGAATACGAGGGTTGGGTGGAACAACTTGGAAAGAGACGGCGGGAGCTTTTTGCACGGGACATCAATCCAGAAGAGCGCCACCGCCAGCTTCATGAGCTCGCGAGCCAACGACCTGTTGCGGCGGAATTGATTAGTAAGGGAGAACCTTCATGAACGGCAAAGTGTACTTAGTGGGCGCAGGTCCAGGAGATCCGGAGCTGCTAACGCTGAAAGCGTTGAAGGTCCTGAAACGCGCAGACGTGGTCCTCCATGACGAACTGGTGGGAGCAGAGATACTCGCACAAGTTCCTTCCACAGCTCGAATCCACAATGTCGGCAAACGTTGTGGAGGCAAGAGTACAAGCCAGCGCGAAATCAATTCGCTGCTTATTCAATATGCATTGCTGGGTTTGCAAGTGGTTCGTCTGAAGGGAGGAGACCCGTTCATCTTCGGTCGCGGCGGCGAAGAGATGCAAGCGCTCCGCGAAGCTGGCATTGAGGTCGAGGTTGTTCCAGGCATAACTGCTGCTCTCGGCGCGGCAGCCGCCATCCAAATTCCGCTCACTTATCGCGAGATTTCATCGTCGCTCGTCTTCTTGACCGGCCATCACGCAGTGGGCGCTAGTTCCGACAACTGGCCTGATGCCATCGCTTCGGATGTCACAGTTGTGGTTTACATGCCAGGACGCGACTATCTAGCAACAGCACAAAAATTGCGGGCGGCAGGATTATCTGCTGAGACTCCGTGCGCCATCGTTTCGCGTGTCGGCTCGCACGACGAACGAGCGCATGTCACAAGCATTGGAGAACTTCCATCCGCGCCGCGTTTGTCTGCACCGTCACTGCTGGTCGTCGGCGAGGTGGTGCGCTTCGCTCAGCACCGTTCTCTCCGCGAGCAGTTTTCGCAATTTATTGCTCGTAATTTCGAAGCATCACAAAGCGAGTTGATCAAGACTACCGAGAGTGGATCTCAGGAGCAAGCACAGTGAAAGAACATCTGCAGCACATACAACCTGAGGCCGAAACTTGGCGACCTGACGAAGTTCTCCGTTGGGCATATGCGAACTTTCAAGGCGACATTGCGATGGCCTCCGGATTTGGCGCCGAAGGCATGGTGCTGATGGACATCGCCTCGCGCGTGCATCCTAATTTCCGGGTTTTCACACTCGATACCGAGTTTCTGTTTCCCGAAACTTATGATTTGATTGATCGCGTCGAGAAGCGTTACGGCATCAGGGTGGAGAGAGTATTTTCTCCGCTGACGCCCGAGGAACAGGAGCAAGTTCATGGCCCGGCGCTGTGGAGCCGCGATCCTGATCGTTGCTGTAATCTTCGAAAAGTAGAGCCGCTTAGGAACAAGCTCAAAGAGTTGCGGGCCTGGATAACTGCCATTCGCCGCGACCAAACCGTTGCGCGGGGCTCTGCTCGCAAACTTGAATGGGACGCGAAATTTCAGTTGGTCAAGGTGAATCCGATTGCAGACTGGACGTCCGCAATGGTTTGGAGTTATATCCGCAGGCACGAAGTTCCCTACAATCCGCTGCACGACCGCAACTATCCCAGTATCGGATGCACACATTGCACTCGCGCCACCCAGGCAGGAGAAGATGCCCGGGCCGGCCGCTGGTCGGGATTTAATAAGACAGAATGCGGACTGCACGTGCCAGAGCCACAACTGGTCGCACCGCTGGTGCAGATTGAGTATCCGGTGACCTGCGAAGAGAACTAAAGCGCCTGCTCAAAAAATCCATTAGCTCCATCGAAATTCTCAATTGTACTTTCCAGGTCAGTTGACGATACACAAGATGGATGGCGCGCAATCAGTTCGCCGTCGACCATGATGCATGTGGTGTCGGCTTCGTCACACGGCTTGGGCATCGCGGCTCGCATGAGATCGTAGAGCGTGCACTCGAGGTGCTGCGCCGCCTGGCGCATCGCGGCGGCGTGGACGCCGATGGCCGCAGTGGTGATGGCGCCGGCCTCCTCACGCAAATTCCGGATTCCTTCATACGAAAGCAGGCGCGACGGAATGGGATCGATCTGCCGTCGGTATTTGGCCTGGGGATGGTGTTCTTGCCGGCCGGGAATGAGAATGCGGCGCGGGCCATAATTCAATCAACTGCACTCGAGAGCGGCCTTCGCTGTTTGGGCCGGCGATCGGTCTCGTGCGATCCTGACGTCGTGGGGCCGCGAGCACGGGATACGCTGCCCGCCATCGAGCAATACTTCTTCGCGCCAGAGAGTGCGACGGACGACTTTGAATCGCTTTTGTTCCGGGTGCGCAAACGCGTGGAACAAAATGCCTTTCCCGGAACATACGTCTGCTCGCTTTCAACGCGTACTGTTGTTTATAAAGGACTGCTTACGCCCGAGCAGTTGCCTGCCTTCTATCCTGATTTGGTCGATCCCGAATTCGTAAGCTCTTTCGCGATCTTTCATCAGCGCTATTCCACCAACACGCAGCCCAGTTGGTCTCTGGCTCAGCCGTTTCGTTTCGTAGCGCACAACGGCGAGATCAATACTATCAGCGCCAATCGCAGATGGTTGCACGCTAAGGAAGTTGTGTTGCGAAAGGAGGTAGGGCTTTGTGACGCGGCCCGCCTGCTTGAACAGCGCGTCAGCGACTCCGCTAGTTTCGATAACGCCTTCGAACTGTATTTGCGGCGCGGGTATGGCGTGTCTGAGGCGATGCTGGCCATGGTTCCACCAGCTTGGGAGAACGCTCACGGGATGGAACCGGAGCTGCGCGTGTTTTTTGAAGAGCACGCATGCAGGCAGGAGCCTTGGGATGGTCCCGCAGCACTGATCTTTACTGATGGTGAAGTTGTCGGCGCAAAGCTGGATCGTAATGGACTCCGTCCGCTGCGTTACACGCTAACTGCTGATGGTCTGTTGGTGGTCGGTTCAGAAGTTGGCATCGCGAACCTGCAAGGCAAGCGAGTCGTTGAGAGGCAACGCCTCGGACCGGGCGAGATGTTGATCGCAAATCCCGCGACCGGCGGATTGCTGCGGCCCAACAACTTCTTATCGACGAGAAAGTGCGCCCATCAGCCTGCGCGTCCATCGCCAGTTATTGTTCCTGCTAGCGACCAGCCAGAGCATTCGTCAAAAGAGCCAAAGAAAATGATGGCCACCTTGGGCTGGACGGAAGATCAATTTCGGCTGCTGTTTCGTCCTCTGGTTGAAGAAGGGCAGGAAGCTGTCTGGAGCATGGGCGATGACGCGGCGCCTGCTTCGCTCTCCAAGCTTCGGCGTCCCTTATGGGATTACTGCAAACAGCGCTTCGCGCAGGTTACGAATCCCCCGATTGATTCATTACGCGAAAGTCATGTCATGTCGTTGCGGGTGCATCTTGGAGATCTCGCCGTGCTCCCGTCGCCGCTGCTCGATACTGCGCAGTTGAAAGCGCTGGAGCGGCATTTTCAGTCCATCGCACCAATTGCATTCACATTCCCCGCTTCAGAGGGAGTTGGCGGAGCGAAGTCTGCATTGGAACGCATTCGAGAACAGGCGAAGACGGCTGTTTCGGAGAACCAATCGCTCGTGTTGCTCACGGATCGCAACATAGGTGCGCAGCACGCTGCTCTTCCTGCGCTGCTGGCCATAGCTGCGGTCTGGAAATCCCTGGTGCAAGCCGGAGGCTGTGAACTCCCGCTTGTCATTGAGACCGGGCAGGTCATCGACACGCATCACGTCGCTTTGCTTATCGCCGCAGGCGCCAGCGCGGTGCTCCCTTATTTAGCCCTGGAGCAAGCCAGTTCGCTCGCCCACGGCGGAGCGAGGCGATACCGCGTAGCGATTGAAAAAGGCCTGCGCAAGGTGATCGCGCGCATGGGAATTTCAGCTATTGCCAGCTATCGCAATAGTCAGCTCTTTGAAACTGTCGGACTCGATGCGGAACTGTGCGATGAATTCTTTGAGGACGCAGGCCGAGCACTTGGAGGCAAAGGACTTCACGAAATTCTGCAAGATTGCATAGATCGGCACTGCGAGGCCTTTGCTGGAAAAACTACAGACCTGCGGGATTTTGGCCTCTATCGTTTCCGCCACAGCGGAGAGCAGCATGCAAATTCGCCCGAAGTCGTTCGCCGGATGCATCGCTACATCAAGTCGCCAACGGAGGAGAATTATGCAGCGTTCGTCGAACTGGGAGAGCAGCGCGACCCAATTGCTGTGCGCGATTTATTAGAGGTTGCGCCAGCGGATCCAATTCCCCTGGACGAAGTTGAATCGGAAGCCTCCATCCTCAGCCGATTCAGCACACAAGCCATGTCTCTGGGAGCCGTGTCGCCAGAAACTCACCGAACGCTCGCGATTGCCATGAATCGCTTGGGCGCGCGTAGCAACACCGGCGAGGGCGGAGAAGACCGCGAAGTATACAGTGACTTTTCTGGAGCTAACAATCGCGTAAAGCAAGTAGCTTCAGCCCGCTTCGGAGTCACCACCGAGTACCTCGTTCACGCGGATGAACTGGAAATCAAGATTGCCCAAGGCGCGAAGCCGGGCGAAGGCGGACAATTGCCCGCAAGCAAGGTTTCGGCCTACATTGCGCGCTTGCGTCACGCCACGCCGAACATGGTGCTGATCTCGCCGCCTCCGCACCACGACATCTATAGCATTGAGGACCTCGCACAACTAATCTACGATCTGCGCGCCGTGAATCCGCGAGCCCGCATTGGCGTGAAACTGGTGGCCAGCACGGGAGTAGGGATTATCGCGGCGGGCGTTGCTAAAGCTGGCGCAGATGTCATCACCATCAGCGGCCACGACGGAGGGACCGGCGCTTCGCCGCTCAGTTCCATCAAGAACACCGGACTACCATGGGAAGCCGGACTGCGCGACACACATGTTGCTCTCAGCAAGGCCGGCTTGCGTGGGCGCGTGCGCTTGCGCGTGGACGGGGGCTTCAAGTTCGCGCGTGATGTGATCCTTGCTGCTCTGCTTGGCGCCGACGAATTTGGCTTCGGCACGGCTGCTCTGCTCGCTCTCGGTTGCGTGATGGCGCGGCAGTGTCACCTGAACACTTGCCCGGTGGGCATCGCGACGCAGGATGAAAGATTGCGCACCCGTTTTACGGGGAAACCTGAAATGGTTGAGACCTTTTTCCGGGGGCTGGCGAGAGAAGTACGCGAGCGCCTGGCGGGCATGGGTGCGCGTTCGATTGAGGAAATTGTGGGCTGGGTCGAGCGTTTGAGGCCCCGAACTGCCGAAGCGGCACGGGCATTAGCCGATTTGCTCCAGCCGACGCCTACTCCACCGCAAACCGGATGCCTAGTCGACGACGACACGAGATTGCACGTCGAATTGAATAAGACTATTGGCGACGCTTCGGTTTCCCAGCGGCGATTCCGCATCACTAGCGCGGACCGCTCCATCGGAGCTCACTTAAGCGGCGAAATCCTGCGGCGCTTAGATCTGCCGGATGGTTCCAGAAGTTACGAGTTTGTTGGCAGCGCCGGCCAGAGCTTTGGCGCATTTCTCGTAGCCGGATTAAATTTCCATCTCGCTGGAGAAGCCAACGATTACCTGGGCAAGGGCCTGAGCGGGGGCACGATTTCGATTAGTGCAGGTGAGCAAGCCTCGCGCCGGGGCGACGTAGTCGCGGGCAACACCGTCCTTTATGGCGCAACCAGCGGCGAACTGTATGTCGCCGGGCGTGTGGGCGAACGATTTGCTGTGCGCAACAGTGGGGCTCTTGCCGTGGTCGAAGGCGCGGGCCAACACGCCTGCGAGTATATGACTGCTGGGGTAGTTATTATTCTTGGCCCTGCGGGCACGAATCTAGGCGCAGGGATGACGGGGGGGCTGGCATATCTGCTGCGCGATTCAATCGGCGGGCATGGCTACAATCAGCCATCAGTGAGATTGGCTCCTCTTGAGGTCCGCGAAGAAATCTGGCTGCGACGGGTCCTGCTCAAGCACTTCCGGCTCACAAATAGCGCGCGAGTCGCGGAACTACTGAACAGTAATTCACCTTTGCCCTTGCTGCGAGTCGAACCGCTGGTTCCGCCTTGCACCGTCGCTGAAACCTGGACCGCGACCTTGGCCAGAATGAATCAACCCAGCGTGAAGCGGCAAGCAACGCCGGTGTTACCACTCCAGGCGCCGGCCTACCGAGAAGCAACAGCGGTGATGTAGGCGACGCCACATACAACTCCCAGTCCGGATTCGATCCAGTGTCTCCGCTATAATCACGCACTATCACCCATGGACTTCGACCAGCTAGTCACGTTTCTGGAAGTTGCCAAGCTGGGCAGCTTTTCGCGAGCCGGGCAGAAAGTGTTCCGGTCGCAGTCGGCGGTCAGCGCGCAAATTCGGCAACTCGAACAGGAATACGGAGATCGCTTGCTCGACCGTTCGGGCAAGGACGTGACTTTGACTCCCGCTGGACGCGTTCTGTTTACGTATGCGGAAAGACTGCTGCAAATGCGCGATGAATCGCTCCTTGCCGTGGCTGACCAGGGCAGTACGCCACGCGGAACTCTGCTAATTGGCGCGAACGAAGCGACATGCCTGTACGTTTTGCCGGACGTGTTCGCGAAATTTTGCCATCTTTATCCCGGTGTGCAAATCAGCATCTATCGCAATTTTAGTTACAAAATTATCGAGAAACTGGAGAACGGTTCCATCGATGTTGGTATTGTTACGCTCCCAGTCAAATCTTCGAGTCTGAAATCGCACCCCATATTTCGCGATCAGCTCATGTTGATGGTCAGCCCGCAAAGTCCTCTAGCCAAGCATGATGTGGTGCCTGTGAGCGAAATCGCCAAGCAGCCGTTGCTGCTTCCGAAGACTGGTTTCAGCCGCAGAGTAATGGACAAATTATTTCGCCCCTACTCTGCCCACTTGCAAGTGCGCATGGAACTCGCGAGCGTCGGCATGATCAAGAGTTTTGTTGCCGCCGGGCTGGGGGTTTCGCTTATCAGCGCGAGTTTCGCGCGGGATCAGGTTCTGGCGGGGAGAGTGAAATTGATTCCCATCCAAGACGAAGAACTGTGGCGCGAACTAGGTTTGGCCTACAGGCGCGATCGGACTTTGACCCGGGCGACGACCACCTTTATCAGCACCGTCCGTCAGCTTGCGGCAGCTTCAAAGTAAAGTGGCACGCATCAAATTTCCCGATCCCGCGCATCTGAATTTCAAATTTCTCTTTGAGCCACTGAGTTGATACTGTGCTTATGGGAAGACCTCAGAATCGTTGGCACCCTTGCCCATCGGTGCCACTACAACCTAAAGACCATCTGAGGGGGTGTGTTATGAGTGAATTGGAAAGCAGCTTGAACAAAATACTAGAAGAACATCAGCACGAGAGTGGGCTGCACATGATTGGCGGCCGGCGTAAGCTGCTTGATCGCCTGGTGCAGTTCTTCGAAGAATTCCGCGTGGAAAGCGCGGAGCCGCGGCTCCGCCCGGGGCAAAACAACTAACTTCATGTTGACCATGAATCCCATCTCCCGGAAGATGAAGCGAATTACGATCGCTATGCCGACACGAATTACGTGTCTTCTGGGGGAGGGCGTCTGGTGAGCTGAGCAACACAAGTTTTAGCGGCTGACACAGACCCACCGCCAGAAGCAACTGGCAGGTGGGTTTTTTATTTCTCGAGGAGAAATCTGATGAGCGAGGTGCATGCTGACACCAAAGAACGACCGCAATGCGTGGTCATGAAATTCGGCGGCACTTCAGTTGAGGACGCCGCCGCAATTCGCCGCCTCTGCCAAATTGTGAATGGCCGGTTGCGGCATCACCCAGTCGTGGTTGTCAGTGCGCTGGCCAAGGTCACTGATCAGCTCTTCGCGGCGGGCGCTGCTGCCGCAAGAGGTCACAACGAAAACGCGTGCGCCATTTTGCAAGAGCTCGAAGGACGGCATTCAATGCTTTCCCGAGAGCTTCTCGCGGCAGAGGAGGGCAATGCCCTCTGCCAGGATCTAGCGACCGATTTTCGCGCCACTTATGAATTGCTCGCAAGCATTTCCGTAGCGCGTGATTTCAGTTTGCAGGCGCAGGATCACCTGCTCGGCATGGGAGAACACTTTTCCAGCAAGATTGTGCACTCGGCACTGGTTCAAAGCGGGCTCGATGCAGTCTGGGTGGATGCAAAGGACTGCATTGTGACCGATGCAGCCCACACGCGTGCGACGCCTCTGGGGAAGGAAACCAATCACAAGCTTGGATCGCTCCTCGTTCCATTGATTGGAGCTGGTCGCATCCCGGTGCTTGGCGGTTTCGCGGGTTCAACGCGCGATGGACTTCCAACTACCCTTGGCCGCGGGGGTTCTGATTTCAGCGCCGCTATCGTGGGCGCCGGACTGCACGCAACCAGGATCGAGATTTGGACGGACGTTGATGGTGTGATGACGACCGATCCAAATCTATGTTCTGAGGCGAGATGCGTCGGAAGAATGAGTTTTGATGAAGCCGCCGAGTTGGCTTACTTCGGCGCGAAGGTTCTTCATCCCTCCACCTTGTTGCCGGCAAGGCGTCAAGACATTCCGGTCTGGGTTCTGAACTCGCGTAATCCGGAAGGCGCCGGCACGGAAATTTCCGCCCATTCGCATGACGACGGACGGATAAAAGCACTCAGCGTAAAGCGTGGCGTGGCGGTCGTTGATGTCGAACCGGTCCGCTGGCTGGCTCCTGAGCTTCTGCGCGAGGTTTGTGAAGTCTTCGAAAATCACCAGCACACGCTGGATTTGCTCTCCGCATCCCGTGGCAGCTTGTCGCTGTTGGTCACTTCAACTGCCGCCCTCCCCGCCATTGCTGAGGAGCTGAAAGGTCTTGCCAGTGTGCGCTGGGAGAATCACAAAGCCCTCGTGTGTTTGGTGGGTGAGAAGATTCGCCGCCGCCCGGAAATCGCCAGCAAGGTTTTTCGCGCTATTTCTGATATCGACATGCGCATGATCTGCCAGGGCGCTTCGGAGCGGAGTATTGGTTTTCTGGTCGATGAATCGCGGGCGGAGGAATCGATCAAGCGGCTGCACAAGGTGTTCTTCTCCTCCGAAAGCACGCCTGAGCCTAGAGCCAGCAATTACGCGCTATGCCAGTCCGGTGGAACTTGGCAATAGTCGGCCCGGCTCGATTGCCGTTCTGAAGCAAGTTCGCAAGTTTTTTCCTTGACATAGCCTCGGGCGCCTTTATTATGAATACTTATTCAATTAAATGAATATTCATTCATCATGAGCAAGCCATTGCGACAGAAAGCCATCCTCGAATTGCTGGAGCGCGGCCCGGTGGCCAGTCAGGAGGACCTTCAGCGCGCGCTGGGGAAGCGTGGTTTTAAAGTGGGGCAAGCGACCCTGTCGCGGGATATCCACGACCTTCATCTGGTCAAGACCGGAACCGGCTATGCGCGCCCGCAGGATGACGCTGGGTCCGAGCCGCCATTGCCGCCTGTTTCAAGATTAGTGCGGGAGTTTGTGCTCGAAGTACGCCCCGCCGAAAACCTGCTTGTAATTAAAACCACGGTTGGGAGCGCCCAGCCAGTTGCTGCAGCTCTGGATGGCGAAGACTGGCCGGAAGCGCTTGGCACGATCGCAGGCGATGACACGATTCTGATTGTCTGTCCGCAGAAGAAAGCTGCAGCCCGAATCGCATCTCGAATTCAGGAGATGTTGGCCTGATGAGCGCGAAACTCAAAGCGGCGGTGCTCGGTGTGACTGGCTATTCCGGCTTCGAGCTGGCACGAATTCTTCTGCGCCACCGGCGATTAGATCCTCCTTTGTTGCTGAGTCGCCCAGCTAAAAAGGATTCATCGGCGAGAAATGGGTCGGGAAATCTCGCCGACGTGTTTCCTGTTCTTTCCGGAAACGGCGGATATCCGTTGCGCACGTTTTCGTGGGATGTATTGAAACAGCACGGAGTCGAGTTGCTTTTTCTGGCCACACCGCACGAGATCTCCCGATCGTTGGTGCCGGAAGCGATGTCGCGGGGAATCCGCGTGATTGACCTGAGTGGAGCATGGCGGTTGAAACAGGCGCAGCACCGCGCCGTGTATGCCTTCGAGGACGCCGACGCGGTTACTGCTGCCGAACTCACGGAGAAAGCAGTCTACGGCCTGCCGGAGTTGAACGGCGATCATCTGGCCAATGCCATGCTGGTAGCAAACCCCGGTTGTTACGCAACGTCGGTCATCCTCGCACTCGCGCCGTTGCTGAAGGCTGGAGTCGTGGATCGCGAACGCGGCATTATTTCTGACTCGAAGTCCGGCGTCTCTGGTGCAGGCAAGGAACCCAGTTCGCGCACCCACTTTGTTTCTGTCGCCGACAATCTGTCCGCATATTCGGTTTTTGGACACCGTCATGTCGGAGAGATTCTCGAGCAATTGAATCTCGACTCTCGCGAACTGATCTTTACCCCGCACCTTCTGCCGATTCCTCGGGGAATTCTTTCGA
>Ga0209808_1001028_pt1 | contig 14177 bp, 10 predicted proteins | sample GraSoiAngelo_157_FD_186171 | JGI IMG/M metagenome (GOLD analysis project Ga0209808, IMG submission 186171) | Grasslands soil microbial communities from the Angelo Coastal Reserve, California, USA - 14_1009_16_20cm (SPAdes) (version 2) | ecosystem: Environmental > Terrestrial > Soil > Grasslands ... | reverse complement strand
TGGAAACTCTCGACCGCTGTCGCGGTCTCTTCCTGCTTTCCGCCGGTTTTCAAGCCAGTGTCTCTCAACTTCGATCCGAAAAAGCTAACCGGCGGGAAAGCGCAAGGGCCAACGCGTAATGAAAACATTCGCAACCTGACCTTCAGCGATGGCGGCGTTTACGACAACCTCGGCCTGGAACCGATTTGGAAGACACACAAGACGGTGCTTTGCTCGGACGGCGGAGCTTTGTTCGACAGCAACGCCGGCAAGACCTTCTTCTGGAACGTAAAGCGCTGGCTTGCCATTCCTGAGAACCAGGCCCTCGCCGTCCGAAAACGCTGGTTAATTTCAAGCTTTGGCGATTCCAGCGCGAATGGTCTTGACGGCACATTCTGGGGAATTGGCAGCGCCCGAGAAAAGTACAGGCTTGCGGGCGGCGGATATCTCTCGGGAGGCTATTCGAAAGCGCTGGCAACCGAAGTGATCGGCTGTATCAGAACCGACCTCGATGGCTTTTCAGAAGCCGAAGCCGCAGTTCTTGAAAATCATGGATACTGGCTGGCCGACGCCGGGGTCTCGGTGCATCTACCTCCGCCACTGCGACCCGATCCGTATCCCCCGCTCCTCCTACCACATCCGGAATGGGCCGATGAGCAAAAGGTTCGAGAGGCACTGAAGGACAGTTGGAAGAGAACGGTTTTCGGACGAGGATAGACAATTGTGCCCACGCGGCGCGCAGAGACGCAGCAAGCTGCGTCTCTACTGTTGACACTCGCTGCTATTTCACCATCGCGCTCTGAGTCGCACCCGGTTCCGGTCGGATCATTTGCATCGACGTGACCGAGTATTCACGCTCCTTGCCATCAAGCTCAGGTACAGCCAATAAGAGCTTGTCCTTCTTAATACGGAATTCGGCCCGCTCTCCGACCGGCAGGAGCATCGGATGCTTCTCGTCGCGCGGACGGATGCGATACAAGACACGATCCGTCTTCAGCACATATTCCTGGCAAAGGAGCTGCCGCGTCTTCTTGTGCGCCCCGTCAGTGCCCAGAACCTCTCCGGCAAAGCTCTTGCCGCTGTTTTCGTCCACGCCGCATTCCACGCCGTCCATGGCAGTAATGGTGCCCTGCTGATGAAATACCGGTTCCTTCGCAAACGCCGAACTGGCAGCCAGAAAGAGGGCAGCCGCAAGTATGGATTTCATGGTTCATCTCCTCACTGCAAAGGGACCAGCTGAAGCGTTGGATCAGCAATTTTTTGCTGATCCGGAAGTTACTAAAGGCACCAATGGCAAGGAGCAAATAGGGTTTCCGCAGCGAACGACGTACACATCTTGACTTCAAAACAGACTCGAGGTAGCAAGAAAGGAAGGACTGATGGCTGTCGCAGGAAGACAGTCACAGGATGCGAACCAGGAGAATGACGGAGAGATCATGAATGTGAGATTCACTGATAATTCACTGATAATTCACTGCCCCTGTCGGACTCAGCCTGTGTTCATGCGCCTCTCCGCGTGCTCAAAAATTTTCGCTGTTATTTTCGCTGTTATTTTCGCTGTTATTGGCCGGATCAGTGAAAAAGCAGTGAATTGATAAAAGAGGATCGATCCCGATTTTCCCACCCCCGATTTGTACCAACGTGCTTGATTACATTGGTACGGTGCGCACGCGAAACCTATCCTGCTTGCCCATTGAGTGCGATAGTTTACGCGTATGGCCGATTTGCAAGACGAACTCGTAGGCTTGCGTGCGCAAGTAGCTGCGCTGACCGCCCGCTTATATCGCGTGGAACAGAGACTCGGTCTGGAAAGCGAGTCGCCGCGGGAAGCTCCAGTTGTCAAACATGAAGCTGCGAAAGCGCCATACCCCTTAGCTCCGCCACCGTCCACTCCAGCTAAACCGTCGGAACCTCTCCCAACGTTCTTGGCCGGGCCGCTGTCATCGTCAGCAGCAGTTAGAGCAGAGGAGGACGAACTCGAAGGCCAGATTGGCAAGCTATGGCTGAACAGAATCGGGATTGTTGCCATCCTGGTAGGTGTCTCCTATTTCATCAAGTACGCCTTCGACAACGGCTGGATTGGGCCCGCAGGTAGAGTTGCACTGGGTCTGCTGGCCGGAATCGCGCTCATTCTCTGGAGCGAGCGATTCCGCTCACGGGGACACGCGCCTTTTTCCTATTCGCTCAAGGCCGTCGGCATTGGAACGTTGTATCTGTCGCTTTGGGGAGCGTTCCAGGTGTATCACCTGGTGCCTTCGGCGGCGGCTTTTGTGGCGATGATCCTGGTGACTGCCTCAACGGTAACGCTGGCTCTCACGCAGGACGCGGAAATCCTGGCGGCGTTCGCCATGATCGGCGGTTTCAGCACTCCTCTGCTGCTTTCCACGGGCGAAAACCATGAGGTCGTTCTCTTCTCTTACGTTTGCCTGCTGGACTTGGCGATGCTTGCCGTGGTGAGGGTCAAACCCTGGCGCAGATTGCTGGTTGGCAGCTTCACCGGTACCGCCATCCTTTATGGCGGATGGTTCTTTGAGTACTACACGAAAGAACAGCGTGGCGTTACGACACTGTTCACCTTGATCTTCGCGGCGATTTTCGCAGCCATTCCGCTGCTCACCCCGCTGACGCGATCCCGCTGGCATGCCGGCTTTTCCATCACCCTAACATTCCTGCCGCTTGTGAATGCTGGGGCTGCTTTCCTGTGCTTGCATGCGATGTATGAGGACGAGACTCTCACCTGGTTCGCGCTCGCATTGGCGGGGGCTTATCTCGTACTGAGCAGCCAGTTCAAGCGACGGCTTGGCAGCGACCCCGACGTAGTGAAAACGATCAACCTTTTGCACGTGGCAATCGCTGTAGCGTTCATTACCATAGCCATCCCTCTGAAGCTGAACTCGCACTGGATTACGCTCGGATGGCTGGTCGAGTCAGCCGTACTGCTGTACATCTCGGTCCGAACGCAAACGAATTTTCTCCGTTACTTTGCCGCTGTCACGCTGTCGTTGGGAATCATTCGTCTTCTGATTTGGGATAACTTCAGCGTCGAGACACTGATTTTCAATGCCCGCTTCGCAACATACCTTGTGGCTATCGCGATCCTCGGCGGCATCGTTGCTGCGGCTAGCAGGTCCGCCAGCGAGCGCGAAAGGCCAGCCGTTCGTCTCGCCAGTATTCTTCTGAACCTGCTCGCGCTGATCGCGCTCACTCTGGAGGCGTCTGACTATTTTCGCCGGCAAGCCACGGAGCTGTATCAGATGCACGATCGCGCGGCCGGCGCGTTTCATCAGATTAATCTCGCTCGCAACTTCAGCTACTCACTTATCTGGCTTGCTTACGGAGCGGGACTCATGATGTTTGGCTTTCGTAAACGCTCCGCCTTCGTTCGCTGGCAGGCACTTGTGCTGATCGCCTTCACGATTGGCAAAGTTTTCCTTTTCGACGTTTCCGAATTGCAACAGGGCTATCGCATCCTGAGCTTCATCGCTCTCGGAGGAGTGCTCATGGGAATTTCCTACGTTTATCATCGCGACTGGTTGAAACTCGGCGCGAGCGTAGAAGCAAAATCGTCCGAGACACCCTTTGCATGAAGATGCTTCTTCTAACCCTCGCTTCGCTTCTCCTGCTGATGCCGTCCGGCTCACATTCGAAGTACCAGCGGCCCGTGCAGGTCTCGGCTGCAGGGCAGAACTATGTTGCTGTGGACGAAGCGATCTGGAACCATGCGCGACACGATCTTGGGGACCTGCGGCTGGCCTCCGGTGATAGCGAAGTTCCGTATGCAATCGCCATCCAGCACGGCAGTTCGGAGGAGCAGCGCACCGGAGTCACGGTACTCCAACAGACGACCGTAGGAGAAAAGACGCAGTTCTTAATCGATATGTCCGGAGTGACGGAGTACGACCATGTGCAATTGAAGCTGGCGACGCGAAACTTTGTCGCGCACGCGCGAGTGGAAGGCGCCGATGATCCTCACGCTCGAGCCTGGGCAGGCCTAGGAGACACGATCCTCTACGATCTGTCCCGCGAGAGTCTCGGCTCCAACACGCTGCTGCGCATTCCGCGCGCAACTTACAAGTACTTACGCGTTACGATCGATGGGCCGGTTGCGCCCTCCGATGTTCAAGGCGCGACTTCAGAAATGGCCGAGGAGCATCCGGCGGTGTGGCGGGATGTAAGCGGCGCTCCGGACCAGGCACAATCAGGCAAAGAAACGATTTTCAGTTTCAAAATCTCTGACAAGATTCCAGCCGAGCGTTTGGAGTTTCGCGTTGCTCCATCTCCAAACACGAACTTTCGCCGCGATATCGAACTTCGAGATGATAAAGACAACTGGATAGGCTCGGGCGATATCGAACGCGTGCACATGGTGCGCGGCGGTCGTAAGATCGACTCCGAGCGATATACCGTAGATTTTTCCGGAATCGGACATACAACGATCAAAGTGCTGGTCCAGAACGGAGACGATCGGCCACTTAACTTTACCGGCGTGCGTCTGCAGCAATTGGAACGCCGCCTCTATTTTGAGGCTGCGGGACACGCCCAGCTGACGCTCTACTACGGCGATGAGAAGCTGAACTCGCCCATTTATGACTACGCCAAGCTTTTCCAGCAAAGCAAAAATTCCACAGTAGCGACCTTAGGGGCTGAAGCTGCAAATGCGGCCTACAGCGAACATCCAGATGAACGGCCCTGGTCCGAGCGCCATCCAGTCGTCCTGTGGATTGCGATTATTGCCGCGGTCCTGATACTGAGCGCAATCGCGTTGCGATCCATGCGGACAGCTACCGCTTAAGAACGGCCATAGCGAACGGGCGACGCTTACTCTCACAACCTGCGCTGACCCAGCGGCTACCGCGCGCCGGTACTGCACTTCTGTACCCTGTTCCCTGTACCCTGTTCCCTGTTCTAAGATTTCGTAGCTCGACGAATCTCAGGGGGTTCACCATGTCCACCAGCGCTATTGCCACGCAGCTTAAGCCTTGTCCGATCTACATAGATGGACGTCCGCAGATTTCGCGCGGCGAGGTTTTGATTCAGCACAATCCGGCAACGGGGGAGCCCGTGGCTGAGATCCCGATTTGCACACATGAGGAAGTTTCTGCGGCTATCGCTTCGGCGCAGGCTGCGTTCCCGGCATGGAGCGCTACGCCGGTGATGAACCGGTGCCGCGTACTCTTTCACTTCCATCAACTCATGGAGAAACATGCCGACGAGCTGATAGCGCTGGTAACGGAAGAAAATGGCAAAGTTCGCGAGGAGGCCCGCGGATCATTCCAGCGTGGGTTGGAGTGCGTGGAATTTGCTTGCGGCGTCTCCAGCATGATGATGGGCGAGACCGTGGAGCATGTCGGGGCGGACGTGAATGGTTGGTCGACGCGGCATCCATTGGGCGTCTGCGTGGGAATCACTCCCTTTAATTTTCCCTTGATGGTACCGCTCTGGATGTTTCCCGTAGCCATCGCTTGTGGAAATACATTTGTGCTGAAGCCCTCAGAGCGCGTACCCCGAGCGTCGGTGCGCCTGCTGCAGCTGTTGTATGAGGCTGGACTTCCAGCTGGCGTATTGAACCTTGTGCATGGAACCAAGCCGGTGGTTGATCAGCTGCTTACCGATCCGCGGGTGAAGGCAGTGTCCTTTGTTGGATCGAGTAGCGTGGCGAAGTACGTCTATGCAACCGCATGCGCGAATGGCAAGCGCGCGCAGGCGCTCGGCGGCGCGAAAAATCATTCAGTCGTGATGCCGGATGCGGACATGAAGCACTCGGCGAGCACAATCATGTCATCCTCATTCGGATGCGCAGGCGAGCGTTGCGTGGCTACTAGCGTGGTCGTCGCCGTGGGCGAGGCGGCCGATCCGCTGCTGGCTGCGTTGAAGAAGGCTGCGGATGAGATGAAGGTAGGCGATGGCATGGATCGTAGCTCTGTGATGGGTCCAATCATCAATAGCGAAGCCAAGCGGCGCATTCTGAACTATATCGATATCGGTGAGCAGGAAGGCGCTAAGCTGGCGCGCGATGGACGCAAGGATTCTTGCTGTGACAATGACGGATATTTCGTTGGTCCGACGATCTTCGACAACGTGAAGCCCTCGATGCGGATCGCGCGCGAGGAGATCTTTGGTCCATTGCTGTCCGTGGTTCGCGCTAAGAATCTCGAAGAGGCGATCGAGGTGGTCAACTCCTCGGAGTATGGGAACGCCTCGTCGATCTTTACCAAATCGGGGCAGACTGCACGCGAGTTCAGCGCCAAGGTGCAGACAGGGATGGTCGGAATCAACGTCGGCGTGCCTGCTCCAGTAGCGATCTTTCCATTTACCGGCTGGAAAGGCTCGTTCTTCGGCGATCTGCATGCGCTAGGGAAAGATGGCGTAAAGTTCTATACCGAAACGCGGGTGGTGACGTGCAGGTGGTAGCTCCTCGATTGTCATTCCTCGCCGCTGATTTGCGGCGAGGAATACTTATGAGTACTGGCTCTTCCGGGACCAATCGAGAAGAGCGAACACAAGGGCCACAAAGGACAACGGCGAGGTCACGAAAGACACAGGAAAAATGTCAGAGGCCCACGTATGTCGCGCGCTTCAGGAAATTCCCGCTTCCAGCTTTGCCCAGGAATTTGTCGTTCTCTACGAGCACACGTCCGCGGGACATCACTACGTCGGGCATTCCCTTCACTTTGATGCCTTCGAACATTGAGTAATCCACTCGCATGTGGTGAGTTTTGGCGCTGATCGTATGTTCGCGATTTGGATTAAAGATCACAAGGTCGCCGTCGCTGCCCACAGCGATCGTTCCTTTGCGCGGATAGAGTCCGAATATCTTCGCCGGGGTAGTTGAAACAAGTTCGACGAAGCGGTTCACGCTGAAGCGTTTCTTTCCTACTCCTCCGGCATAGACGAGGCTCAGGCGATGTTCAATGCCAGGTCCGCCATTAGGAATCTTGGTGAAGTCATCTTTTCCGAGCTCTTTCTGTTCTTTGAAACAGAACGGACAGTGATCTGTGGAGACAACTTGCAGGTGATCGTTCTTTAAACCGTTCCAGAGCTTTTCCTGGTGCCACTTCTCACGCAACGGCGGAGTGAAGACATATTTGGCACCTTCGAAGCCAGGTGCGTCCATCTCCTCCAGCGAGAGATACAGATATTGCGGACAGGTCTCGGCGTAGACAGGCAATCCACGATCGCGAGCTTCGCGGACCTTTTCTAGCGCATCGTTGCAACTGAGGTGAACGATGTATACGGGAGAACCGGCCATCTCCGCAAGCGCGATAGCGCGGGCTGTAGCTTCGGCTTCGGCAGTAGTTGGGCGCGTGAGCGCGTGATATTTCGGCGCGGTCTTCCCTTCAGCCAGCGCCTGCTTTACGATCACATCAATCGCGCCGCCGTTCTCCGCGTGCATACAGATCATCCCACCACTTTTTGAAGCCGCTCGCATGGCTCGAAAGATAGTGGCGTCGTCCAGCATGAAGACACCGGGATACGCCATGAAGAGTTTGAAACTAGTGACGCCATCGCCAATGAGTTGCGAGATCTCATCGATGCGCGCATCGGGCAGGTCAGTGATGATGCAGTGGAAGGCGTAGTCGGCGACTGCTTTGGGAGCGGCCTTCTGCATCCACGCATCGAACGCCGTGCGAAGCGTTTGTCCTTTGTACTGGATCGCGAAGTCGATGAGCGTTGTGGTTCCACCAAAGGCCGCGGCACGCGTGCCGGTCTCGAAGTCGTCAGCGCTAGTGGTCCCGCCGAAAGGCATGTCGAGGTGGGTGTGAACATCGATGCCACCCGGCATCACGTATTTGCCCGCCGCATTGAAAACGCGCGCGGCGTTCTCCTGAGGCAAGTTCACGCCGACGGAATGAATCTTTCCATCCACGATTGCGACGTCGGCAGTGTAAGTATCGGTCGCGGTAACAACAGTTCCGTTCTTGATAAGAGCATCAAAGGCCATGAGGTCTCCGGGAAAGCTGGGAATCGCAGATTTTATGCTATGCTGCCGAAATTTCCAGCCTATCATTGAGACAGGATCACCATGCATACGGGCCCCAAGCTTACTCCGGAGCAACTCGAAGAGAACTTCGCAGATATTAATCCGCCGCTTACGCCGTCGCTCGCCCTGGAAGCGGCGTCGCGCTGCCTGTTCTGCTACGACGCGCCCTGCATAAAGGCCTGTCCAACCGAGATCAATATTCCACAATTTATTCGGCAAATCCTCACGCAGAATCTTATGGGAGCCGCGCGAACCATTCTGTCCGCCAATGTGCTTGGACATAGCTGCGGTCGAGTTTGTCCAACGTCGGTTTTATGCGAAGGCGCATGCGTTCTAAATGCGGAAGGAAAGAAGCCGGTTGAGATTGGACGTCTGCAGCGGCACGCCGTCGACCACGTGCTCGATCACGGCATCAATGTGCTCAAGTCTGGTAAAGAAAACGGACAGCACGTCGCCTTGATCGGCGCTGGCCCGGCGAGTCTGGCATGTGCGGCAGAGTTGCGACGACTCGGATACGGTGCCGTGATCTTCGATGCCAAGCGTCATCCAGGTGGACTGAATACCTACGGAATCGCTGCCTACAAAATGCGCGCGGCGGATGCCGTACGCGAGATTGAGATGATCCGCGCGCTCGGAGTCGAAATCCGAAACGGAATCACCGTCGGCCGCGACCTATCGCTGGCAGAACTCGAACGCGAGTACGACGCGATATTCCTCGGTATTGGACTCGGCGAAACCGAAGATTTGCACATCGAATCGGAACAAATCCGCCGATGCGGCGATGCGCTCTCTTTTATTGAGAGGACAAAGACCAACGGCTTCGATCATGTGCAAGTCGGCACGCGAGTCGCCGTAATCGGGGGCGGCAATACCGCGATCGATGTCGCTACTGCTGCACGAAGATTGGGGGCTGAAGTCGTGTACATGATTTATCGGCGCGGCCACGAAGAGATGTCCGCATTTGATTACGAATACGATTTGGCGAAGGCCGACGGCGTGACGTTCATCTGGCAGGCTGCTCCTGTACGAGTTGTGCCGGATGCACGCGGCAGAGCGCAAGGCCTGGTTTGTGTAAAGACTGAGCTGGGCTCACCCGATTTATCGGGCAGACGCTCTTTCCGTCCCATTCCCGGAAGCGAATTTACGCTCGACGTTGACATGGTAGTGCGTGCGCTCGGCCAGAAGAAGCTTGCCTTCCTGAAAGACATTCCTAACCTGAGATTGGACAATGGTAAGGTCATTGCGAACTCCGAGACCATGCAGACATCGAATCCAAAGTATTTCGCCGGAGGCGACTGCGTGAACGGCGGTGGCGAGGTCGTGGATGCTGTCGCACATGGAAAGCGGGCTGCCCGAGGAATTCACGCAGCCCTGCATTCGCAGCGGAAAGGAGTCGCGCATGCCTGATCTCAGCATCAACTTCTGTGGCGTACACTCGCCGAATCCTTTCTGGCTGGCTTCTGGCCCTCCGACCAACAGCGCCTATCAGGTGATGAAAGCCTTCGACACCGGTTGGGGAGGAGCCGTGTGGAAGACGATCGGCGAGCCCATCATTAACACAGCGTCCCGCTATGGGTCCATCGATTACAAGCACGAGCGCATGATCGGGCTCAACAACATCGAACTGATCAGCGATCGTCCAATTGAAACAAACTTTCGTGAAATCTCTGAAGTAAAAAAACGGTTCCCGAGGAATACGGTCGTAGCCTCTCTCATGGTCGAATCCAGACGCGAGACCTGGCATGACATCATGCGTCGCTCGCAGGATTCCGGCGCCGATTTGGTGGAACTCAATTTTGGATGCCCGCACGGAATGTCGGAACGGGGCATGGGTGCTGCCGTCGGACAAGTGCCTGAGTACACGACGATGATCACGACCTGGGTGAAGGAAGTCGCAACCATTCCCGTGATTGTGAAGCTCACACCCAATGTGACTGACGTGGCTCACATGGCCCATGCTGCAAAACAAGGCGGCGCCGATGCAGTCTCATTGGTCAACACCTTCAACAGCCTCGTGGGAGTCGACCTCGACAGCTTCGCTCCCCGGCCAAACGTCGGTGGCTATGCCAGCCATGGCGGCTATTGCGGACCCTCGGTCAAGCCCATCGCCCTGCACATGGTCTCTTCTGTCGCCAAACATCCCAAAGTAACAATTCCTATTTCAGGAATCGGTGGAATTGCCAGCTGGCAAGACGCCGTCGAATTCATATTGCTCGGAGCCACTTCAGTACAGGTCTGTACGGCTGCCATGCATTATGGCTTCCGCATCGTCGAAGACATGATAGACGGCCTCTCGCAGTATCTCGAAGACAAGGGCCTCGATTCTGTCATGGACCTGGTGGGCAAGTCAGTGGATCGCATTCGCGATTGGGGCGATCTCGATTTGAATTACAAGATCGTCGCCCGCATCAATCCCAAGCTGTGCATTGGCTGCAATCTTTGCTACATCGCGTGTGAGGACGGCGCACACCAGTGCATCACCGCCGCAGAACGCCCAAAAGGAGATTTGCGCGACGGAGAGATTGCAAAGCATGTGCCGCGAGTATTGGAAAACGAATGTGTGGGCTGCAATCTCTGCGCGCTTGTATGTCCTGTTCCCGGCTGTATCAGCATGGAGCAGGTAGGTATCGGCCGACCGGCGATGAGTTGGCGGCAATTGCAGGAAGCTCGCGGCCGAAGCCCTCAATCCAGTATGGAAGATTTGCTGGCCAAAAGCACATCCGCTGATTAGCAGCCGCTAGAGTTCTATGCCGGTGCGGTACTTGTTGCCAAATGGGTCCGAGACATCAGAAACAGATAGGAGGCGAACGCGATTATGAATCCCACGAACCACGAGTAGTCGTACAGGAATCGCACAGGCGGAACGACAAGACCAATCAGTGCAATACCACTCCCAATCACCAGCGCCGCGATGGCTCGCCAATTGAATCCACTGGAGTACTCGTATGCTGAGCCGCGCAAATACAGATCCTCGACTACCAGATTTCTTCGTCGAATCACGAAGTAATCGCAGATCATGATTCCCGCAACGGGACCGAGCACAGCAGCGTATCCACCGAGCCATCCAAAGATAAACGTGCGGTGATTTGCGAGGAGCTTCCAGGGCATCATAGCGACGCCCATGAAGCAGGTCATCATGCCGCCAACCTTGAATGAAATGCGCTTCGGCCAAAGATTAGAAAAATCGTTTGCCGGCGACACAACGTTGGCACCGATGTTGACGTTTAATGTCGCCAGCAGGATTGCCAGGAGTGAGATCACGACTGCAATCGGAGAATGGAAGCGGCTCAGCAACTGAACTGGATCCCAAATCGCCGATCCATAAATCACAACTGTGGCTGAAGTCACAGCCACGCCAATGAACGAATACAACGTCATCGTGGTGGGAAGAGCTATCGCTTGACCGATGACCTGTCCACGTTGGTCACGCGCAAAGCGCGTGAAGTCCGGGATATTAAGCGAGACCGTCGACCAGAATCCTACTGTTCCGTTTAAAGCGGGAACCAGAAACTTAAGGAAATCCGACGTGTTTTGGAATTTCGACGGCGCTGATAACATCGGGCCGAATCCACCTGCCGATTTGTAAGCCCACCCGAGCAGGAGCAATCCAACGCCCAGCAGAATCGGCGCGCTCACTCCCTGTAGGAACCGGATGTACTCAATTCCCTTCAGCACGACGATCAGGTTGATGCCCCAGAAGATCACGAAGCAGATCGCGACGCCACGAGGATTATTTGCCCACGACGGCCAAAGCGTCGCCAGCAGACTGTTAATCGCTTCCCCGCCGATCCAGCTTTGAATGCCAAACCATCCGCAAGCGACCAAGGCGCGAAGCACGGCCGCAACATTCGCTCCCAGGAGTCCAAAAGACGCGCGGGCCAGTACCGGAAAGGGAATGCCGTATTTCGCTCCTGGATGCGAATTGAGCAGCATGGGAGCCAGCACGATGGTGTTGCCCACAAATACGGTCAGGACCGCCTGTTTCCAGTCCATTCCACCCTGAATCAGGCTCGCAGCCAGCATGTAAGTCAGAATGTTTACGGACATCGAGACCCAGAGGGCCGCGTAGTTGTACGTGCCCCATGTCCGATGTGCCGCGTCGACAGGCGCGAGATCGTGGTTGTAAAGAGGACTCTCTTCGATGCGGGTATTGATTTTGATCTCGCGCGAGAGCGTGCTCATGTGATTTGTTAGTTATTACCTCGCGGCCGCAACCGCCGGCTGACGAACGGCGCTCAAGGCTTCGTCCATGATCCGAATAGCCTCATCCACGTCGCTCTTGGCGATGTTCAGTGGCGGTGACATGCGAATGACATTGCCGTACAGCCCACCTTTACCCACAAGCAGGCCGCGACTGCGACACTCTTCCATGAACTGCGTTGTCTCCTGCGGAGCCACTTCTTTAGTTTTGCGGTCCTTCACGAATTCGAGCGCTTGCATCAGTCCCATTCCGCGGACATCGCCGATGAGATCGTGTTTGTCCTGAAGGCTCTGGAGTCCCTGGCGGAAGTAGTTGCCGACGACGTCGGCATTATCCATGAGGCGATCTTCCTCGATGAGATCGATAGTGGCCTTTGCGGCGACGCTGGTGACAGGATTGCCGCCGAAGGTTGAGATTTGCAGCCCCTTGAAGCTCCCCGCGATCTCGGGTCGAGTTGCAGTAAGACCTATCGGCGTACCGTTGGCCAGACCTTTTGCTGACGTAATGATGTCGGGGTACACCTCCCACTGCTCGATGCCGAACCATTTCTTACCCGTGCGTCCCCAGCCCGTCTGGACCTCATCGGAGATGAACAAGCCCCCGTACTGCTTGACGATGTTGAAGACAATCTTGAAATACTCCTTCGGCGGCGTAATAAAGCCGCCTACCCCCTGAATCGGCTCAGCGATAAACGCGGCGATCTGGCCAGAAGTAGCGGTCTGGATCACGGCTTCCACGTCCTTCGCGCATTCAATACCGCACTCCGTTGGCTTCATGCCAAAGGGACACCGATAACAATAGGGATTCAATGCATGAACGATGCCGGGATTGGAAACAGGCAGCGACTTGCGCCACGTGCCGTGACCCGTGAGCGACTGCGCAAGCTGCGAGCGTCCACTGTAGCCGTGACGCAGAGCGACGACCTCGAAGTTTCCCGTATACATCCGTGCGATCTGAACAGCAGTCTCATTCGCCTCAGTGCCGCTGTTTGAGAAGAAGCTCTGAGAAATTTCTCCAGGCGTGATCTGAGCAATCTTCTCCGCCAGAGCCACGATCGCTTCGTTCGGAAACAGAGTCGAAGCATGCTGCAGCTTGTCGATCTGAGCCTTCACCTTCGAAGTGACGCGCGGATTGGTGTGACCAACCGAGATGGTGACGATCCCGCCGAAAAAGTCGAGATACTTTTTTCCATCGGCATCCCAGAGATACTGCATGCTGGCGTGATCGGTGACGAGGGGCTCGGAGTAATACGTCGTGATGGATGGAAACAAGTACTGCTTATGTTTGCGAATAATTTCTTCTTTAGTCATCAGAACCCCAACAATTAACGATTAGCAATTAGCGATTTTCCTGGGTAAAGAGGCCGCATACTGCGTCCTACGACGCCGCTCGGGCGATCTTCCCCGCCTGCGCAACCAGCGGCTCGTAGGAGTCTGGACGCCGATCGCGGAAGAACTGCCATGTCTTTCGCACTTCGGCGATCATGTCTAAATCAAGATCGGCCACAACGACTTCGTCTTTGTCGCGGCTGGCTTGCGCGATGATCTTACCGCGAGGATTGCAGAAGTAGCTCTTGCCATAGAATTCGCCAATTGCCCATGGCTTCTCAACTCCAACTCGATTGATTGCTCCAATGAAGTATCCGTTCGCGACAGCATGTGCCGGCTGTTCAAGCTCCCACAGATATTCGGAGAGACCAGCAACCGTAGCAGAGGGATTGAAAACAATTTCTGCACTATTTAGTCCGAGAATCCGCGCGCCTTCCGGAAAGTGCCGGTCGTAGCAGATGTAAACCCCGACTCGCGCATACCGGGTCTGAAAAACAAGATACCCAGTATCACCGGGCGTGAAATAAAACTTCTCCCAAAATCCGGGAGCCACTTGCGGGATATGGTGCTTTCTGTATTTCCCGAGATAAGTTCCATCGGCATCGATAACCGCGGCAGTGTTGAAGTACAACCCAGTCATTTCTTCTTCGTAGAGCGGGACGACGATGACCATCTTGTACTTGGCCGC
>Ga0209808_1001025_pt1 | contig 14197 bp, 10 predicted proteins | sample GraSoiAngelo_157_FD_186171 | JGI IMG/M metagenome (GOLD analysis project Ga0209808, IMG submission 186171) | Grasslands soil microbial communities from the Angelo Coastal Reserve, California, USA - 14_1009_16_20cm (SPAdes) (version 2) | ecosystem: Environmental > Terrestrial > Soil > Grasslands ... | reverse complement strand
TCTTCGACCACCAGCAATTGCAGGCTTTTGGCAGGTCCTTCGTCAGCGATGGAGCCTGAGACGCTCGCTGTTTTTGGGCTCTCCACCGAAGCCAGAGTGAGTTTAAAGGAGGTGCCGCGGTTTGGTCCTTCACTATGAACGGTGATCGCTCCACCCTGTAATTCGAGCAGCCTTTTTGATATCGTAAGCCCAAGGCCAAGCCCGCCAAATTTCCGGCTAATTGAACGTTCACCCTGTTCGAATGCCCGGAAAATCCGATCTAGCTGTTCAGGTTCAATTCCAACTCCGGTATCGGTAATCTGGAACACAAAACGCCCTTGTTCGTTCCTAGTTCGAATCGTGATGCGACCATTCCTTTTGGTAAACTTCACCGCATTGTTGATCAGATTCCAAAAAACCTGCTGAAGTCGAACGGCGTCGGCCCAGACATGGTGGCGGTCGGCGCCGAAGTCCACGAGCAGATCCAACTGTTTCTCGAGAATGTTGTCGCGGGCGATTTCGAGGCTGTTGCGGAGAAGACCGTGGACATCGACGACCTCGAGATGTAGCTCGATTTTTCCGCGGGTAATGCGGGTGAGGTCCAACAGATCATCGATTAAACGCGCTTCCAATTGCACACTCGTGCGGATGGCGGTTACTTCTTCGCGAAGCTGGGGCGAGAGATCCTCATGTTCGGCCAGATAACTCGCCGCGGCTAGCGCTGGGGTCAGCGGCGTCCGTAGCTCGTGACTAAGGACAGCGAGGAAGTCGTCCTTGGCTTGGCTCGCCCTTTCCGCGGCGATTTTTTCGATGTTGAGCTGGCGCACCTGTTCTTCCTGCTTCTGCCTGGCTGCTTCCGCCAGCATGCGATTGGTATCGATGCGAAACAGCATTCGTGTCGTCCACCAAATAGCCGCGAAAAATAGAACCATGAAAGTGGTGGCGGAATGGGCCGCACCAAAGGTCGGATCATACAGTCCGGCTCTCTCCGCGGTTTGGCGGAGGGCACCGATCAGAATGGGAAGAAGAATCGCCAGCGGAATAAGTCGCCGCGCCAGCATACCCGCTGCGGTCTCGCTGACGATGATTGCCAATGTTCCGCGGTCTGCGCGCGCAAGAAGAATTCCGGTTGCGAGAAGGAAGAAGGAAACCGAGGTCAAAAGCGAGGCCGGCGTGTAAGCGCGGGCCGTGTAAAAGCCGATCAGGTAGTGGGAATACGCGACCAGCGAAAGAATCGCGATTACCGCAGTGACGGCACAGGCTACCTCGGCGGGACGAAATCCACGAGCTGTCTTCCAATTGAGTGAGAGCAGGGACGCGCCGATCAAAACAAAACCGAGCGAAATTCTTGCGCCGTTGACTTCGACCAGGGAACCGTCGGCTAACGGCGACATCACCAACCATCCTAGGACGGCCACATCATGACGGTAGAGGAGGAGATTTAATCCACCCATGACGATGATCGCGCCGGCAAGGAGTTGTCCAATGATGCTGCGCTTTTTCGGGGCGTCGATGGGTTGGCGCAGAAATAGGGCGGCACTCGCGGCTAGCAGACCGCCCGCGGTAAAAGGATTCATTGCAATCATGCCAGGGGCGAAATTTTTCAACAGATCGATTTGAGCAATCCATCCTGTCAGCACGGTGACGGCGATCGCGGCGGTAAGGCGACTGGTCGCTAAGGGGGCGACCTGTGTGATCGGAGCTTTCAATGAATCTGAACCGGTTCGAAGTAGCAACGGAGCGAATTCCGTGCTAAAGCATGTTTCGCATTGAGGAAGGCGCCTCTTTTAGCGAATTAGACTCTTGCTTTTCCGGCAGTAACGAGCGATTAAAAGGCCAGCGCCATACGAATAAACTTTTGCCGATAGAGAAAAACCCCGAATTACCGTGATCAGACCATCCATTAAGACGGAGATATTCGTGTGCGATGAGTGCGGGCAAAGGAAGCGGCTGAAGACCGCTTCGCGTCATTGGTGCGATTCATGCAGTCACGGTTCGCCCGTGGAAATGCGACCAGCGCGAGATAAGCGGGTCGTGCAGCCGCAAAAAGCGACCACGACGCATTAAGGGCTACTTTGGACGCAGGCTGAACGTCAACGCTGCGGGACTCCCAGGCCGGTTATCGTCTCCGATATTGCGGCCGATATACCCGATATACTTTGGGAGGTGCGGGAGCGGCGAACTTGCGCCTGCGCAGCTTGAATCGCCTCGCGCGCTGCGCGCCTGAGGCCGCCAGTCAGTCCAATTCTGGAGAGCAGCCAGATGATCCATTTCGTCGGATCCCACTGCCACGATTTTACTCCGTTGCGATAATCGTGCTGAAATTCGTGGTGATAGTTGTGATAGCCTTCCCCGAAAGTGAGCAGTGCCATGAGGAGTGAATCGCGCGCGCTACATCTGGTGGAGTAAGGCCGGCGACCAAGGGTGTGACAGGCCGAGTTAATGAAAAAAGTGCAATGCTGAATCACCACCACCTTGGCGACGCCGCTAATGAGAAAAGCTCCGAGTGCCCCGATCCAGCCATTCCAAACTGCGCCCAGCAGCACGGGCAAGGCGAAACCAATGAGAAGAGCGATGGTATGGACGTGCTGATGTTGCCACATCACCAGCCGATCTTTTTTTAGGTCGCCCACGTTATCGAACGGCGGCTGGGGCAGAAGCTTGAACAGGAGCCAGCCGATGTGAGCATGGAAAAATCCCTTGGTGATATCGTATGGGTCCTCCTCGTGATCGACGTGTTTGTGATGGCGCCGATGTTCGCTCGCCCACATCAATACCGAATTTTCGAATGCAGCCGGGCCAAACATGAGGACGAAGAGTTTCACCGGCAGTCTGGCACGAAAGGCAAGATGCGAAAATAATCGATGATAGCCAAGGGTGATGCTAAAGCCGGTGGCGCTGAGCAAGAGGAAAAACAAGATTACCTGGAACCAATCGATGCCGAAATACCAGAGGTAGATCGGGACCGTGGTGATACTGAGGACGAACGTTCCGATAAGGAACGAGCTGGTTAACCAATTAACGCGATGGAATGGAATGCGGGAAAACATGATGCGGTGCCTATTACCCGCAATCAGCGCGCCAGAACAACGTCTTTTTTCGTCCAGCTATGAACTTGCTGGCAATGAGGGCAGGTGAACTTGGGCGTTTTCACTTTGGCAGCGGCCCAGAGTTGTTCGTCGATTGTCTGACCGGTCGTCGCCAGCTTGGCCGTAGCGGGACAGCGAACAAGTAGTCGCTTAATCACGGGGCCGGTTTTTGCTTTTCGGACGGCGGGTGTTCCAAAAAATTTCATTTGGTTAGAGGCGGTAGACGATGCGCGCCTTATCAATGTCGTAAGGCGACATCTGCAGTTTAACGCGATCGCCGATGGTAAGTCGAATAAATCGTTTGCGCATTTTCCCGGAAATGTGCGCGAGGACAAGATGCTCGTTGGCGAGCGCAACCCGGAACATGGTGCCGGGCAGGACCGACATGATCGTTCCTTCCAACTCGAGGGCTTTTTCTGAATTCATGGTCGAGTGCAGGCCGGCCCCGAAAATTCTCGAAGCCGGCCGCAACAATCGATTTCGGATCTACCGACGATTGCCCGCGAACGAACCCTTGCCGCCGTATGGGCGCGGACGCTCTTCGCGAGGACGCGCTTCACTGACACTCAGCGTGCGTCCGTTCAATTCCTTGCCGTTGAGCGCGCTGATTGCAGCTTCCGCTTCGGCTTTTTCATTCATGGTGACGAACGCAAAGCCGCGCGATTTGCCGGTCATGCGGTCCATCATCAGCGCTACTTCGCCGACCTGGCCATGTTGTTCGAAAAGATCCTGAAGATCGTTTTCAGTGGTCTCAAAAGAGAGATTACCTACGTACAGTTTCATTGTGATTTTTGGAGCAAACTTGCGAGCTACAGAGCTGTTCCCGGGAATCGGGTTTCAAATCACCAATGAGACAAACTCACCTGACGATCTACCACGCAAAGAACAAACAGATTCAATCCAATAAGCTATTACACTCGTTCATTTTTCCCAAAACACAAACTGGTATTCCGAAATTGCGTCACTAGCGCGCGGGATGGCGAGTTCCAATGAATCTGGAATGATCAAGCGCCCAGCAAGCTTACGTCATCGAGCGCGACAATGATTTCGCACCCGATGATGAGCTTCGCCAGGTTGTCCAAGTCGCGCAGCGCCCGGTCTTCCAAAATCCGTCGCCAGAAATTCATCGTGGCGGGCAATTTCCGGTCGACAGTTTCCAGCTCCATAAGAACGGCTCAGCAGTTCATCTGGCCCTCGCCGGTTATTTTCGAGGCCCCTTCGGTTAATTCGGTCCGCGGCGGCTGATTGTTTTTGAGCCGGCAGAAGTGCAAGGCCGAATCTAACATTTCTCACCATCGCACGGGTTCCTGAATCGTTTGCATCAAATCACAAAATTTCTTTTCCAAGCTTCAGCTTGCGGCGAAGGGCATCGCCGGAGAATCATTTGGCGAGCGAAGTTATCTAAACGGTGGTCGCGCCGGGGGCGCTCGAAGATCAGTTGTTCAACTTCGAGCCGCGAACCATATTCATCCGCATGAAAGATTCCGTGGTGAGAGGACGCGTGTTGCAACTTTTGTATGAACGACGCGGCGAAGGTTTTCTTCCTTTCGGCGCGGCGGAGCGGGCCGTGCCGGCGCCTGAAGGAATAAACAATCGCGACTGGCTTCAGGCACTCGCTCAACTGGCCGAGTACGGTCTGATCGATTGGAAGCCGATTGAAGATAAAAGCGGGATGGGTTTGCTGGGGGGCTTTGCCCGGATGAACGAGTTTGGAATGCACGTTCTGAACAGCAGCGCAGCGTCGCCAATTCGAATCACTTTCGATGAAAGCCGGCGGGCTGGGGTTGGCGGCCCGCAAGAAATAAAGATGCCAGGGGCAGAGATGCAGGCATTAAAGGATGCGTTTGAGCAGATCATCCTCGCGATCGGGCAGACAAGCATTTCCGAGGGAGAGAAAAAGGAAGCGCGATCGTTATTGCTAAAGTTGCTGCAGAGCAAAGCCGGAGTGCGTGCGTTGGGGGAAAACGCGCAATCGTTGATTACGAAGTACTTCGCGGGTCTTTAAAGCCAAAAGACACCGCGCGCGTAAGCAGGCGGCGGGGAGGGAATTCAGCGTTGCGGCCGCCTGCCGGTCATTCCGTGTTTTGCTTGGAAAATAGCATGGTAACTGCTCGACCAATCTTAGATCGAATAGCGAAACTCCTGTCCCACCGTGAATTCATTATCGGAATTTGGCCGCTTTATCTCCGATCGTACAGAATGGATTGCCGATCGATGGAACAAAACGACCGAGGGGCAGCCTGAGCTGGCATTTTCAGGCAACACCACTTACCAACAGTTGGCCAATTATCTGCCGACCCTTTGCCAGGACCTGGGCAAACGCCTCGCAAAAGCAGGAAAACCGCGTCGAAATAACAAAAAGCGCTCCGCCGATACGCAGCCGCAGCACCTCTGGGAACCAGGGTACACCCTGGACAAGATCGTTCGCGGACTGGGGCAAATCCGGCAGATAATCTCTGTTGATTGCCTGGACGCGTTTGCCCGCGAACTACCCGAATTCCATGCCTCCGCGCGAACCAATACCGAGACTGTCATTCACCAGTTTTTTAACGACCTGCTGGTAGAATCGGCGCAACAGTTCGCTGCTGAGAAGGAGAAAGAGCTCGCCGGCAGTGAGCAAAACAGCCAGTCGATCCTCGATTCCGCACTCGATTGCATCATTGTCATTGGCGATGACGGTCGCGTGCAGGAATGGAACATCGCGGCCGAGCGTTTGTTCGGTTATTCGCGCGCGCAAGCGCTGGGCAAGGAAATGGCGGATTTAATTATCCCCAGGGAATTGCGGGCCAGACATCGCGCCGGGATGGCCCAATACCGCGCCACTGGCGAGGGCTCATTACTGGGCAGGCGTATCGAAATGCCTGCTCTGCGCTCGGACGGTTCCAGAGTGGAGATCGAGCTGGCCATTACCCCCTATCTGGTGAACGAGAAAGCGGTCTTTACCGCCTACGTCCGTGATATCAGCGAGCGCGTGCGAAGTGACGCACGTCGTGCCGCGCAGTACGCCATCGCCGCCCTAATCTCTGGTCAGGCGCCGCTGATCGAACTTGGCCCGAAAATTCTCAGTACCATTGCACGGAGCGGCCGCTGGCTCTTTGCCGCGCTCTGGGTCCTGGATAAAAATGGAAAGCTTGTTTGCCATTCGACCTGGAGATCACCCGAGCGTGATATCGACGAATTCGAATCCGAAACCAGGCGCCGCGTGTTCTCCAGCGGGGAGGGTTTGCCGGGACGCGTTCTCGTTTCACGCGCGCCCACCTGGTTACCAAATCTTGAGGCAGAGACCAACTTCCCGCGGGCGCTGTTCGCGCGGATGAGCGGATTGCAGGCCGCGTTTGTTTTTCCGTTAATGGGTTCCATCGGAATCAATGGCGTAATTGAGCTCTACAGCGACGAGGTGGCGCCACCGGACGACGACCTTTTGCGTCTTGCCGGTGCGTTGGGAATTCAAGTTGGCCTTTATCTCGAGCGCGAGCGAACGGAAGAAGAGCTTCGCCGACAGAAGGAAGTAGCCGTGATGGCTAGCCAGGCAAAAGACCGTTTTTTGGCGGCGCTCAGCCATGAGCTTCGGACCCCGCTAAACCCAGTCCTGATGTGGGCTTGCTCGGCATCTGAAGACAAGAATGTCGATCCTGAAATGCAGCAGGGTTTGAAGATGATTTGCCGCAATATCGAAATGGAAGCACGACTGATCGACGACCTGCTTGATCTTACCCGAATCGCTCGCGGCAAACTTCAAATGAATCTTCAGCCGTGTCGTGCCGATGCATTGCTGAATCACGCTCTGGAAATTGTCCGTAGCCAGTTATTCGTAAAAAATTTGCGCCTCTCGGTTGATCTGACCGCCAGCAACCATCAGATCATGGCCGATCCTACGCGCATCGAGCAGGTTTTTTGGAACCTGTTGAAAAACGCCTACAAATTCACGCCTGAAAATGGTGAGGTCGTGGTCCGTTCGTACGATGCGGCTCCGGATCGTGTGATTTTTGAAGTTAGCGATAGCGGCCGCGGAATCGACGCGGAGGTGATGCCGAAATTGTTTACCGCTTTTGAGCAGGGGACCAGAAGCGGCGAAGGTCTCGGCCTGGGTCTGGCGATCTGCAAAGCAGTCTTGGAAATGCATCAGGGAAAAATCAAGGCCGCTAATAAAACGAGCGGACAGGGCGCGGTCTTTACGGTGGAATTGAAAACGGTTCCCGCGCTGAGCGTTATCGCTCCCATCGAGCGCAAACCTGCCGCGGTTTCGCCACGTAAATTGAATATTCTGATTGTCGAAGACCACGACAATACAGCAACGGTCATGAGCAAGTTGCTAAGGCATAATGGGCACGAGGTCGTCACCGCCTCCACTGTGCGCCAGGCTTTGGAAGTCTTACACACAACTCCGCTCGATCTTCTCGTTAGCGATCTTGGTCTTCCGGATGGCAATGGCTTTCAGGTGATGCGAGAACTGGCCAAAATTAGCGACGCCAAGGGCATAGCGATCAGCGGCTATGGGATGGAGGAGGACTTGGAGCGCAGCAGTCGGGCCGGTTTTTCCGCGCATCTGACCAAACCGATCGATGTACAGAAATTGCAGGAAACGATCCAGCAAGTAACAGCGGCGGCGTAGTAAGACCAAATTCGTTTTCTTCCTAGCGGTCTGGCGCTAATCGATTCGCTCGACGCGCATTGTCCGTCATCCCGAACCCCGAACGCTTTCGGGGTGAGGGACCTCTCATCCGCGCGGGTGGCTTACACCGAGTAGCTTGCGTGATCAATGCATCTTGGCGAGGTCCCTCGCTTGCGCTCGGGATGACAGAGTGTTCGCTCGTGAGAATATAGGGCGGCGATCTTCGCCGCCGTTTCATTCGTTGGTGGCCAAGATGGCCGCCCTACAATTCTTGTTTCGCGAGCGTGATGCCGAGGATGCCCCAGGCTTTAAATGAGAAGCGCATTGGCACAAAACACACAGAAGCCGCCCCTTCCAGCTAAATCTTACCGGTTCGCAGGAACAGGAATCAGACGCCGCGGGCGCTCACCCATTGAACGGCGTAACGCGCAACCTGCCGCGCGTTATCGAGCCTTAGCTTCTCTTTGATATGAGTGCGATGCGTTTCAACTGTCTTTGGGCTGAGGTGTAATGTTTTGGCGATGGCTTTCACTTCTTCGCCTTTGCCGATGCGTTCGAGAACTTCCAGTTCGCGATCGGTTAAGCCATCGGTTGGATCTGCCCCCGGTTCGCGTTTCGTTAGAACAACATTGGAAATCACTTCACTGGCCATTGAAGGGCTGAGATAAACGCGGCCGTCGAGTACTTCGCGCAGGGCAATGAGAACGCTGCCCAATGCATCCTGCTTGGTCACGTAGCCGTTAGCGCCTGCGCGAAGGGAACGCACCGCGTAAGTCGGTTCGTCGTGCATCGACAGGATAAGAATCGGCATCTTCGGAAATTCAGCGCGCAGCGATTTTGTTAACTCGATTCCGCTCGGTCCTTTTAGGCCCAGATCGACGATCGCCAGTTTGGGCCGCAATTTGCGCACCAGCGTCATCGCTTCGGGAGCACTGCTCGCCTCGCCACAAATGGAGTAGCCGTCATCAGAGTTGATCAACTGAGCAAGGCCGTGGCGAAAGAGCGGATGATCATCCACGATCAGGACAGGGATCGCTTGTGGTAGCTCCGATTTCGGATTATCAACAACACCGCTGGAAAACGAATCCGTGGCGATTGTTTCGGACGAGTGCGCGGCCGCGGGGACGGAGCCTTTGCGCGGTTTGCGTTTCCTTTGTCCATCGGCGCGTGCTGTCGATTTCATTTGCGCACATAACAAGTCACGCGCGTGCCGTGCGGCTTTATTGGCTTGATCTCCAGCCGCGCCCCAATTGAACGCGCGCGATATTGCATAATGTGAAAGCCCATGCCCGATCCAGCGGGGGAATTCCCCGGAATTCCGACGCCATCGTCGATTACACTCAGCTCGATCCCTTTGGCCGAACGTTTCATCCGTACAATAATTTCGCGCGCGCGGGCATGTTTGTTCGCATTGATTACGGCTTCGCGTGCGATCCGGTAGAGATGCAGAGCCACGGTCGAGTCCTGAACGGAAATTTCTTCGTCGGCCTCCAATCGGCACGACACCGGCCAATGCCGCTGCTTGACCAGCGCTGCGAGCGCTGTGACCAAACCGGGCGGTTCCATTTCCACCGGATGCAAGCCGCGGGCGATCGTGCGCGCTTCCGTCACTCCGTCATTGATTAGCTCTGCGATCTCTTCGATGTGCTCCACTTCGATGACTCGATGCTTTTTGAGCCGCAGCGCGACCGAGCGCGCCATAAACGCGATGGCAGTAAGATGTTGGCACAGACTGTCGTGCAAATCCTGGCCGATGCGGCGTTGTTCGCGGTCACTGATGGCGAGTATCTCGCCTTCCAGTCCGCGCGCACGATCTTCCAGAAAAGCCTGGGCTTTTTTTTGGTCGCTGATGTCGATAATAATCGCAACCGCCGATTGGGTTTTGCCTTCGGCGTCGCGCAATGGCGACGCACTAACACTCACCCATAGAGCGGAGCCATCTTTGCGAAGATAACGCTTTTCGAGCTGATACGGTTCGCCTTTCGTGACGATTCGACGAAAAAGTAGCCGGCTCTCTGTCGCGTCGCCGGGATGCGTGATCTCAAAAATGGTTTTGCCGACGAGTTCACGCTCTTTGTAGCCAAGCACTGAACAGAATTTTTCGTTCGCAAAAATGATGCGCCCCGTCAAATCAGTGCCTGTTATTCCAGCGGTGCTTTGGTGGATGACCGCGCGCGAGCGTTCCTCCGATTCGCGCAACGCATTTTCCGTGCGTTTGCGCACGGTGACGTCGTGCAGGCAATTGATCGCTCCGATTATTTTTCCCTGCCCGTTCCTCAAGGCCGTCGGACTAACGAGAACGTTTCGCCGAGCGCCGCCCGATTGCTCGACTACTATTTCCAAATCAGCCGCCGTTAATTTTTCGCCTCGCAGGGCTCGCGCCATTGGGCAGTTGTCGTGCCGCATCGGCCGGCCATCTGGATAAAAAATCTTGAGCGAACCGCAAAACTTTTCGCTTGGGTGATTCCTTTTGGGTTCACGTCCCCACAACTCCACGGCGTGCTGGTTGTACTCCTGAATCAGGCCTTTGGCGTCGCAGGTATAAAGCGCGACCGGCACTAAATCGAACAAGGTGCGATAACGCTTTTCCGACTGGCGGATCGCTTCTTCTGCCCGCTTCCGCTCGGTAAGATTGATAATTGCCGTTTGATAAAACAGCACCCCGTCTCGCATCGACGAAGTCATGGGGGAACTGGCCAAATGGGCGAGCATGATTTCGCCACTTCGTTTTTTCAGGTGCAGTTCTGTTTCGATCCGGCTTTCCGATGAGCGGCAGCGGAGGAGATGATTTAAAAAAAGTACGGAGTCTTCTTTCGTGACGTAGAGCGCAAACGGCTTGCCGATCAATCGGTCGCGCGAGCCGCCGAGGAGTTGCGCCGCAGCCAGGTTGATCTCTTCAATGTGACCGACGCGGTTAAGACTGACATAACCGATCGGCGCAAAATCGAAAAGATCGACATAACGTTGTATGGCGGCTTCCAGTGCCGTCGCGGGATGTTTGAAGACGGGGCCGTTGGCGGGATGCCTCGTCGCGCTATTTCTTCTTGCCGCTCCGTTCGCCGATTTTTTCGGCTCACGGAATCCTCGTTTTATTTCCTTCATGTCCGCCCGAATCACGTCGCGAGCGGCTCCGCCAGCCGATGTCTGCCGTTTGCGGAAAGCGAGCTTGCGTTTGCGTTTCAATGTCCTGGAGGCGTGCTTCATAGCGTGCAATTCCTTGTAGCGAGAGAATGTTACCACAAATGGTGAATCGCGCAGTCCGAAGGCAGTTTACCCGCCGTTCGACACGGTCTCTCCTTACCAATATGCACGCGAAGATCTTTACTCGGGAGCGCACCACTCACCTGCTGTCTCAGAGGGCCTCTTACGTGCAAATTCGTTTCCCGATGCGAAATGGCGGGGAGTACTGGGAAGCTGTTGGAGAAATTGAGACCGTTCGATTGGAAATCGGGAAAGCTAAATAGGGAACTGTTTTGTCTCAATCAATTTAGAATCCAAGGTTTCGTCGAAGGATGCACTCACTTGCCGCCAAAGTGAAAAACGAATCACCGATTCTCGATGATCGGGGCGAATCGGAAAAGGTCACTTCCCGCGCGCGCCTGAGCATCGCCGAATTATTACGGAAACCACTCGATGTCCTTTCGATCGCCCTTAGCGGCTATTCGTGCTCGCGATTTTTTACACGATGTATTTTATGCGATCGGTGCTGCTGCCAATCGTGCTCGCAGTCCTTTTAAGCTACCTTTTTCGCCCGATCGTACGCGCGTTGGCGCGAATAAAAGTTCCTCCCATCATTAGTGCTGCGGTCATTCTTGCGGCGCTGCTCGCGCTCATTGGCTACGGCGTCTCCTCGCTCATGGCGCCCATCGCCAGCTGGCTGGAAAAAGCTCCCGCCGGATTCTCCGAACTCCAACACAAGCTGATGCCGTTGAAAAAATCGATGACGCAAGTGGCGCAGGCTAGCGGCGAGATCGAAAAGCTCGCAACCCCGGATTCACCGACCAAGACGGCCGTGGAAGTGAAGAGGCATCCCCTTACCGAGACGCTCTATATGCGCACTCCCGAATTTATTGCTGGCGCCGTTTTGTTCTTCATCCTCCTTTACTTCCTTCTTGCTTATGACGGAGTGTTTATGAGCAAGGTCATCAAGTTAATGCCCACGCTCTCGGACAAGAAAACCGCGGTCTCGATCGCGCATGACATTGAGTCGCACGGGTCGCGTTACCTGTTGACCATCACAATCATCAACACCTGTCTCGGCCTTGCGGTCGGGACTACGGTCGGGCTACTCGGGCTGCGCAACCCGACCATGTGGGGAGTGATGGTCGGCGTTTTGAATGTTGTTCCTTATCTCGGAGCGCTCACCGGAATGATCTGTATGACCATCGGCGCCGTCTTAAGCTTTGATAGCCTTAGTTACGCGCTCCTTTTCCCCGCGGTCTATCTCGCTTCCGGCGCGCTCGAGGGAAACTTCATCACCCCCTGGGTGATGGGCCGATCCCTCACTTTAAACCCGGTCATCATCCTGATTTCACTTACGTTCTGGGGCTGGATGTGGGGAATTGTCGGTGTAATTTTAGCCGTCCCGATCCTGGCTGCCCTTAAGATTTTCTGTGCTCATATCGAACGGATGGCGCCCATCGCGGAATTCCTCAGCTGAATTCTCGCATTAAGTGCCACACTTCTAGATGGTACAAAGAAAAACGCGCCTCCCGTTCCAGCCAACGGCCGAACGGATAAGCGCGTTTATACTTAGAAGATTACGATTTAATCTTCGTCGAGGATAACTCGATCAACCAGCATGCTGTCGCCTTCACCGGCGTAATGCACACGCACTGGCACCCCGACTTTTACTCTGGTGCGAACGGTTGCTTCATCCAGCTCTTTGCCACTCCTGGTCACGTAAACGACCTTTTTCCCAAAGCGGTAATGTTTCGGACCCGCTGTCTCTTTCAGCACAATGGTGCTGCCGGGAGTGAACTCAGTGATGGTTCCGCTTCCCTCCGTCGTGGTCGTGGTGGTCGTTGTTTCCGATACCTGGGCCCACGCCAACGGGGCCGCCAGCGCCAACGCCATGCTTAATATAACTTTCTTCATTTTCCCCTTTCTCTTTTCCTAATTTGCCTACACCCAACCGAGTGAATCTCCGGCACCTCCAATCGATTATCCCTTTTACGGGGTTTAGTATGATCCGCGCTTGTCGGACAGACGCCTCGGTCTGAAAGACACAGGCTTTAACAGTCTAAGACGAGGAAGAGCGCCAGGATATTCAACAGAATGGGGAAATTGCGACGTACGACACCAGTGATCGGTTCAAGGTCTCCTACGTCCAATTTCAACGCCGTTCGGTTGGGGGTTCGAGTGCGCGCAGATATTGCAGATCAAAAGCCCGGAGAGCGTTTTCGATCGTGTTGCCGATACCGACAATTCCATTTTCCAAACTGTGTCCAAGCAAGACGACGAATGTGCCTCGACGGCGGCTCAGTTGCGGTCGGCGCACAGCGCTCGGACTGCGCGGGTGAAGAGTGCAATAGCGTTCCATTCGATCTCGCATCCACGGATCGGAGTGTCGGATACCGCGCGCCAATGGCTGCCTGTTCATCCAATCAGGTAACGCGCATCGCGAAAATATTAGATGCCCGCTCGCGTTCCAAGCCCTAGAGAGGAAGAAAGTTATTCACTTTCCGGGTCAGGATTTTCCTGACCTCGTAATCGTCATCCAGCCCGATTGCTGGCGACGAGACTGTGTTCAAACATGAAGGCGAGATGAATTGGTCCCGGCAGCCGACAGATCGATTAGATATTCTGCGTGCTAACGATCATTTTCATGAATGGCGCTCACTTGATGACAACCGCGTTTGCGTCGTGTGCGGCCGAGTTTTTTCCGGTCACGAGGTCGAGATTTCGCAGAAGGGCAAGGAATTTAAGCTGAATTGCTCCACCAACCAGTGTCGTTCAGGAATTCATCGATGGGTCTATCCGGAGAACCAGCATCTTTCCGATACGAACTTCGAAAATTGGTGGCGAGCGCTGAGCTCAAACGATGGATCGGAACCATCCTCTCCCCAGTGCCAACAGATATGATTGAACCAAATCAGGACGTGAGAAGTTTTAGCGCGGCCACAGACGAGGCACTGATGGGCGCGATTACGGATCGGGACGAAAACGCGCTCGAGGCGTTGTATCAACGACACGGCGAGACGCTGCGCTCCATCATTGAGAGCGTCATCCACGAGCAGGCCGAGGCGGAGGACGTCCTGCAGGAGACGTTGTTGCAAATTTGGAAGCAGGCGCAAAATTACGCGCCGCGGGTGGGGAAGCCGCTTGGCTGGCTAACGACGATTACACGGCGGCGCGCGATTGATCGGCTGCGCCGGCGGCAAGCCTACATTCGAGTAAAAGATCGCTATCAGGAGCAAATAAACGAATTGCCCGGTGGTGCCAGTACGACGGTAGATGGCGACGAGGAAATGGAACGGGCCGATCTGCGCTGTTACCTGCGCGAACAGATGTCCGC
>Ga0209808_1001023_pt1 | contig 14214 bp, 17 predicted proteins | sample GraSoiAngelo_157_FD_186171 | JGI IMG/M metagenome (GOLD analysis project Ga0209808, IMG submission 186171) | Grasslands soil microbial communities from the Angelo Coastal Reserve, California, USA - 14_1009_16_20cm (SPAdes) (version 2) | ecosystem: Environmental > Terrestrial > Soil > Grasslands ... | reverse complement strand
CCGCCTGTAGATCGTCCGAAACCCCTCGGACATTAAAGGAGGTAGCTGCCGCCAGCAGAATCAAGAAGAAGGATGTGGCCAGATGCTACAGGCTGCTTTTGCGAGAACTCGAAATGTCCATGCCTGTGGAAGATCCGATTCGATGCATTTCGAAGATCGCGAGTAGAGCCGAAATTTCAATGCAGACTCAGCAATCAGCGATCAGAGTCTTGAAAGATGCGAGAAGGAAGGGCGTCGTGGCGGGCAAGGACCCGATGGGTCTGGCCGCGGCGGCGTTGTACGTCGCTTGCGTTCTAGAGAATGAGAAGAAGACTCAGAAGGAAATCGCGGAGATAGCAAATGTGACTGAGGTCACAGTGCGAAATCGGTACAAGGGCCTAAAGGACTCCCTTGGACTGGCCGCCTGATGGAAAGTAGGCTTAGCGAAGATACTGGCGCATGTTCTGAACGTTGTTGAAGACAGTGCTCCACTGCGGATGCGCAGCAACCCCTCCGCTGCTAAACCCGTTGAGAGCGATAGAGAACTTAACTCGAGGATCGCGCGAGTAGTAGTAGATAATGTCCAACTTCCTCTTAGGCGTTGCATTTGAAAGGCTCCTTTTCAGTGCGTTGAACAGATACTTGTTGAAGAACTCCAGCTCAATCGAAACGGAGATGCGTTCGCTCATTCTCCCACTTTAAAGCATCTCTGAGTACGCTAGTCTTGAATATTTATGACTATACCTTGGAACCGACACTCCTCCTTGTTTCAGCAAACTCTGGAAGCCTGCGGCAATCTCCGGAACTCCGTGGATTCCGTATTCCCGTTCACGTAGAATACCCAAACTTACGCTCCGGCTCGTGCTTTGCGCCACCCGTCGCTAGTAACAAGCTCGATTTTAGCCCTGACAATAGGAACATCCATCAGAAGTCAGGATGCAAGAAAGGCAACCCATTTTCCTTATGCTCGTCGGAACTTGGTTATTCTGGTTCGTGCTCTTCCTTTCGATAGGAATCTGATCCGAGAGGCTTGAAGGCACTCTTAAATACGCAAGAACATCATGTTTACCCGTGGACGACCACAAAGGAGTCTCAGGCTTCTAGAATGGCCGATGTTTGTTCGACCTGCGGCCTGCCTAAAGACCTATGCGTTTGCAGCACCATCAGCATGGAGCAGCAGACCGTAAAAGTCCGAATGGAAATGCGCAAATGGGGCAAACCAGCCACCATTGTCGAAGGCATTGACGGAAAGAGCGTCAACCTCCCAGATCTTGCAACCAAATTGAAGACATATTGCGCCTGCGGCGGCACTTCCAAGAACAATTCTATCATTCTCCAGGGGGACCATCGGGACAAGGTCAAGAAGGTACTAGTCGGCTACGGCTTCCCAGAAGCTAGCATAGAGCTGCATTAGGCGAAAGAGCTGTCGGCTCTACTCGACGTTCTTCGCTCCATCCGCAAGAGTGGACAGGGCCCGCTCTCATGCCCTCAATGCGGAGCTGCAGTGAAACGTTCGCGGGCACCCCTAGAGGGATGGATTCTTCCAATCCGGTATCTATGTGAAGAATGCGGCTACGCCGGGTTCCTCGCGTTGGAAAAGGAACAGCATGATGAGTAGGATCACTGCCATAGCTGAAATCTTTTAGCTTATCTTGCGACTCCACAGCTCGACAGCCTGCTTCAATCCTTCGTCAAGGGAGTAACGTGGGTGCCAGCCGACTTCTCTGCTGATTCTTGTGTTGTCTAAAACGAGATACACTGGATCTTGACTCTGTGGCCGTTGTGGATAACCAGGCGGATACGTTCCAAGGACGAGCTTTCCCTTGAATCCTGTTAATCCTGACAGTTTCTTAGCGAGTTCTACATTTGTAACAGGATTGCCCGGGGACACGTTGTAGACTTCGCCGATTGCTTTCTCGGATTTTGCTACGTCCAGGTAAGCATCGACATGGTCCTCGGCGAACATATAGTCACGAATCGAGTCAGGCGCACCGATGTAGCAAGTCTCTCCCCTCAACATCTTTGAGATCAAATACTCGGCGTAGAATCCGCTCTCCCAGACCCTGCCATAGCTGTTGATCGGCCTCATCACCGTTCCTCGTAAGTGGTAGATCCTGTTCGCCATTTGGACATACTGATCAGCGGCGGCCTTCGACACGGCATAAGGTGACGCTGGGTTGAGGAGCGCACTCTCCGAGATGGCTCGACCGGCTGGCTGCCAACCGTAAACTTCTGCAGTGGAGGCAGCGATGAGCCTAGTATTCGGCGACTGCTTAACGATCGAATGGACAAGGTTCACTGTTCCATCAAAATTGATCCCTATGTATGGATAAGGATCGTCGAATGATAATCGAACAGGAGTTAGGGCTCCGAGGTGGAAGACTACGTTGGGATCAGAAGTCTCTACCGCAGAGAGAACAGAATGAAATCTCATAAGGTCGCCTTCAATTAGGTGAATTTTGGGAACAATTTTTTCTATTCTCTTCAGTTCTCTCTCCGACGAGTGTCTGACTAGCCCGTATACATCGTCTCCCTGCTCTACTAATTTCGTGGCGAGTCTTGAACCAATGAACCCGGTTATCCCCAGTGACAAGAACATTCAATCTGCTTGATTCCTTATCTGCTTCTCCGCGTTTTCAAGCTCTCTTAAGGAATTAATCGTGATGAACGATCCGTCATGCCTAAACGCCCCCACTTTACCTACCTTTGATAGCTTGGGAAAGGTTGTCCTTTCAACATCACCGATTCGAGGAAGGTGCTCAACGATCTCGTGTTCAAACACGTAGATTCCGGTGGAAATATTCACGTCTTTTAGAAGAGGTTTCTCTATGAAGCCTCGACAGTAGTCCTGCTCGTCCACCTTGACCAGTCCGAAGGGGAGCCGCGGTGGACAACGGCGATTGTGGACAGCGGGCCGTTCTTCCGATGTTTCGCCAGCATGGTTTTGAGCTTGAGGTCGGTGATCTGGTCGCCGTTCAGAGCGAAGAATGTCTGATCATCAAGGTAACGGCTTATAGCTAGCCTGAAGCCTTCTCCTGTTCCTCCCGGTACTGTGTGGACGCTGTATTGGATACTCACACCGAAGCGTGCTCCGTCTCCAAAGAAATCGATTATCTGATCCTTCAGATAAGCGACACCCATGACAATGTTCGATACTCCATTTGCTTTGAGCCACTCGACTACCCATTGTAAAAGCGGCTTTCCGCCTACTTTGACGAGACCTTTGGGCAAGTCAGCCGTTACGGGTCTCAGTAGAATACCTTCGCCGCCTGACAGAACGACCGCCGTGGTTGGCCAACCGGTAAGCCTTTGCAATACTCTTATCGAACACCAATGCGTTACCGATTGGGTTTAAGCGTTCCACGCTGAAGACTCACGCGCAATCATCGCCCCCGTTAAGGAGAGAGTAGAGATTCTTGTTTTTCCGCACACGTCTTTCTTCAGGTTTTCGAAATTGGGCTGTTTTGACTTTCTGGATCTTGGTCAAGGAAAATGTGGATCTCGTATCGTCTCGAACCTTTCAATAATTCTGGGTTACCATACTCAGTCTGAATCCTCAGCCTGGGATCGGGAATGCCAATAACCGGGGGTTGACGGAGGGCTTTTGGACCTTCCCAGTAACAAAGAAATAATTAGATGGTCCATTCTTGCTCGAGGAGAAGTCGATGAGTGAAGAACCTCCGCCAACGAAATACGTCGTTCAGATCGTTGTGCCAGAGAAGCCGCCACCCACCCCAAAGCAGTTCGTTCAGGATTTGAAGGGTGTCGCGGGAGGGAAACAGATAGCTAGAATGAAAAAGGAAGCGGTCGCCTGCCCCGTTTTGAACAAGACCGTATCCTTTGTCCAGTGTTTTGCTTGTCCGAACTTCATTCGCAGAGTCAAGGGAAGAGTGGACTGCAGAGGTCTGCCTCTCCCGTCTGCGTAGAATAAATAGCCTAGGTACGTTTTTGGGATTACTTCCACCCTGAGGCCTAGTGGTGCCGGTATTATCTCAAGTGTTATGTCGGCCGGGATCTTATCCTCAAGAATAGGATCGAGTTTGGACAGGGCCGGGTCAAAGGTTACCTTGGGACCGTTCTAGATAGAGCACAAGCATTGTCAGTAGATAATTGAATGGTGTGCTCACTCCAGCTTTGCTTCCCAGCCGAGTGATCGAACCGTTCAGTTGTATAATCTCAGTTTTTCGACCTGCTTCAATATCTTGGAGCATCGAAGATTTGTTCCTCGATGTCATAGCCAAGACTTTTTCGAACATCCGTCTCGGGGCAGGCCTCAGAGCAATCCCGTTTGCACAGGCTACGGCCGTACCTTCGTCAATTACCTTGGAGGCAATCTCTCGGAGCTGAGGTGTCTTGAGTACATCCCGATTCTTCACGCGAGCTATAGCTGAGATGGGGTTGATTGCTGAATTCACAATGGCCTTAGCCCAGAGTACTCCATTGATGTTATTGCTGATGAGTGTAGAGAAGCCGGCTCTGCGAAACGCCCTCTCAATAGCTAGGCATCGTTCAGAGTGCCTACCGTTTAACTCTCCGACCCATGTCATCCCGCTTCCGGTATGAATCACGCTACCTGGCCCAGTTGTCAAGGCGGCCTCAGTAGTTGTTCCAGCAATGATCGAATCTGAGCCCAAGCGAGCCTTCAACGTCTCAACATTTCCTAGTCCGTTCTGAAGACTCAATACCGGCACACTGTGCATGGCTAATTTCATGAGAAGTGACGCGACTCCCTCTGTGTCGTAGGCTTTCACTGTGATCAATACAAGTTCTGGCTTGTCATGCTTTGACAGCCTCGTCCGTGTAGTGATGCGCGTGCGGACAACCTTTCGCGAGGGCTCCCGAATTCTAATGCCCTTCTTCTTAATGTCGGCTGCGACACTTCTTGTGTGGTGGATCAGTAGAACGCTCTGTCCGGACCTTTGCAGCCGGCCTCCGAAAAGACAGCCGATTGCTCCAGCACCGACAACGGCGATCCGCAAAAGTTTAGATCTTCCGTTTAGAATCGAGCTTTGCCCGTTGGTCTTCTTCCATTCTGAATACGTGCTGTTCTTCAGGGAATAGTCCGTTTCGAACGTCAGCTGCAAAGTTCTGAAGGGCGTTCTTGATCATAGCCGCAACGTCTACGTAACGCTTAGCGAACTTTGGCTTGAAGCTCGGGTACAATCCGATGATGTCATGGAGTACTAGCACTTGGCCGTCGCAAAACCGCCCTGACCCTATCCCGATCGTTGGAACGGATACGGTTTCGGTTATGACCCTAGCAACTTCCTCGGTTATCATCTCTAGAACAATTCCAAATGCCCCCGCTTTCTCAAGCGATTTGGCATCTTCAACGAGCTTGTCGCTAGAAGCGGCGTTTCTCCCCTGAATTCTATAGCCTCCGTACAATGTTGCGGTCTGGGGAGTGACGCCAATGTGGCCCAGCACGGGAATTCCTATACGGGTGATGGATTCCACTACCTTTGACGCTTCGCTGCCCCCTTCAACCTTGACCGCCTCCATACCTCCTTCCTTTACGAACCTGCCCGCGGTACGAACAGCTTCTTCAGGTGAGATCTGAAAGCTCATGAATGGCATATCGCCGATTAGAAGAGGGCGAGTCGCTCCTCTCCTAACGGCTCGGCAAACTGGTAAAAGCTCCTCTACGGTTACTGGAATCGTGTTCTCATAGCCCAGGACAACCATTCCGTAAGAATCGCCCACGAGAACTGAATCGACTCCCACTGCGTCTGCAATCGCTGCGGTCGGGTAGTCATACGATGTCACCATGACAATTCTACGTGCCTCGGTCTTCATCCTCATGAATGAGGTGACAGACACCTTTTTCCTATCCGGGTCGTCGCAGGGTTTCAGTTCTTTATCCATCCTTGGAGATATTGAACAATCTGTTCTATCGCATTCGCTAGGTTTCTCTCGTTATTGAAGCTCGAAATGTATTTCTTCAGTTGACTCTGAGGGAGTTTCTTCATTTTCCGAGAGGATTCGATCAGGGCTGGAATCGCTCTTACAAGATTGTCAACAATTGTTACGGAAGCGACCTGAGATGTTCGTGACATAGGATTTAGGTCGATTGCAATGACTCTCTTTCCCTGGTTCTCAAGAGCTTGAGCCCTATCGCCGTCCTCGAGGGGAATCAGAACTACGTCTGCCTTCCCAATCCCGTTGGGATCCACTTTCGCTCTAGGACTCGAAATGCCTCCGATGGTCTTGCTCGCCGCAGAGCCCACGCCAAGAATCTCTTTTGCTCCGAAGTTTTTCAAATGGCGAGCGATCAGTTTCTCTCGGTCTAGTGTCCTATGGAATAAGTTCACTTCAATGGATGCAGAAACGGTGGATGCCAAGTTTACTATTTCCTTTCCGGCAAGTGCCGCAGCATTTCCATTGACTGATATCACTGGCGATTTTGCCTCTAGAAGAAGCGCTACCGCGGCCAAAGTTGCAATGGAGGCAGTTGGCATCGTTCTCTCCCCTATGAGGTAGTCAAAGGCTTCCCCTCTCCCCTGCGCGATTAACCCTTGAGGAGCGACCAGGCCGCTTGCTACGGCTTTGACTAGATCGTCCCGTGTCTTGAGGGACAAAAAACGAGGATGATGAGGGGAGAGATTCATATTAGATGTGCTCCTGACTGAGATAATGTCGATGTCGTCGGGGTTAATCCGTGGCTGCGTAGGATTGCCTCTACGCGCGCTCCGTCTTCGTGTGGGAGTAGGCAGAACAATGACTCTCCCAGCATCATCATACTGCAGGTGTAACCTGACAAATCCAGTGCACTCACGGCTCGTCTAAGCCGGGAAGACATGAGTCCGACACAATTCGAGAATTTTCGAGATATGGTCATGAAATTGGAGTAAGAAGCGTCTCCAAGAAATTTCTGAATGAGGGCCTGTCCACAAGCATTGATGGTTTTCTTGAGGTGATGATCTGCCAGCACCCTTCGGGTCGAAATCGGCCCGAAGCTCGCCGATACGACGCATAAGGAGGATGGGAGATTCAGCTTTCGTAGTTGTCCAATTTCCGGAGCTCCGGGTGCGGTTCTAACCGTGAGCCCTCCAGAGAATACGGAGGCGACCGTCCCAAGGCCCGTCTTGCACTCCACTTCGCATAAGTGAGCAATCTGAGCTGCCTCGGGCATTGAAAGAGACGATCCCATCGCCTCGTTCAAGGCGAGGGACAGGCTGAGTGCACCTGACCCACTCGTACCATATCCGAGGCCTGACCGGACGGCGCTCTGGTGAGAGATCTCGGTGTTCCATGATCTCCCATCAAGCTCGCAGTATCTTCTGGCAACTTCAATCGAAACCGCCTCCGTAGTCAGTTGATCACCATTGAATCTAGCTACGATACGCGGGTGCCGCGTCCGTCGAAGACTGACCATTGTTGTTACTCCGGTGCCTAGCGCCACTCCCACCCCGGTTGAACCGATCCTGAGCGGGTCTCTGGCAGAATCATGAATGCGAAAGAACCCAGTAATGCTGCAAGGCGAGAACGCTGAAGCTTTAGTTGTCGTTGGTCCAAACCCGTTCTAGATGAAGTGAAGGACCAATTGCACTATTCCAAACTATTCTCAGTGCAACTTCTAAGAATGAGGAGACTGTCAGAGGGTCTGAGGAAAGACGTCCATTGGCGAGAGCCAGCGAATCGGCCTGAAAACCTCTACTCGTTCGATGACCCTAACGCGTCTTTGGGTCAGGATTGGAGTTTCATGGGTCTTTCTTCCCGCGCGGATTGCTTGCTTATTTTACCTAAATAAAGTAGGAATGTCCTTGAACGCGTATCTAGGTCGTCGAAGGTTGTCCTTTCACGGATATTGACTAAAAGAAATCAATGCCTATCGTCCCGAATCGCGAATCCCGTTCGATTTTCCTATCGATGCTAAGACGAATGTTTCGGAGAATATGCGAAGATATTAACTGAGAAGGGAGAGTAACGGAGGGCTTCGAATAACCCCCACCGTTGAAACCTAGCGTGGATAGCATGTTTGAAGAGGAGCCTAAGGCCCGCTGCCCAGACTGTAATCAATCCCTGACATTCGTTCGAACCAAGTCCCATGAGAAAAGATGGTATTGCTATGGATGTGAAAAATACGTGGACCATTTCTCTCAGACGCCTTTCATAAAAGACGCTCACTCCAGACTAGAGACTCTGAGTGGGCTGCAAGTCGTCGATTCGCACGGAATATTGGTAGGAAGAGTCCGAAAGGCGATCCCGAATGATTCTGGCGATATCAAATCTCTGCTGCTTTCGGTGGACAAGGAACAGTTCAAGACGCTACTCGATGATAGAGACCTGTCGAGAGAGTTTGAGGTCTCACACGATAAGATCGCGACCGTTGGAGATGTGGTGATTCTTGCAGACGTCTTCTCCCCAAGCGCTCTCGCGCCTGCGAGGCCAGGCGATACGATACAGGGAGTCCGCTGCTGCGGAAAGTGTGGCGCTCAACTTCTCCAAGGAGCCAAACACTGCATCAAATGCGGATCACTCTTAGACTCGACCGACTGTCCAACCTGTCGAACAGTGAACCCCGTGGAGGCAAAGTTCTGCAAGAACTGCGGTGGCAAGATCTCGTAGATTCTTCACAAAAGGCAACCGATGGTGGGCATTAGCCGAACGCACTGGGCAGATCAAATTTGGGCTTGCATGAGCTCTTACTCAGAGAGAACCCGCCCTGGTAGAAACTGAACTAATAGAAGACCAAGGGAGACTGAGAGGATTAAGACGCGCTCCCAGCTCAGAAGAGGCTGTCCAATAGGAAAATTTGACCTGACGCAACTTTGCATAGTCGCGCTCGATTCATACTCCTGGACAAAGCCCGAGTAGAGTGTGACTATTGCAACACTCTGGATGAACGCTATCGCGCCAACTCTTGAACCCGGACCAAACATTCGTCGGGCCCTTCGTGATCTTTCTCAAATCCTAAGAGATCAAGGTCATTAGTAGGGGAGGCTGATGTGTCCTGTAGCTTGGTTTCGCGATGTGCAATCGCGAAGATCATTGTGCCACCTCCGCATATCACTAAGAATGTTCCAAGTGATCCAAACGAGAGAGCTGATTAGATGGTGTCTCACCAATGTTCGAGGGCTTGCAACGCATCCACTCGAAATAACGCAAAGACAGAAAGAAATAGGCCGGCCATGACGCCAGCCGCACCAGTCAGGACTTCGATCTTCATTCCCTCCTTCTGGGAGCTGAAGATTGCCTCCAAGCCCTTCCGTTCGTTTCTCCTTCTGTTGGTTCGCGTTAACAAACCAGTTCCTCCGAGTTGCAGGTAGATCTTGGTATCTCGTGTCATGGAGATGCCCAATAAAGGCTATAACATTACTTTGAACCGCGCACTTTCCGCTGACAATCGGAGTCGACACGTTTGAAAGGGCTGATTCTTGCTGGAGGATTTGCGACAAGACTTAGGCCCCTGAGCTGTTCTAAGCCGAAGCTACTCTTTCCGCTCGTAGGCATACCGCTTGTAGATCGCATGGCCGCATGGTTTGCCCGAGGAGGCGTTACCGAAGTGATACTTGCAGTCAATCATCTGTCGGACAAGTTGAGGGTTGAGGTCAGTCGAAAGAAGCTTGACACCAAGACTGTATTGTCAGTTGAGGAGACTCCTCTCGGGACAGGTGGACCCATTAGCCTTGCAAGACCTATGCTCAACAAAGATGATCCGTTAATCGTTGCCAACGGGGATGTAATCAGCGACATCGATCTTCGAGGACTCATAACCTCGCATGTTCGATCCGGGGCAGAAGCAACAATTGCTCTTGTTTCAGCGGATGATCCGCGGCCGTTTGGGTTGGCGACTCTTGATGCGAATGATCGAATCATCGGATTTGAAGAGAAATCCGAGACTATTCAAAGTCCCGGCTGGATTAATGCAGGAGTGTACGCGTTAAACCCTAAAGTGATTGCAATGATCCCGCACGGACGTCCAGTAAGCCTTGAACGGGAAATCTTTCCGACACTCGCAAGCCAAGGGAAAATGAGAAGCTGGAAGCATATGGGATTATGGTATGACATTGGGAAAATTCCAGATTACGTAATCGCTAACCGGCAATTATTGCAAAGGGCCGAATTCCGAGAGACAGCGAACGCCGAGACCGGAATGCTGGCGAATATCAGACAACCATCGTACGTGGGGAGGAACTCCACAATCGAAGACGGCGCGAAACTCGGACCCTACACGATCCTGTCGGAGCGAGTGAGTGTGAAGAGAGGCGCAGAGGCCAGTAAGACGATAGTGTTTGAGCAAACGAGCCTAGGCGAAAACTGTATGATAGAAGATTCACTTATCGGAGAAGGAGTCATGGTTGGGAAGGAAGTGAGGATCGGGAAGGGTTCTATAATCGCGGGCCAAGTAGTCATTCCCGACAGAGCAGTCATCAGACCAGGTTCCGTGATTCTGAACTAGGATGACAAGCGATCTCGAGGGAAGAGAGGACCAGAATTGACCGCGCCCCGGCTTTTCGGGACGAACGGAATACGCGGAGTTGTTGGCGAAACCATTACCTCAGAATTTGCGTACGGAGTCGGGTCCAGCGTCGCTTCCCTTTTCAAGAGCAAGAAAATACTCGTGGGTCGCGACGGACGGACTTCCAGCCAGATGCTCGCGGAAGGGGCGGTTGCGGGGATACTCGCACGAGGAAATGGGTTAGAGGACTGCGGAGTCATAACCACCCCGGGACTGCAATTTCTCGCAAAGATTAGCAGTGCTCCCGGACTGGTCATTACTGCAAGCCACAACCCGCCCGAATACAACGGCTTCAAGGTCGTGGACTCTGATGGAATCGAGATTCCGCGCGAAAAGGAGGAACGGATTGAAGACCTGGTCATGAAAGATTCTTGGAATGTTAATATGATCCCGGGGCAGCGTGAGCAGCGAGTTCTGCCTCTCGAACCCTACTTGTCAAGTATCAAAAGCTACGTTAGGAAAGAGAAGCTTACCAATCGTCTCAAGGTCGCGGTGGATACGGGCAACGGGGTCTCATCATTGACTACTCCCCTCTTGCTCCGACGCATCGGCTGTCAGGTGGTCACTATCAACGATAACATTGATGGCAGATTTCCCGGCCGCAACTCTGAACCCCGACCGGAAAACTTGGGACCCCTGTCGACCCTCGTACGAGAAGAGAAGGCGACGTTTGGGGTAGCCCATGACGGCGACGGAGACAGAGCAGTATTCGTGGATGAGACGGGGACTGTTCAGTCGGGAGATAATAGCCTGACACTCATCGCCGACGAGATCCTCAAAAAGAATCCGAGAGCCAAGGTCGTTACTCCCGTTAGTTCATCAATGTCTGTCACAGAGGTTGCTCGACGGAGAAAAGGAAGAGTGATTCTGACTCAAGTAGGAAGTATTCACGTGGCGAGGACGATGATTCGAGAGAAGGCGATACTCGGGGGCGAAGAGAACGGAGGGATATTCTATGCTCCACACCAGCCTGTAAGAGATGGGACAATGGCTACGGTGTTGATCCTCAACTCTATACTAGACAATCGCATGCCTCTCTCCAAACTGATGGTTCAGCTGCCGACCTTCTTCATGGCTAAAGAGAAGCGCAAGTGTACGGATGAGAAGAAGAACGATGTGATGAAAAAGATTCGTCAGCGACTCGGAAACAGAGTTACGAGCACCATCGATGGAATCCGCGTCGACATCAAAAACCGAGGATGGTTCCTTGTCAGACCGAGCGGAACAGAGCCACTTATCCGAATCTATGTCGAAGGAAAGACCGAGAACGATCTGAAACAGCTACTGGACGAGTTCAAACCGCTCTTCGACGAAACAATCGGAACCTAAACCAGACCCACAATCCTTCCGTGTCACCAGAAGAGCTGATCTGTGTCATGATGAGCAACTGCTTTTGAGATTTTTCGGAGTGGGGTCTCACCAGTTGAAGCTGTTCTGGGCGAGTCTCACACTTCAAAGCCCAGAATGCATAGATCCGACGTTTTCGAGATCGCAGATTAAGCGCAGAGGTCAACGCGAAAAAGTCGCAAGCTCAAATCGCCTCCCCCGATTTCTGATCGGGGCTTGTTCTACCCTTGTCGGCTTTGAAACAGAACAGTCTGCGGGCTTTTTTCTCGAAGATCGGGACGGAGAAGGAAGTTACGTTTTGTCAATTCCTTTCCTGGACTCGCCTTTTGTTTCGCGAGAGCCAAGTGGGATGGATATTTCTCGACTAGTAACGGCTTTGGTAACCGTGAATAGTAACAACAAAGAGGAGTGATTTCTTTGTTGGGCTAGAGAGGACTCGGCATTGTATGGAGTAGGTGACTTGCCTTTCTGGAGTTGAAGCATCTGCCGCTCGCACTCTGTCAAAGCGTCGGGCGGACGTGGCCTAGGCCTGGGTCTCCTTCCAGGTCTTCCTGACTACTCGAGAGATGACTTTGATCGGGTCTTCCATTTCGTGGAGTAGTTTCGTCCCTCGCCTTTCCTGCTGCTCTCTCTCCTCGTCCGAGGACAGGCTCCTGCTGACCATTAGTGCGATCTCTCTGGGAGATTGGATCGTCTTGACCAAGCCTTTCTTCTCAAGGTACTTGATGTAGAGCGGTTTCTCCCCGGGAAAACACGAGATAGCGGGGCGACCCAATAACGCTGCTTCAACAGTCATCGTGCCTCCGGAGCCGATGAAATAGCTTGAGTAGTAGAGGAGGCTCGTCGCGTCGATAATATGATCGACAACTCGGACTCTGCTTCCGAACCTATCTCTCAAAACTGGCGCCTGGCGTCCGTACCTTGTCGAAATGACGATCTGAGCATCCAATTTCCGTCTCAAAAGTTCTTCCGTGATGGGCCCAATAACCGGCGCTTTGTCGCTAGCCTTGCCCTCCAAGTATGATGCGAACGATTCTTCAGTGCGTAATAGGATGATCGGCTTGTCCCTTTTCAGTGAAAGCTGCTTGAGCACTGCGGGATTCGGCTTGTGTCGTTTCAACCAGGCCGCCGCGTCCAACGCTCTGTATGTCACAATACCATCATGCAACGCTCCGAACGAAAGCCAAACTTCTCTGCGAATTATCCAAGGCGAGCAGACGTATCGGGAAAGAGGAATGCTGAGTCGAGCAACAAGCCAAGAATGCGGAGAATCGTTCACAGCAACGTGCGGAATACCAAGTCCGAAAGCGACGCGCGCCGCTTCAGGAGAGGAGAACGAGACCGCTGTATCAGGACTCCAGCGCTCAATCAGCTGGGCCAGCTTCACCACTCTGCGCCCGCTAGCCAAGAGTTTGCCGTAGCGAGAAGCGCCTCCATGTTCTCCGACAACACGGAATCGTAACCGTTTCAGCTCTAATGCTTCTTGAGCCTCATGATAGATCCTCGTTGTTAGTAGCAGTTGGTGCCCGGCTCGGGCGAGATCTCGATATAGAGGCTCGAAGAAGAGCGCATGTTTCGGGGTTAGAATGTCGATCCAAACCTTCATGCGCGAATCCCAGATGAATTTCTCTAAGACCATCCTGAGTAGATAAGAGGTAGAAAACGTTCTTAGATCAGAAAGAATCAATCAGGCTGAGATTCCAATATTCATGGTAAGCGCTGACAGATCTTGCGCTCAACGCAGGCAACCATGTCGCTGCCAACCTAGAAATCTTTCAACAGATCAGATGCAATCGGTTAAGCAGATCACGAACGACTTCAAGGTTCCCCACCACAGTGGCCGAACTAGCTGAAGGGACTATGGAAGAAAATCATTCCGTTGCAATTGTCGGAAAAAATCCGGAGGCCCTTCTCCTCTCAGTTCTCTACGCCGAAGCTGGCATTTCCAACTATCTTGTAGGACCCTTCGGGGACGACGGCAGAACACACGCGAACCGGCCGGGGTTAGAAGAGGCTCTCTGGCTCCTTGGGATCTTCAAGAAGTCAGGTAAAATCAGGATAACGCCAGACTATCATCGACTGCCCCTATCCCAAGTTAGGACTCTGATTCTGACGACTCACGTCTCCAGTGCCAACCAGACCGACGCTTTTGAGATGATCCTACGGAACCTTGCCCCTGGACTCGCAACCGGAACAAGTCTTGCCTTCGCGGGTCTTTGCAAACCCCGCTACACATCCTCTATCGTAAAGTCAACGATAGAAAAACACGGAGGACTAAAGATCGGAGTTGACATGAATCTCTACTACATTCCGTTATTCTGGGCGGGCGAGAAGATCCGAGAATTCAAGGAAAAACGGAAAGTACTGGCCGGATTCGATGGCGCGCTCTCGACCGCTTTCCAAGAGGAACTCCTTCGGATCTTTCC
>Ga0209808_1001021_pt1 | contig 14225 bp, 11 predicted proteins | sample GraSoiAngelo_157_FD_186171 | JGI IMG/M metagenome (GOLD analysis project Ga0209808, IMG submission 186171) | Grasslands soil microbial communities from the Angelo Coastal Reserve, California, USA - 14_1009_16_20cm (SPAdes) (version 2) | ecosystem: Environmental > Terrestrial > Soil > Grasslands ... | reverse complement strand
AGACCGAAATGGCTCAACAGATCACCGCGATTAGGCGTGATCTCGACGTCGAGGATTGTGTCCGCGGGAAAAATGTCAGCAATCGATGCGCCGACTTTCACATCTGCCGACAAAATTAAGAGACCGGACGCATCTTCTCCGAGGCCTAGCTCGATCGGGCTACAAAGCATCCCTTCCGATTCTACGCCGCGCAGTTTGCTTTTTCGAATCTCAGTGCCGTTGGGCAGCTTTGCGCCCGGAAGCGCAAGAGGAACTTTGTCGCCGACTTTGTAATTCGTTGCGCCGCAGACAATCTGGCGTTTCGTGCCACTGCCATCGTCCACTTCGCACACGGTGAGCCGATCTGCATTCGGATGGCACGACGTCGCAGTGATTTGTGAAACGAACACCTTTTCGATGTTCGCGCCGCGCGTTTCGATCCTTTTAATTTCAATGCCGGCACGAGTCAACAATTCGGCGATCTCTTCCGGATCCTTTGGAAGATCGATAAATTCGCGCAACCAGTTAATCGAGAATTTCATGTGAACTGGCGGAGAAACCGCAGATCGTTTTGCGAGAACAAACGGATATCAGGAATTTCGAACAGAATCATTGCCAGCCGATCCATGCCGAGCCCAAACGCGTAGCCACTCCATTTTTCCGGATCGTAAGCGTTATCGCCGCGCGCTTGATTGACAGCTTCAAAAACGGCAGGATGCACAATGCCGCAACCCGCCACTTCGATCCATTGTTCGCCGCTCTTCAGGGCTTTTGATCGCACGTGGATCTCCAGACTTGGCTCGGTAAACGGAAAGTAATGCGGACGAAATTGCACTTCAGTCTCGGCACCAAAAAGTTCCCGAATGAAAAATTCGAGCTCGCCTTTTAGATCCGCGACGCTGACGTTTTTATCGACGTATAGGCCTTCGATTTGATGAAACTGCGGGCTGTGCGTCGCGTCGAGTTCATCGCGCCGATACGCTGCGCCTGAGGCAATCACGCGGATAGGCGGAGGCGCGGATTCCATCGTACGGATTTGCACCGTTGACGTATGCGTTCGTAAAAGTCGTCCGTCGGGGAGGTAAAACGTGTCCTGTTCGTTGCGGGCGGGATGATCGGCCGGCGTATTTAGAGCATCGAAACAATACCACTCGGTTTCGATATCGGGACCTTCCGCAAGAGCGAAGCCCATCCGTCGAAAAATCTGAATTGCACGGTCATGCATTTGATGAAGCGGATGCAGCGAACCAGTCTCATGCGGCGTTCCTGGTAATGAGATGTCGATCTTTGCAAGCGCGTCGAATTCTTCTTCAGCGCGGATTTTTGCACCGCGCTGTTCGATCGCTGCGGTAACGGTGTTGCGCGCGTCGCTGAGCAACTTACCTACCACCGGGCGTTCGTCTTTGGCGAGGGTCTTCATTCGTTCGCCCCAGGCGGAAACGCTGCCGTTCTTCCCGAGATATTTTACGCGCACTGCCTCCAGCGATTTCTCGTCGCGCGCAGATTCAATCTCGCGCAACGCGTCGTCGCGGAGTTGTTCGAGCGGGTGCGTCATGAACGTTGAAACGCTAAAGGGTTCAAGCGTTAAAGCGATATTGTCATTCTGAGCGAAGCGAAGAATCTCTGATTACTTCTTCCAGCAGCCCTAAGCTTACAATCAGAGATGTTTCGCTTCGCTCAACATGACAGGCTTCCGGTTTAACGCTTCAACGGCGTCGCGCAAGCGGTCACGCCGCCTTTTTGTTTTTCTTCTCCAGCGCGGCACGTGCCTGCTCAACGATCGATTTGAACGCTGCTTCGTCAGTGACGGCTAGATCGGCGAGAATTTTGCGGTCCAAGTCGAGACCCGCAGCTTTGAGCCCTTCGGCCAGGCGGCTGTAAGTCATGCCGTTCGCGCGTGCGGCAGCGTTGAGACGTTGGATCCAAAGGTATCGGAAGGTGCGCTTGCGGGTTTTGCGATCGCGATACGCCCAATACTGCGCCTTCATCACGGCGTCCTTTGCGTAACGGAAAAGTTTTGACCGGCGACCGCGGTAACCCTTCGCTTTTTTCAGCACTCGTTTCCGGCGCGCGCGGCTTGCCGGAGCATTTGTAGCTCTTGCCATGTTTGTTTGCCCGGGAATCGTTCCGGGCTCCTCGTTCAGCGAGCCGTTGTTTTGTTATCGATCTTTCCAACCTCGCTCACTGATTCACCCAGCTACTTCTGACCAACTCACTTGCTTCTTCAGGTAATCGAACGTTGTCGACGCTCGCCTTCTCCTGTGCCTTCGAATTAGTTGAAGTAGCTGGGCAGGCGGAGAGATCGCGGGTCGAAAAGTAAATGCTGAGCATGAAATGACAACCGCATTTTCCGATGACGGTGCCCGAGTGAGGAATGACAAACGTTCGTGAGCAGCGAGGAGCAAATTTGATATCTCTGCTTCTCGCGTCCCACTACGCGCATGTCATTTGACATTGTTTTGGTATAATCGGCGCATGCATTGGTCTGGCCGAGCACGGTTGTTGGTGCTGACGCTGATTTGTCTTTTTTGGACCGGTCTGATCTTTCTTGGGTATTTTTTCCCAAGTGCCCCCTTTATTTCGGCGCCGTGGCGTGCTGAGCAGAGCTTTGAAGATCTGCTTCGGCGCGAGGGCCGCAAAACGATGCCACCGCGAGATTTCGTTTTCCTCGGAATTGACCAAAGCACCTTAGAGTTACCGCCGTTTACCCCGGAAGAATTGACGGGTAACCGGGCGCTTCAACTCATGACCGAGCGGCCATTCCCGTGGTCGCGCGAAGTCTGGGCGCTTTTGCTCGACAAGCTCTTTGCGGCGGGCGCACGCCTTGTGATGATTGATTTGCTTTTCAATCCACCTAACGACGGAGACCCGGCATTTCACGCCGCGCTCGATCGTTACCGGGACAAAGTAGTCGTCAGCGCGAATTTCGACTTCGGAGAAAACCGCGTGCAGATGATTACGCCCAATAACGTACTGATTCCGCCGCCGCAATCGCGGGATGATCGGGTTGGTTATGTGAATTTCTGGCCCGATGCAATCGACGGAAAAACTCGAGCTGTGACGTATACGGTGACTGATCGGCAACTCGCCGGGTCACCGCCGGGACAAGGTGAAGAAATTTACGAGTCCCTGTCCGCCCGCGCTCTCGAGAAGACCGGTCACGCGAATGACGTGCCGCATGATTTTCACGGTCACATGATTCGGTTCACCGCACCGGATGCATTCGAGCCGCGCCCGCTCTACGAAGTCTTTGATCCAAAACTTTGGCATGCGAATTACGGCGATGGCGCGTTTTTCAAGGACAAGATCGTAATGGTCGCGCCCTCCGCGCAGGTGTTGCACGACATCGTTGATACCCCGATGAGCCCTAACACGCTGGGCCCGACAATGCATTTCCAGGCGATGGCTGCCGCACTCGGCCACGAGTTTTTGCGACCTACGCCGCCGACAATCGGCTTGCTGCTCGTTTGCGCAGCTGGGCTTGTCGCGTGGTTGCTCGTGGCGTTCGTGCGTTTACCGGTCCTTTGTCTGGGCGGGCTTGCGGGAATTACGGTCGGTTACCTTGTAACGGCGCGATTGGTGTACGACAATGCAGGGCTGCTGCTGCTCACCGTCCCGGTGCTGTCTGCGCTCGTCCTCAGCGAATCATTTTCGCTCGGATTCGAGTACTTCCTCGAGCGGCTCGAGAAATTGCGCACGCGGCGGACACTAGAACGCTACGTCTCGAAAAATCTGGTAAAGGAAGTTCTCGAAAACCCGGACAGCTACTACAGCTCGCTTCGTGGTGTCCGCGTGCCGGTGACAATCCTGTTCGCAGATTTGATTGGTTTCACAACGCTGTCGGAGAAAGCTGATCCCGAAGTGTTGGTCACGCAGCTCAATGAGTATCTCTCACGCATGACTTCCGTCATTTTCAGCAATGGCGGAACGCTCGACAAATTCATCGGCGACGCGATCATGGCGGTGTGGGGCAACGTGCGCAGTCTCGGCACGGCGCAGGATGCGAAGAGCTGCGTGCACGCGGCCTTGGGGATGCGCCGCGAGCTGAGCCAGCTTAACAAAGGCTGGCGAGAGCAAGGCCGGATGGGATTGGGCATGGGCGTCGGCGTCAATCACGGTGAGGTGATCGTCGGCAACATCGGCTCGCATGAGCGAATGGACCCTACGGTCATTGGCGATGCAGTGAACCTTGCTTCGCGACTGGAAGGCCTGACGCGAACGTACGGCGTCGATATTCTGGTCGGCGCGTCGACTGCTGAGTTGATTCGTGACGAAGTTCATCTGCGTTCGGTTGCGCGTGTGCAGGTGAAAGGCAAAACGAAACCGGTGGACGTTTTCACCCTTGTCTGTGCCCGAGGCGAAGAGACTGATCCGGAATCTTTGAAATGGCTGGAGACGTACGAAGAGGCCCTGGAGAAATTTCGCACACGCGATTTCACGAACGCGAAAATTCTCTTTTCGCGTTTCCTGGAATTTTATCCTGACGATCTACTGGCCAAGATGTATCTCGATCGCGCACTCGAATACGAACAACACCCGCCCGACGAAGCCTGGAACGCCGTCGAAGTCTTCAAGAAAAAGTGATTTTCATCTTATCGGCGGAATCCGCGCAATCCATAGTTTTCTTTTCTGTGCGCTCAGCGTAAAGAATGCGCGTGAAAGACGCGCCCAAGAAATTTCATTTTCTCGGAATCTGCGGAACCGCGATGGGCGCGGTGGCTGTCGCGCTGAAGGAGCGCGGCTTCAAAGTCACGGGGTCGGATGAAAATGTTTACCCACCGATGTCGAGCTTTCTTGAGGGAAAAGGAATCGCGATCATGGAAGGGTATCGCGCGGAGAACATCCCCGCCGCTGTGGACGTCGTGGTGATTGGCAACGCGATGACGCGTGGCAACCCAGAAGTAGAAGCCGTGCTGAACCGCAAGCTGCTTTACTTATCCTTGCCAGAGGTGCTGAAGAATCATTTCTTGCGCGGACGTCACAATCTCGTCGTCACCGGTACGCACGGAAAGACGACGACGACGGCGTTGCTCGCGTGGATCATGGACAAGGCCGGACGCAAGCCCGGTTACTTGATCGGTGGCATTCCGAAAAATTTCGGCGAAGGCGCGCGCTTGAACGATTCGAAATATTTTGTCATCGAAGGCGACGAGTACGACACCGCGTTTTTCGACAAGCGGTCCAAATTCGTTCATTACTTGCCGGAATTAGTGATCGTGAACAACATCGAGTTCGATCACGCCGACATCTTCAGCAATCTCGAGGAGATCAAGCTCAGCTTTCGGCGTTTGCTCAACATCGTTCCTCAAAATGGCATGGTCGTGGTCAATGGCGACGATCCCAACGCCGTCGAAGTCGCCAAAGATTGCCTTGCGCAGATGGTTGAGGTCGGATTTTCGAAAAACTGCGCGCAACGGATCAGGGACGTGGCGTATTCATCCGGCGGTTCACGGTTCAAACTCGGGGACGACGTTTTCGAAATTCCGCTTGTTGGCGAATTCAACGTTCATAACGCCGCAATGGCAGCGACGGCCGCGCGGTTTTATGATGTGCCCACAACGAAGATCGCCAGTGCATTCAAGAGCTTCTCCGGCATCGCGCGCCGGCAGGAGCTTCGCGGCGAAGCTCGCGGCATCAAGGTGATTGACGATTTCGGTCATCATCCCACCGCCATCGCGAGCACATTGCAGGCCCTGCGTCATCGCTTCCGCGGAAAGCGACTGTGGGCCGTGTTCGAGCCCCGCTCGAATACGACCCGGCGCGCGGTGTTTCAACAGCAGCTCCCGGAAGCGCTCAAGATCGCTGATGGCGTCTTCATCTCACAGGTAGCGCGATTGGCACAGATCCCGAAGGACCAGCGTCTAAACCCCGAGCGCGTCGTGGCGGCGATCGCGAAGGCTGGCCGGCCTGCGTTTTACGAGCAAAACGCCGAGGCGATTGTGGATCGAATTGTTCCCATGCTGCGGTCCAAAGATGTGGTGGTAGTGTTTAGCAACGGCGGGTTCGACAATATCCACGAAAAGCTGCTAACCCGGTTGCGCGAACAGTTATGATATCCGCTCTGTGACGCCGAAATCCTGATGGATCGAAACCAAAGCGCGAAGTCGATCTGTCGTTCAACTATTCGAGATCGACGCCCATCAAGCAGTCGCCCTTAGCCTCAGCCTCGTGGCCATTCCAATTTTCTAGCCAATCTATCCACAACTCGATCAGCAATTTCGTGTTCCTTGGTTTCGATTGCGACTAACACACACTCTTTGACCAGCGGGTAAGTCGTGCCGACGTAGCCGATGGCAGCCGCTCCTGCCCCACATGAAGCGCCGAGGAGCAGCATGAACAGCAGCAACAGATAAACAAAACATCCGCCCACGACAGGTGCTAGAAACAGCGTAGCAAGAAACGGGTGGTCGGCTTTTCGATCAAAGGTTAGGGAAATTCCGCAGAACAGGACAATCGCAGCTGTGAAGACGCTGGCCGGACCCTCCTTGAATATCGTTCCGAGGGTTTGAAACGCCGAGCCGATAGCGATGGCAATTGTCGCCCCAGACTGGCGCTGCCCTGTTGAGAGGATGAGGATAAGTCGTCAAGAATGTTGCGATAAAAAACCGCACACAAGTGAAAAGGCGCGACGTTCTCTACACCATGTTTAAAGAAATTATCGGCAGCGTGTAACACTTGCTTGAAACTCTCCGAGAAGTGCTCGAGAACTTTGGAGAACAGGAGCAGCAAGAGAAGAATCGCGATATATCGCATCCATTTTGGTATCTTGAATCGGGGACGAGTTGTCTCGGATGATCCTGCGAAAGGAGGACGAGAGTCACCCGTGGGAGGGCGTAAGTCTGAGGCCGATCCACCCTCTGATGCCGCGGCAGTCCCGGCTGCGGCAGCGCCGCAATAGCTGCAGTAGGAGGCATTACTCAGCAGAACTTTTCCGCACTGTGTGCAATACACGCATTGCTTCTAACACGCGTGATTTTCTCTCGTCCATACAAAACGCACGAGAATGGGCGGTCATAGCGCCACCGGGACAGCTAGTCCTTCGCCGCGCTCGTATGATCGTGAACAATACGCCAGCCTTCCGGCATTCGTCTGAAAATCAGTGTGAAGCGTCCATGCGGCTCGTCATTTGCCCGCGCTAGACGCCAACGACCGAGTACGACAGCCGCATCAGGCGATAACGGCTTGATTTCAACATCGGAGAAAGCAAGTGCCCCCATCTTCGTCCGATCAGAATATTTTTGCCGGTATCGTTCGCGGACTGTTTCCCAACCACGCCTGACTTCATCGTCTGCCACAAAAACAGTCGATGGCGAGCGTGCGTAACCGTTCATGAACCCGTCGACGTCGCCGCGGTTCCAAGCGTCCTGTTGCGCGCGAAGGACTGATTGTATCTCGGCAACCGGACTTGTGGACTGTTGCGGTCCGGCGCAGATGGCGGTCGCTGCCAGAATACAACACGTGATTGGAAGCGTGACTCTCGTTTGCAATGATAGCGATCTCCTATAAACTACCAGTCCCTGCGGCCCGAAGCTAGAGCATTGAGGGATGGTTGCCACTTGAGGGAAATACGTTGACGGGTTTCATAAATCTACTAGGGTCGCCCATCCAGCAACAACGGACTGTGCACCGGCTTTTCTGTATCGTGACGCTCGTGCTTGCCAGCGCGACCATGGTTTCCGCTCAGGGCGGATCGCAACGCCCCACGGTGCCGGCCGTTAAAGCAGTCAATCCGCAAGCCCCCGAGGATCCGCCTGCTGCTCCGCCGAATGCGCCGGCCACAGTCCGGCTCCAATTCCCCAACAGCGATGTGGTCGATGTGTTGCATCTCTATGAGCAGCTTACCGGCAAGAAATTAGTCATGGATAATTTCGTACAAGGGAAGGTGAACATTTTTATCGCCAAGGACGTGTCGCGCGAAGAGGCAATCAAGATCATTGAGATGAGCATGGCGCTCAATGGCATTTCGCTTGTCCCGGCTGGGCGGGATATCGTCGATGTGGTCGGCGCCGGGCAGAACCCGCGCAAGGCGCCTGTTCCCATCATCTCAGATCTTGCGGACATCCCGCCGGGCAACCCAATGATTAGCTTTCTTTTCCGGCTGCAGTATGCCGACCCGCAGGAACTTCAGCAGGTTCTAATGGCGTATTTCCAGGGAAGCTCTGGCACCATCAATATTTTGGCTCTGCCAAAATCGTCCAGTCTCCTGGTAACGCAAAACGCCGACATTATCAGACAACTGGCTGGTGTAATCGAACAAGTGGACGTGGCGCCGGCAGAAGTAGTGAGCGAGTTCATCAAGCTGGAGCGCGCGGATGCCAGCAAGGTGGTCGATATGCTCAAGGAGATTTTCGAAAAAGAATCGGAAACGCCGGGCCAACCGGGTGTTCGTGGAGTAAAGATGCCCGGAGGTGTGCCGCAGCCAATGCAGGCTGAGGGAGGAGGCGGTATTCTTTCCGAAGAAGCAGTCATCGTTGGGAAAATTAAGATTACTCCTGACGTCCGCACGAACCGCATTCACATCGTGACGCGGCCGATTAACATGCCGTTCATTCGACAGTTGATCCACGAGTTTGATGCCAACGTTGAATTTGCGAAGCCCGTTACCCGCTATTTGCAGTACGTTTCTGCCGGTGACGTTCTGCCTGTGTTGGTTCAGGCGCTAACCGAGCCGGGCGCCGAGGGTGCTGGCGGCGCTCCCGGTGGCGGGCTCGGGCTCCCTGGCGCCAGTCCGCAACCGCAACAGCAACAACAGCAACGAGGAGGCGCAGGAACAAATTCCTACTTGAATCAGAACAACACCACTGGCTTGGGCGGCAGCTCGAGCGGCAGCACATTGAATATTTCGGAGGAACTCTCCACGCAACCGGTAAACACTACGCCGCAGGCCGTCGCCGTCGGAAATTCCAAGCTCATCGCAGATCAGCGCGCCAACTCCATCATCGTCCTCGGAAACCGCGAGGTTGTGGTGAAAGTGGAAAAGGTTCTCGACCAGATGGACGTCCAGGCGCCGCAAGTGGCGCTGAGCACGGTCATCGGTCAGTTGACACTCACCAACAACGAGGAATTCGGCGCTGATTACTTCGCAAAGTACGGTAAGCGGTTCGTGGGAACCTCAAATAACCTCTCGGGGTTGCCGAATGCTCCGGGAATTCCTCTTCCCAATACCTCGGCATCGCCTGCCGTCACCGGCAACATTCTCGATCCCTCCAATCTAATCAATTTCAGTCAAATTATTCAGAACGTAGGTGGGGGTACAAACCTTTATATCGCAGCTGGCAATGCGTTCGCCACGATTGTGCATCTGCTTGAGTCCACCAGCCGGTTCAAAGTTCTCTCGCGTCCGACGGTTTTCACAAGCAACAACAAAAAAGCGATTATCGCTTCCGGCCAAGAGGTTCCGGTCCCGGTAAATACCCTTACAAATACAGGGGTTGTAGGTACCACAGCTGCTGTTTCGGCGAGCATCGAGTACAAGCAGGTCGTGCTTCAGCTCGAGGTCGTGCCCCTCATTAACTCCGAAAAGGAAGTGTCGCTCGATATTTTGCAAAAGATCGACAGTATTGTCCCGAACGGAAACGTAGTCATCAGTGGTAACTCGGTCCCAACAATCGACACGCGTTATATCCGCACTAATGTTTCCGCGAACAATGGATCGACGATTATTCTAGGGGGATTGATTGAAGACCAAAAGCAAAAGAGTTACAGCGGTATTCCTTATCTCTCGCGCATTCCACTAATCGGCGCGGCGTTCCGTGGCACGTCAACAAGTAAGGAGCGCCGAGAGTTAATCATTCTCATGTGTCCGCAGGTGACGCTGACCAAACTGGACCAGTATCGGCTGCGCCAAAAATGGGAGAACACCAATACACATTTTGGCCCGGAACTCGATCAAGCGGAGTGCCCGGACTGCCCGAAAGTGGAAGGTGGCAAACAGTTACCGTTGCCGCCCCCGGATCTTCCTGCGAGCAAAGATATGTAGTAAACCCATCGTGTTATGAAAGGAATAGCACTCGCTTTGATCATCGGATTGGGAGCAACAGTCGCGCAGGCCGACGAGTTTGATGTTGTCGATTACGGTATTTTTCGATCGATCGATCCGTTGGCTCAACGCGACGAATGGGGAACCACTCATCAGACGCCTCATGTGAACTCCACCGATTTTGCGCCCAGATATCGGTGGCGGTGGAATTACTATTTTAAGGGCACCGACCAACTTGTTCTCGATCCCGCGTATGTTGGATCGATGCAAACTGCGTTGCTAAGGCTGGGCTATTATTGCGGTCCCGTCGATGGTGTATTTTCACCACAAGTAAGCTTCGCCATAGCGCGGCTCCAAAAGAATTATTCTATGCGCGTGACCGGTACGCTTACCACGCCCGTGCGGCGGGCGCTACACATGCCGTGAGGTTTGTTGAATGAACACGGCTCCCAGTCAATCGCTCATCAATTTGCTGCTGGAAAGCGGTGTGCCTTCCAGCGAAGAGGCTGCACAGCTGGCGACAAATCTCAACGGCGGTTCGTGGGTGAATCAGGTGCTGGATTCCGGCAAGGTGGACGAACAACGGTTCCTCGGCGCAATCGGAAAATTCTTCCGGGTATCGATCGTCTCGATTGACGCGAAAAACATTGATCGGGCCACCTTATCAATCCTGCCGAGCCGTTTCGTGTTTCAACATCACATTTTGCCAATCGAGGTAAAGGAAAATTCGGTCGTGTTGGCGACTTACGATCTTTTCAATTCGATCGGACGACAACTTGCAGGGCAGCTCTTGAAAAAACCAGCTGAGTGGGTGCTGGTGCCGCGCGCGCAGCTGTTGCGCACAATGAAAGCCCTCTATGGCGTCGGCGCGGAAACTTTCGACGAGATTCTGAAGACGAGGGGTTCGATGGATGCGTTGGAGAATGCCGACGCCGCCATTGAGCTGAATGCGGATGATCCCGAAGCGTCCGTAGTGAAATTCGTTAACCAGATCATCCGCGAAGCGATTGCGGAGCGCGCTACTGATATTCACGTCGAGCCGCTGGAAAACGACCTTCGGATCAGGTATCGGATCGATGGAATCTTGCACGAGGTCGCTGTGCCGCCGCAACTGCGCGTCCTGCAATCAGCCATCATCTCGCGCTTGAAGGTGATGTCGCACATGGACATCGCGGAGCGCCGATTGCCTCAGGACGGCCGAATGAATCTGCTCGCGGGCAATGTGGAGATAGACGTACGCGTTTCGACCATTCCAACCGTCTGCGGCGAGTCAATCAGTCTGCGTTTGCTGAGTCGTGGTGAGCAGCAGTTTGGATTTGACCGACTCGACCTGGGCGAAAAGCAGGAAGGAATCATTCGTCATCTACTGACACAGCCAAACGGGATTATCCTGCTTACGGGACCGACTGGTTGTGGGAAGTCAACTTCGCTGTATTGCTTCCTCAGCAGCATCAATTCGGTGCAGCGGCGCATCATCACTATCGAAGAACCGGTTGAATATCGCATTCCCGGTGTGTCGCAAATTGACGTGAAGCCGGAGATTGATCTGACGTTCGCCAAAGGTCTTCGCCACATTCTGCGGCAGGATCCGAACGTGGTGATGGTGGGTGAGATTCGCGACGTCGAAACCGCCGACATCGCGATTCGCGCAGCGATGACCGGTCACCTCGTTTTCAGTACGCTGCACACCAACGATGCTGTGGGCGGCATCACGCGTTTGCTCGACATGGATGTGGAGCCGTTTCTGCTCGCGTCGGTGGTCAAAGCCTTCATCGCTCAACGCCTGGTACGCACGATTTGTCCGGAGTGCGCACAACTAGTTGATTATCCTCGCGAATACCTGACCGAGATTGGTTTCCCCGTGAGAGAACATGGCACTCAGTTTCAGCGCGGCGCGGGTTGTGATCAATGCCGGCAGACTGGCTACCAGGGGCGCGCGGCTATATACGAAATCTGTCTTATCACCGAGCCGTTGCGAAAAATGATCATGCAAAAACGCGACGGCGGCGAGCTTAAGCAGTGCGCAATTGCCGAAGGAATGGAAACTTTGCGGCAGGACGGCTGGCGGCGCGTAGCCCAGGGCAAAACAACGATCGAAGAAGTTGTGCGAGTTACACAGACTGACGAAGTAATGGCTGAAACAACCGAAGAAGCCGAGCCTGTGGTCGCGGCTGAAACGGCTGAAGTACATTAGCCCAACGATTGCTCGTCATCTTACTCGCCGCGCAAGTCACGAATTGCCTTGGCGTAATCTTTGGAATGAAAGATCGATGTCCCGGCGACGAGCACGTTTGCTCCGTTTTCCACTGAGATTCGGGCGGTTTTTGGATTAATGCCGCCATCGACTTCGATGTCGATCTTGTGCCCACCGGATGAGTTCCATGCCACCGCGCGCCTGACTTTTCCCATCTGATCAGCGCGAAACGGTTGTCCGCCGAAACCCGGATGGACCGTCATGACGAGCAGTATATCGAATTTGCCGAGGAACTGTTCGACTAATTCAAACGCTGTTTCCGGATTCAACGTCAGGCCGGCGCGACAACCAGCATCTCGAATGCGCTGCAAGGTTTTTACGACATCGTGTCTCGCCTCTGGTTCGACGTGCACTGTGATTGAGTTCGCGCCGGCCTTCGCAAATCGCGGCACATAATGATCGGCGTGCTCGATCATGAGATGCACATCCAACGGCAGACTTGTTTCCTTTCGCACCAGCCGGACAACATCCGGCCCGAAGGAAATGTTATCGACGAAATGGCCGTCCATGATGTCGCAATGGATCCAATCCGCGCCGGCGACTTCGACGCGGTGGATTTCCTCAGCCAGCCGCGAGAAATCCGCGGCCAGAATGGATGGAGCGACGATCACTTTTCCCATTGAATGGTTGAGTAATGGAGTAATTGAGCGATAGCAAGCGCCGCTGCAATACTCCAGCGTTGCAACATCTCATCGCTGCTAGAGAAATAGGCTTGACGACGGGCTGCGTCTTTCCATGTTACGGCGTTTCAGCCGGCCGAATCGCGCCGCGTGAACGCGTTTCTTTCGAGCTGACCTGCTGCTAATAATATTCATGTTCAACCGCGTTTTCGGCTGGCTATCCAGCGACATTGGGATTGATCTCGGTACAGCTAACACGCTCGTTTACGTAAAAGATCAGGGGATCGTTTTACGTGAACCATCGGTTGTGGCGGTGCAGGCCGGCACCAATCGCGTCCTCGCAGTTGGTGACGAGGCCAAACGCATGCTCGGCCGCACTCCGGCCAACATTGTTGCGGTGCGTCCGTTGAAGGACGGGGTGATTGCCGATTTCGAGGTTACCGAGGCGATGTTGCGCCACTTCATTAGCAAGGTGCACAACCGCCGGGTACGGGTGCGACCGCGGGTAGTTATCGCAGTGCCATCCGGCATTACAGAGGTGGAAAAGCGAGCGGTGCGCGAATCGGCGACTCATGCCGGCGCTCGCGAGGTTTATCTGATCGAGGAACCAATGGCGGCGGCGATCGGCGTAGGGCTGCCAGTGCAGGATCCTGCAGGTAACATGATCATTGATATTGGCGGAGGAACGACGGAAGTCGCGATCATTTCGCTTTCAGGAATCGTGTTTAGTCGCAGCGTGCGCGTAGCGGGCGATGAACTGGACGAGGCAATCGTGCAGTACATGAAGCGCGCCTATAACTTGATGGTCGGCGAACGCACCGCCGAAGAAATCAAAATCAAAATCGGCTCGGCTTATCCGAGCGAAAAAGAAACGAGTGTTGAAGTTAAAGGGCGCGATCTCGTGGCAGGTCTGCCGAAAACGCTGATGATCACTTCTCAAGAGGTTCGGGAAGCTTTGCTCGAACCGATTTCGACGATTGTCGATTCGGTGCGCATTACCTTGGAACGCTGCCCACCGGAGCTATCAGCGGACTTGGTGGATCGTGGGCTTGTGCTGGCCGGCGGTGGCGCCCTGCTGCGCGGCTTTGACAAGCTTTTGAGTGAGGAAACCGGGTTGCCTGTTCATGTAGCGGAAGACCCGCTCAGCGCAGTGGCGGAAGGAACAGGCAAATGCCTCAATGAACTTAAATTTTTGCGCCAGGTGGCTTCAGCTGATCGCCAGTGGCGCTAAACAACCAACGGCATTTTCTCGAGCGCCGGTGGGAGGGTTTGCGAAACGCTCGGCTTTGAAATGAGCCGTACAAATGTCATCGCCCTGCTGATTTTCGGCGCGATTCTCGGGTATTTCCTCAGCTTCGGGCCGGAGACCACTCAAAAGTTCAAGGCTGGTGTT
>Ga0209808_1001019_pt1 | contig 14232 bp, 10 predicted proteins | sample GraSoiAngelo_157_FD_186171 | JGI IMG/M metagenome (GOLD analysis project Ga0209808, IMG submission 186171) | Grasslands soil microbial communities from the Angelo Coastal Reserve, California, USA - 14_1009_16_20cm (SPAdes) (version 2) | ecosystem: Environmental > Terrestrial > Soil > Grasslands ... | reverse complement strand
ATGGGACCGGCGATTGCGCACGACGCGCAGAGCAAGATCTTGTCGATCGACGGCGTGGACGAAGCAGACGTACAACTGGTTTGGGACCCGCCTTGGAACCAGAACATGATCAGTGAAGCCGGGCGCATGAAGCTCGGCATGATCTGACGCCGAGCGGCTCCGATTAAACACCGGCCTTCAGGCCGGTGTCCCGCGCGACTGGTGTGAGCCAAAGCCGTTTAAACGGCTTCCCTATTCGTGAGGAGTGGAGCTGCACCGGCTTAAAAGCCGGTGTTAATGAAACGGAAATAATATTTCAGCGATTAATTTTCGTTCGCACGTTGACAGCGTGTGAGCGCGCTGCTTGTATACACTTTCGCGCGCGCCGAAAATTTTTAGAACCAATATGCCATCAACTGAAGTTATTCTAACCGACAACGTGCCCGGACTCGGCGCCGAAGCCGACGTGGTGAAGGTGCGCCGCGGATACGCCCGCAATTACTTGCTCCCTCGCGGAAAAGCTTACGAAGTAACGCCGGCGGCACTGCGCCAGCTCGATACTCTGAAGAAGAAGCGCGCCGAGCGCGAGGCGGGCGAATTGAACGAAGCGGAGGAACTCTCGCGCAAGATCGGAAAAGCGCGGCTGACATTCACACTCGCAACCGGCGAATCTGGAAAAGCTTTTGGTTCGATCACCGCCCAAGACATCGTGACGCGGATGAAGAACGAGCTTGGTTTGGAGATCGATCGCCACAAGGTCGCGCTCGAGCGTCCGATCAAAGACACTGGCGAACACGAAGTCGCGATAAAGCTCCATCACGACGTGACCGCGCAATTTAAATTTGATGTGAAATCGGCGGAGCAAGCCCGCGACCGCGGGACGGCCGAAGCCGAGCAGCCTGAGAAAAAGCATCGTTCGTTTTTCAGAAGAAAAAAAGAAACAAAATAAATGGCGACTCAACCATCGTCCTTACGGACTGGGGAGACGCCTCGCAAAGATTCGGGCAACGGGCCCGGCCGAGGCAGGCCGGGAGGAAACGGCGGCAGAGTTTTTCCCAGTTCGCCAACAGGTTCTGCGCAGGATATTCACCGCGCTCCGCCTCACAGCGTAGAAGCCGAGCAGGGCGTGCTCGGTTCGATGCTCATTTCGCCACGGGACGCAATCGCCGAAGTGGTCGAGAAAATTAACGAGGAATACTTCTACGTCCCGGCGCATCAAACGATCTACAGCGTGCTGGTCGATCTTTGGAATGCCGGCGCAGCCATCGATCTAATTACGTTCACGCAAGTGCTGCGTGATCGGAATCTGCTCGAAACGGTCGGGGGCGCCGCAGCGGTCACGAGTCTTTTCACGTTCGTGCCCACCGCCGCCAATGTCGGCTACTATCTCGAGATCGTTCGCGACAAATACATTTTGCGCTCTATCATCGCCGCCTCCACCGAAAGCGTGCGCCGCGCTTACGAAGAACAGGACGAGGTCGGGAATCTTCTCGACGAAGTGGAGCAGAGAATTTTCGCCGTCGGCGAGGACCGGTTCAAGGGCCAGATGCTCTCGATGAAGGACCAGGTGATGGAAGCGATCGAGTCGATCGAAAAACTCTACGAGCGCAAAGGCGGCATCACTGGAATCTCGACCGGCTTCGTCGAATTCGACCGGATGACCAGCGGGATGCATCCCGCGGAGATGATCGTAATCGCAGCGCGGCCGAGCATGGGAAAGACCGCACTGGCGATGAACATTGCCGAGCACGTTTCGATCAACGAAAAACTGCCGGTCGGCGTTTTCAGCTTGGAAATGAGCAGTCAACAGCTTGTTCAGCGGCTGCTTTGCTCGCGCGCGCGTGTAAATTTGCAAAAGGTGCGCGACGGATTTTTGGGTGAGCGCGATTTTCCAAGCCTGACCGCGGCCGCATCTAAGCTCGCGGAAGCAAAAATCTTCATCGACGACAGCGCCAGCCTGACGATTTTGGAATTGCGTGCGAAAGCCCGCCGGCTCAAAGCCCAGCAGGATGTCCAGCTGATCATCGTCGATTATTTGCAGCTGTTGAGATCGACATCGCGCCGGGCCCAGGACAATCGACAGCTCGAAATTTCGGAAATTTCCGCTGGCCTGAAAGGTTTGGCCAAGGAATTGAAGATTCCCGTCATTGTAGTTGCGCAATTGAATCGCCAGCCGGAACAACGTACAGGCGGCAAACCCCGATTGAGCGATTTGCGCGAATCAGGTTCGATCGAACAAGACGCGGATCTGGTCGGCTTGCTTGTTCGGCCGGAAATGTACGAGGAAGACGACGAAGCGCGTCAGGAAAAATCCGGCGAGGCCGAATTAATTATTGCCAAACAACGCAACGGTCCGGTTGGTGAGATTCCCCTCACCTTCCTGAAAGAATTCACCCGGTTCGAAGATCGCGCCCGCAACGTGACCGAGCCGGAGGAAGCGTTCTAGAGCGATTTGGCGGCTTCAATCACGTGCTTGGCATCGATGCCGCGTTCTTTCATCACTTCCGCGCCGGGCGCACTCAAACCGAATTGATGCAGTCCGACAACTTTGCCGTCGAGACCGACATATTGATACCAAGTCTCCGTAATTCCGGCTTCGATCGCGACACGTTTACGGCATGACTTTGGAAGAACTTCCTCGCGATATTTTTCCGATTCGCGATTGAAACGCTCAAAGCACGGCATCGAGACGACGCGCACGCCATCGCCAAGCTCCTTTGCTGCGGCAAAGGCATGCTGCAATTCGCTCCCGCATGACATGATGATGAGCTCGAGCTTTCCTTTTTCATTCTTTGCGATGTAACCACCGCGCGCGACGCCTTCGCGCCGCAATTTAACATCGACCTCGTTCAAAATCGGAACCACCTGCCGGGTAAGGGCGAGCAAAGTCGGGCCGTCGATCCGTTGGGCAGCGGCCGCAAACGCTCCCGCTGTTTCTTCCGGGTCGGCCGGGCGAATCACATCGATCTGCGGCATAATTCGCACCGAGCTGACTGTCTCGACCGGTTCATGCGTCGGCCCGTCTTCTCCGACCCCGATCGAATCGTGGGTGAAAATGTAAATGTTCGGAAGCTTCGAGAGCGCGGCCAGACGAATCGATGCCCGGCAGTAGTCGGTGAAGACGAGAAACGTCGCGCCCGACGCGCGAAAAATTCCGTGATACGAAATCCCGTTCAGGATCGCGCACATGCCGTGCTCGCGAATACCGAAGTGGATGTTGCGCCCCTTTGGTGTTTCGCGGGTGAAATCGCCTCCGTCCTTGATGTAATTCAAGGTCGAACCATGCAAATCTGCGCTGCCGCTGATCAGAAACGGGATCGCCTGCGCAACCGGCTGCAGTGCTTCGCTGCCGGCTTTGCGCGTCGCGAGCTTTGCGTCCTTCGGAAACTCCGGAATCTTCGACAAAAGATCGACATTTACTTTTCGATCGATCGCGGCTTCGAGCAGCGTTGCCTGCTCGTCGTTTTTCTTTCGCCAATCGTTGTAAGTTGTTTCCCAACGCTCGTAATCCGCGAGCAGCTTCTTTTTGTGTTCGGCGAAATAATCGTAGGTCGCCTTCGAGACAAAATAATGTTCGTCGGGCAATCCGAGACCTTTGCGCGCGGCATCGACAAATTTGGCGCCCGCCTCGCCGTGCGCTTTGAAGGTCCCCTCCACTTCCGGGATGCCTTTCCCGATCAACGTGTGCGCGACGATGAACTTCGGTTTCCCGTTGTCGTTCTCTTTTGCGCTGTCGAGGGCGTCGAGAAACGCCTGCATGTCGTGGCCGTTGATTTCCTGAACGTCGAACCCGTAGGCCTTGAATCGCGCAGCTGTATCTTCGCTCTGCGTCATCTTCGCCGGAGCGTCGAGCGTGACCGCGTTCGAATCGTAAATCAGAATCAAATTATCGAGACCGAAATGCGCGGCGAACGCGCTCGCTTCCGCCGACACGCCTTCCTGCAGGCAGCCATCGCCCGCGAGACAAACGCAATGCTGATCGAAAATGCGGTGCTCACTCGTGTTAAATCGGGCCGCCGCCATTTTCATTGCGACCGCGATCCCAACCGCATTGCCGACACCTTGCCCAAGCGGACCAGTCGTGCACTCCACTCCCGGTGTTTCAAAAAATTCCGGGTGGCCGGGCGTTTTAGAATGCAACTGCCGGAAACGCTTGATCTCCGACATCGGCAAATCGTAGCCGCTCAGGTGCAGCCAGGCATAGAGAAACATGCTGCCGTGACCGGCCGAGAGAACAAAGTAATCGCGGCCGATCCAGCGCGGCTTCTCCGGATTGTGCTTTAAAGCATGGCCATAAAGCACCGCGCCCATTTCAGCACAGCCCAAGGGAAGGCCGAGATGGCCAGATTGGGACGCTTGCACCGCGTCCATACACAGACCGCGCGCTTCGGTAGCTGCGCGCGACAGCGCTTCAATGTTCAAGCTCATGAAAAGAAGGGTAGTTTATGGTTTTAGATCGGAGATTGCGCAATCTCTTTCCAAAACTATCCGCTTTGTTCGCTTCGAGAGGTTCCAAAGCGACCGTTTTCGCCCTGCCTATCTCGAAGTTGAATAACTTGTGAATAAAATCCCCCTCTGAGCCTGCTTTATTCACAGGATTCTGTGAATAACGGTTTAATTTTCAACGCTTCAACGCCTAAGTTGGCTCTTCGATGAAGTTGTCTGAAATCGCTGCGATTCTGCGAGAAATCGGCGTTTCGCCGGTGAAGAGTCTCGGCCAAAACTTTTTACACGATCGAAATCTCGCGAAATGGCTTGTCGATCAAGCAGCCATCAGTCCGGAAGATTTTATCGTTGAGATCGGTCCTGGCCTTGGCGCGTTGACAGAACTTGCGTTGGCGAAGGGCGCGCGTGTTTCTGCGATCGAAAAAGACAAACGTCTGGTGCAGTTTCTTCGCGAGAAATTTCAAGGCGATGCGCTGGAAGTCGTGCATGGCGACGCGCTCGAATTTGATACGCGCATGTTGTATGCGCAGCCGAAAGTAAAATTGCTCGGGAATCTTCCTTACTATATTTCGAGTCAGCTCTTAATTAAGTTCCTGGAATATCCAAGCCCTATCTATCTGTGGTTGTTTATGTTACAAAAAGAGCTGGCGCGACGACTCGTTGCCACTCCCGCTACCAGCGATTACGGCGCACTCACGTTGCTCGTTCAGTTGCATCATCGCGTTGAATATTTGCGAACTGTTCCGGCGAGTGTGTTTCTTCCGAAGCCGGAAGTGGACTCGGCGCTGGTGCGCGTCACGCCGCGTGATCCGCAGGAGTTTCCAGCCTGTAACTACAAAGTATTCGAAGAACTGGTGCGACGCGGTTTCTCGCAGCGACGCAAACAAGTCGGAAAACTTATCCGCCATGCAGTGCCGAAATGGGAAATCGCAGCCGCTGAACTCGGACTCAACGTGAAAGCGCGCGCGGAAGAGCTCTCGTTGCAGCAATGGATTGCATTAACCAACTACGTGGCCCCGATTGCCCCGGCAAGCAGCGAGGCTGGGCAAGAAGAGTCCTTCTCCATCGTGGACGAATTCGACCGGGTCATAGGCAGTTCTCCGAGGAGCCAAGTGCATGCGAATAACTTGCTTCATCGGGCAGTCCACCTCCTAATTTTCAACTCCGCCGGGGAGGTCTTCCTCCAACTGCGCTCCCGCCGGAAAGATCGACATCCCCTGCTCTGGGATTCAAGCGCCGCCGGGCATGTGAACGCCGGCGAAGAGTACGATCAGGCTGCGGCACGCGAGCTCAGAGAGGAGCTTGGGATCCAAATTCCCTTAGAGAACATCGCGAAGCTAACGGCGTCAGAGCGGACGGATTGCGAATTCGTTTCTCTCTACTGTGGATCGCACGATGCTAACCTGCGGCTCAACCCAGACGAGATTGAAGCCGGACAATTGTTCCCGCCAAGCATTGTTGATGCTTGGACCAAGGCGCGACCGCGGGATTTTGCGCCCGCGTTTCTCGAGTGCTGGAAAATCTGGCGCGAAAGAAATTCTTAACGCCGGCGTCGACGCCGAGATCTGGCTTTGGCGCCGCGCTTTGGAGCGCGACCCATCGCGGTGCGTTTGAATTTTCGCGCCGCTCGCCGCGCACCTTCCTTTCCGCCATAAAGGGAGTCGCTGAACATTCTGGTAACGGCATTCTTTCCCCGCAAAAAGTGCACCTGAAAGCCGTGCGTCTGTTTTTTGGCGCGCGTCTTCGTGTCGATGCGGCGGATGTTCGGTTCCGAATCGGGATTGGATCGTCTTCGCATGAGCGTCTGCCTAACAACTACGTTAAACAACGCGAGAATCAACGAGTCGCGTTGTTTTTATTATTGCAACGCGGTTTTTTCCGGCGGCGGCAAATCCCATCGGCGCCACCTTTTTTCGTACTCATCGGCCGGCAGGAGGACGTAACAGGGGTGCCGCGACGCACGCATCCACGCGATCATTTTTATGAGGTCCGCTTCAGCCATGGTCGTGCAACCGGTCGTGGCCCGGTTGACGCCGCGGCGAATGTGAAAAAAAATCGCGCTCCCCGCTCCCGGCACGGGCGGATCCGAGTTGTGCCGGATCTCGACCAGCCAATGGTAGGCGAAATCTCCCGAGCGCATTTTTTCGTGGGTGTAATTGTCGTGCGGATTTTGTGGGTTGATCACGATGTGGCGGTTATAATTGGGCGAGCGCGGATCGTCGCTCCATACATCCGCTTCTGTGACCTGATGATAGGGATAATCCCCGCCCGGCGGTAATTTGGCGTCGTAACCGAAGACTTTGCCGATTGCGAAAATTCCGGCCGGCGCCCGTCCGTCGCGTTCTTTTTTCCGCAAACCGGGCTCATCCTGGCCGCTAAGACCAGTGCCCCAGGCCAAGCCATTTTTTCCGAACAAAACCGGTAGCGCCGATGTCGTTGCGCTCCAATCGCCGCCGTGAGTGCGCTCAAACAATTGCAATTTCCCGCGCATCGAATTCCAGTCCGGCGCGATGGCCACGATCAGCTGCGAGCAATCGGTCGGAACGCCGTCGGCCCGCGCGCTGCTGGCGAGAGCGATCATACCCGCTCCAACCAAAACTCCACGCAACGGCTGTCCTGAGCTGAGTCGCAAGATCGACATAAACATTCGCAAATGTAGACGCACGGCTTATTGATTCCCTCGTTTGTCGTGAAAAAAATCTGGGCGGCTCTAATCCTGATCGCTTTTGTCTTCATCAGCTATGCGCCGGCGATGCGCAACGGTTTTGTCTGGGACGACACGGCCTTGATCTTGCGCGATCCGCTCATTCGCAGCTGGCGACTGATACCGGAAGGTTTCAATCACTTTCTCTTCGTGGACGCGACTGCGTCCGATTTCTATCGGCCGATTCAACGACTCAGTTACACGCTCGACTATGCGGCTTTTGCTTTTCGGCCCGGACCGTACCATCTGACCACCGTCCTTTGGCACAGCTTGGCGGCCGTCGCGTTGCTATTTTTTGCGGAAGAATTCCTCCTGAGCTTTGGGATCGAACGGCGACGATCCGCATTCATCGCGCTGGGTGTGGCCCTGGTCTGGGCAATTCATCCGGTGCAAAGCGCCGCAGTCGTCTACGTGTCCGGTTTAGCCGATCCGCTTGCCGCCACATTCGGATTTGTTGGTTTATTTTTCATGCTTCGCGCGGTGCGCACGCTTGGTTCGCGGAAGCTGCTGCTTTTCATCGCGAGTGGTGCGGCACTTCTTTTGAGCGCGTTAAGCAAAGAATCCGGCCTGATTTTCCCTGTAATCGGAGTCACGTTTTTTCTGTGGAAAAAAAATTGGGCGGACCTGTGGAAAATGGCCGCGGTAACGGCTCTTGTTGCCGCAAGCTACTTCAGTCTGCGCGCCGGGGCCGAGCATAATCCCGCGCCAAGGCTGAGCCCTCCTCCCCCATTACTCGTTAGGCCGATCATTGTCTCGCGAGCGGTCGCTGAATACGCCGGCTTAATCTTATTTCCGCTGAACCTGCACATGGATCGCGATGTGGAGACGCAGCCGACAGGGTTCAATGACGCCAGCCTCGGGCGTGCGGCCTGGCGCGAATTGCAAACGCTGCTCGGTCTGATTCTAATCGCCGCGTTTTTTTATTGGATGCTGCGAACACGCACACGCAGTCCGGCAGTCTTTATCTCTCTCCTTTTCGCGCTGATTGCTTATTTGCCGGCGAGCGGCGTTGTCGCCTTGAACGCAACCGCCGCAGAACATTGGATTTATTTGCCGAGCGCATTCTTTTTTCTAGCGGTCGCTCTCGAGATCGCTGCCTTGAAAGAGAAACTAGCGCCGCGGAGGGTGGCAACCTCCACCGTGATGACGGGAGTGCTTGCGCTCTGGTTTGTATTTCTGGGTGCGCGCACATTTGTGCGAACATTCGATTGGAAAGACCAACGCACGTTTCTCGAACGCACGATTGCCCACGGAGGCGATTCGGCCAGGATGCTCATTAATTTAGCCGGACTGGAGTTGACCGAAGGAAAATTAGAAGACGCCGCGGTGCATTTGCATACTGCTTTGCAAAAGAAACCAGACCAACCCCTCGCTGTGATCAATCTGGCCGCAGTCGCGTTGAAACAAAACGACTTCAAGCTCGCGCGTCAGCTCATCACTCGGGCGACCAAAATGCCGCTAGTGGATGCGGAGGCCTATGAATATCTGGCCATTTTGGAAAACAAAGAGAACGGAAAAGTTGACCTGATTAGAATGCGGTTGGCCGCGCGGACCGGGCCACCTCATTGGTCGATTGAGAAACGTTACATTCAATTGCTCGACCAGACTGGCGGAACGGCCGCGGCGATCAATGAATTGCTCAGTTGCCTGCAAAGGCAATGGTATCGCGCTGACAGTTGGAAGTTATTGAGCGATCTGCATGCAAAACTTGGACATTCTGCGCAGGCGGCGGGAGCGCTCGAGAAGGCGCGCGCCTATGATGTTCACTTGTCAGAGTCGAAGTTAGAAAATTAGTCACGTCTAAGGAAAAACCCTACTGCGAAGCAGGATTGTGGGTCCTGAATAGGCAAGACCCGACTTCGTCAGTCTTTAAACATATGAAAACATATCTTCTTTACGGAGCGGCGCTGGCCATCCTGGGTTTGGCAGCGGCTCCACTTAATGGACAAACCCAGACCACGACCAGTTCCAGTAGCTCTGGTTACGTGCAGACGAGCAAAATCATCGGCACAAAAGTGAAGACCGCGCAAGGCGAAGAAGTCGGCGTCGTTAAAGACGTCGTGCTCGATCGCAGCAATGGTTGCATGGCTTATACCGTCCTCTCGGCGGGCGGTAGCGGCACGCGAGTGGCGGGCCAAGCCAAGCTGGTTGCAGTTCCCTGGAGCGTTTACTCCGTCTCACCCGACATGAGTTATCTCACGGTTAGCGTTGAACGGGACCGTATTTACAACGCGCCAGTATTCGAGTACTCACGAATCAGCGATACGACATATACCACCAATGTGTTCTCGCACTTCGGCGTCTCCGCTGGAGTTGGCGTATCTGGTGCCACGACCACGACAGGTGCGACAACAACAAGCGGTGCAACCTCGCAAACTCAAACAGGCGCTTACCCCTCACCGACCGCAGCAATGAGCGCGTCGCCGGCCGCCAGCATGTCACCGAGCGCCACCGTGTCAGCAAGCGCTCCGCCGACAGCGAGCGCCGCAGCGACTGCTTCGGCCGCTGCCAGTGCAAGCGCGTCGCCTAGTAAAGGAACGCGGGCAAAAACCGGCGCATCGCCAGCTCCCACACGTCACAAGGCCAGTGAAACGAAGCAAGGAACGAGCGGCGAATCACCCGCAGAAACAACTGGCAGTCCATCGAGCACGAACGCTTCGAAGAAATCGACTAGCGCAGAGGAACCGACCAGCGCCGAGTCTTCCGCTGAAACATCCGGAACTCCTTCAAGCAAAAAGAGCTCACATAAGAAGAGCAATACTGAAGGAGCCGCCGAAACGGCCCCAACGCCTGGCGGAGAACAAGAATAAGTCATTTGACGATCCGATTGGGTCGCATTTGTGAAAGCGGGAATGTCGAAAAGGCATTCCCGCTTTTCTTTAGATCGACATCAAACGTTCGCCTCTTCGATCTTTGCAGTGTCGCGCGCAAGGTGTTTTGCTCCCCAAAGCCAAAACACGCCGGCCACGAACATCATCGCTGACACGACTAAGAAGGCCACATTCAAGTTCGTTCGATCCGCTACGGCGCCAATGAGTGGCGGCGCAGCAGCGTCGCCCAACAAATGGATGATGAAAATGTTAACCGCAAAAGCTGTCGCGCGGACGCCGGGTTTCGTCACATTTGCCAACGCCGTGTTGGCTGGGCCGGTATTGAAAAAGAGAAAGAAAATTGCCAGGAACATCATTATCCAGGCGACAGGAAACGGAGTGAAGAGCATCAATACGGAAAAGGGAAATGCGACCATCACTCCGATGCCGGACACAAGAAAATAGGATCCGTCGAAGCGTTTTCGAAAATAATCGCCAGCGAGGCCGCCGGAGAGCGTAGCCGTTAAACCTCCAAGGGCTAGGATGCCTCCAAAGATAATCCGGCTGCTCGGAGGCATTCCGCGAAACTGCAAATAACCCGGAACCCAGAACGACATCCCGCCGATCGCAAATGTGAGTGCCGTCATCGCCAAGGTGTTCAAAACGTAGGATCGTGTTTTCGCCAGACTGATGTAATCTTGCAAAGTCGGGCGCTGTTTGGATTGAAGATGGTGCGGTTCGACTCGCGGATCGCGTCGGAAAAAACAGGCTAGCCCAAGTAGAATTCCGGGCGGCGCAACAACGAAGAACGCTGTTTGCCAACCCCAATGTGCGGCGACGAATCCGCCAATCGCATAGCCGATCGCGCTGCCGACCGGAATCGCGACATAAAAATAAGACATAACTCGACCACGGATCGAAAGCGGGAAACAATCGGCGATGATCGTCGGTGCGGCCGGTCCGTATCCACCTTCCCCCACACCCACGAGGAGACGCATGGCAAATAAAAAGACAAAAGTAGTAGCCAATCCGGACCCGGCGGTGGCCGCACTCCAAAGAATGACACCCAGTCCGATAATCACCCAGCGCGAAAATCGGTCGGCCACCCATCCAAAAATCAGAGAGCTAATCATGTAGCTCCAGAGAAACGCGCTGCCGAGCGAACCGCTTAATAAGTATGCGTGCGGATCGTTCGCTGCAAAAAAATGGGCACGGATCTCGGGCTCCACCGACGCCAGGACATAGCGGTCGATGAAGTTAAAAAGATTAATTGCTAGAAGGAGCGCGAGCGCGGTTCGGCCGCCAAGGGCTGGACGGTCTTTCATTTCTATGACCACTTGCCGATTGGCAGATAGATGGCGGCGGGCTAATTGTAAATAATAAACGTAATAAACGATGCCTGACTTGACTGCCGGTGAGCGCGCGCTCCATTTTTTTGGCCGGCCGCTCGTCAAAATCTTCTATCGGGTCCGCGCACTTGGTCTCGAACATTTACCCAAGGGCGGCTTTCTCCTTTTACCCAATCACATCACCTGGGTCGACGCGCTTGTCCTTCAGCTCGCATGCCCCCGCCCGATTCGTTACATCATCGATCAGGAATTTTATCACAAACCGATGCTCCGCCCTTTTCTGCGCACGGTCGGCTGCATTCCAATTGACGCCCGGCATTCGCGTTCAGCAATTCGCGCCGCAACCGAACAACTTGCCGCGGGTGAGATTGTTTGTCTTTTTCCGGAAGGCCAGCTGACGCGCTCGGGGACATTGCTGCGACTCCGTCGCGGCTACGAATTGATTGCCCAACATGCAAATGCGGCGGTCGTCCCGGTTTGGCTCGACCGGCTTTGGGGCTCGATCTTCTCGTTTCAGGGGGGAAGGTTTTTTACTAAATGGCCGAAGGAAATTCCGTATCGCGTCACCGTCGCTTTTGGTAGGCCACTCGAGGCCGACGCCGCTGATATCGCGACTGTGCGCGAAGAGTTGCTCAAGCTGGGCGAACTTTGCTACAGCCAGCGAGCTTCACTAGATCGGCATCTCGCTGAAGAATGCGTGCGCGGATTGAAACGCCGGCGTTTTTCAACCGCGGTCATCGATGGGATTGATAACAGCGAATTGAGTCGCGCAAAACTACTCGGCGCCGCCGCAGCCCTGAGTCGTTCCCTCCGAAAACAATTTTCCGACAAACGAATCGCGATTGTTTTGCCCGCGGGCAAAGGTTCGATGTTGGCGAATCTCGCCGTCACTCTTGCCGGAAAGGTGGCGGTCGATCTGAATTTCACCGCTGGTCGTACCGCGAACGAGTCCGCCTGCAAACGCGCTGACCTGCGCGTTGCGATCACGGCAACGGCGTTCATGGAACGGGTGAAAGATTTTCCATGGCCGCAACGCATGCTGAAACTGGACGAACTAATGCCGCGGCTGAAATCGCGAATCCTTTTTTGGTGGATGATGTCGATCTTCGTTCCGACGCGGCTGTTTCTTCGATTGTTACAAGTCCCGAAGCGCGGCGCGCACGACGAAGCCATGGTGCTTTTTACCAGCGGCAGTTCCGGAGAACCCAAAGGCGTGGTTCTCTCTCATCGCAATATCGTCGGTAATGTTTCCCAATTTCGCGAGCTGCTCGATGCCAGAAGGGAAGACGCGATTCTCGCGTCGCTGCCGTTTTTTCACAGCTTCGGTTCGACCGTCACCCTTTGGTATCCATTGATCGAAGGCGTCCGAATCGTCACTCATCCGAATCCGCTTGAAGTGGCGAAGAACGCGGCGCTAATCGAGAAGCACAAACTCACGTTGCTCCTTGCGACGCCAACTTTTCTGCGCGGCTATTTGCGCAAGGCGGAGCCGGATCAACTTCGCACCTTACGGCTCGTCATTACCGGGGCAGAAAAACTTCCGCTCGACTTAGCCAAAGCATTCGAGGAGCGGTTCAAACAGCGAGTATTTGAAGGCTACGGACTCACCGAAACCTCGCCGGTTGTGAGCGTGAACCTGCCCGAGCCGCAGCCGACTAAACCCGGCGAACAAGTACAGCCGTCGAGTCGGCTCGGCTCAGTCGGCAAAATGGCCCCCGGCATCGCCGCCGAAATTCGCGAGCCGGAGACTGATCGAAAGCTTTCGTTGCATGAAACCGGAATGGTCTGGTTTCGCGGCGCAAATATTTTTGAAGGTTATCTGCATGAAGAAAAACGCACGGCCGACGTTTTGCAGAATGGCTGGTTCAAGACGGGCGACATCGGCCGATTCGATGAAGATGGATTTCTTTACATTGAAGGACGACTCTCGCGCTTCTCAAAGATCGGCGGCGAAATGGTTCCGCACGAAGCCGTCGAACAAAAGATCATCGAATTGCTGGGCTTTTCTGGAAAAGACGAACGCCTAGTCACAATTGTCGGTGTTCAAGATGAAACTAAAGGTGAAGCCCTCATTCTGCTCGCCGCGGTAGATGTCGATCTTGCGCAACTTCGCGACAAACTTCGGGAAGCCGGCGTACCCAATTTATGGATTCCGAAAAGAGTTTCGCGTGTAGATTCCATTCCTACCCTCGCCTCCGGCAAACTCGATCTCAAGAAATGCCAGGAGCTTGCGGCCAGCCAAAAATAATGTCGCAGCTATCGTATTATCGCATCGTGATTCCCGGCTTTGGGGGCAACGCTCGAGCGCGATGTGATTCCGAGAAAGTCGAGGCTAGGCGTAAGCGCGCGGAAGGCCGCTTCGGCCAATGCTGTGTGTCCTTTAGTCGAAGGATGCCACGCGTCCACCGGATGAATCAATTCCAAGCGGCTGAGATCTACTTTGGTTAGCCCATCGGAATACTGGACTCGAACGGAAGGATGGTCCCGCAGCTCGCGGTCCAGCCCCCCGATCATCGTCCGCATTTCTGCATTCAACATCAAACTGAGTCGAGTCATGTTCTTTTGATATGGCGGTTTCAAAGATTCGAAAGTCCGCTCCCCACTATCAAGGTGTGGATAGAGCTTAGGATTTTTCGCATGAAGAATTTCCGCCTTCCTTCTTGCCTGCAAATAAGCATCGATGTTCGCCAATCCGAAAATGACAATCGCCACCCTATGATTCTCCGTTTTCGCCCGATCAACAATCGGTCGGAGTGTTTCGGTATAACTTTGTCGAAAGCGCGTGGCCATTTCGGCGAGCCGCTTTTCCGGATGTTTGCGCTCTTCCGGTGAAAGGTCATGCACCCAATCGAGGTTGTTGTGTCCAATCCAAATCATAATCAGGTCTGGAAATCTGTTTTGGCGTAGAACTTGGCGACTTTGGCCGGGTAAGTTACGGGCGCGG
>Ga0209808_1001014_pt1 | contig 14261 bp, 12 predicted proteins | sample GraSoiAngelo_157_FD_186171 | JGI IMG/M metagenome (GOLD analysis project Ga0209808, IMG submission 186171) | Grasslands soil microbial communities from the Angelo Coastal Reserve, California, USA - 14_1009_16_20cm (SPAdes) (version 2) | ecosystem: Environmental > Terrestrial > Soil > Grasslands ... | reverse complement strand
CGCCTCGCCGAGTCGTTCACGGTCGAGCCCGCGGACGAGCGCCGGCGCCGGGTGGCGGGCGAGATCGATTGCGTGCTCCCCGATCGCCGGCTCCGCCTGCGGGCGGGGCCCGCCGCGCGCGAGCGCCTGCGCGACCTCCCGCCCGTGCTGCGCGGGCTCGCGGTGGAGTGCCTCCGCCGTGCGATCCTCGAGCCCATCCTCGGCGTCGGCCCCGAGGACCTGGAATTCACGCACGACGACGAGGAGGCGATCGCCGCGGTCGCGGCCGGCCGGGCGTCGGCCGCCTTCCTCCTGAACCCGCCCAGCATGGCGGAGGTGCGCGACGTGTGTCTGGCCGGCGAGGTGATGCCCGAGAAGTCGACGTACTTCTATCCCAAGCTCGCCACGGGGCTCGTCTTCTCGCTCGTCGGGCCGCCGTGGGTGTGAGAGCCCGTCTACCATTGGATGAGACCTTCGAGATGATGATGTTCGCGTTGAAGGGGCACCCCAAGGGCGGGCGTGGCTTGCGCCGGGGGCCACGCGATCGACCGAGGCGGCCGGCGTTACGGTGTGGCGGATCAAGAGCCGCAGGATCCCGCGCACGCCTCAATAGCGACCGACCATGTCAAGAAGTAGCCGGAGGCCAAGATGCCGCAGCAAGAGGAAGTCAAAGATGGCCAAGGAACGTGAATTGGACGATGCGAACCGGCGCCTCACGACTCCCGAGGCGGAGCGGTGGATCGGGCGGAAAATTCCCTGCCTCGATCACGGCTTCATCTACCTCGTCGACTACATGGGGGGCGACGCCTCGATCGTGCAGGCGGCGCGCGTCAGCTATGGCCTCGGCACGAAGAGTGTCAGCGAGGACCGCGGGCTCATCCGTTACCTGATGCGGCATCAGCACACAACGCCGTTCGAAATGGTGGAGCTGAAGTTCCACGTCAAGCTGCCGATCTTCGTGGCTCGACAGTGGATCCGTCACCGGACGGCGTGCGTCACGGGGGACGCTGGACTGATCTTCGATCTGCCCGGTGCCGAGCGGAGGGGGCGACGGCAGTACTACCGGGTCACGATCGAGAACCTGCACCGCTTGTGGCATGAGGGCACGACCCATCCGATCCGCAAGCGGAAGCCACCGTATCTGGAGCGGGTCGATACCGCCACAGATTACACCGTCCCCGAGCTCTCGAGACTGGTCGATCGGAGGGAGGAGGATGTTCGCAATCGGATCCGCTCCGGGGCACTCGAGGCGAGGACAATCGCGCCCATCTCGCCGAAGCATCCTTGCCTGTTCGTGCGCGGCAGCGCCTGGCACGCGTATGCGACGCGCAGCTACCTGGCCCGAGTGCCGATGCGGGACCGCCTGCGCCGCATGCGTCTCCGGATGTGTGATGAATCGACCGGAGAGATCCGCCATACGCAGGTGATGGACGTGTGGCAGAGCGGCGTCCGGCCCGTTTACCGCGTGACACTCGAGAACGGCTATCACCTGACCATGACGAAGGATCACCGCTGCCTCACGGAGCGGGGCTGGATGACGCTCGGCGAGGCCACGGGTCTTCGCCAGCGCGACGATGGCGGTGTCACCTGGGAGGGGACTGCGCCGGCCCTCGCCGTGAACGGGGTGGTACCTCATCGGGACCCTGGCTGGCTCAGCGAGCAGCGCCGGCGGGGCCTCGATGTCTCCGCCATCGCGCAGAACGCCGGCGTCTCCTACCATACCGTGCGGAAGTACCTGGCGCGGTACGGGCTCCAGTTCGAGCTCGCCCTACTCGCCGCCGTCGAGAATCAGGAGCCGCTGCGCCACTTCTGGGAACGCCACTCGCCGGGCCCGCGCCCCGAGCGCAAGCGCAAGCCGCCCGTAAGGCGCCTCGTTCGCACCTTCGTGAAGATCGCTCGCATCGAGTTCGCCGGGCACCAGACGACGTACGACATGGAAGTGAGCGGGCCGTACCACAACTACGTCGCCAACGGCTTCATCGTGCACAACAGCGTCAACGAGTACTCGGGGCGGTACTCGATCATGCCGGACGAGTTCTACCTGCCCGCCCCCGAGAACATCACGCTGCAATCCAAGGCCAATCGGCAGGGCGGCGGCGAGAGCGTCGATCGGGAGCGCACCGCAGAGGTTCTCGCCCTGCTGGAGCGGGAGCAGCGGTTGATGCGCGAGGGCTACGAGAAGATGCTCGCCTGGGATCTTCGCCGCGAGCTGGCGCGCATCAATCTCGGCGTGGCGCAGTACACCGAGTGGTACTGGAAGAGCGATCTGCACAACATCTTTCACTTCCTCCAGCTGCGACTCGATCCGCACGCGCAGCACGAGATACGGGTATATGGGGAGGCGATGGCGCAGATCGTGCGCGCCGTCGCACCGGTGGCGTGGGAGGCGTTCGAAGACTACCAGCTCCAGGCGGAGCGCTTCTCGCGCTTGGAGCTGGAGGCTCTTGCTCGGCTCGTCGGGGGCGAGACGGGGAAATGGCCGAGTGACCAGCAAGTGATCAAGGCACTCCCCGATCCGTGGCGCGAGACGGGACCCGGCAGGAGCCTCAAGCGGAACCGCGAGCGGGACGAGTTCCTGGCGAAGTTGAAGCGCCTCGCATCACACCGACGGAGCCGCGTTTGATCTCGTCGCCAGCGTGACCCCGCGGAACTCTCCTTCGAGCGTCGCCCGCGGCATGCGTCTCTTCAACCGCGGCCGCTACCTGAGCGCGCAGCAGGTGTGGGAGGAGGCGTGGCGGGCAGCGCCGGCCGAGGAGCGCGGCTTCCTGGAGGGCCTCGTGCAGCTCGCCGCCGCCCTCCACCTGCGCACCCGGCGCGGCGCGACGCGCGGCGCCGTCCACCTCCTCGCGCAGGCGCTGGTCACGCTCGAGGACTACCGCCCCGCCGCGCACGGCATCGACGTCGAGGCCCTGGTCGCCGACTTCACGGCCTACCTCGAGTGGCTGAAGGCCATCGACCGCCCGCACCGCTTGCTCGATCGCCTTCGCATCCCGCGGCTGCGCTGATATGAGCGGCGCCGTGACCCTCGACGACGTCCGCCGGGGCCTGCGCGCCGCCCGCTACATCACCACCCCGCGCGTGGAGACGGCGCTCTTCCTGGCGCTCACGCTCGAGAAGCCGCTCCTCGCCGAGGGCCCGGCGGGCGCCGGCAAGACCGAGCTCGGCAAGGTGCTGGCCGAGATGCTCTCGACGGACCTCGTCCGCCTCCAGTGCTACGAGGGCCTGGACGAGGCGCGCGCCCTCTTCGAATGGAACTACCAGAAGCAGCTGCTGCGCATCCAGGCCGATCGGGCCGAGGGCCTCACCTGGGAGAACCTCTCGAGCCACATCTTCTCCGCCGAGTTCCTGCTCGAGCGCCCGCTACTGCGCGCGATCGCGGCCGCGAAGAAGGTCGTCCTCCTGATCGACGAGGTGGACAAGGCCGATCCGGAGTTCGAGGCCTTCCTGCTCGAGGTGCTCTCCGACTTCCAGGTGAGCGTGCCCGAGCTGGGGACGATCCGCGCGCGGCACCGGCCCGTCGTCGTCCTCACCTCGAACCGCACGCGCGAGCTCTCCGAGGCGCTCGTCCGCCGCTGCCTGCACCTCTACGTGGACTTCCCCGGGCCCGAGAAGGAGGCGGAGATCATCGCCCTCAAGGTGCCCGAGCTGGACGAGAAGCTGCGCGCGCAGGTGGCGCGCTTCGTGGCCGGGCTGCGCAAGCTCGAGCTGCGCAAGGCGCCGTCGATCGCCGAGACGCTCGACTGGGCGCGCGGGCTCTGCGCGCTCGGCGTGCGCGAGCTCGACCCGGCGACGGTACGGCAGACGCTCGCGCTGGTCGTGAAGCACGAGGAGGACCTCCGCAAGGCGGAAGGCAAGGTGAGCGCGCTGCTCGCCGCCCGCTGATGTGCCATCCGCGACACACGGCCGTCACACGGGGGCCGGAAGAGCGTTGCGACACCGCGCGGGGTGCGCTGGCACCCGGCTTGCATTTCGCACTTCGGGGCGCCATGTCGACGAAACGCCTGCACCAGCTCTTCCTCTTGAACCTCTGCCTGCAGGTGTTCGACGGCGTCGCCACCTACGAGGGCCTGCACCACCACTGGGCCGAGGGCAATCCGATCCTGCTCCAGTGGATGCCCTTCATCGGCACCGGAGCCACCCTCCTCCTCTTCAAGGCCAAGGCGTGCGGGTTCCTCGTCATCCTCCGCCGGCTCGGGGACCAGCCGTTCGTGGACGAGGCGCTGGTCATGCTGGCCACGGTGTACACGTTCTTCTCCTTCATCCCGTGGATGACGCGCCTGCTGTCGCTCCTCTTCGTGTGAGCGGCTAGCATCCGGGGGATGCGCGCGCGCATCCTCGACTTCGTCCAGACGCTCCGCGCGCGGGGCGGGGTCGAGGTCTCGGTCGCCGAGTCGCTCGACGCGCTCGTGGCCGTGGCCGCGGTGGGGGTGGAGCGCGAAGCCATGCGCGAGGCGCTCGCCGCCGCCCTGGTGAAGCACGAGGCGGACCGGCCCGTGTTCGACCAGCTCTTCGACGAGGCGTTCCCGCTGGTCGGGGGTGCCGAGGAGGGGCGCCCGCGCCGCCGCGCGCGCGGCGCCGGCGGCGGTCGGGTGCCGACGGGAGCCGGGCGCGGGGCCGGGGACGGCGGGCGGTCGCGGCTCCGCGACGAGCGGGAGGAGCGCCGCGAGCGGGCGACGCACGGCCACGCGCGCGAGGCGTCTCCGGGCGCCGAGGCGCGGCAGGCCCGAGAGGTCTCGGGCCGCGAGAGCCGCGCCGCGCGCGCCCGCCGGCTCCTCGCGCTACCGTTCCGCGAGCTCACCTCGCGCGACGTCGAGGAGGCACGCGAGCTGGTCCGCGAGCTGGGCCGACGGCTGCGGGGCCGGCTCGCGCGACGCGAGCGCCGGGCACGCCGCGGGCGCCTGGACTTCCGCCGGACCATTCGCCGCTCGATGTCGACCGCCGGTGTGCCCATCCGGCCCGGCTTCCGGGCGCGACGGCCCGGGCGGCCCGACCTGGTCGCGCTCTGCGACCTCTCCGGCTCGGTCGCGGCCGCGAGCGAGCTGCTGCTCGGGTTGATCGCGCCCGCCGCCGACCACTTCCGCCGCGTGCACCTCTTCGCCTACGTCGACCGCCTCTGTCCGGTCTCGATCGAGCACGGGCACGTCGCGCCCGGCGGGCCACTCGACCTCCACGCGCGCTCGGACTTCGGGCGCGTGCTGGTGGAGGTGTGGGAGGGGCACCGCGCGCGCCTCACCCGCTCGACGCTGCTCCTCGTCCTCGGCGACGCGCGCAACAACCGCCTCCCACCACGCGCCGACCTGCTGCGCGCGATCGCGGACCGCGTCCAGCGCATCGTGTGGCTCGTGCCCGAGCCGCGGGCGCGCTGGGACACGGGCGACAGCGTGCTCCGGCTCTACGCGCCGGCCTGCGAGGCGGTGGTGGAGTGCGTCGATCTGGGGGCGATGGTGCGGGCGGTCCAGCAAGCGCTGTGAGTTGCCTTGCCCCTCCGCCGCCCCTACTATCCTTCCTCGTGAGCGCCGAGCCCTTCTACCTCCCGATCGGCGACGAGCTCGCCCTCTTCACCGCCGCCTACGAGTGCCGCCTGCCGGTCCTCCTGAAGGGCCCGACCGGCTGCGGCAAGACGCGCTTCGTCGAGTACATGGCGCGGCGGCTGCGCGGCGCCGCCGACAACGGCGGCCCGGACGGCAACCTGATCACCGTCGCCTGCCACGAGGATCTCACCGGCAGCGACCTCGTCGGCCGCTACCTCATCAAGGGCGACGAGACGGTGTGGGTGGACGGGCCGCTCACGCAGGCGGTCAAGACGGGCGCCATCTGCTACCTCGACGAGATCGTCGAGGCGCGCAAGGACACCACCGTCTTGATCCACCCGCTGACCGACCACCGCCGCATCCTCCCCATCGACAAGAAGGGCGAGATCCTCGAGGCGCACCCCGACTTCCTGCTCGTCATCTCCTACAACCCGGGCTACCAGAGCGTGCTGAAGGACCTGAAGCACTCGACCCGCCAGCGCTTCGTCACCATCGACTTCGACTACGCGCCGCGCGACAAGGAGGCGCAGGTGATCGCGCACGAGAGCGGGGTCACGATGGAGACCGCGCTCGAGCTGGCGAAGCTGGGCGAGAAGGTGCGTCACCTGAAGGCGAGCGGCCTCGAGGAGGGCGTCAGCACGCGGCTCCTCATCTACGCAGGCCTGCTCATGCGCCAGGGCGTGCCGCCGCGGCGCGCCTGCGAGGTGGCCGTCAGCCGCTCGCTCACCGACGACGCCGAGAGCCAGCGCGCCATCGGCGAGCTGGCGCAGGCGATCTTCGGGTAAGCTGACGCGCGTGCGCCGGAGCTGGCTCTCGCACCACCTGCTGGCCGACCCGGCCCTGGCCGAAGCCGACCGCCGCGCCGCCGCGCTCGGCCAGGCGGCGCACGCCACACTCCTCGCGGCCTGCGACCGTCTCGGCGAGATCTCCGCGCTGCTCGCGCTCCGCGCCTACCGGCACGCGGCCGAGGCGTGGCACCGCTTCGGCGCCCAGGGCACGGGGCGCTGGCTCGCGCTGGGCGAGCGGGTCGCGACCGGCGATCCCGTGTGCCGCGACGGCGCGCTCGCGTACTTCGCCATCCCGCCCGCCGCGCTGGGCAGCCTCGACACCGCGGCCGCCTGGTGCCACCTCGGCCGCGAGGTCGCGCGCGTCTCGCGTCGGCTGGCGACGACCTTCTTCGAGCGCACGGCGCCCGTCCTCGGGCGCCCGGACGGGATCGAGCGCCTGCGTGCGTGGGTCGCGGCCGGGCTCGGGCTCCACGACACGCGCAGCTGGCGCGGCGCCTTCCTCGCGCAGTCCTTCTTCGACGCCGCGCCCGGCGCGCTCGCGGCGCTCGGCCCCGCCGACTACCGGGCCTGGGCCGAGGTGGGTGCGGCCCTCTCCGGCGAGGCCGAGGAGCGCGCGTTCTTCGCGACGCTGCCGGACGGGCTCGCGGCGTGGACGGCCGCCGAGCGCGCCCTCTTCCTCGCGGCCGCGCGCGCGCTCGCCGCCGCCTCGCCGCGGCACGCCCGCATCGTCTACCGCGAGCTTCCGCCGGCGACCGCGAAGCTGCCCGCCGACGTTCGTGGTGCGCTGCTCCGCGCCCTCGCGCGCATCGACCCAGGGCTCGCCGCCCCGCTCGCCGAGCTGACGCCGGTCGCGGGCGCCGTCCTTGCCGAGGTGCCGCCCGCCGAGCGCCTCGCCGCCCTCGCCCTGGTGGAGGAGGTCGCGGCCGCGCATTCCGAGGCCGCCGTCGCCGCCCTGCGCGTCCTGCCGCGCCTCTACGAGGAGGCGAGCCCGGCCGCGATCCGCCGCTGGTTCGCTGCCGGTGCGGCCGTCGCGGCGGAGAACGCGGCCGCGGGCCGCGCCTACTTCGCGCTCGAGTCGCGCACCAGCTTGAGCGTGCTGCGCGCGGCCTCGACCGCGGCCGCGCTCGAGGACACGCAGGGCGTGTGGCGGAAGCTCGTCCAGATGCTCTCGGGCGAGCCGGTGGTGATGCGCGGCGTGGAGGTCGTGACCCTCCGCCCCCCGCTCGAGGACTTTCCGGCCGAGCACGAGGTCGCGCTCCCACTCCGCATCGACTGGCTGCCGACGCACGAGGACAACTGCCGCGTCTACCGCCTCCTCGCCGCCGCGCTGGCCGGGCGGCGCGAGTTCGGCACCTACGCGCACCCGGACCTGCGCGCCTGCGTGCGTCGGCCGGAGCTGCTCGAAGACCTCTTCCTCCTCGCCGAGGGTGTGCGCGTGCACCACCGGCTCGCCGCGAGCTACCCCGGGCTCGCCGGCGAGATGCGCGTGCTCGGCTCCCGGCTCCTCGAGCGCTGGGGCCGCGAGCCCGCGCCCTCGCGCACGGTCGTGCTCGACGCGCTCCTCCTGCTCGCGCTCGGCGCGCGGCCGCGGCCGGCGTGGCTCGCGGCGGACGCCGCCCGGCTGGTGGCGCGGCTGGTCGCGCCGCTCGCGGCGCCCGGGGCGACGGTCGAGGACGCGCTCGCCGTCGCCCGCGTGCTGGCCGCCGCCCTCGACGCGCCCGCTCTCGCGCTGCCGGCGGCCGAGCCCGAGGCCGTCCTCCTGCTCGACGACCTGACCGGCGGCGAGCCGCTCGACCCGCAGGGAAGCGACCCGGGCGCGCCGGCGCCCGACGGTGGCGAGGCGCCGCCGCGCGATCCCGCAGCCCTCGAGCTCGCCTCCACGCGCGACGAGGAAGCGGCGAACGGCCACCCGCTCTCGGCCGACGAGCTTCGCCGCCTCCTCGAGGCGGGCGCGAAGATCGGACAGGGCAGCGGCGAGCACGCCGGCGGCGGGCTCCCGATCACGGCGCTGGTCGGAAAGATCCCCGCGGCGCAGCTCGAGGCGCTCCGGCAGGCCCTCGGCGACGCCGAGCCGGCGGCGGCGCGCCGGGCGCCCGTCCCCGCAAACCACGACCACGCTTTCTTCTACGACGAGTGGGACCACCTGATCGGCGACTACCGCAGCCGCTGGTGCCGGCTCACGGAGGTCGGCCTCGCGGGCGACGCGGGCGAGTTCTTCGGCCAGACGCTCGCCGACTACGCGCGCCTGCTGCCCGAGGTGCGCCGCCAGTTCCAGCGCATCCGCCCCGAGATGTACCGCGCCATCCGCGGTCTCGAGGACGGCGAGGACTTCGACCTGAACTCGACCATCGACGCGCGCATCGACGTGCGCGCCCGCCGCGCGCCCTCCACCCGGCTCTACCGCTCGCGCGTGCGCGAGGCGCGCGACGTGGCAACCCTCTTCCTCCTCGACATGAGCGCGTCCACCGACGAGCCGCTCGCGCCGGCGGGAGCGGACAGCCGCCCGGGCAGGCGGATCATCGATGCCCTGAGAGAAGCGCTCGTCATCATGACCGAAGCGCTCCACGAGCTGGGCGACGCGTACGCCATCTACGGCTTTTCGGGGCAGGGGCGCGCCAACGTCGAGTTCTACCTGGTGAAGGGCTTCGGGGAGCGCCTGGGGCCGGCGGTGAAGGCGCGCATCGGCGGCGTCGCGCCCAAGCGCAGCACGCGCATGGGCGCCGCGCTCCGCCACGCGACGCGCAAGCTCACCGCCGTGGGGGCGCGTGCGAAGCACCTGATGCTGCTCAGCGACGGCTTCCCGCAGGACGACGACTACGGTGAGGACCGGCGGAGCCACGTCTATGGCATTCGCGACACGGCGGCGGCCCTCCGCGAGGCCGACGCGGCGGGCATCACGCCCTTCTGCGTCACCGTCGACCGCGCCGGGCACGACTACCTGCGCGAGATGTGCGATGCCTCGCGCTACCTGGTGATCGAGGACATCGCCGCGCTGCCGCGTGAGCTGCCGAAGGTCTACCGCCGGGTGGTGCGCGCGTGAGCGTCGCCGTCGCGCGCGTGGGCGAGCTCAAGCCCGGGGAGACGAAGAAGTTCCTCCTCCGCTGCGGCGGGCGGGAGGTCGAGGGCTTCCTCCTGAACTACGGCGGCGAGCACCACGCCTACGTGAACCGCTGCCGGCACGTGCCCATGGGCCTCGACTGGGTCGAGAACCAGTTCTTCACCGAGGACGGCCGCTTCGTGCAGTGCGCGACGCACGGCGCGTACTACGAGCCCGAGACGGGCGCGTGCGTGGCGGGGCCGCCGTGCGGGCGGACGCTCTACCGCATCCCGCTCCGCGTCGAGGGGGATACGATCGTGGCCGAATGCCCAGGCGAGATCCTGGACGATTGAGCAGGAGCTGAGCGCCGCCGCTGCTACTCCGGCTCGTCGCCGAAGTGCGCGCGGGTGATCCGCTCCTTCAGGTACTCGAGCGTGCCCAGGTCCTCGACGATGTCGCCCCCGGTGTCGTAAAAGAATATCTCGCCGTTCTTGTTGCGGCCGACCGCCACCAGCCACTCGAGGTCGTCGCGATCCTCGAGGAGGTAGTTGATGGTCTGGCTCACGCCGCGGCCCGGGATGATCGTGACCTTCGGGCGCGCGGCCTTCTCGCTTTGCTTCGGCATCAACAGCGGACCTCCAGGGTCCGGCAGCGCTCGAGCTGCCGCACCGCGGCGGAGGATAGGGGTGCCGCCACCGTCAAGTCAAGCGTAAAGTTGCTACACATTCGACGTGATATGTCTGCGGAAACACGTCGATCGGCTGCACGCGGCCAAGACGATAGCCGGCGCCGAGGAGTACGCGCACGTCGCGCGCCAGCGTGGCCGGGTCGCAGGACACGTAGACGATGCGCGGCGGCCGGAGCGCGGCGAGCGCGGGCACGGCGTCGGCCGCCCCGGTGCGCGGCGGGTCGAGGACGACCGCGTCGAGCGGGCCGGGCAGTGGGCCAGCGAGCGCGCGCGCCACGTCGTCGGCGCGGAAGGTCGCGGCCGCGAGGCGAAGCCGCGCCGCGTTCGCGCGCGCCGCCTCCACCGCGACGCGGCTCCGCTCGATGCCGAGCACCGTGACGCCGCGCCGGGCGAGCGGCAGGCTCAGGGTCCCCGCCCCGCAGTAGAGGTCGAGCACGCGCGCGCCGGGCGCGAAGGCGCCGAGCGCGACCACCGTCGCGACCAGGCTCGGGTTCGCGCCCGGGTTCACCTGCGTGAACACGTCGGCCGGCACCTCGAGCGCGAGCCCGGGCTCGAGCGCCACGCGCACGGTCGGGTCGCCGGCGACGAGGCGGGCGCCCGCGCCCGTGACCACCGTGCCCCGCACGCCGGCGGCGCGCGCGAGCAGCGCCTCGCTCGCGTCCAGGTCCGCCGGGCCCGGGCGCGCCGTCGCCGAGGCGGCGAGCACTACGCCGCCCGCCGCGGCGCTCACGGTGACGCGCCGGAGCGGGACGCGGAGCGCCGCCACCCACGCGCGCGCCGCCGCGAGGTGCGCCGACACGAACGGCTCGGCGAGCGGGCAGTCGGTGATCTCGAGCAGGTCGTGCGAGCGCGCGCGCCGGTAGCCGACCCGTCGCCCTTCGACGGCGAGCGTGATGCGCGCCCGGTAGTGCCAGTCGGCCGGCGAGGGCACGGTGGGGAGCACCTCCGCGTCGCGCACGCCGGCCACCCGCGCGAGCTGCTCGGTGACGATCGCCGCCTTCGCATCGCGCTGCGCGCGCGGCGCCACGTGCTGCCACTGGCAGCCGCCGCAGGTCGGAAAGTAGCGGCAGCCGGGGAGGACACGGTCGGGCCCGGCGGCCAGGACCGCGGCGACGCGCGCGCGGAGGTAGCCGCCGTGCCGCTCGACCACCTCCGCCTGCACCCGGTCTTCGGGCGCGGCGTACGGCACGAACACCACCTGCCGGCCGTGGTGCGCGAGCGCGTCGAAGCCGAAGGTCAGGCGCTCGACGTCGAGGACGAGCGGAGCCTCAGCGTCTGTGACTCTAGTCAACCCCGAGCTCGCCCAGCATGAAGAGCATCTCCTCGGCCGTGAACAGGTTGGCGACCAGGCGCCGCATCAGGTCGTGCTCGACGACGCCGCGCGAGGGCACGTCGAGGTGGTGCGGCACCACCTGGAAGACGCCGGGGCCGAGGAAGGTCGCCTCGCTCCGGTCGACGGCGTCGATGGCGGAGCGGATCTTGAGGCTGGTGCCCGCCTCGCCCGCGGGCGCGAGCAGGAGATAGTAGGTGACGTCCAGCTCGGAGACGCGCCCCATGCCCTCGCGCCGCGCGCGCGAGAGGTCGGCGATCTCGGCGAGCTTCTTCTGCACGTCCGCGCCGGCGAAGCGGACGGGGCGCGTTGCGATCGCGCCGCGCCCCCGGTCGGCCTCGGCGACGCGCAGGCCCTCCTCCTCGAGGCCGTGCAGCACCGCCGGCCAGAGGCGCTCGAAGGGCTCCTGCACGAGCCGCGTGTGCTCGCCCCGCAGGTGCTCCTTCGGGTCGAGCTCCGGACGCCACCCGCCGCAGCCGAGCGCGACGGCCAGCGCGAGGGCGAGGGAGCGCCGCATGGCCTCTCAATCCTTGGCGAACATGAGGTTCACCTCCGAGAAGGTCGACGGGCGGGCGGTCGCGACCGGCGCGTTCGCCGGCCGCGGGAGCGCGGCCGCGCGCCGCTCGGCGTCGCGCATGCGGTCCTCGGAGAGCGGGTGGCTCGAGAAGAAGCGCTCGACCACGCTCGGCAGGCTGTGCTGCTGCTCGGCGAGCCGGCCGAACACGACCGCCATCTCGCTCGGGTCGTAGCCGGCGGCGTTCATGACCTCGAGCCCGAGGTGGTCGGCCTCCGCTTCCTTGCCCCGGCTGTAGTGGAGGAGCCCGAGCACGTAGCCGAGCTTCGTGCCCTCCCACGCGATGGGCGGGACCGGCACCGGGATGACCGAGACGGCGGCGATCAGCGCGAGCTGGGTCAGGTTCTGCGTGGTCAGCATCTCGGTCGCGTGACGGGCGGCGACGTGCCCCATCTCGTGCCCGATGACCGAGGCGAGCTGGTCCTCGTTGTCGCACAGCTCGATGAGCGCCGAGTTGATGTAGATCGGGCCGCCGGGGAGCGCGAAGGCGTTCACCTCGGGCGAATCGACGACGTGAAAGGTGTACGGGAAGAGCTTGAAGGCCGGCTCGGGCGCGGACGCCTGGAGGCGCTGGCCGATCGCGTTGACGAGCTGGGTGAGCGCCGAGAGGCGGAGCAGCGTGACCTCGGAGTCGACCTCCTTCTCGAGCTGCTGGCCCAGGCGGATGTCGCCGTCGACCGAGTAGAAGTTCGGGTGGTAGGGATGCACCCCGGCGCAGCCGAGGACCAGGAGAAGCGCCGCCGCCGGCGCGGATCGCGTCATGCGCCTCCCGTGCTCGCCGGGCGCGCCGCGGCGCGCACCAGCGTGCGGATCGTGCTCGGATGGACCGCGACCCTCGCCCCCGCGGCGAGCACCAGCTCGAGGCGCCCGCCGCCCAGCTGGCCGGTCAGGCTGTCGCCGTTCACCAGCACGGCGGTCGCCTTCTCGCCGCCCTCGGCGAACTCGACCCGGTCGACCTGCCTGGCATCGAGGTCCGTCGGCCGGTTGCCCACCTTCAGGCGAAGCGGGCCGAAGGCGCCGGACACGAGCAGGCTGTCGCCGTTGCGCATCACGGCGCGGAAGCTCCCGTCGCCCGCGGGGGCCTTTGCGGCCCGCAGGCTGAGCTGCTCGATCTGCTCGACGGCGACCCGCTGCGTGCGGCCGCCCGCGGCGATCGCGATGTCCGCGTTCTCGAGAAAGCCGGTCACGGTGTCGCCGTTGGCGAGCACCACGCGCGCGAGCCCGCGCTCGCCGGTGCCGAAGAGGATGCTCGCCACCGCCGCGCGCGGGAGCACCAGCGCGCCGTAGGCGGCGCGGACCCTGAAGCTCGTCTCCTCGACCGTGCCGCGCACGGTGTCGCCGCCGCGGAGCTTTGCGGTGTCGACGTCCGCCCCGCCACGCACCTGCTGCGCCAGCCGGAGGTGCCCGGTGCGCGCGAGGTCGGCGGGCAGCGCGAGGCTCCAGATCTCCCACCCCGTCGCGACGTGGTGCTGGAAGGCGAGCGTGCGGCCGTCGGGCGACCAGGCGGGATGGGTGGCGGGCGCGGGCGCGGCCGTGAGCTCGATCGGCGCCGTGCCGTCCGCGTTGGCGATCCAGAGCGTCGCGTCGGAGCTGCGGCCGTGCGCGGGCCAGCGCGAGAAGGCGAGCTTCGTGCCGTCGGGCGAGAACGCCGGCCGCGCCTCGTGGTCGGGGGAGACCACGAGCGGCGTCGTGCGCCCGTCGCGCACGTCGATCTGGTAGAGGTCGAAGTTGCCGCTCGCGTCGGTCACGTAGACGAGGTGCACGCCGTCGGGATGCCAGGCGGGAAAGAGCTCGTTGGCCGGCGTGGTGGTGAGGCGGCGGCGCCCGCTGCCGTCGGCGTTCACCGTCCAGAGATCGAAGCTGCCGCCCTCGCGCGGAAAGGCGGCGTAGGCGATCTGGCGCCCGTCGGGCGACCAGGCGGGTTGATCCTCGGTGCCCGGGTCGTCGGTCAGCGGGACCGGGTTCTGCCCGTCGGCGTCCGCGAGCCAGATGTCACGCGAGCCGTTCAGCTCCGAGACGAAGAGCAGCTTCTTGCCGTCCGGGGAGAGGCTCGCGTGGTACTCGTCCTTGGTGCCGCCGGTGAGCTTCTTCTCGCCCGAGCCGTCGGCCCCGACGCTCCAGACGTTGCGGGTGGCGAAGCCCTTCTGCTGGTCGTCCTTGCGGCGCGCGTGGAAGACGATGCGGCTGCCGTCGGGCATCCAGGCGGGCATGGCGCTCGAGCCGGTGCCGACGATCCGCCGGGCCGTCCCCTCGTCCGTCGGCGCGGCGGCCCCTGCCCCCCCGGCGAGCGCCAGCGCCGCGGCGAGCACGAGCCCACCCCGCATGCCGCACGCT
>Ga0209808_1001008_pt1 | contig 14286 bp, 18 predicted proteins | sample GraSoiAngelo_157_FD_186171 | JGI IMG/M metagenome (GOLD analysis project Ga0209808, IMG submission 186171) | Grasslands soil microbial communities from the Angelo Coastal Reserve, California, USA - 14_1009_16_20cm (SPAdes) (version 2) | ecosystem: Environmental > Terrestrial > Soil > Grasslands ... | reverse complement strand
GACCCGCGCAAAGCGCGCAGTGGCGATCGCCCTCAGAAACCGCTGGCGGCGCCAGCAGGTGGCCGAGCCTCTGCGGCAGGAGATCACGCCCAAGAACATCCTCATGATCGGACCTACGGGCGTGGGAAAGACCGAGATCGCGCGTCGCCTCGCTCGCCTCGCGGATGCGCCTTTCATCAAGGTCGAAGCGACCAAGTTCACCGAGGTGGGCTATGTCGGCCGCGACGTCGATACGATCGTCCGCGACCTCGTCGAAATCTCGATTAAGGACACTCGCGAAGCGGCGACGAAGAAAGTGCGACGCAGAGCCGAGGATTCGGCCGAAGAACGGGTGCTCGATGTCCTGCTCCCCTCCGCACGCCGGCCGGGCGCCTTCGCGGCGAACGGTGCCGAGCTTCCGGCCGGCACCGTCGGCGAGGAAGAGTCCGCGACGCGGCAGAAGTTCCGCACGAGACTGCGCGAGGGCGAGCTCGACGACAGGGAGGTCGAAATCGAAGTGTCGGCGCCGCAGGCGCACATGGAGATATTCGCCCCGCCGGGGATGGAGGAGCTGACGCAGCAGATCCAGGGCATGTTTCAGAATCTGGGCGGCAACAGGAGAAAACTTCGCAGGATGAAGATCCGCGAAGCGATGAGGATGCTCACCGACGATGAGGCGGCTCGCCTTGTCAACGAGGAGGACCTGCGTGCGAAGGCGCTCGCCAACGTCGAGCAGAACGGCATCGTGTTTCTGGACGAGATCGACAAGATCGCGAGCCGCGGGGAAACGGCCGGCCCCGACGTTTCGCGGCAAGGCGTGCAGCGGGACCTGCTCCCCCTCGTGGAGGGCACCACGGTCTCCACCAAGTACGGAATGGTGAAAACCGACCATATACTCTTCATCGCGAGCGGAGCGTTTCATCTTTCCAAACCCTCGGACCTGATTCCAGAGCTGCAGGGACGCTTCCCCATTCGCGTCGAGCTGGATTCGCTTTCGGTGGAGGATTTCGAGCGAATCCTCACGGCGACCGACGCCTGCCTCACCCGCCAGTACCAGGCGCTCCTCGCCACCGAGGCGGTCGAGGTCTGCTTCGTGCCGGACGGGATCCGGCGTCTCGCCGAGATCGCCTGGTCGGTGAATGAAAAAACCGAGAACATCGGCGCGCGGCGTCTTTACACGGTAATGGAGAAGCTGCTGGAGGAGATTTCGTTCGATGCGGGCAACCGTGGCGGGGAGAGCTTCAGGATCGACGCCGCCTTCGTCGATGCGAAACTCAAGGAGCTTGCGCAAAGCGAGGACCTCGCGCGCTACGTGCTGTGACGGTTTGAAGATGCGGACGGTGATAAGAGCGCTCCTCGCTGTGTTGTTCCTTGCCGCCGCAGCGGGCGCGCACGGACAGGTCGAGGCAAGAGGCGCATGGGTGCGCGGGACGGTGCTCGGCCAGACGACCGCCGGGGCCTACATGGAGCTCACGAGCGATCGGCGCGCGAGCCTCCTCGGCGCGGAAAGCCCGGCCGCCGGCAGTGCGGAAATCCACGAAATGAGAATGGACGGCAACGTGATGCGCATGCGCGCGGTGCCGAGGCTGGAACTCCCTCCCGGCAAGACCGTCGAGCTCAAGCCGGGCGGCCACCACATGATGCTGGTTGACCTGAAGCGGCCGCTGAAAAAGGGAGACCTCGTGCCCATCAGGCTCAAGGTCGAGCTGAGTGACAAAACGATCAAGACGATTCGGGTCCTGGCCGAAGTCAGGGACCTCGCCGCGACCGGCCGTCCCTGAGGGCTAAGGGCTTTCGTCTTCGATCGACTCTTCGAGACAGCGGGGGCAGTAGCAGCCTGAACCGGGGGTCGGAGCGGACAGCGCCGGGAATTCCCCGCACCAGCAATGCGCCCGACCTGTCTGCGCTCCGCATTCGAACACGTCGCCGCAGCGTGCGCAGTGGCTGGCTTGCAATGCCTCCTTCGAGCGGGAGCCCGGCCTCACGGTGGCGCCCAATCTAGCCGCTTCGCGCAAGGCTCGCAAGCGCGCTTGAAATCCTCGGCACGATCCCCATATCTGCGGTACGCGGGCTCTTGCCCGGAACGAACAGAAGGAGAGAATCATGGCAAACATTACTCGTTACGATCCGTTTGGCGACCTGTTCGACGACGTTTTCAGGGGTTTTGTCGTCGGGCCGGTCGGTTTTGAAGCGGCCAGTCCGGTGCGCCGCATGAAGGTCGATGTGGCCGAGCACAACGGCGAATACAAGGTGGTCGCCGAACTGCCGGGAGTCAAGAAGGAAGACATCAAGGTCAACATCGACGGCGACCAAGTTTCGATCACTGCCGAGTCGCGCGCCGAGCGCGATGAAAAAGACGGCGAGCGCGTTCTGCACAGCGAGCGCTACTTCGGCACGGTGTCGCGCGCTTTCCGGCTGAGCCAGGAAATCGACGACGCCCGCGCCAGCGCCAAGTACTCGGACGGTGTGCTCGAACTGACGCTGCCCAAGAAGGCGACCGCAGCCGCGAAGCAGCTCACCATCCAGTAATACGCAAGAAGCATCAAGACGAAAGGCGGCCGCCTGGCCGCCTTTTTTTTCTTTTTTTCCGCGCTCAAAGGTACAATCGGCGCTCAAGATGCGCACGCCGATGAGCAACGCCGCCCAGACTCCGGCCCACAAGGCCAATGTCCTCGCCGAAGCGCTGCCTTACATCAAGCGCTTCCACGGCAAGACCATCGTCGTCAAGTACGGCGGCAACGCAATGATCGAGGAGCCGCTCAAGCGCAGCTTCGCCCACGACGTGGTGCTGCTGAAGCTCGTCGGCATGAACCCGGTGATCGTGCACGGCGGCGGACCGCAGATCGACGAGCAGCTGGCGCGCATGGGCAAGAAAGGTGAATTCGTCCAGGGCATGCGGGTGACGGACGCCGAGACGATGGACGTGGTCGAGATGGTGCTGGGCGGCCAGGTCAACAAGGAAGTGGTGACGCTCATCAACCAGGCGGGCGGCAAGGCGGTGGGGCTCACGGGCCAGGACGGAGCCTTCGTTCACGCAAGAAAGATGCTGCTCTCCGACAAGAACAACGGCGGCGGAAAGATCGACATCGGTCAGGTCGGCGAGATCGCCTCGATAGATCCGAAAGTGATCTGGGCGCTGGAGCAAGGGGGATTCATCCCGGTCGTCGCGCCTATCGGCGTTGGTGCGGACGGGCAGTCTTACAACATCAACGCCGATCTCGTGGCCGGAAAACTCGCGGAGGTCCTGAAGGCCGAAAAGCTCGTCGTGCTTACCAACACTCCCGGGGTCCTCGACAAGAACGGCAAGCTCCTGACGGGCCTGACGCCGAAAAAGATCGACGCTCTCGTGGCCGACGGAACGCTTTCCGGCGGAATGCTTCCCAAGATCAGCTCGGCGCTCGACGCCGCGAGGAACGGCGTCAAGAGCGTGCACGTCATCGATGGCCGCGTCGAGCATGCCTTGCTGCTGGAAATTCTCACCGATGAGGGTGTCGGGACGCTGATCCCGCTCCCGGTAGGCGGGGGATCCAGGATTGCACTGACTGCCGGGAAGATCGCAGTGGGACCCGGTAGCGAGCACTTACCCGGAGTCATACAATAAGCATCCTGCCGTCCGCCCCGGAGTACGCCATGCCCGCCGTGAAGCCCGGTGCCCGCCGCCTGCAGATCCTGCAGGTGCTGGCACGGATGCTCGAGAACCCGAAGGGAGAGAAAGTGACGACCGCGGCTCTGGCCAAGGAGCTCGACGTGTCCGAAGCCGCGCTCTACCGGCACTTCGCGAGCAAGGCGCAGATGTTCGAGGGCCTGATCGAATTCATCGAGCAGACGCTGTTCGGCCTGGTGAACAAGATCACCGCGGAAGAGGAGAACGGCCTGAAGCAGGTCCAGGCGATCCTCTCCTCGCTCCTCAGCTTCGCCGAGAAAAACCCGGGGATGACGCGCGTGCTGGTCGGCGACGCGCTGGTCAACGAGGACGAGCGGCTCCAAGTCCGCATCAACCAGCTGCACGACCGCCTCGAGGCGACGCTCAAGCAGTGCCTGCGCGTGGCGGGGACGCAAGGACACGACACCGGATCCCAGCCTCCCGCCGATCCAGCTCCTCAGGCCAATCTGATGCTTTGCTACGTGATCGGGCGCTGGCAGCTGTTCGCGAAGAGCGGCTTCAAGCGAACGCCTTCGGAGCTATGGGAGAAACAATGGCCGCTGCTCCTGTGAGCTAGGCCATCACCCTCGAGCACACTGTGCACGCCGGATCCTTGACGAGTTTGACCGTTCGCCACTGCATCGCGAGCGCGTCCAGGATCAGCAAGCGCCCCTTCAGCGTCTCGCCAGCTCCCGCGAGCAGCTTCAGCGCCTCTGCGGCCTGGACCGTACCGATGATCCCGGTGAGCGGCGCAAACACGCCCATGACCGCACAGCGCACTTCCTCGAGATCCGCATTCTCCGGGAACAGGCAGTGATAGCAGGGACTGAGGTCGTCCCTCAAGTCAAAAACGCTGACCTGGCCGTCGAAGCGCACAGCGGCGCCTGAGACGAGCGGCTTGCGATGCCGCACGCATGCGCGATTCACCGCGTGGCGGGTCGCGAAATTGTCCGAGCAGTCGAGGACGACGCTGCTCGAGGCGACGAGCGCGCCGAGCCCCTCGTCCTGGAGGCGCTGTTGGAGGGGAACGACTTTCACTTCCGGGTTTATTTTTTCGAGCGCCTCGCGCCCGGACGCAGCCTTGGGCCTTCCTATCGATTCGGTGGTGTGAAGGATCTGGCGCTGCAGGTTGGTGAGGTCTACTGTATCGCCGTCGGCGAGAGTGATCGTTCCAACGCCTGCCGCGGCGAGATACAGCGCCGCGGGTGAACCGAGCCCTCCGGCGCCTATGACCAGGGCCGAGGACCCAAGCAGCTTCTCCTGCCCCTCGACTCCGATCTCCGGAAGCAGAATGTGGCGCGAATACCGTAGAAGCTGATCGTCGTTCATGTGAGAGCGAAATCATCCGCGGGATGAACCGCGCTCCGCGTCGGTTCCATCCCACGGAGATAAGGCGGCGCGCTTTTCGCGTCCGCCTTATCAATTCTTGACAGGCGCGGGCGGCGTGCTTTGCGCGGTGGTGAGCGGCATGCCCTTCAGGAGCTTTAGCGCCTGCTGGAACTGGAAGTCCTTTTCAGAGGCGAACTCGAGCGGCGCCGGCGGTTTCTCTTCCGCATCGGTCGACGGTTTTGCGCTGGTGCGCTGCGATTTCTCAGGCTGGGCTTCCCTCTCCTGGTCGTTGAGGAGATGCTTTTCCAGATCGGCTTCGCGCAAGCGCCCCGTGGTCGGTGTCGTGGGATCCTCGATGAGGACGTCGGGCACGATGCCTTTGGCCTGGATCGAGCGCCCGCTCGGGGTGTAGTAGCGGGCGGTAGTCAGCTTGATCGCGGTATTGTTGCCGAGCGGAAGGATCGTCTGCACCGAGCCCTTGCCGAACGTGGGGGTGCCCAGCACCGTCGCGCGCTTGTGGTCCTGCAGCGCACCGGCGACGATTTCGGACGCGGAGGCCGATCCGCCGTTGACGAGCACCACCATCGGCACGGTCTTCACCGCCGCGGGCAGGTTCTTCAGATAATCCTCGCGGTTGCCGCGCAGATAATCCTCCGGGGCGGCGATGAACTTGCGCTTGGCGTCTTCCGTGCGGCCGTCGGTCGAAACCACCACCACCCCCCGCTGCAGGAACGCCGAAGAGATCCCCACCGCACCGTTCAGGAGCCCGCCCGGATCGTTGCGCAAATCCAGAATCAGGCCCTTCAGCGGCCCGTTCTTGTACAGCCCCTCGACGTGTTTCACCAGGTTTTCGCCGGTATGCTCCTGGAACTGGGACACTCGGACCCACCCGTAGCCGGGCTCGATCAGCTTGGACTTCACGCTTTGCACGCGAATGACGTCGCGCGTGAGGGTGACCTCGAAAGGCTTCGGCTCGCCCTTCCTCAGGATGGTGAGGCGGATGTTCGTTTTGGGCTTGCCGCGCATGCGCTTGACCGCCTCGTTCAGGCTCATGCCCTTGACCGAGGTGTCGTCGATCTTGATGATGAAATCCCCGGGCTTCAACCCGGCGCGAAATGCAGGCGTGTCCTCGATCGGCGACACGACCTTGACGAACCCTTCTTCCATGCCGACCTCGATGCCGAGGCCGCCGAATTGACCCTGCGTGCCCACCTGGAGCTCGCGGAACGCGTCCTGGTCCAGATAAGCGGAGTGTGGATCGAGCCCGGTCAGCATGCCGCTGATCGCTTCCGTGATGAGCTTCTTGTCCTCCACCGGCTCGACGTAGCTCGATTTGATCGCGCCGAACACTTCGGCGAAGGCGCGCAGCTCATCGACCGGAAGCGGGAAACGCGCCGCTTCGCGTTGCGCCACCGCGGAGAAGTTCAGGCTGAGCAGGACTCCTGCCAGCACGCCGACCAGCACCAGGCTGGCCTGTCTGATGTGCGTCATCATGATATTCAGTCCCGGGCCATGCAACGGTAGCTTGGGGTCGCTATCGCTCACTTCAAGGACACCCAGCGCATGGGATCAAAGGCCTTTCCTTCATGTCGAATCTCGAAGTATAGACCCGATTCCATGTTGCCGCCGCTTGCTCCTACGGTCGCAACCGCGTCCCCCGTTCGCACCGGCTCTCCGACCTGCTTGAGCACCGATTCGTTGTTCCCATAGATGGTGAGATAGCCCTTTCCGTGGTCGATGATGAGCAGGTTTCCGAAGCCGCGCAGCCAGTCGGCGAACACGACACGCCCCGATGCGACCGCCCGCACCTCCTGCCCCGAAGGCGAGCGAATGAACAGGCCCTTCCACGAAGGCCCGCCGCTGGGACGCTGGGCGCCGAAGCGGTTTGCGAGTACACCCCTGATCGGCAGCCGCAGTCCGCGCTTGAGCCCCGACAAGGACCCCTCCGCACCGTCGGGCTCGGGAACTCGTTCGTTGCGAAGGAGGGGCGTGGCCGCGATCACCCTGCCGAGTTCCTCGACGAGCCGCGACAACCGCGACTCGTCGCGTTCGAGGTGCTGTACCTCGCGGCGCTGCGCGTGCAACTGGCTGGAGACGCGCGCAAGCACTTTGCGGTGCTCCTCCTGCTGTTTGATCAGCGCGGCGCGCTCGGTGCGCCGCGCGGATTCGATGGCGGCGATCTCGGCGTTCCTTTCCCGGCTCCGCGCCTCGAGCTCTTTCAGCCGGGCGAGGCTGGAGCGCAGCTCACCGATGAACTCGGCTTGCGCGCGGGAAACATAACCGTAGTAATGCAGCTCGCGCGCGATGCGGCCGGGTTGCTCGCCCGAGAGCAGAAGTTTCAGTCCGCTTTGCTCTCCATTGAGATAACGCAGGGTGAGCAGTCTCCCGAGGCTTTCCCGGCGCGAAGCTATTTCCGTCTCGAGCGCCTGGCCGCGCCGCAGCAGTGTATCGAGGTCGCGCTGCGCCGCCGCGCGTCTGCCCCCTATGGCGCGCTCGGAGTCCCGCAGCTGGTCGCGCGCTTCCGTGCGGCTTTCCTCGGCCTCCGCGATTTTCGCGCGCAGCCCTTCGATGCGCGTTCGGAGGGCGTCGAGCTTTTCCGCCTCGCTCTGGGCGAACGCCAGAACGGGCACAACGAGGAGAACCGCTCCGATCCGGATCAATTTCGCGCCTTGGCCTGGTCGGCAACCGCCTGGGTTCGCGCTTCCACCTCGGCCGGATCTCCAAGATAGTAGTGCCGCAGCGGCCGCAATCCCGAGTCCAGCTCGTAGACCAGCGGAATCCCCGTGGGGATGTTCACGCCCACGATTTCGGCGTCGCTCACGCCGTCGAGGTACTTGACCAGGGCGCGAAGGCTGTTGCCGTGGGCGGCGATGATGACCTTGCGGCCCCCAAGCACCTCGGGCGCGATCGTGGCGCTCCAGTACGGCAGAAAGCGCGCGACCGTGTCCTTCAGGCACTCGGTGAGCGGCAGCTCGGATTCAGCGAGACCGGCGTAGCGCGGGTCACTCCGGGGATGGCGGGGATCGTCACGCGCGAGCGCGGGAGGGGGCAAGTCATAGCTGCGACGCCAAAGGAGAACCTGTTCCTCGCCGAACTTCGCGGTCATTTCGGCCTTGTTCAGCCCCTGAAGAGCGCCATAGTGGCGTTCGTTCAGTCGCCACGAATGATGCACCGGGATCCACATCAGGTCCATCGTCTCCAGGGCGAGCCACAGGGTCTTGATGGCGCGCTTCAACACCGAAGTGTAGGCACAATCGAAGGCGAGGCCCGCCTCCTTGAGCGTTTCGCCGGCGCGCTTTGCTTCCTCGACGCCGCGTTGGGTGAGGTCCACGTCGGTCCAGCCGGTGAAGCGGTTTTCCATGTTCCAGACCGATTCACCGTGGCGCAACAGAACGACTTTATGCATAGTGACCATTCTCGACGCGGCGCCCGTCGCGCCGCAAGAAAGCATTTTATAATGAGCGCCTATGGAAATTCGAGGACAGGTCGCGCAGCGTCAGCCCCGGGACATTTTCGAACTGATCGGCCGCAAGGAGCAGATCGAGAAAATGGCTCGCGCGATGCGGGCCATCGCTCATCCGCTGCGGCTGAAGATCCTGTGCGTCCTCGGCGAGCATGAGTTGAGCGTACAGGACATCGTCGAGGCGGTCGGGACTTCCCAGAGCAACGTCTCGCAACACCTGGCGATCCTCCGGGAAAAGCGCATCCTCAGTCCGAGAAAGAGTGCCAACCACGTCTATTATTCCGTGAGCGACCAGCGCACGCTGCAGCTTATCGCCACCATGCGCGAGGTGTTGTGCGGCAGCCCGCCGAGATCGTGACATGGCGGAAGTCAACATTCTGAAATTTGTCACCGACAACATATTTCTCGTCGGAGTGGCGTTCGTGAGCGGCGCGATGCTCATCTGGCCCGCGGTGCGGCGCGGACCGGCAGGCGCCTCGGTTTCGACCCTTCAGGCGACCTTGCTGATCAACCAGCAGAACGCCCTCGTGCTGGACGTGCGTGAAGGGGCCGAGTACGAAAAGGGGCACATGCTCAACGCCCGCAACATCGCCCTCGGGGAGCTCGAGTCGCGCGCCGCCGAGATCGAGAAGCACAAGGCGAAGCCGGTGATCGTCGTGTGCGACGACGGAAACCGCTCGGGCAGGGCCGCGACGGCGCTGCGCAAGCAGGGGTTCGAGCAGGTATTCACGCTGAGCGGCGGAATCGGCGCCTGGCGGCAAGCGGGCCTGCCTCTGGAGAAGTAGGTGGCCAAGATTCGGATGTACTCGACCGCCGTCTGCCCCTTCTGCCTGCGCGCGGAGATGCTGCTCGGCTCGAAGGGCGTAACCGAGATCGAGAAGATACGAGTCGATCTCGATCCGCGCCAGCGCGAGGAAATGATGAACAAGACCGGCAGACGCACGGTGCCGCAGATTTACATCGGTGATACGCACGTGGGCGGATTCGAAGAGCTCGCGGCGCTGGATCATGCCGGAAAGCTCGACTCGCTGCTCGCGGGCTAGCTTCCGCGCGCCTTTTCAATTCTATCGGAGCCCTGATGAGCGAAACGCAGCAGCCGACGTTCGGCATCGAGAAGATCTACGTGAAGGATCTGTCCCTCGAAGTCCCGGGCGGGCCACAGACGTTCATGCAGGGCGAGCAACCGCAGCTCGAAGTTCAGATCACACAGCAGTCGCAGCGCGTGAACGAGCTCCTGTTCGAGGTGACGTTGGTCATCACGGTAAGCGCAAAACGCGGCGACAAGACGCTGTTCCTCGTGGAGGCCTCGCAGGCGGGCGTCTTCCAGATCCGCAACGTTCCCGATGCGGACCTCGCCCCGGTGCTTGGGATAGTTTGCCCGAACGTCCTGTTTCCCTATGCGCGAGAAACCGTTTCCGATGTCGTCAGCCGCGCGGGTTTCCCTCCGGTGCTGCTCGCACCCGTGAATTTCGAGGCGCTCTATCAGCAGCGCGCCGCAGAAGCCTCCTCCGCGCAGCCCAGCGGGCCGCGCATCGAGATAGCCCACTGATGCGCAGTCTCGCCGCCTCCGCTCTGCTCGCGTTCGCGTGCTCGGCCGCGGCCGGGGAGTTTCGCTCGATCGCCGAAAACGGAACGCCGATGTACGACGCGCCCTCGGTTCGCGCGAAGAAACTCTTCGTCGCAAGCCGCTATTACCCCGTCGAAGTCGTGATCATCATCGACAGCTGGGTCAAGGTCCGCGATCAGGCGGGGGACCTCGTCTGGGTGGAAAAGAAGACGCTCTCGGACAAGCGCACGGTGATCGTGACCGTCCCCGTCGCCGAGGTCAGGCAGGCGGCGAACGACCAGGCGGCCCTTGTGTTCCAGGCGCAGCAGGGCGTCGCCCTCGACGTCGCGGAGCCGCCTGCGGGCGGCTGGATCAGGGTGCGCCACGCCGAGGGCCAGAGCGGTTACGTCAAAATCAACCAGGTCTGGGGCATCTAGCTGAACATCGCGATTCTCGGCGCAGGGGCGTGGGGTACGGCTCTGGCGATCTCGCTCGCGGGAAGGCACCGCGTCGGCCTCTGGGCGCGCGACGCGGCGCTGGCAGCCGCCATCGGGTCGAGTCGGCGCAATCCCCGTTATCTCCCCGAAGTTTCGATTCCGGATTCGGTCACGGTGACCGGAAACCTCTCCTCCATCAGGGCCGAGTGCGACGCGGCCCTGATCGCCACGCCGACCTCCGATCTGCGCGAGGTGCTCGGGCGCGTCCGCGCGACGCGGTTCGAGCAGCCCGTCGTCTGGGCCTGCAAGGGTTTCGAGCGGGCTAGCGGCAAGCTGGCCCATCAAGTCGCGGCCGACGTGCTCGGAAAGCCTGCCGCCTGCGGGGCCTTGTCGGGCCCGAGCTTTGCGCTGGAAGTGGCACGGGGGCTCCCCACGGCGCTCACGCTCGCCGCGGGCAACGCGGAGTTTGCGAAGCGCCTTGCGCGCGAACTGCACCAGCGGACCCTCAGGGTCTATTTCAGTACCGATCTCGCGGGGGTCGAGATCAGCGGAGCTGTGAAGAACGTCATGGCGATCGCCGCCGGCATCAGCGACGGCTTGGGGCTCGGCATGAACGCCCGTGCGGCGTTGATCACCCGGGGCCTTGCCGAGCTCACGCGGCTCGGCGTGGCTATGGGCGGGCGGTCGGAAACTTTCATGGGGCTCGCAGGGGCGGGGGACCTCATCCTGACCTGCACCGGTGAGCTTTCCCGCAACCGGCGCGTCGGGCTGCTCCTCGCCCGGGGCGAGTCGCTCGAGGCGATTCTCAAAGAGCTCGGCCACGTCGCCGAAGGCGTGTATTCCGCGCCCCCGATCGAGGCGCTTGCCGCCGAAAGGCGGATCGACATGCCGATCACCCGCGCGGTTTGCGCGGTGCTGTTCCGCGGCATCCGACCGCGCGACGCCGTGCAGGAGCTGCTCGCGCGCGACCCGAGGGAGGAAGCCTAGGCAGCGGTGGTCACGAAGATCATCACTGGGAGCCCGGCGGCTCGGAAGAGCCAAATAAAAAAACCGCAACCGTCACGGCAACGCCGACGCCAACACCAAAACCGGCCCCGATGGCGACGCCAATGCCGACGTGAGCCATCGCTGCACCGACAACTGCGCCGAGCACGATGCCGACGAATACGCTCAACGGCAGGGCAGCTATGCCCCAACGTGAAATCTGTGTTCCTCGGGTTTTCCCACCGACACTCATGATTCCCGACATGGGTCTAAGGCATCCATAGGATACTCCTTCGGCGGGTGCTCGATCAGCGAAGGACGGTGCGCGCAATCACGAAGTTCTCGACTCTTCTCGCGCCTGCGCGCTTGAGCACCCGCGCGAGCTCGTTCAAGGTCGCCCCCGTCGTCATGACATCGTCCAAGACGGCGACGCTCGCTCCGGAGAGATCGAGCTCGCACCGGAACGCCCCGCGCACGTTTTTCGCACGATCCTCGTAAGGAAGTTCCGTCTGCGGCGGCGTGTTCTTCACGCGCAGCACGCCGCGCGGCCCGATCGGTGTGCCCCGGTACCGCGCGAGCCCGCGGGCGATCTCGAGCGCCTGATTGAATCCGCGCTCGGCGAGGCGTTTCGCGTGCAGCGGCATCGGCAGGACCACGTCGACCTCGGGCAGGGGCCGGGACGCGAGGCTGCGGGCGAAGAATCCCGCGAGCGCGAATTGTGCACGATACTTGAGCGCTTGCACCAGCCCATCGCACGGAAATTCGTAGCGCCACAATGCGAGCGTTGCGTCGAAGTGCGGGGAACGATTGATGCAGCTCCCGCACACCGCTGCGGCGGGACTGGGGAGCGCGCACTGCGGGCAGGATTCGGGGAGCGCGGGCAATTCGCCGATACAAACCGGGCAGAGCAGCTCTGGCCCGCTTTCCGCGCCGCAGAGCAGGCAGTCTCCGCCGGCCCAGGCATGGACGTTTCTTGCGCAGGTGCTGAACAGAGCGGACGGCGCCATTTGACAACTTTTCGACTTGCCCGGATGATCGTGCCGTGCGGAACCCCACGACGATTCCCCATAACGGACGAGCGGGCGCTGCGGTGCACGGCGACCGGGCCGATTCTCCCGTCGAGGCCGGGTCGCGCTGGACCCGTCCCGCGGTAGAGGCGCTCTTCGAGTTGCCTTTCAACGATCTCCTCCATCGCGCCCAGAGCGTGCATCGCCTGCACTTCGACGCCAACGCGGTGCAGCTCTCCACGCTGCTGTCGATCAAGACCGGAGGGTGTCCGGAAGATTGCGCCTATTGCCCGCAATCGGCGCGCTACCGAACCGGGGTGGAAAACGAGCCGCTGCTTCCGCTCGAGACGGTGCTTGCAGCGGCGCGCGCAGCGAAGCGGAACGGAGCCACGCGGTTTTGCATGGGCGCCGCCTGGCGGGGCCCCAAGCCGAAAGACCTCGAACAGGTGGCGCAGAGGGTGCGCGCGGTAAAAGCGCTGGGCCTCGAGACCTGCGCGACACTCGGATTGCTGCGCGAGGGCCAGGCGGAGGAGCTCAAGGCGGCGGGTCTCGACTATTACAACCACAACCTCGACACGGCCCCGGAGTTCTACGGCGAGATCATCACCACGCGCACTTACGGCGACCGGCTCGATACGCTAGCGCGGGTGCGCCGTGCCGGAATCAAGGTGTGCTGCGGGGGAATCGTCGGGATGGGCGAGTCGCGCACGCAGCGCGCGGGCCTCATCGCCGGGCTCGCGAGCCTGGATCCGCAGCCTGAATCGGTGCCGATCAACGATCTCGTTCGGGTAGAGGGCACGCCGCTCGAGAACGCACCGAAGCTCGACTGGAGCGAGTTCGTGCGCACTGTCGCCTGCGCCCGCATCACCATGCCGCGCAGCACCGTGCGACTCTCCGCAGGACGCGCCGATATGCCCGAGGCCGTACAGGCCCTGTGCTTCCTCGCCGGGGCGAATTCGATTTTTTACGGTGACAAGCTCCTCACCACCGGCAATCCCGAAGCCGCGCGCGACCGCGCCCTGCTGGAAAAACTCGGGATTCGCCCCGCCTGAACCGAGGGCACCGAAACTTTCGGTGCTGCTCGCTGTCTGCTTTTACTTCGACCGTTGCCGCGTATAGTCGGCGGGAGACTCGAGATTTCCTCATTGAGCAGCAGTGAAAAAAATATCCCTCAGATTTGGCTTCATGATGACAGCCGTGGTCCTCGCCGCGATGCTGGGCGGAACGTGGCTCGCGGCCGTATATCGGGAAAACGGTTCGCAGGCCGTATTCCTACCGGACCGGGTGATGACCCTGTTCCCCGCTCCGAAGCCGCTGGCCGCCTTTGCGTTCACCGATCAAGAGAATCGCGTATTTGATCTTTCACGCCTAAAAGGCAAATGGTCCTTCCTATTTTTCGGCTACACGCATTGCCCGGACATCTGTCCGACGACCCTCGCGACATTGGCGCGCGCGCGAGAAAACATCGCCAAGAGTGCAGCCGGTGCCAAGGACGTCCAATTCGTCTTTATCTCGGTGGATCCCAATCGCGATACCGCCGGCAAGCTCGGGCAGTACGTGGCCTATTTTGACGCAACCTTTCTCGGCGTCACGGGAGGGGACGCGCAGCTCGGTAACCTGGCGGGTCAGCTCGGTGCCGTGTACCAGGTCGAGGTCAAACCGGGTACGGAAAATTATCCTGTGTATCACACCGCGGCGGTATTTCTGGTGGACCCGCAGGCCCGATATCGCGCCGTGTTCGCGCCGCCCCTCGATGCGGAGGGGATCAGCAGGCGCTTCGAAGTGCTGCGGCAACTTGAAGGACGCAAAGCGGCATGAGATGGCGGCATGCGGTTTTTGCCGGCCTGATACCGGCGCTGACCGCGCTCGCCGCCGCGACCGAAGACGCTGGGATTTCC
>Ga0209808_1001005_pt1 | contig 14315 bp, 10 predicted proteins | sample GraSoiAngelo_157_FD_186171 | JGI IMG/M metagenome (GOLD analysis project Ga0209808, IMG submission 186171) | Grasslands soil microbial communities from the Angelo Coastal Reserve, California, USA - 14_1009_16_20cm (SPAdes) (version 2) | ecosystem: Environmental > Terrestrial > Soil > Grasslands ... | reverse complement strand
GCGACACCTAGTGCTCATCGTTTACAGCGTGGACTACCAGGGTATCTAATCCTGTTTGCTCCCCACGCTTTCGCGTCTCAGCGTCAGTCACCGTCCAGAGGGCCGCCTTCGCCACCGGTGTTCCTCCTGATATCTACGCATTTCACCGCTACACCAGGAATTCCACCCTCCTCTCCGGGACTCGAGTCCGCCAGTTTCCAATGCACTTCCGGGGGTGAGCCCCGGGCTTTCACATCAGACTTAGCGAACCGCCTACACGCCCTTTACGCCCAGTGATTCCGAACAACGCTCGCACCCTCCGTATTACCGCGGCTGCTGGCACGGAGTTAGCCGGTGCTTCCTTTAGGGGTACCGTCAGGGCCCCGACGTATTGGGTCGGAGCCGTTTCTTTCCCCTCGACAGGGCTTTACGACCCGAAGGCCTTCATCACCCACGCGGCGTCGCTGCGTCAGGCTTTCGCCCATTGCGCAATATCCCCCACTGCTGCCTCCCGTAGGAGTCTGGGCCGTGTTTCAGTCCCAGTGTGGCTGGCCATCCTCTCAGACCAGCTAGCCATCATCGCCTTGGTGGGCCGTTACCCCACCAACTAGCTAATGGCGCGCAGGCCCAGCTTCGAGCGGTAGCTTGCAAGCAGAGGCCACCTTTCACCGCAGAGACCGAAGTCCCCGTGGTCATATCCGGCATTAGCCCACCTTTCGGTAGGTTATTCTAGACTCGAGGGTAGGTTACCTACGTGTTACTCACCCGTTCGCCGCTTTACTCAGGGAGTTGCCCCCCCTTTCTCGCGCGACTTGCATGTGTTAGGCACGCCGCCAGCGTTCGTTCTGAGCCAGGATCAAACTCTCCAGTTGAGCTGGAGCACGCCCTCGCACCGCATGGTGCCGAGGGCGGACGAATCGAACGAGCATTCGCCAACCTGGCCCGGACAAACCAGTCTCACGTTGTCCATGATCACTACGCTTGGGACCTTCTCCGCACTTCGTAAAGTTTGGAAAAGGGGCGCTACTATTTAGTTTTCAAAGACCGGCACTGAGCTACGGGCAGACCGGTTCTTATAGACGCCATCACGCAGAGTGTCAAGAGCACCCCTCTGGCGGGTTGGGCTCCTCGAAGCTGATCTCCGCCAGCCGGCGGCTGCCCACCGCCAGGAGGCGGTCGCGCCCGCGCCGGAACCGATAGTCGATGCCGACTGGCCGGCCGTCGACCTTGACCGCTCCCTGCGCCACCAGCCGGCGGGCCTCGCTGGTCGAGCGGGCGAAGCGCACGTCCTTCATGAGCTGGCAGATCCACACCTCGTTTGCTTCGGTGGCGAGGCGCACAGGCTCGGGCCGGTGCGCCGTCCGTTTCTGGAACCGCTCCTCGAAGAACTGCCCCGCGGCCTCGGCGGCGCGGCGACCGTGAAAGCGCTCGACCAGCTCGGCCGCCAGCGCCTTCTTCGCCTCCATGGGGTGGACGCGTCCCTGGCGCACCCCTTCCCGCCGCTCCGCGTCGGCTCGGCTCAGCAGGTCGTAGTAGCGCAACATGAGGGCGTCGCTGAGCGACATCACCTTGCCGTACATCTCCTCGGGCGGCTCCGCGATCCCGATGTGGTTGCCGAGGCTCTTGGACATCTTCTGCACGCCGTCGGTGCCCTCGAGCAGCGGCAGGACCATGGCGACCTGGCCCGCCTGCCCTGCGTCGCGCTGCAGGTCACGGCCCACCAGGAGGTTGAACGTCTGGTCGGTGCCGCCGAGCTCCACGTCCGCCCGCACCGCGACCGAGTCGTACCCTTGCATGAGGGGATAGAGGAACTCGTGCAAGCCGATCGGCGTACCCGCCGCGTAGCGTTGCTGGAAGTCCTCCCGCTCCAACATGCGTGCGACGGTCATCCTGGCGGTCAGGCGCACGACGTCCTCGAGCGACAGCTTCGACAGCCACTCCCCGTTGTAGCGCACCTCGGTCTGCTGGCGGTCGAGGATCTTGAAGACCTGCTCGGCAAAGGTGCGCGCGTTGGCCTCGATCTCCGCCCGGGAGAGGACCGGCCGGGTGGTGGAGCGCCCGCTCGGGTCGCCGATCAGGGCCGTGAAATCGCCGATGATCAGCACCGCCTGGTGCCCGAGGTCCTGAAACTGGCGCAGCTTCACCAACGGCACCGTGTGCCCGAGATGAATGTCCGGGGCCGTCGGATCCACCCCGAGCTTCACGCGCAGCGGCCTGCCGGTCTGGAGACGCGCGAGCAGCTCCTCCTCGGGAAGGATGCTCACCACGCCGTGCCGCAGTGCCGCGAGCTGCGCCTCGGCCGTCACGTGGTCACCCGCTCCTGCACGCGACGGATCGCCGTTGCACGGCCGCTGGCTTCGTCGACGTCGATCAGCGCGCCCTGCACGAGCACCGGGCCCGACGCCACCTCGAAGCGGGTCGGCATCTGGGTGAGGAAGCGGCGCAGGACCTGCTCGGTCTTCACGCCGAGGACCGAGCCCTCGGGGCCGCACATGCCCGCGTCGGTCAGATAGGCCGTCCCCGCGGGCAGGATCGACTCGTCGGCGGTCTGCACGTGAGTGTGGCTGCCGACGACGGCCGACACCTTGCCGTCGAGGAAGCGTCCCATCGCGACCTTCTCGGAGGTCGCCTCGCCGTGCATGTCGACCAGGATCACGGGAGTTTCCCGCCGCAGCTCCGCGACCGCCTGCTCGGCGGCGTGAAACGGGCACTCGGCGGGGCCCATGAACACCCGGCCGATCAGGTTGAGCACGCCCACGCGCGGCCCGGGCCGCTTGGTCGCGTGCACGACCGCGCCCGTGCCCGGGACGCCGGGCGCCAGGTTCAGCGGCCGGAGCAGCCGGCGGGTCTCGCGCAGGTAGTCGAGGATCGCGGTGTGCTGCCAGATGTGGTTGCCCGACGTGAGCACGTCGACGCCCGCGTCGAGCAGCTCTTCCGCGCCCTCCGGGTCGATACCCTTGCCGCCCGACGCATTCTCGCCGTTGGCGACCACGAACTGCACCGCCTCGCGCGCGACGAGGCGCGGGAGGAGGACACCGAGGGCTCGCCGGCCGGGACGGCCGACGACGTCGCCGAGGAAGAGGAGCCGCATCCGTCAGCGCGCCAGGTCGCTCGCGCGCGTCTCCCGGATGACGGTCACCTTGATCTGCCCGGGGTAGGTCATTTCCTGTTCGATCTTGCGCGCCACGTCGCGCGCCAGCAGGGCCGCCTGATCGTCCGGCACGGTTCCCGGGTCGACGATGATGCGGATCTCGCGGCCCGCCTGAACGGCGAAGGATTTCTCGACCCCCCGGAACGAGTTGCTGATGCGCTCGAGGTCCTCGAGCCGCTTCACGTAGCTCTCGAGCACCTCGCGCCGCGCCCCGGGACGCGCCCCGGAGAGCGCGTCGGCCGCATCGACCAGCGGCGCCAGGATGGTCTCGGCGCGCACCTCCTCGTGATGCGCCGCGATGGCGTTCACGATCTTCGCCGACTCGCCGTACTTGCGGGCGATCTCGCCGCCGATGATCGCGTGCGACCCCTCCACCTCGTGGGTGAGCGCCTTGCCGATGTCGTGCAGCAGCGCGGCCCGCCGCGCCTGCTTCTCGTTGAGCCCGAGCTCGGCCGCCATCGCGCCGGCGATGAAGGCGGCCTCGATCGAGTGCATGAGCACGTTCTGCGCGTAGCTGTAGCGGTACTTGAGCATGCCGATCAGCTTGATCAGCTCGGGATGGATGCCGTGCACCCCGACCTCGAGCACGGCGCGCTGTCCGGCTTCGCGGATCGTGTTGTCGAGCTCCTCCTCCGCCTTGCGCACCACCTCCTCGATCCGGCCGGGGTGAATGCGCCCATCGGAGACGAGACGCTCGAGCGTCAGGCGGGCCAGCTCGCGCCGGATGGGGTTGTGGCACGAGATCACGACCACCTCCGGGGTGTCGTCGATGATGAGGTCCACCCCGGTCGCCGCCTCGATGGCCCGGATGTTCCGCCCCTCGCGGCCGATGATGCGCCCCTTCATGTCGTCGCTGGGGAGCGGGACGACCGAGACCGTGCGCTCGGTGACGAACTCCCCCGCCAGGCGCTCGATGGCGATCGAGACGATCTTCTTGGCGCGGCGATCGGCCTCCTCGCGCGCCTCCCCCTCGATCTGCCGGATGTGCCGGGCCGCGTCGTGGCGGGCCTCGTCGCGCATCTGCTCGACGAGGGTCTTCTTGGCCTCGTCGCGCGTCATGCCGGCGGTCTGCTCGAGCTTCTCCCGGACCGCGTCGACGAGTCGCTCGTACTCGACCCGGCGTCCCTCGAGCGCGCCCTCCTTCTGCCGCAATCCCTCCTCGCGCTTGGCCAGCTCGCCCTCGCGCTGCCCGAAGACCTCGATTTTCCGCTCGATGCTCTCTTCCTTCTGCGCCACCCGTTTCTCGAGCGCGATCAGCTCGCTGCGATGATCCCGCGCCTCGCGCTCCCAGTCCGCCTTGGCGCGGCTAACCAGGTCCGCCGCCTGGCTCTGCGCCTCCTTGCGGATCGCGTCGCCTTCCTTGCGCGCTTCCTCGACGATGCGCGCCGCCGTGGCATGCGCCCCGCTCTCGAGCTCCGCGAGCCGACGGCGACGGAGGCGGCCGACGAACCAGAAGGCGCCCGCCCCGAGACCGATCCCCAGCAGCAGGACGATTGCGTTCACCACGGTCATGGTCGGTTCTCCTTCATTGTGCGAGCGCCGCGCCGATCGAGCCCGCTTCGGTGACGATGGCGTGCATGCGCACGTCCCACGGGGCCTCGGGCAGGCGCGGCACCACCTGAAATCCGTAGGCGAGCCCGACCCGGATGCCGCGAGGATGCCGCGCGAGCGCCCGGTCGTACCAGCCGATGCCGCGGCCGAGACGCACCCCGCGAGCGTCGAAGGCCACCCCGGGCACGAGGAACACCACGCCATCCGCCTCCGGAGGAAGACAGGGGCCGCCCGGCGGCTCGGGTGCTCCACCGGCCTCCTGCCCGGGCCGGGCGACCGGCAGGCCGACGAAGTCGAAGCGCTCCCTGCTCGTCACGGGAAGGTAGACGTTCTTCCCGGCCGCGAGGGCGGCCTCGACCAGCAGCGCCGGATCGAGCTCGTTGTCGGCCGCGGCATAAGCCGCGATGTGGCACGCGCGGGCGAAGACGGGGGACCCGAGCAGCCGGGCGCAAGCTTCGGCCGACAGGCGGGCGACTTCGCCCGGCGAGAGCCGCGAGCGGCTCGCCCGGAGTCGGTCCCGGATGAGGCGCTTGTCCTGGTCGTACGTGTCCCCCATGGCTGCCAGCGCAGCTGCCAACGGAGGGGGACTGGTCGGGTGCCGGCGGTGCGGCTACGAAGCGGTGCTACGCGCCCTGCCGCCGGATGGAGAAGCCGCGGCGCGCAGGCGCCTGCGGCCCGTTGAGATCACCGTCATCGGATCGCTTCGATCGTGCGTCGACAGCATGATTGTGGTATCCCGCACCCCCGCCCCGTTTCCCCGCGCGTCGGCGAGCCCACTCAGGAGCTCAGTCAAGCTTGCTTGTCTTGTCCGTCGGACTCCTTCAGTAGCCGAGGCCACAGCTGCGGCTCGGTCATTCAGCCGGGTTGGCATGAGCGTGGCGCACTTTATGCAAGTCCTGCCCGATGTGCAACGCGGCGAGCGCCCGCTCCGTCCTGCCCGCGTGGGGCGGGGACGCTAACGAACCGTCCCGAGCCGGGCGAGAATACCTTGCAGCCGGGCCTTGATCTCCGCCCGCTCGCGCTCGTACCCGCTCAGGCGCTCGGCGAGCTCCTGGTAGGCGCGCTCGATCTTTGCCAGCCGAAGGGCGAGCGCCTCGCGCTCGTCCTCGACTCCTTCAGGGCGTGCGAAGAAGGTCTCTGCGCTCTCTCGGCTCATGGCGGCCACGGTGCGAACGGCCCGGGACACTAGTGCGCTGCGGAACTCGGAGTCAAGCGAAACGCGCCCGCTCGGCGGCGGGCACGTCCGGCTCGAGCAGCGCCCGCGCGAACTGGTGCGCCTCGAAGGGCCGCAGATCCTCCGTGCCTTCCCCCACGCCCAGGTAGCGGATCGGGAGCCCGGTCTGCTCGCGGATGGCGATCGCGACCCCCCCGCGCGCGGTCCCATCGAGCTTGGTGAGGATGATCCCGGTGACCCCGAGCGCTTCGGTGAAGGTCCGCGCCTGCGCAATGGCGTTCTGCCCGGTGGTCGCATCGAGAACGAGCAAGGTCTCGTGTGGCGCCCCGGGGACCTCGCGCGCGATCACGCGCTGCGTCTTGCGGAGTTCCTCCATCAGATTCGTGCGCGTGTGCAGCCGCCCGGCCGTGTCGACCAGGACGACGTCGACCGCCCGCGCGAGCGCGGCCTTCATGCCGTCGAAGACGACCGCCGAAGGGTTGGCGCCCGGCGCCTGGCGCACCAGCTCGGCCCCCGCGCGCGCGGCCCACACTGCCAGCTGGTCGATCGCGGCCGCCCGGAACGTGTCCCCGGCCACCAGCAGGACGCTCCGCCCCGCGGCCGCGTGGCGTGCGGCCAGCTTCCCGATGGTGGTCGTCTTGCCGACGCCGTTCACGCCCGTCACCAGGACGACCCACGGGCACGCAGTCGGCGTCGGCTCCGCGACCACCCCGAGGACCGCCTCCACCTCCTCCTGGAGCGCCTGGCGGATCTCCGCGCCGCTCGCCGTGCGCCCGACGCGGGTCCGCACGCGTGCCACCAGTTCGGCCGAGGTCCGGACCCCGACATCGGCCGCGACCAGCGCCTCCTCCAGCGCCCCGAGCGCCCGCGAGGGCTCCGTGGCACCGCGTCCGAGGGCAGCCTCCAGCTCGGCCGCCAGCCGACGTCGTGTCGAGAGGAGACCCTGGCGGAGCCGGTCGACCGGCGGCGCCGCAGGCGGCGCCACGTGCGCAGCGCGTCGCCGGCGCGCCCTCAGGTAGGCGACCACGAGGCCGAGCGGCACGAGCGCCGCCCCGGCGACGGCGATCCACGACGGCTCCATGCGGCGCCCGACGACTACGCCGCGGCGCGCAGGCGAACCGACACCACCTTCGACACGCCGGCCTGCTCCATCGTGATGCCGTAGAGCGTATCGGCGGCCTCCATGGTGCGCCGGTTGTGCGTGATCAGGACGAACTGCGAGCCCGTCGCCATGTCCTGGATCAGCTGGTTGAAGCGCCCGATGTTGGCCTCGTCGAGCGGGGCGTCCACCTCGTCGAGCAGACAGAACGGCGTCGGCCGGATCAGGAACAGGGAGAGGATCATGGCGACGGCCGTGAGCGCCTTCTCGCCGCCGGAGAGCAGGCCGAGCGACTGCAGCTTCTTTCCCGCCGGCTGGACCACGATCTCGACCCCGGGCTCGCCGCCCTCCTCGGGCTCGGTCTGCTCCAGGCGGGCCTTGCCCCCCGGGAAGAGTTTCGGGAACACCTCCGCGAGCTTCTCGTTGGCGGCCGCGAAGGTCTCCTCGAAGCGCCGGCGCGAGGTCCGGATGAGCTTCGTGATCGTGCGCCGCAGGTCGTCGAGCGAGCGCTCCAGATCGGTGCGCTGGCCGACCAGGAATTCGTCCCGGCCGCGCAGCTCCTCGAGCTCGGTCAGCGCGGCCGGGTTCACGTCGCCCAAGCGCGCGAGGCGCGCCCGCAGCGCCTCCACCCGCGCCGCCCGTTCGTCGTCCCGCCCATCGTCGGCCGGCGGCACGTCGGCGAGCGCCTCCGGACCGAGGCCGTAGCGCTCGGCGAGCTGCGTGGCCACGTGCTCGAGCGCAAGGCGGCGCTCGGTCAGCGTGACGTCCAGGCGCGCGCGCTCCTCGCGCGCCGCCTCCAGCCGCTCGCCCGCGGCCCGCTCGGCGACGGCGTCCGCCGACGCCGTCGCCGCGGCGTCGGCGATCGCCGCGAGCAGACGCTCCCGCTCGGCGCCCAGCGTCGCCGCGCGCGCCTCGGCACACGCGCGGGCTTCCGCGGCGGCCGCGGCGTCCCGCTCGGCCGCCGCAGCCCCGGCCATCGCCTCGCCGGCTTGCCGCTCGGCCGTCGCGAGCCGCTCACTCATGTCCGCGGCGGTGGCGGCGGCGCGACTCACCTCCGCCCGCACCGCGCGCAGGCGCTCCGCGCCCGCCGCCGCGCGCACCGCGGCCTCGGTCCGTTGATGCTCGGCCTCGGTATGTCTACCGCGCCATTCGGCGAGGGCTCCCTGCCGCTCCCCCAGCCGCGCGCGTCGCTCGGCGACTGCGGCCGCCGCGCCCGTCCCGCGCTGGTCGAGCGCGGCGAGCTCCCCGGCCACCGCACCGTCCTCGCCCGCGAGCCCACCCGCCTCGAGCGCCCCGGCCTCGAGCTCGGCCGTGATCTGCTCGCGCTCGCCCTCGAGCCGCTCCCGGTCCTTCTCCGCCGCCACCAGATCGACGTCGAGGGCGTGCAGCCGCTCGTCCGCCGCGGCGATCCCACGCGCCGCCTCGGCGCCGCGCGCCCTCCGCTCTGCGAGCGCGCGCTCCTCGGCTGCCAGACGTGCGAGGCTCGCCGCGTGCGCGCCCTCCAGCTCGCGCAACTCGCGGGCACGGGCGAGCAGCGTCTCCTCGAGGGGCGGCTCGCTGCCGCCAGTGACCGCCCCGAGCGGATCGATCGCCTCGCCGCGCGGGGTCACGACCGTCACCGGATGATCGGCGCCGCGCCAGAGCTTGAGCGCCTCGTCCAGGTCGGCCGCGAGGAGCACGTGGCCGAGCAGCGCCTCCACCAACGCCCAGTACTGCGGCTCGATGTCGATGCGGTCGACGAGGCGCGGTCCGGGCGGGACGATGACGGCGGCGCGGCGCTCGGCCTCGCGGGGCAGCACGGTGGCGCTGCCGCCGCTGGTCTTCGCGAGCCAGTCGACGGCGTCGATCGCCGCAGCCGTGTCCGGTACGACCACCTGCGCGAGGCGCGTCCCGAGCGCCGCCGCCACCGCGCGCTCGAGATCCTTCGGCACACGAAGCACGCTCGCCAGGAGCGCCGCCGCCCGCCGCGGACGGCCGACCAGGCTCGCGGCTCCGCGCGTGCAGCCCTCGTAGCGCGCCTGGAGCTCGCGCAGGGAGTCGGCGCGCGAGCGAAGCTGCGTCGCCTCCGCCCGCGCCTGCTCGAGGACGGCGAGCTGCGCGGTCTCCTCGACGCCCAGCCTGCGCTGCAGCTCGCCGAGGCTCTGCCGCTCTGCCCCGAGGCGCACCCGCTCTCCCTGCAGGCGCCCGATCGCGGCGCGCGCGCCCTCGCTCGCCCGCGCGTTGGCATGCAGCCGCTCGCCGAGGGCGCGTTGCTCGTCCTCCAGGCGCCGCCGGCGTCCGTCGAGGTCGTCGCGCCGCTGGCGGAGCGCCTCCGCCAGGTTGCGCAGCCTGGCCTCTTCGGCGAGGGCGTCGAGGAGCGCGTCCTTGCTCTCCTCGACGGCCTGCTCGAGTGGCGCGCCCGCCCCCGCGAGCGCCTCGATGCGCGCCTCGGCCTCGGCGCGCGCCGCCTCGCTCTGCGGCTGCTCCGCGCCCAGCCGATCGACCTCCGCCCGGAGCGCCGCCGTGTCCTGTGCGAGCTCCGCGAGACGGGCCGCGATCCGCTCGCCCTCGCTGCGGCTCTCGACCGCCCGCGCCGCGAGCTCCCGGCCGCGCTCGGCGAGGCCATGCGACCGTGCCTGGGCCCCGGCGGCGGCGAGGCGCTCGGCCGCCAGCTCCTCCTCCACCGCGCGCAGCCGCTCCTCGTTGGTCGCGCGGGCGGCATGGGCCTCGTCGCTGGCGCCGCGGCTGCGGCGGATGGCCGCCGTCGACGCGGCCTCCTCCGCCTGGAGGGCCGCCAGGCGCTCGCCCAGGGCCGCGACCTCGGCCGACCAGCTCCGCTGGCGGACCGCCATCACGCACAGGTCGAGCTCGCGCAGCTCCTGCTTGATGCGATGGTACTCCTCGGCGCGCCGCGCCTGACGCTCGAGCGAGGCCATCTGCCGCTCGAGCTCGCGCAGGATGTCCTGCACGCGGAGCAGGTTCTCGCGCGTGCGCTCCATCTTCCGCTCCGCAGCCACCTTGCGGCTGCGAAAGCGCGTCGTGCCGGCCGCCTCCTCGATGAACAGGCGCAGCTCCTCCGGCTTGGCGTTGACCAGCTGATCCACGCGCCCCTGCTCGATGATGGCATAGGCCTTCGTGCCGACCCCGGTGCCGAGGAAGAGCTCGGTGATGTCCTTCAGGCGGCAGGGCGCGCGGTTGATGAAGTACTCGGACTCGCCCGACCGGAAGTAGCGCCGGCTCACCAGGATCTCGCTCGCCGTGGCGAGCTCGGGCGGGAGGCCGTCGGCGGCGGCCTCGTCGTCCGCGCCGGCCTCGCCGCCGCGCGCGAAGTCCGCCTCGTCCCGCTCGAGGAGGAGCCCCACCTCGGCCATGCCGAGCGGCCCGTTCTCCGTGTTGCCGGTGAAGATGACGTCCTCCATCGCCTCGCCGCGGAGATGGCGCGGGCTCTGCTCGCCCAGCACCCAGCGGATCGCGTCGACGATGTTCGACTTGCCGCAGCCGTTCGGTCCGACGATGGCGGTCACCCCCGGCGGCAGCTCGAGGATGGTCCGCTCCATGAACGACTTGAAGCCGTTCAGCTCGATCTGCTTGATCCGCATCCGGGTCCCTCGCCGGCCGCCGCGCGGCCGTCACACCCCGGGGTCGGCGCCCCCGAGCGCTACTCCGCCACCAGCTCCGTATTCCAGTACGCCGCATCCACCGCGCTCAGAAAGGGCATCCACTCCTTGTAGCGACGCAGGCTGTAGGTCTCCGTCATGAACGGCGTCCACTGCGGCCGCCGCGGCTGCCGGACGAGCCGCATGCCCGCTTCCGCCGGCGTGCGCCCGCCCTTCAGGCGGTTGCAGCGGTGGCAGGAGCACACGACGTTCTCCCACACCGACGTGCCGCCCCTCGAGCGCGGCACGACGTGGTCGAGGTTCAGCTCGGCGCGCGGATACTGCCGGCCGCAGTACTGGCAGCGGTTCGCGTCGCGCGAGTAGATGTTGAAGCGGCTGAAGCGCACGTAGCGGCGAGGGATGCGATCGTAGCCCTGCAGCAGGATCACGCGGGGGACACGGATCGCCCGGTCGACGAGACCGATCCTGTCCTCCTCGACCGCCAGGTCGGCCCAGCTCGCGAAGTCGAACGTCCGGTACTGCTCGTCCACGGCGCGCGCGATGCCCTGGTAGAGGAGCGAGAGCGCCCGCCGCACGACCGTGATGTGGATCGGCAGGTAGGACCGGTTGAGGACGAGGACCTTGGTGTTCAGGACCGACACGTGCCGAGCAGGGTACCGGCGGACCCCGGCGAAGTCAACGAAACTCAGGCGGATTCTCCGGGATCCGAGGGTCTTCCGGGCCGCCAGCGCAGCACCGGGCGGCGCGCCGCGCGCGTCTCGTCGAGGCGGGCGAGCCTCGTCCGGTGGGGGGCCTCGCGCACGCGGGCGGGGTCACTGCGCGCCTCCTCCGCGATCGCGAGCAGCGCGTCGGCGAACTGGTCGAGCGTCTCCTTGGTCTCGGTCTCGGTCGGCTCGATCATGAGCGCGCCCTTCACCACCAGCGGGAAGTAGATGGTGGGCGCGTAGAAGCCGTAGTCGAGGAGGCGCTTGGCGACGTCGAGCGTGTGGACGTCGTAGTCCTGGAGGTTGCGGTCGGAGAAGACGCACTCGTGCAGCGAGGGCGTGTCGTACGGGAGGTGGTAGACCCCGCGCAGGCGCGCGCGCAGGTAGTTGGCGTTCAGGACGGCGAGGCGCGTGGCGTCCGCCAGGCCCGGGCCGCCGAGGCGGGCGAGGTACGCATAGGCGCGCACCAGGATGCCGAAGTTGCCGTAGAACGCCCGCAGGCGTCCCACGCTCTTGGGCGCGTCGTCCGTCCATGCGAGCACGCCGTCGCGGCGCACGAGCCGGGGCACCGGCAGGTAGTCCGCGAGCCGCGCGCGCACCGCGACCGGCCCCGCGCCCGGGCCGCCCCCGCCGTGCGGCGTGGAGAACGTCTTGTGCAGGTTGAACTGCATCACGTCCACGCCCATGTGGGCGGGTTTCGCGATCCCCATGATCGCGTTCAGGTTCGCGCCGTCCAGGTAGACGAGGCCGCCGCGCGCGTGCACGGCGGCCGTGATGCCCTCGATCTCGCGCTCGAAGAGCCCGAGGGTGTTCGGGTTGGTGATCATGAGCGCGGCGACCGACTCGTCCATGGCGGCCGACACCGCCGCGGCAGTCAAGAGGCCGCGCTCGTCCGCCGCGACCTCGCTCACCGCGTAGCCGCACAGCGTGGCGCTCGCCGGGTTCGTGCCATGGGCGCTCGAAGGGATGAGGACGCGCCGCCGCGCGTCGCCGCGGTCCACGTGGTAGGCGCGCACGACGAGCATGCCGAGCAGCTCGCCGTGTGCCCCGGCGGCGGGCTGGAGGCACACCGCATCGAGACCGCTCACCGCGGCGAGCGCCGCTTCCAGCGCCGCGAGCAGCTCGAGCGCGCCCTGCGCGAGCCCCTCGGGCACGAGCGGATGGAGAGCCGCGAAGCCCGGGAGCCGCGCCAGCTCCTCGTTCACCACCGGGTTGTACTTCATGGTGCACGAGCCGAGCGGGTAGAGCGTGGTCGCGGCGCTGTAGTTCCACTGCGAGAGGCGAAGGAAGTGGCGCAGTGCCTCCAGCTCGCTCACCTCGGGCATGCCCGCCAGGTCGTCCTCGCGCCGGAGGTGCGCGGGCAGCTCGGCGACCCCCTCCCCCGCCGCGCCCGGCACCGGCCAGCCGACCCGCCCCGGCGACCCCCGCTCGAAGATGAGCGGCTCGTCGAACATCAGCTCATCCGCCCGCCGCGCGCGCCGCCGGCGCCGGCGCCGCGAGCGCCTCGACCAGCCGGTCGACCTGCTCGGGCGTGTGGGTCTCGGTCACACAGAGAAGCAGGCCACCCTCCAGCTCCGGGTACCAGCGCCCGAGCGGGAAGCCGGCCACCACCCCGTCCCGTGCGAGCGCCTCCCACGCGCGCGCCGCCGCGGGTGCCCGCACCACGAACTCGTTGAAGAACGGCGCGTTGAAGGGCAGCGCGACCCCCGCGGCCTCGAGGCGGGCGGCAGCCACGTGCGCCGCGCGATAGTTCGCCAGCGCGAGGCTCGCGAGCCCGTGCCGTCCGAGGAGCGAGAGGTAGACGGTCACGGCGAGGGCGCACAGCCCCTGATTGGTGCAGATGTTGGAGGTGGCACGCTCGCGGCGAATGTGCTGCTCGCGCGTGGCGAGCGTCAGCACGTAGCCGCGGCGGCCGTGCGCGTCGACCGTCTCGCCGACCAGACGGCCCGGCATGCTCCGCACGAAGCGCTCGCGCGTGGCGAAGAGCCCGACGCCCGGGCCGCCGTAGCACACGGGGAGCCCGAAGCTCTGCCCCTCGGCCACCGCGATGTCGGCGCCCGAGGCGCCCGGCGAGCGCACCAGGGCGAGGGCGAGCGGCTCGGCCGTGGCCGTGATGACGAGGCCGCCCACCGCGTGCACGGCATCGGCGAAGAGTGCGACGTCCTCCACCATGCCGAAGACGTTCGGGTAGCCGAGCACCAGGCAGAGCGTGTCGGCCCCCAGTCCCGCGCGCAACGCCTCCAGGTCGGTACGGCCGTCGGCAGCGAAGGGCAGCTCGCGCACCTCGAGGTCGCCGAGGCCGCGCAGGTAGGTCGCGACCGTGGCCCGGTAGTGAGGATGGAGCGCGCGCGCCAGCCAGATCACCCGCCGGCCGGGCAGCAGGCGGCGGGCCATGAGCACCGCCTCCGCGGTCGCCGACGCGCCGTCGTACATGCTGGCGTTCGCCACCTCGAGCCCGAGGACGAGGGCGGCGAAGGTCTGGAACTCGAAGGTCGCCTGCAGCGTGCCCTGGCTCACCTCGGGCTGGTAGGGCGTGTAGGCGGTCGCGAACTCGCTGCGCAGGAGGATCTGGTCCACCACCGCCGGAACCCAGTGCGGGTACGCGCCCGCGCCGAGGAACGCCGCTGCGCCGCTCGCGGTGGGGTTGCGGGCCGCGAGCGCGCTCACGTGGCGGCAGAGCTCGGGCTCGGTCAGGCCCTCCGGCAGGGCGATGGCCGCGCGCGCCCGCAGCGTGGCCGGAACGTGCGCGAACAGGTCGTCGATCGAGCCGACGCCGATGGCCGCCAGCATGGCGGCGATGTCCTCGGCGGTGTGGGGGTTGTAGCCGCTCACTTTCCCTGCTCGCGCGCGATGTGGGCGCGGTAGCCCGCGGCGTCGAGGAGCGCGTCGACCTCCTCCGTCCGGCCGAGCGCGAGGCGGATCATCCAGCCCGCGCCATAGGGATCGGCGTTCACGTGCTCGGGCTGGTCGCGCAGGACCTGATTCACGGCGATCACCCGTCCGCTCACCGGGGCAAACAGATCGGAGACCGTCTTGTTGGATTCCACCACGCCGAACACCT
>Ga0209808_1001004_pt1 | contig 14321 bp, 18 predicted proteins | sample GraSoiAngelo_157_FD_186171 | JGI IMG/M metagenome (GOLD analysis project Ga0209808, IMG submission 186171) | Grasslands soil microbial communities from the Angelo Coastal Reserve, California, USA - 14_1009_16_20cm (SPAdes) (version 2) | ecosystem: Environmental > Terrestrial > Soil > Grasslands ... | reverse complement strand
GCGCCGCCGTTGAAGAAGCGGCCCACCTGGAAAGCGGAGACGATCGTCGTACCGAATGCGAACGTATCGGGCTCGACCTCGGTCCGATGCTGACTGGTGTTGTTGGTGAACGGATCGCTGCTCAGCTGGAGGAGACTTGCCGCATACGCGTTTAGCGTCGACAGGCCGAGCAGCGCAGCACAGGCTGGCACCAATAGGCGAAACCACCGCATGGTCATTTCCTCCCTCTTGTGTGGCCGGCGCGAGGAGGCAAGTGTAGCCGCCGCTAGCGGCGGGGGAAAATAGCCGTGATCGTCTGGCCCAGCATCGGTTGTGGATCTCGTTGCAGCCCCACATGAGCATCTACTCAGCGCTGTCGAAGCGATTCAAATGTCGGGATTTGAGGTCGTCCTTATGCTTGATTACCACACGACGTTCAACACAGATCTCCGGGTCTCGCTGCGCCGCGCCCGCGAGCAGTCCCACGAGGTCGCGCTATTTGATACCAAGCCGCGGGCGGCACTGCAAACGATCCGCCCGCGTCATTAAATGTGCTTCTTATCTGGAAACGATCACCCGGGATTAGCCCGCCTTGCGCGCGGGCCTGTTTAGGCTCGCCATTCGAAACTTCCGAGTCTCACGGTCCTGACCTGTGCGTCGCATATGGGTTTCTCCCGACCCTATCGGGCCCCGTATTGCCTACTGTCTAGGCATGAGGACATTGCATCCGGCGTACCGCATCACCGACCTGGCCACCTCACTGGCCTTCTACGGCGCAATCGGGTTCGAGCAGGTCGGTCGCGTTGATCTGGGCGACGGTGTGACTTTGACGATGCTCAAGTTCCCGGCGGATGAGGTGGTTACGCTCGAACTGGTGCACCGGCCGTCCGACGGACCAGTGGTCATCGGCAGCGGGTTCAGCCACCTCGCGGTGCAAGTCGATGACCTCCGCGGCATGATCGAGGCTGTTACGAAGGCAGGACTACGTGCCGGCCAAGTCGAACGCCCGGGCGGCCTCGATGGGCCACAAACGTCATGGCTCCGCGACCCCGACGGCTACCGGATCGAGCTGGTGCAGTGGCCACCAGGTCACGCCTATGGGATCACCGCTGCCGACTTTGGCTAGACGCCTGGTATCCAGCGCCCGACATCACTGCCTCCACGAAGATTTCAATTGCCCCAGCCCTGTGGCTCACATTCTCGAGCTCATCGAGGCACTGTACCGACCCGGCGCGAAACGCCAGCCGCAGGCCTAAGCTCCCTCCGTGCAAACAACAGGGCCCGGCCTCGCCGCTGTTGGCGCCGAGCGCCACCTAACCATCTGGTTCGTCAGATACGTGATCGCGGTCGTTGCGCTCGCCGTGTTCGTCGTCGGAGACATCCTGTTCGCCCTGTTGCTGATCGCGCTAAGCGAGTTCGTGTTCATCACCTTGCGGCCAAGGCCAAAGCTCAGCGCATCCACATTTCGGCCACCCGCGCCGGACCAATGGCAGACACCGATCACTGTGTTGAGATGGACGTCGCTCATCAGCAGTGTCTGGGCCATCGCCACGGGTGCCGTGGTCCTCACGATCGCGATGATGATCGAGATCGTCGTCCTCATCGTCATCATATGGCGCCACGGACTCGATGCGCGCAACTTCGCCGTGCTGGCGCTATTCGGCGTGTGGTTGTTGACGAGGCCATTGTGGATCGCGCCACTCCGCAGAGCCCTCAGCCTGGAGGCGACCAGGCAAGTTGCCCCTTACATGGCCACCCTCCACGTCGGTGCAGAAGGGGTTGAGGTCGACATGCGGCGCGCATTCGTACGTCGCGCGCCGGATAGCTATCGGTTCTCGGTGGGCTTTGCCGAACTCGATGAGGTCCGCATCATGGACGGACTCACCGCCCAGGGCTACTGGGGATCGATGGGTCAGTACGACCCCACTATCGGCCTCAGAATGGAATGGGAGCTGGCACACTTCATCGCCGACCAGAAAGCCAGGCCGTCAATCCTTGGCCTTATTGCTATTGGCACCCACCTCCTGCTACGCGGTCCGACCGTGCTCTACCTTATCGGTAACGCAGACCCGTTTGCAGTAGACGCGCTGACCGCTTGGCAGGCATGGCGTGCCGCGCATCCCGAGCCGGCAACCCCTGCCTCCTAAGACTCCAGCTCTGGCACCCGTGTCCACCTTTGCTGAATGCGTGATCCTCCGGAGTCATTTGCCATCAGGGGTAAACATTGACCTTGATCTTCGTGCGATCGCCGCCAACCGCAACCCCGACCGTGCCAGATCTGACAGTCATTTTCCCATTCTTGAGCCGAAAGCCGACCTGGCCGGGGCGGTCGAGGTGACCTGCCAGTTGCCGGTATTCAGCTCCCTCTGGTAGAAAGCGGTGACGGCGGCGAAGCGTCATTGGACACGAAGACAACGTGGCACGCGTTGCTCCCCCCGCCCACGTCCATACTCTGTCCCCCGAATTTAGCCCCTGGGTACATGGGGAAATTCAGGGGTAGGCAGGTGGAAGTAAAGAGATCGATGGTGATCTCCGTCTGCGTGTTCCTAACCGCAACCTGGACCGTGCCGAAAGGCGCTGCGCTCTTGGTGCAACGTTTACAGGCTTATGAATCCGCCAGATGCTCAAGGACGAACGCTTCGACCTCTTCGCTTTTGCCCTTGACCGCGAATCTCCCGAGTGGGCGGACTGACGCCAGGTCGCGTATGAGCGCATACGTCGGCGCCGAGACCACGACCTGACCCGGGATCGCACCCGTCTGGAGCCGGGCGGCGAGATTCACAGCGTCACCGTGCGCGACGTAGTTCCGCAGTTCCTCGCTCCCGATGTTGCCTACAAGCGCTGCACCTGTCGCAATCCCCACCCGGAATCGGGGGAGCGATGGGTCCTCAGTGACAATGGCCTCGATGGCGCGCTGCATCGCAAGAGCCGTCCGGGCAGCGGCGAGAGCATGGCGAGGCTGCTCGACTGGTGCGTTCCAGACTGCCACGATCGCATCTCCAGCGAATTGGATGATCGTCCCGCCGTTGGCGAAGACCACCGGCACCACCGCACTGAAATAGCGATTGAGCGCGAGGACCGTCTCCCGGGGCGGCCGACTCTCGGTGAACGGGGTGAATCCGGCGAGGTCGGCGAAGAGCGCCGTTACCTCTCGGTTCTCACCGCCGAGGGCGGCGCGACCAGGATCGGAGAGTAGCGAACGCACGATCTGCGGTGAGAGGTACTGGCCGAAGAGACGTTGCACTGCAGCGAAGGCCCGGTTCCGCTCGTGCACGAAGGCGTAGAGGGCGACGAACACCACGATTGAGACAGCGGTGATGTTGACGATGAACATTGCGCCAACGAGACCGGTAGGCAGGTTGTTCGCACTGCGCAGCCTTCCGCCGAAGATGCCGACGGCGAGGATCAGCACAAGGTATGCGACAAACCATCGGAGCGCTTCACGCGGGTTGGCGAAGGCGAGGGCGCCGAGCGGCGCGAAGAACGCCCAGAGAACAACGACGCTCGAGGGAACGAAGCCGCCCAGCACGACCATGAGGGCGAAAGGGAGAGCGAGCATGAGGCTGAGCTGAGTGAAGCGGAAGACATCGTATCGGCGCGTCACGGTCAACATGACGATGCTCAGGAGGGAGAGGACCGTGTAGGTGAGTGGTATCGCCCCTCCGAGCGGTTCCCCGAATACGATGTACGCGAGCCCCCAGAAGATGGCGAGAACGCTGATGAGCAGCGACAGCCCGACAAGGAGCCCGCGCTGCAATCGCTCATGCTCGGTATCAGCTGGGGTGGCACCGATGGCAGCGAAGCGCGCGAGCAGTCGGGCCAATGAGCAGCGACAGCCCGACAAGGAGCCCGCGCTGCAATCGCTCATGCTCGGTATCAGCTGGGGTGGCACCGATGGCAGCGAAGCGCGCGAGCAGTCGGGCCATCGTGTCGGCTAGATGCTACCGCTGGGGCGCCGGATCCGCCCGCGCGCATCCCGACCCGAAATGACACACCCATCCGCATCCATACCGCGGACACGAACTCTTCAGACGTGGACTAGTGGACCGGCCTCAACAAGCAGTTCGCGCGCGGCGGCTTCGTTAGTGGGTGTCAGCTCAACATCTATCGCTCGAGCCATACCGGCCTTGAGCGGCTCGATCTCGATGGCTCCGATGCCACCGCCACCTCGAGAAGCGTCTTGCCCTCGACTCCACGCTCTTTGATGAATCGAAGATTCGCTTTGAAGGTTCCATCGAGGCCCTTGCGCCGGTACGCTTTGCTTCCCCGGCCGCATTCTTTTCGCTGAAGATCTGCCGGTAACCATTCGGTGTGCAGCAGTCGCTCACGTCGAGCGGCGGGCTCGAATCGAGTAGCCCAGGGTCCCGAACTCCCGAGCGCTCTGTTCTCCGCGTGCTCCCGCAAATGTGTCGAGTGGATTGGCCAGCTCAACGTCGATGAGTCCGGCGCCGCCGATCACCGTCTCCCACCCTGCGCACGGCAGGGCCCCTGCGATTCAACCCGTCCAGAGATCGATGTCATGAAGCGCTTCCTCAGGGACCGGGCGCTCGAGGCAGATATCAGCCACTGTCATCCGGCCTCCTGGCCGCAACACCCGAAAGATCTGACGATAGACACCGATCTTGTCCGGGCAGAGGTTGATCACGCCATTGGAAATCACGACGTCGGCCCACCCATCTTCGACGGGCAAATCTTCAATCAGGCCCTCGCGAAACTCGACGTTGTCCAGGCTCAACCTGGCTGCTATCGACCGACTGCGATCCAGCATCTCGGGAGTCATGTCGACTCCAATCACCTTTCCCTCGCTGCCCACCCAAAGCGCCGCCAGGAACGAATCCATACCGGCTCCGGATCCGAGATCGACAACCCTCTCACCAGGCTTCGACCCGCCCCAAAAGAAAGGATTGCCGACGCCGGCAAAAGCTTCGCAGGCGTAGTCGGGAAGCTGGTCGAGCGGTGTCGCAGGGTAGCCGAGTCGAATCGCGTGGGCGCGCCCGGTGTGGAAGTGATACTCAGCGGTAGGATCCGCCGCGACCTCGCGGTATTTCTCACGCACCTCCCTGCGCAGCGCCTCAAGATCGACCACATCGAGTATTTCGGCCATCGGCTTGTCTTAGTGATTGCCTGCCGGATGATCTGCCTTGACGGCCGTCGCCATAAACACCTCGCCGCGGTAGATGTACTGCTCGTCATCCGCGCCGGATAGTCGGCGTTTAACGCGGCTGATGCAAGACTCACGATCCCGGACCTCTAATGATTGAAGACGCAGTCGCGAATTCATGCGGACCTGATAGTCGAAGTGGTCTTTCGGTCGCCATCGATGCTCAATCGACTCGGTCCAAGCTTTGATCGAAACGAAACCCGCTTGCTCGAGCAACACGGTCATCTTCTGAGTGCTGTCGCAGCAAGCCCGATTGTCGACTGCGGGTAGCTGGATGACCTGGGCGCCTGCTGCCTGCAGCTCGTCATCCCAAATGGCGCTCGCAGCGGGCTCCTTCTCCGACCCCCAAGTAACCGTGCCCACCGAGCCTCCTGGCCGCAACACCCGGTTCAGCTCCGCGAGGCATTGTTCGGGCGACGGCAGGTGGAACAGGACGAAGGCGACGAGCGCTACCTCAAACCGGTTGGCAGGCAACGCCAGCCTCTGTACATCCATCAGGGCCAGTGGGCCCTGGTGCCTCTCTTTGGCCAGGTGGAGCATGCCCTCAGAACGATCGATGCCGACGATCACAGCGCTTGAAGCCGCCCGCTGAATTGCTGGCAACAACGCACCTGCGCCTGTGCCAACGTCAATGACGTGGCTGGTCTCGGCGGTCAGAGGGAGGCGGGCGATGAGACGCTCGCCAACCGGTCGGATGATCGGACTCCACAATGCTTCATAGGCTTCGGCGCGTTGTGTGTATCGGTCGGCCAGCATCGCCGTCTGCTGATTCGCCGTCAGGCCAGCCCGGTTCATCGGTCCGCAGTCGAACTGCTGACTCCGTCCGACTCGACACCATTCCCGGCGTCGGCCCATTCCGGCAGCCCGTCGCTGAGATACCGGGCGGAGTAACCGTGCCCACGGAGGGTGCGTACCGCCTCCGGCGCAAAAGCGCAGTACGGTCCACGGCAATAAGCCACGACCTCCCGCTCCCGTGGTAACTCCCGCAGCCTCTGCTCCAACTCCGCAAGCGGAATCGAAACCGCGCCGGCAACGTGTGCAGCTTGGTACTCCTCGGCGGGTCGGACATCGACCACCACCAATGGTTCGCCGGACCTGAGTCGGGCCAGAAGCTCATCGCCGCTGATCGCTTCGAGGCCTTCGCGCGAACCCAAATACGCCTCGACTAGGCCCTGTACGCCCGGCAACCTTTCAGCCGCCAACGAGCGCAACGCCACCCAGAACCGGTAGACGGCCGGTGAGGCCAGCCGGTACCGAACGCGCGTCCCCTCCCTGGTGGCGGCGACAAGTCCGGCCTCCTTCAAAACCTGCAGGTGACGGCTGGTGTTGGCGACTGACATGGCAACCTGGCGCGACAGCTCCTCGACGCTCCTCTCGCCGTTGGCCAACACGTCGACGATCTCTACCCGGCGTCCGCTGGCGGCCGCCTGCGCTACTCGGGCGAATTGATCGAACAGCTCGATCTTCAAGGCGCGCTCTGTCATCGCGCTCGCCAGTATCCCCGTTTTGGGGTGGTCTGTCAAGAATTCAATTGATCTCTTGACAATTTGAGAAGTAGGCCTGACAATGCCGCCCAGCGAACTTTCTGGAGGTGATTGAGATGATCGAGCAGGGGCGCGTTCCGATGGCCGAGGCAGACCTGGCGCTGGTGGCTGCGGGGGCCACGTCGCACAGATTCCTGGAGCTGCTGGCCGCGCGCGACTTCGAAAGGCTGATTGCCTCCCTGACGAGCGACGCCCACGCTCGGTTCCTGCTTCCACACGGGTTGGAGGAGTACGACGGCCGAGACGCGATCGTCGCCCGGATCAGGAGCTGGTTCGGATCGGCTTCGCTCTTCGACCTCGCGGCCTCAACCGAGGATCAGGTTGGAATGCGGCACCGTATCAGCTGGCGGTTCAACGTCGTGCGCGATGGCTCGCGCCAGGTAATCGAGCAGGTTGTTTACCTGGACATGGGGCCTCACGGTATCGAGCGGATCGATCTCCTCTGTTCCGGATTCCTAGCCGAGCCCGATGTCGCCGGCGGCCCGACGCAGGTATTCGACGCCGGCGACATGGGCTGCGCCGACGGCCTGGCTCAGGAGTTCAGGCGCCAGATCGCCAAGGTCTCGATAGGCGAATCGCTGGAGGTCGTCGTCAGCGATCCGGCCGCCAAAGAGGATCTGCCCTCTCTGGCACGGCTGCTCGGGCAGCGGATCACGTCCACCGAGGCGCACGACGACGGGCGCCTCACCATCACTGTGGAGAGACGGAAATGAACGAGAAGCTGATCTTCAACTGCACCTGGGGCCGTGAAGAGCCGGAGCGAGCAACGCTGCCCTTCATTGCCGCCAACATCGCGGCCACGGCGGGACAGGAGGCAGTTGTCCTCTGCACGATCGAAGCGGTTCGCCTGGGGTGCAAGGGCGGCAGCGAGGGCGTCGAGGCGAACGGGCTACCGAAGCTCAACGATCTCATGACTGAGTTCATCGCCAACCAGGGCAAGGTGTGGCTTTGCGGGGCCTGTGCCAAACCGCGGGGCATCACCCCAGAGCAGCTGGTAGACGGCGTGAGCATCGTCGGGGCCGCCAAGATAGTGGAAGAGATCGTCGCCGGTGCCAAGACGGTCGCCTTCGCCTGAAGCAAAGACAAGTCAGCGAGACTCGTGCAGAAGACGGACATGAGTGCTGACCGCATCACGGTCGCCGAACTCCAGGAGCTTCTCGCTGCAGGCCAGCCGGTCAGCCTTCTCGACGTCCGGTCGCCCTCGGATGTTGATCCGGCGAACGACGACGTAGACCGCCAAGGGTCGCCGCCCGTTGGTTTGAACTCCCAGTTGCCAGGCTCCAGGCGATAAGGGCGGCAATTACCAACAGGCTCCAGTTGAAACCGACATGGATCCCGGCGATTCGGCCCAGGCTGATGTTCTCGTTCATCTCGTTCCTAGCCGCTCGGGCGCGAAGTTGGCGACTTTGAGTCCTTGCCGATACGGCTCTTGCGGTTGGCGCCATCTGTCGCTCGTTGCCTGATCAATCTTGTGGCTCATGGCGATAGTCATTAGCCCGGCTCGGGTGACGGTTCTTCGACGAGCGTCGTCGCGTACGGGACCGCTTCGAGTCGCGCCTTCGGAATCGGCTTGCCGGAGAACTCGCTCACTCCGTAAGTGCCATCGTCGATCCGACCGAGGGCTCTGCTGATTTGTGCCAGCGTGCCTCGATCGACTTGGTTTTCATCCGCTTCGACTTCCAGATCATTCAGACGGGTCGCCTCGTCGCCTGAGTCACCGGCGCCTGAGTCCTCTCGTACGGTCTCCTTGCTGTCGCGGCTTCGCTCCGCCATGCGCGATTTGATGGCGTCGCGTTCGGACTCGAGACGCTCCCGGAAGTGGTCAAGGTCCTCTCGTGTCAGCATCTCGGTCTCCTATCACGCCGATGGACTTCAAGGTCAACAGACGTAGCCCCAAACCGGACGAAGGACCAACTCAAGCCTTCAAACGCCATCTCAGCTCTTCGAGGGAGACCCCCTCCAGAAATGGATTCCATCTGAGCATCGAGATCCGGGGCATGATCACGACTCACTGGAGAGTCTGGATTCTTTCCGGACTGGATGCTTTCGCCCGGGAGATTCGTCGCGCCATCCACTCGTGTCTGGGTCAGGATGCACGATGGGTCGAGGGACGCCATGCTGCGGACGAACTCTTCGAGCAATGTCTTCAATTTCATTGCGGATCATCCGAAGGTGAAGCAGAAGGCTTCGGCGCCGCCGTCGAGGAACTCGATCTCAAAACGGCGGTCGCGGATCGGTCCGGGCTGACGGATCAGCTGATACATCCGCTGCTGCACAACCGTGCCGTTCCCGTCGGCGTCGACATCAGCTCCGTGGGCCGCCGCGGCGCTCTCACCGTCGAGGAGCACGCGAAATCTCACGCTCGCTCCCTTTCTCGCCGGCCCCATCACGAGGTTCACGTCGCGCGCGTGGAACTGGTACGCGACTCGGCCGTTCGTGCCGTTGAGCGCGCTCGCGTCGGAGCGGACGGTCCAGTCTCCCATGAGTCCCCAACGGTTGAGCCGGAGGGGCTCCGGCGCCGTATAGGTGTGCGGTTTGTCCCACACTGCACGGCCGCCCGCATCGAATCCGGTGGCCTGATCGTAGCCGAGGTAGCTCTCAGGCGACCCGAGGTTCTCCCAGTCGGCCTGAACTTCGTCCCCGTTCGGTTCGACCGAAGCCAACCCGGGCCGTTGGTCTTCGACGCCCGCATCAGCGAGCAGTTGCCGGATGACCATCTCCGACCGCTCGTAGTCGCCTTCGCCGAAACGGTGATGCCTGATCTGACCCTGCACGTCGACGAAGTAGAGGGCGGGCCAGTAGTTGTTGGCGAACGCACGCCAGACGGCGAAGTCGTTGTCGATCGCGACCGGATAGTCGATCTTTCTCGCCTCTACCGCCCAGCGCACGTTGTCGAGATCGTGCTCGAACTTGAACTCTGGCGTGTGGACGCCGATTGTGATCAGCCCATGATCCCGGTACCTCTGTCCCCAAGCTCGGAAGTACGCCTGCGTGCGGAGCCAGTTGATGCAGGTGTAGGTCCAGAACTGCACGACCACGACGTGCCCTCGCAGGGAAGCCGGCGTCAACGGCGCCGAGTTGAGCCACACGGTGGCGCCGTCGAACGAGCCGATCGTGCCTTCGAGCGGAAGGTCGCCGGCCGCAACGCCAAGGATCCGCGCCACCCAGCCACGATCAGTTTGTGTAGACATGCCTCCCCTTCTCCTTCATCAGTGGTTGTCGGCATCGATGATCGCGTCCGCAAACGCCTCGCCCCGGGGGTGCGTGTCAGCGTGGGCAATGCGGACGCGACTCGTCAGGACCACGTCCCGCGGCCTCCTTATCCACAGCATCGACTCGATGCCTATCCGCACCGCCTACTGCATATGTGAGCGCCGGTTTTTGACTCTCCCGACTAAGGCTGAGGTACCACCACCATTGCGCTGCCTCCACCGCGCCGGACCGGCTCGGCGGCAGCCAGGACCATCCCGTCCGATAGGAACTCGATCCCTGTCGCGGCTCCGATCTCCGGCGTGGAGCTGAACTTCTCGCCAAGAGCTTCCAGCGCCGACCGTTCGGGCGTGCCGAAGAAGGCGGGTTCGGCCTGGGTAGTGGAGGAATTCCGCTGGGAGATGCGCGCGGTTGCGATGGCGCCGGGAAGCGTCCGGCCCAGGTCCAACCGCTCCAGCAGCATCTGCAGGACGGTGGTGATGATTGAGGCCCCGCCCGGCGAGCCGAGCGCAAGAATCGGCTTGCCGTCCTTCAGCACGATGGTTGGCGACATGCTCGAGCGCGGTCGCTTGCCTCCCGCCGGCGAGTTCGCCGTGCCCGTCACGAAGTTGAAATCGGTGAGCTCGTTGTTGAGCAAGAACCCACGACCCGGCACGACGATGCCGCTGCCGCCGATCTGCTCGATCGTGAAGGTGTACGAGACGACGTTGCCGAAACGATCACTGACGGTGAGGTGCGTGGTGGACGAGTTGAACGGCGAGGGATCGCCGGGCGCGACGGGGACCGGAAGGGCGGTCGGGCCGATGAGAGCCCGGCGCTGCGCCGCGTAGGCGTCAGAGAGCAGACCCTGCAGCGGCACGCTTACGAAGTCGGGGTCGGCGACGTACTGGTTGCGATCGGCGTACGCGAGCTTCGACGCCTCCAGCATCAGGTAAAGCGCCTGCGCCCGAGTAAGCGAGCCGAGGTCGAAGCCCTCGAGGATCTTGAGCGCCTCGCCCACCGTCGAGCCGCCGCTCGACGGCGGACCCATGCTGAAGATTTCGTAGCCGCGGTACTGGATGTCCGTCGGCGCCCGCGAGATCGCCTGGTAGCTCGCAAGATCGCCTGCCGTCATCAACCCAGGCCGCACGTTGCGCGTGCCGCCGGGCACCAGTGGCGGATGCTGGACGGTGTTCACAATTGCATTGGCGACATCGCCGCGGTAGAACGCATCCATTCCGTGCCCCGACAGCGTCTGGTAGGTCCGAGCGAGATCCGGATTGCGGAAGATCGAACCCACGGCGGGTGCGTCGCCGCCGGGCAGATAAAGATCCCTGGTCGAGCTGAAGTCCTTGAAGCGGTCCTGGTTCGAAGCGACCTGGTCGTGGAACGTCTGGTCGATCTCGAACCCACTGCGCGCGATTCCGATGGAAGGAGCGAGGGCTGCGGCGAGAGGGATCGTTCCATATCTGGCGAGGGCCTGCGCCCACAGCCGCGGAGTCCCGGGCACTCCGACGCCCAAGCCACTGGTCACGCCCTCGGCGAAGGAGATCGGTAATCCTGTCGAGGGGTCGATGAAGCTGTCGGCGCGGAATGCCGACGGCGCCGTCTCGCGTCCATCGAGCGTGAAGACCCGACCGTCCCGCGCGCTATAGATGACCATGAACCCACCGCCGCCCAGACCGCAGGAGAAAGGCTCGACGACTCCAAGCGCGGCCGCTGCAGCGACGGCGGCGTCGACTGCGTTGCCGCCTCGCCGGAGGATGTCGATGGCCACGCTGGTTGCGATCGGATCGACGCTCGCGGCGGCGCCGCCGGTGCCGATGACGGTCGCCTCCTTCACAGGGGTCGGCCGGGCTGCGAGCGCCGGCTGACCTGCAAGCAAGATGGTCGACACGGTCGCGATGAGCGCGAACGCCGAACGCGTCATCAAACCGCGCACTTTCATCCCCCCCAAGCCAGGTTTGCGACGCCGAGTTTGCGTCGCCAGATCGAGCCTACGGCTGCCGAGAGCGGCTGTCAAACGGCCGCGCTTAAGACGCGGCTTGGTTTCCGGCGCGCAAAGGCGACTCCAGATCACCTCGAAGGGAAATCATGTCCAGCCTGGCCGTTTCATCTTCGCCACGATCCGCGGATCAAGGCTGCTTCAGGGGCGCGACGGAGTCAACGTCGGGAGCCACAGCGGCAGGTGCGCCACGCGCCGTCCACGGGGTGTTTCGAGTTCGAAATCTGGTCGGGGGCCCGGTGTGTGGTTTCACCACATAGTGGACAGATGTCGCAAGACATAGTGGACACCACCAATCTCGGAGGTGGTACATGTCCAACCGGGGTCGCTACATCGTCGAGGCGATCGTCTTAGAGCACCGAAGCCCCAGCGAGCTGGCTCGGACCCACAAGGTTTCCCGCAGTTGGATCTACAAGCTGCTGGAGAGATTCAAGCAGGGTGGGTACGCGTCCTTAGAGCCCCGCTCGCGACGACCTCGATCCTGTTCACACCAGGTCGAGGCCAGAGTCCAGAAGCTGATCCTCAAGCTGCGCCGTGAGCTGGCCGCAGCCGGTCACGACGCCGGCCCCCAAACCATTCACTTCCATCTCTCCAAGAAGCTCGCCGAACCGCCTTCGGTGGCCACGATCTGGCGGATCCTCAAACGCCACGGCCTAGTCACGCCTCAGCCTCAGAAACGGCCCAAGTCTTCGTTCATCCGCTTTGCGGCCAAGCTGCCCAACGAAACCTGGCAGGCCGACTCCACGCCCTGGACCCTGGCCGACGGCACTCCGGTCGAGATCTTGAACTTCCTCGACGACTGCTCTCGAGTCGCCCTCGCCTCCTCCTGCTTTCGCACAGTCAAAGGTCACGACGTCGCCCACCTCTTTCAGGCAGCTTCGAATACGTTTGGACTGCCCGCTTCACTCCTGACCGACAACGGGGCAGTCTTCACCGGAAGGCAGCGACGGGGCAAAGTCATCCTGGAGCTAGAACTGGAGCGCCTCGGCATCGTCCCCAAACACTCCACCGCCTATCACCCTCAGACCTGCGGCAAGGTCGAGCGATTTCACCAGACCCTAAAGCGCTTTCTCAGAGTGCGGCGGCCGGCCAGGTCGCTGGCTGAGCTGCAGCACCAACTCGACATCTTCCGCGTCTACTACAACAACGTCAGGCCACACCGCGCCCTCAATCGGCAGGCGCCGATGGCCGTCTTCAATGCACTCGTCAAAGCCAAGCCACTCAACCAGCCAACCCCGGTCGACCACCGCGTCCGCCGCGACAAAATCGATCGCTTCGGCTCGGTCACCCTGCGCTACCTGAGCAGGCTCCGGCACATCCGCGTCGGCACCGCGCACAAGAACAGGAAGGTCCACCTTCTCGTCGCCGACGCCAACGTCCGCATCGTCACCCAGGACGGCGAGCTCCTCAGAGCGCTGACTCTCGAGCCAAATCGAAACTACTACGGTCTGGGAGGCCGCTGGCCTGTCCACAATGTCTTGCAACAGGTGTCCTCGATGTCCTGAGACATGACATGGTCGGGGGCCCGGGATTTGAACCCGGGGCCTCACGGTCCCGAACTGTAGAGAGACTCGTCCAGAAGCGTACGAAACGCTCGGATCCAGTTCGAAACGTCAGCCGCGGCCCCTGGTCACGTCCAGATTCGGGCCAATCTTCAGGCGGATTACTACAGAAACTGCTACACGACCGGCTGCTTTCTGCGCGCAATCCGGCGTGGGGTTTTCCTAGAACGTGACGGCCGTCCCGAAACGGGGCGGGTTGCTTGGTGCTGGAGGCCTAGGTCTCCGCTCGAGTCGTTGAATGGCGTCCTCTCAGTGTGGGCCCACATCAACGAGCTGGCGCGACTTCGGCGTCTCCGTCGAGACGATCAAAAGGCAACTGCTACACGGACTACTACACCACTGCCGCAGTGATGTCAGCAACCCGTCCAGCAGCCTGCCGGCTCGGCCCGTTGCAGGTGGCTATGAGGGCCTTGAGGTCAGTGACAGCGGAATATGTAAGCGAAAGACTGATCGTCGGCCGCGAACCGGCCGCACTCTCTACTGATGCGGCGGGCGACGAACAGGAAATCGGTTACATCGGGCTCATGAGCTGGAAGTAGTTGTCGTCGGGATCGGCGAAGGTCGCGATCCAATAGCGCGACTCCTCTCCGACGTTGTATGGCTCGCGCACGACTTTGGCGCCTGCAGCCCTGAACTTCTCAAAGTCCCCCTTTACGTCCTCGCTCTCGATGTTGAGGATGAGCCGGCCTGGCGTCGGGTTCTTGCCCTTGACCTCGTCGTGGGGGCCGATCGTTATCCATCCGCTGCCGATCTGCCAGCCGTCATAGCCCCCCTCCGACATGGCGGGCTTGCCGAGGATCTTCGTGTAGTAATCGACGAGCCGCTTGGGATCCTCCGATCCGATCATGATGCTGTTGAAGTTCATCGCTACCTCCCGTTGG
>Ga0209808_1001003_pt1 | contig 14325 bp, 11 predicted proteins | sample GraSoiAngelo_157_FD_186171 | JGI IMG/M metagenome (GOLD analysis project Ga0209808, IMG submission 186171) | Grasslands soil microbial communities from the Angelo Coastal Reserve, California, USA - 14_1009_16_20cm (SPAdes) (version 2) | ecosystem: Environmental > Terrestrial > Soil > Grasslands ... | reverse complement strand
CCGGCCTCGCGGGTGACACGCTCGCCTCGGCACTGCTCGCCAACGGCGTGCGCGTGGTCGGGCGCGGCTTCAAATACCATCGGCCGCGCGGCATCGTGACCGCAGGACCCGAGGAGCCGTGCGCGCTCATCGACGTCATCGGGCCCGACGGGCGCGAGCCCAACCGCCTCGCCACGACGCTCGCGCTGCACCAGGACCTCGCGGCCGAAAGCCAGAACCGCTGGCCGTCGCTCGAGTACGACGTGGGCTCGCTCAGCGACCTCTTCGCGCGCTTCCTCCCCGCGGGCTTTTACTACAAGACGTTCATGGCGCCGGGCTGGGCCTGGGAGCGGGTCTACGAGCCCCTCATCCGGCGCGCCGCGGGCCTGGGCCGACTCGAGCCGATCGTGGCCGATCACGCCGGTCCCGCCGAGACGCTGCACGACCACGCGGATGTCCTCGTGGTGGGCGCAGGCGCCGCCGGACTCGCCGCGGCGCACCGCCTCGGCGCGAGCGGACTTCGGGTGCTGCTCGCCGAGCAGGACGTGGCCTTAGGGGGCGGCTCGCTCCTCGATGGGCGCTGGGACTCCTGGCGCGCGAAGGTCTGCGCGGCGCTGCGCGCTTTTCACCACGTACGTTGCCTCCCCCGCACCACGGTGCTCGGAGCTTACGGGCATGGGGTGTTCGGCGCACTCGAGACACTCTCACCCGAGGAATCGGCCCGCTTCGGGGGGTTGCGCGAGCGGTTGCGCATCGTGCGCGCGCGGCGCGTGGTGTTGGCCACGGGTGCGCTCGAGCGGCTGATCGCTTTCCCCGGCAATGACACCCCGGGCGTCATGCTCGCGGGCGCCGCGCTCAAATTTCTGCGCCACTACGGCGTCGCCGTGGGTCAGCGGCCGGCGTTCTTCGTGAACAGCGACGAGGCCTACGAGACGCTGTTCGCGCTGCTCGAGGCCGGCATCGCCTGCGCCGGCGTGATCGAGGTGCGCGAGAAGTCCCTCGCAGCGGAGCGCGCTCATGCGCTCGGTGTCGAGGTGCACGCCGCTTCCCTTGTCGCCGCGGTCTCGGGCCGCCGCGGGGTTCGCGCGGTCAGAATTGCAGACCTCGGAGGACGTCACCGGCGCTGGCTGCAGGCCGATTGCCTCCTGATCTCTGGCGGCTATTCCCCGGTGACCTCGCTCGCGAGCCAGCTGGGAGCGGCTCTCAACTGGCGGGAAGCGATCGCCGCCTTCGCCCCGGATCTGGCTCCCGCGATCGGTCAGGTGGCGGGGGCCGCGCGCGGCGTCTTTGGACTTGCTGCAGCGGCCCGGGACGGCGAGCGCGCCGCGGGCGCGATCGCCGCCGAGCTCGGTCGCGCGCCGTCCGGGGCCGGGTTGGCCGCGGAGCTGCCGCCCGATACCGAGGCGACCGTGATGACCGCGCTCTGGGAGGTGCCCGCGGGCGGCAAGGCCTTCGTCGATCTGCAGAACGATGTCACGAGCGCCGACGTGCGCCTCGCCGCCCGCGAGGGCTACGAGCACGTCGAGCATATGAAGCGCTTCACAACCCATGGCATGGGGACCGATCAGGGTCGCATCGGGGCTCTCGTCGGCAGCGCCGTGCTCGCGCAAGCGCGCGGCGTGCCGCTTGCCGCGGTCGGGCTCACGAGGCCCCGACCGTTCCTCGAGCCGGTTCCCTTCGCGGCCCTGGCGGGGGCCGAGGTGCGGGAGCACTACAAGCCGAAGCGCCGCCTGCCGCTGCACGAGTGGCACGAGAGCGCGGGGGCGAGGTTCGTGCCCACCGGCCTCTGGTTGCGGCCGCTCGTGTACTCGCCGCAGCCGGGCTGGGACGCGGTGCTCGCCGAGGCGCGCGCGGCGCGCCGCTCGGTCGGGATCACCGACGTCTCGACGCTCGGCAAGATCGACGTGCAGGGGCCCGATGCCGCGCGCTTCCTCGACTTGATCTACGCCAACACGTTCTCGACGCTCAAGGTCGGGCGCGCCCGCTACGGCATCATGCTGCGCGAGGACGGGATGCTGTTCGACGACGGCACGACCTCGCGGCTGGCCGCGGAGCATTTCGTGGTGACGACCACCACCGCGAATGCGGCGGCGGTCCTCGAGCACATGGAGTTCCACCTGCAGGCGGTGTGCCCCGACCTCGACGTGCTGCTCACCGACGTCGGGGACCAGTGGGCGCAGTTCGCCGTCGCCGGTCCCCGCTCGCGCGAGGTGGTAGCGGGGGTGTGCGAAGGGGTCGATCTCTCCAACGAGTCATTTCCGTTCATGGCGGCGGGCCATGCCGTCATCGCCGGGATCCCGGGGCGGCTCTTCCGCATCTCCTTCTCCGGTGAGCTGGCCTACGAGATCGCAGTCCCGGCGCGATCCGCGCTCGCGGCCTGGTCGGCGCTGCTCGAGGCGGGCAGGCCCTGCGACATCACGCCCTACGGCCTCGACGCGCTCAATACGCTCCGGATCGAGAAGGGGCACGTGACGAGTGCGGAGCTCAACGGCAACACGAGCGCCGATGATCTCGGCCTGGAGCGGCTGCTGAAGCCGCGCGGGGATTTCATCGGCCGCGCGCTCTCGCAGCGCCCGGGCCTCGCCGCGCCCGACCGGCTGCAGCTCGTCGGCGTGCGCCCCGTCGATCGCACGCTCCCGCTCCGCAACGGCCTGCAGCTCCTCGACCCTGAGGGACGCGCGGCGAGTCTCGGCTACGTGACCTCAGCGACCCCCTCGGTCGAGCTCGGGAGCTGGGTGGGACTTGCCCTCGTGGCCGGCGGCCGGCGGCGCATCGGACGGCGTCTCACCGCCCTCTCGCCCGTGCACGGCGAGAGCACCGAGATCGAAATCACGAGCTCCCACATGCTCGACCCGGAGAACCTGCGTGTCCGCGCGTGAGGCCCTGGGTGCGGCGAGTGAGGCCCCTGGCGTCGAGCTCGCCGCCTGCGCGGTCGAGATCGTCGAGCTCGCCGCGTTCCGTGCCCGCGCGAGCGAGCTCTCGGGCATCTCGCGCGGCCTCGGCCTTGAGTTGGCCGCGCCCGGGCGGGCGGCGGCGGGGTCCGGTCAGCTCTCAGTCTGCGTGCGGCCCGGACGCTGGCTGCTGCTCTTGCCGCCGGATTCCCCGGGCGCGCAGGCCGCGCTCTGGCAGCGGGCATGCGCCGGGGTGGCGGCCGCGCTCGATCATTCCTCGGGGCTCGTGGCGCTGCATCTCGCCGGAGCGGAGCTTCGCGAGGTCCTGAGCCGGGGCTGCCGCCTGGATCTGGACCCTGAGGTCTTCCCCCCGGGTCGCGCCGCCGCCACGCTCATGGCGCAGGTAGGAGTGATCCTCGCACGGCTGCCCGCGGGGTTCGTGCTCCTCACCCCGGCGAGCACCGCGCGTCACGTGCGCGAGTGGCTCACCGCAACCGGCCGGCCCTTCGGGCTTACGGCGGGACCGGATGTTACTGTTGCGGAGTTGTCGGTGGCCGCACCTGCCGTCGGGGGATGAGCCGAGATGAAGAGTTCCGCGAGAGCCGTGGTCATCGGCGGCGGGGTGGTCGGCGCCAGCGTGCTGTACCACCTGGCGAAGATCGGCTGGCGCGATGTGCTGCTGCTCGAGAAGAGCGAGCTCACCTCGGGCTCGACCTGGCACGCGGCCGGTGGCATGCACACCTTCAACGGTGAGGCCAACATCTCGCGGCTGCAGAAGTACACCATCGACCTCTACCGCGAGATCGAGGCGGCCTCCGGCCAGTCCTGCGGGCTGCATCCGAACGGCGGGCTGATGCTCGCGGCGACTCCCGGCGAGCTCGACAGCCTCAAGCTCATCTGCTCGCGAGCCCGCTACCTCGGCATGGAGACCGAGATGATCCCGCTCGCGGAGGCGTGCCGGCTGAATCCCCTCATCGACCCCGGTTACTTCATCGGCGCCCTGTGGCGCGCCGACGGCGGGCACTGCGACCCCTCCGGAACCACCCACGCCTATGTCAAGGCGGCACGAGTGCTCGGCGCCCAAGTCGAGCGCTTCACGCGGGTGCTCGCGCTCACGGCGCGGCGCGACGGCAGCTGGGACGTCGTGACCGACAAGGGCACGGTGCACGCCGAGCACGTGGTCAACTGCGCGGGACTCTGGGCACGCGAGGTCGGCCACATGGTCGGGATCGAACTGCCGGTGCTCGCGATGGAGCACCACTACCTCATCACCGAGGATCTCCCGGAGCTCGAGGGCCGCGATCGGGAGATCGTCAACACCACCGACTATTCGGGCGAGCTCTACGTGCGCCAGGAGCGCGGCGGGGCGTTGATCGGCACCTACGAGCCGAACGGTGTCGTCTGGTCGCCGATGGAGACCCCGGAGGAGTTTTCCATGCAGCTCCTGCCCGAGGATTTCGAGCGGCTGGCCCCGTACTTCGAGGTCGGCTTCCGGCACTTCCCGGCGCTCGGGCGCGTCGGTATCCGCAAGGCGGTGAACGGGCCCTTCACCTTCGCCCCCGACGGCAATCCGCTCATCGGGCCGGTCCGGGGCGTCAGGAATTACTGGGTCGCCTGCGCGGTCATGGCGGGCTTCAGCCAGGGTGGCGGCATCGGGCTCATGCTGTCCCGCTGGATGGCGGAGGGTGATCCAGGCCAGGACATCATCTCCATGGACGTGGCGCGATTCGGTGCCTTCGCCACCCCGAAATACACCTCCCTCAAAGTGCCCGAGAACTACTCGCGGCGCTTCCGCCTCGCTTACCCGAACGAGGAGCTGCCGGCGGCGCGCCCGGTGCGCCGCTCGCCGATCTATGAGCGCTTGAAGGCGGCCGGTGCGGTCATGGGCGCCAACTTCGCGCTCGAGCAGGCGCTCTGGTTCGCCCCGCCCGGCGTGGCGGGGGCGGAGACCCCGACCTATCGCCGCTCCGAGGCTTTCCCCATCGTGCGCGCCGAGTGTCGCGCGGTGCGCAGCGCCGTCGGTCTCTACGAGACCACCAACTACGGCAAGTACGAGGTCACGGGCCGCGGCGCGCGCGCCTGGCTCGACCGGGTGTTCGCCTCGCGGATCCCGAAGCCCGGACGCTTCGCGCTCGCGCCCATGCTGAATCCCGCGGGCCGTATCGTCGGCGACCTCTCGATCGCCTGTCTCGCCGACGATCGCTTCCTCATCGTCGGATCGGGGTTCGCCGAGGAGTTCCACCTGCGCTGGTTCTCAGCCTCCGAGCCGCCGCCCGATGTCTCCGTGCGCTCGGCGGCCTCGACCCTCTGCGGCTTCTCGATCGCGGGCCCGAAGTCGCGGGAGCTCCTGCAGAAGCTGGTGCGCCTCGACCTCTCGCCGGGCGCCTTCAAGCTCTTCGACGTCCAGCAGACCGCCGTCGGCTTTGCGCCCGCGATGCTGACGCGCGCCGGATTCACGGGGGAGCTCGGGTACGAGGTCTGGATCACCCCCGATTACTTCGCGACGCTCTACTACGACATCCTCGCGGCGGGCCACGATCTGGGACTCACGCATTTCGGCGGCCGGGCGCTCTCGTCGCTGCGCCTCGAGAAGGCGTACGGCTCATTCAACAGGGACTTCCGGCCTGACCACACGCCGGGCGAGACAGGCCTCGACCGCTTCGTCGATTTCTCGAAGCCCGCATTCACGGGCCGCTCGGCCGCGCTCGCCGAGCGCGCCCTGGGTGCGAAGCGGCGCTTCGTGGTCATGGAGGTGGCGGAGGCCGATGCGGAAGTGGTCGGCTACGAGTCGATCATGAAGGAGGGCGCCGCGGTCGGCTACGTGACCTCAGGCGCCTACGGCCATTGCGTCGACCGCAGCCTCGCCGCCGGGTACGTGCCGGCCGAGCTCGCGCGCGACGGCGCGCGCTTCGAGATCGATATCCTCGGCGAGATGCGCACCGCGACCGTGCGGTTGCAGGCGCTGTACGATCCGCAGGGATTGCGGTTGCGCAGCTGAAGCGCCCGCTGTGCATCAGTGCCTGGGGGGGACATGAGCGCCGGTGAGGCCGGCTTCGACTACATCATCGAGCGCGAGCGCGGCTTGAGGCGGGACCTGACCGCACGCCGCATGACCATGATCGCCATCGGCGGCGCGATCGGCACCGGGCTCTTTCTCGGCAGCGGCTTCGCGATCGGTCTCGCCGGTCCCGGCGTGCTCGTGAGTTATGTGATCGGCGCGCTGATCGCGCTGCTGCTCATGGGGTGCCTCGCGGAGATGACCGTCGCCCACCCGACTTCCGGGTCCTTCGGCGCCTATGCCGAGCACTACATCGGCCCGCTCACCGGCTATCTCGTGCGTTACGCCTACTGGACCGGCAACGTGCTCGCGGTCGGGACCGAAGTGACGGCGATCGCGCTCTACATGCACTTCTGGTTTCCCTCGCTCCCGGGGTGGCTCTCGATCGTGGGGTTCTCGGCGCTCCTGATCGCGGTGAATGCCCGCAGCGTCAACGTCTTCGGCGCGGTCGAGTACTGGTTCTCGGCGATCAAGGTCACGGCGATCGTGCTCTTCATCGTGCTCGCGAGCTTCATCGTGCTGCGCGCGTCCGGCGCGCTGGCGGGCGCGGGCGGCGCCGCCGCCGCCGCGGTCGGCTTTCACAACTACACCGCCTACGGCGGCTTCCTGCCGAAGGGGGTGTGGGGTGTGTGGGTCGCGGTGATCATCGCGATATTCAGCTACTTCAGCGTCGAGATGATCGCGGTCGCCGCGGGCGAGGCGGCCCAACCCGAGGTCGCCGTGAGCCGCGCGTTCCGCTCGACGGTATTCCGGCTGATCCTGTTTTACCTTCTGACGCTCGCGCTGGTGCTGGCGATCGTGCCGTGGACCGCCGCGGGCATCGACGAGAGCCCGTTCGTCAAGGTCATGCGCGCACTCGGAGTGCCGGGCGCCGCCGGCATCTTCAACTTCGTCATCCTGGTCGCGGCACTCTCGGCGATGAACAGCCAGCTCTACATCACCACCCGCATGATGTTCAGCCTGTCGCGCGCCGGCCATGCGCCGCGGCGCTTCGGCACGCTCAGCCGCCGCGGCGTTCCGGTGCAGGCGCTGCTGCTCTCGAGCCTCGGCATCGCGTTCGCGGCCGTGCTCAGCGTGGTCTCGCCCAAATCGGCGTTCATCCTCATGGTGTCGATCTCGGCCTTCGGCACGATGTTCGCGTGGCTGATGATCTTCATCACCCACTATCGCTTCCGCCGCGAGCGCTCGCGCACCGGAGCTGCGCCGCTGCGCTTTCGCATGTTCGGCTATCCGGCGACGACGCTCCTCGGCGCCGCGCTCATGGCGGCGATTCTGCTGACCACGGCATTCACCGACGCGTTCCGCATGACGCTGGTGTTCGGGCTGCCGTTCCTCGGCGTCCTCACCGCGACCTATTGGATCCGGCACCGGCGCGGCGCGCGCTCATAAAGTACCAGTGTCGCCTGAGCACTGGATCGCTGAATGTGCGGCGGTCGCGAACGAGCGTCATTACTTTGCCCTGCACGCGGGAGTAAGCTTCGGCGCCGAGTCCAGCGAAGGAGCCATTGCATGGCCACAAAACCGATTCCCGATGGATACCGCACGGCCACCCCGTATCTGATCCTCAAGGGCGCGGCCGAGGCGATCGAGTTCTACAAGCGCGCCTTCGGTGCCACCGAGCTGCTGCGCATGGCCGATCCGAACGGGCGGGTGGGTCACGCCGAGATCCGGATCGGCGACTCCGTGATCATGCTCGCGGACGAGCATCCCGAGATGGGTCACCGCGGGCCGCGCTCGCTCGGCGGCTCGAGCGTCAGCATCATGTTGTACCTCCCGGATGTCGACGCCGTGTTCGAGCGCGCCCTCAAAGCCGGCGCGCGGGCGCAGCGGCCGGTGCAGAACCAGTTCTACGGCGATCGCTCCGGGACGCTCGAGGACCCGTTCGGTCACGTCTGGACCATCGCCACTCACGTCGAGGACGTGCCGCCGGAGGAGCTCAAGCGACGCGCCGAGGCGGTCATGAAATCATCGGCTTCGACCGCCTCCTGAGCGAGCGTTGGGGGCGTGTGGCCGCGTCATCCGCGCGGCCATACCGCCCCATTAACTCGGGTTCTTCACCCAGCCCCGCGGCTTGCGGTTGAAGCCCAGCTGCACGTCGACCAGCCGCCGGCCGCAACGGCAGCGGAATCTCGCGATGATGTTGGCGATCGGCTCGTCCCAGCCGCTGCGGCAATGGCGCGCGAGGAACGCGGGCGTCATCTCGCGCGAGTGCCGGCAGCTGCGGCAGGTGACGACGACGACGTAGTCGCCGAAGTGATCGCGCAGCCGCTCGATCGAGTTCCACGGCAACATGGCAGGCAGTGTGGCCAACGGCCCCGGCGCCCGTCCACACAGTGCTAGAGTGAGCCCGACACTGGTTGAGCCAAATCCATGTGCGGCAAGTACATCCTGGCGCAGGCGGCCAAGGCCGAGCGTGCGATGGGCATACGGCGCGGGCGCTGGGAATATCCGCTGAGCTATCGCGTGTTGCCGACCGAGCAGGTTCCGGTGGTCGTCGACGAGTCGGGCGACCCCGAGGCGGCGATGATGCGCTGGGGATTGATCCCCTGGTGGGCGTATGCCGTGCCGCTGCGCGCCTCGACGATCAATGCCACCGTAGAGCGCATCGCGAGCGCGCCGAGCTACCGCGATCCCTGGCAGCACGGTCAGCGATGCATCCTCGTCATGGGCGGCTTCTACGAGCCGCACGTGAACGCGGACGGCACCCGCGACCCTTACTTCGTGCGGCTCGCGGATCGCGAGGTGTTCGGCGTCGCGGGGCTCTGGGATCGCTCGCGGCGCGAGGACGGCTCGTACGTGTTTTCTTGCACTCTCATCACGGTGCCGGCGAACCGGATGCTGGCCGAGATTCACAACGCGAAGCAGCGCATGCCGGCGATCCTCGCCGAGAGCGATCACGAGGCATGGCTGCGCGGAGCGCTGCCGGAGGCGAGGCGGGCGCTGACGAGCTTTCCCGATGAGCGGATGCAGGCCTGGCGGGTGAGCCACAGAGTGAACAGCCCGAAGCTGCCGAACGACGCGTCGCTGATCGAGCCGCACGAAGCTCCACGTTGAGCCGCCGAGGGAGCCTCCGCAAAATGCGATGCCCGTCACAATTCACCGTGTGTTCAGCACCGGTGGAGTGTCATTCCCGGCGGCGATTGGCATAGTGCGCGCCGTGTGTGCGTAACAGGAAGGAGTGTCATGAGAGCAATTCGTTTCGTGTTGCCGTCGGCGCTGGCGCTGGTGGCGGCGGTGCCGCTGGCCCGCGCGCAGAACGTCAACGTGGGAGTCACGATCACCGGCGAGATCGTCCCGGGAGTCTATGGCCAGGTGGTGCTCGGTAACGGCCCGCCGCCACCGGTCGTCTATGTCCAGCCGGTGCTCGCCGCGCCGGTCGTCGTGGCCGAGCCGGTGCCGGTGGAGCCGATCTATCTGCACGTGCCGCCCGGTCACGCCAAGCACTGGCGCAAGCACTGTCACGAATACAACGCCTGCAACCGGCCGGTGTATTTCGTGAGGTCCGCCGAGTATGAGCCGGGCTTCCGCATGGACCGCTGGCGCGAGGAGCACGAGCACGGGCACGGTCATCACGGCGAGCATGGCGATCACCGCCACGGCGACGAGGATCGCGACCACGGGCACGGACACCACGACGACTGAACCACATCGAGGTGCCGGACGGCTTGTCGCCGGTACCGGCGACAAGGTCAGGGTGGAGAAGGCGGTGAAGTGAGCGGCGGCAGCTCGCGCGCCGCCCGCTTCGGCTCCCGGTCGGCATCGTACAGGCCCCAGTGCGCCTCCTCCGGGTGCACTCCGGGCGGCGCGCCCGGCGCCGCGAGGGCGTCGTAGGCGCGCCACGGAGCATCGAAGGCCGCGAAGTACGCGAAGGCGTGCCCGCCCGTCGCCGGCAGCCGCTCGCGCAGCAGCCGGTAGAACGAGGCCTGGCGGGCCTCGCTGTAGCCGGCGCTCGCCGGGGCCGTCGGTACGCCGGTCTCCTTCACCAGCATCGGGCCGCAGTGGATGGCGGCGAGCTTATCCACCACGTTCGCGACGAACTGGGCGGAGGTGCCGTCGTCGGCGTCGCGGAACCACGGCTGGAAGAGCGGATGCACGTTGGCGAGCAGAAAATCGAGCTGCCCGAGGAGCGGGGCGGCCGTCTCCCGGTAGTAGATGTGGAACGGCTCGCTGACGGATAGCGGCGCCTGTGGCAGCTGCGCGTGCAGGCGCGCGATGAGCGAACCGAGCGCGCCGGGATCGCTGCGAGCGGCGAAGAGCAGCTCGTTGCCGAGCGAGAGGCCCACCACCAGATCGGGGTAGCGGCGCACCGCATCGCCCGCGGCCCGCAGCTCCGCCTCATCGAGCGGGTTCCACACGCCGATGATGAGCGCTCGGAACCTGAGAGCCGCCGCGATCGCGGGGATCTCCTCGGCGCCGTGAATCGCGTCGTAGGTGACGAGCGAGTCGAACCTCGGGCGCAGCACCGAGAGGTCCGCACGGATGCTGGCGGCGTCGGCGCTCACGATGCGGCCGTCGCTGACGGTGAGAGCGGTCGGCTGGTAAGTCACGAAGCGACCGTGCGCGAGCGCCGTGCGGAGCCGGGCCAGCGCGGGGGCCGCTGCCTGACCGGTCGCGCAGGCGGGCTGCGCGGCGCCGGCCGCTGCGGCGGGCGCCGCGGCCGAGAGCGCTGCGAGCAGCGGGATGATGAGGCGTTGCATCTTTTGGGGGTGGCTCCCGGGCAGGCGGCTGTGACAGAGTCTACCCTCCGCAACGCCGCCGCTGTCCCGGCGGAAGGAGTCGTCCATGCCGGCGGGTCAGAGCGAGCACGCGCCGCGCTTTCGGGCGCTCCATCAGGGCGCCGGACCCTTCGTCATCCCGAACGTCTGGGACGGAGGCTCCGCCGCCATCATGCAGGCGCTCGGATTCGAGGCGCTCGCCACCTCGAGCGCGGCGTGCGCCGCGACGCTCGGCAAGCTCGACGGAGAGGTGACGCGCGAGGAGGCGCTGACCCACGCGGGGCTCATCGTGTCGGTGAGCGCCTGTCCCGTCGCCGCCGATCTCGAGAACGGCTTCGGACATGCGCCCGAGACCGTGGCCGAGACCATTCGCTTCGCGGCGGCGGCCGGTCTCGCCGGCGGCTCCATCGAGGATGCGAGCGGCGATCCGGCCGCGCCGATCTATGAATTCGAGCACGCGGTCGAGCGGGTGACCGCCGCCGCGGCGGAGGCGCGCCGCCATGGCTTCGTGTTGACCGCGCGCGCCGAGAATTTCGTGCACGACCGGCCCGACCTCGACGACACGGTGCGGCGCCTCCAGGCCTACGAGCGAGCCGGCGCCGATGTGCTGTTCGCGCCGGGGCTGCCCGATCTGGCCGCCGTGCGCACGGTATGTCGGGCGCTGAAGAAACCGGTGAACTTCATGGTCGGCATCCGCGGCAAGTCCTTCACGGTGCGGGAGCTCGCCGCCGCCGGAGTGAAGCGCATCAGCCTGTCGACGACGCTCTATCGCGCGGCCATGACCGGACTCATGGCCGCGGCGCGCGAGGTGAAGGACACCGGCACCTTCGGCTACATCGACACTCTCATACGCGGCGATGAGCTCGCGGGGTACCTCAAGGAGCAGGCGCGCGCGCGCGGCGAGGGCTGAGTCGGTCGCGCGGACTTCAGGCGCTGATCAAACAGCGCGACCGGATCAGCCGGGCGGCGTGTCTCCGGGTTGCGCGCGGCGCAGCCACTCGAGGAACCCTGGCACCGCCGCGTGACCTTCCGCGGGGGCCCAGGCGGCGAATTCGCTCGAAGTCGCCGGGTCGTAGGGACCCTCCTTGACCTCGAGGAAGGCGCCGCCCTCGGGGCCGGGCACCAGCGTGTGCCAGGTGGCCGGTGGCGTCTCGTAAGCGATCGCGCCGGTGCCGTCGCCGACTCCGTAGCGCGCCGTGACGCGGCCCGCGGCGTCGAAGGTGAGCACATCGAAGCGCCCGCGCACGATCACGGCGAGCTCGGAGCGGGCGGCGTGCCGGTGCGGCCGGAAGTACGAATTCGCGCGCGCCGCGACGACGAAACGCTGCACCGGATCTTCCGGGCCCGCGTGGAGGTTGTGATGCGCGCGGGCACGGGGACTTGCCGCCGCTTTCGCGACGAGCTCATCCAGCAGGGTTCGCGACAGCAGCTTCACGCCACAGCCTGTCAGGCGGCAGCCCGGCCCTGATGCTTGTGAACATCGGGGAGAAAGGCGGCCAGCAGCCCGATCAGGGGCAGGAATGCGCAGAGCGCATAGACGAAATCGATGCCGACGTGATCCGCGAGCTTGCCGAGCACCGCCGCACCGACGCTGCCCATGCCGAAGGCGAGCCCGAAGAACAGACCCGCGACCATGCCGGTGCGCCCCGGCAGCAGGTCCTGCGCGTACACCACGATCGCCGGAAAGGCGGAGGCGATGATCAGGCCGATCGGCACCGTGAGCACCGCGGTCCAGAAGAGATTTGCGTGCGGCAGCAGCAGCGTGAACGGCAGGACGCCCAGGATCGAGGCCCAGATGATGTACTTGCTCCCCAGGCGATCGCCGAGGGGGCCGCCGATCATGCCGCCGGCCGCGGCCGCCGCCAGGAATACGAACAGCTGTAGTTGAGCATGCCGCACCGACACGTGAAAGTGGTCGATGAGGTAGAACGTGTAGTAGCTGGTGAGGCTCGCGAGGTAGACATACTTCGAGAACACCAGCGCCAGCAGCACCGTGATCGCGAGGACGACGTGACCTCGCGGTGCGCGCGATGCCTGTGATCCCGCCGCGTGCGCCAGGCGCGTGACGCCGTGCGTCTTGTACCAGTGCCCGACGTTGATGAGCAGCACGATGCCCAGCAGCGCGGCGAGCGAGAACCACGCGACGCTCGACTGCCCGTGCGGCAGCACGACGAAAGCCGCGAGGAGCGGGCCCGCCGAGGTGCCGAGGTTGCCGCCCACCTGGAACACCGACTGGGCGAGCCCATGCCTGCCGCCCGAGGCCATGCGTGCGACGCGCGAGGACTCGGGGTGGAACACCGAGGAGCCGGTGCCGATCAGCGCGGCGGCGACGAGCAGCAGCGCGTAGCTGTCGGCAAAGGCAAGCAGCAGCAGGCCGGCGAGCGTGAAACCCATGCCGGCGGCCAGCGAGTAGGGCCGGGGACTGCGGTCGGCAAAGAGTCCCACCAGCGGCTGCAGGAGCGACGCGGTGAACTGGAAGGTGAAGGTCAAGAGTCCGATCTGCGTGAAGCTCAAGCGATAGGAGCCGCGCAGCATCGGGTACAGCGCCGGCAGCAGCGACTGCATCATGTCGTTCAGGAGGTGACAGAAGCTGATCGCGGCGAGGATGCCCATGGCCGTGCCTGCGGCGGCGCCGACGTTGCTGCCAGCTGAGGCTGGGGCGGATTCGTTCAAACGGGGGGCTCCGGCGGATGCGCGCCTCCCGGGCGCAGGGTGCCAATGTGCCGGAATCAGGCGCCGAAGCCCATCTCTCCAAAAGGGGGGTGGGCCTCGCCTCCCATAAAAAGGCGCGGTGCACCACCCCAGGTGCACCGCGCCGATGACGCTCGCGAATAGCCCGGAAGGTCTAGAAACGCTGTCCGAAACGCAATCCGAACATCCGTGGCGTGTTGATGTTGGCCAGCGGCTTTAGCGCGCAAATCGGTTTTCCGGGGAAGAATCCCGTCGACACGCCGAAAATGGTGCACTCCGCGAAGCGATACACCTCGGCGCGCTTGTCGAACAGGTTGTCGACGAACAGCTCGGCGCTGAAGTTGCCGCGGCTGAATCCACCGGCTAGATCAAAGATCCCGTAGGCGGGCTGCGAGCCGATCAGCGCGTTGGCAGCCGGTGTCAACTGCGAGCGGCTCTCGCTCTGGTAGACAAAGTCAGCCTGCAGGTGCGCCTGGGCGCTACCGACGCCGAAGGTGTAGCGCCCGGTGATGTTGCCCTTGAACTTCGGCACCGTCGGCAGCTGCGTGTCCTTGGGTACTGCGTCCCAGGCCGGGCAAGCGGAATTGGACAGCGGGAAGGGCACGCCGGTGGCCGGATCGGTGTCGAGGCAGAAGTCCTGGTTCATTTTCGGATCGAGCTCGGTAGCCGCGGCGGTAAGGGTGAAGTCCGGGGTGACCGCCCATTCGATCTCCTGTTCGGCTCCCTTGATGCGCGCGGCGCCCGCGTTGCGGACGATGGTAAAGGAGTTCTGACCGAGGAAGCCGAACTGGAAGTTCTTCCAATCCTCCCAGAAGAACGCCCCGTTCAGACGCAGGTGGTTGTTCAGCCAGGTGGTCTTGAACCCGAGCTCGTAGTTCTTGAGGAAGTCCGGGTCGTACGTGGCCAATGGCGGATCCGGTGGAGCCTGCGTGCGACGATTGATGCCGCCCGGCCGGAAGCCCTTCGACACGGTCGCGTACACCATGTGGTT
>Ga0209808_1001002_pt1 | contig 14325 bp, 8 predicted proteins | sample GraSoiAngelo_157_FD_186171 | JGI IMG/M metagenome (GOLD analysis project Ga0209808, IMG submission 186171) | Grasslands soil microbial communities from the Angelo Coastal Reserve, California, USA - 14_1009_16_20cm (SPAdes) (version 2) | ecosystem: Environmental > Terrestrial > Soil > Grasslands ... | reverse complement strand
TGTCCCGGGGTAACGGCTTTTTGCGGGTCGTGCAGACGGATACGCGCGCGTTGATTTTCCATCGGCATTAGTGTTGCCCGCGTCCCCGGATGATTATAACGAATCTTGACCGTTATTTCGTGCGCCGTTGTAGCCGCGGTCGCTGACCGCGGACCGGGGTCATCGTTCCCGGCTCCAGAAATCCAATTAACGCGATCGATCTCGAACTCTTCCACCAGCAAATCGTCCGCCTGACCAACGATCACCCGGTTCGTTTCCGGATCGAGATCGACGACATACCGGGGCTGTGCCGACCCGCCCGGCAAACCTTTGCGCTGGCCAATGGTAAACATCTCAATCCCGTCGTGCGTCGCAATGAAGTTACCGTCGAGATCGTAAATTTCGCCGGGATGAAATTGGTTCTCGCCAAGGTGCGATCGGAGGAATGCTTTGTAATCCTGTCCCGGCACGAAACAAATCTCCTGGCTGTCCGGTTTGTCGGCCACTCTTAGGCCGATTTTTCGGGCAATCGCGCGGATTTCGGATTTCGACATTCGACCGAGTGGAGTGAGTGCACGCTGCAATTGCTCCTGCCGCAAACTAAACAGGAAATATGACTGATCTTTCCGTGAATCGATGCCTTTGCGCAACACCGCGCGCGTGTAGCCGCGGTCGCCGTTCGCGGCATGGTGATGTTCAATGATCGCGTAGTGTCCGGTCGCGATATAGTCACATCCGAGCAGCTCAGCCTTTTGCCAAAGATTTCCGAATTTCAATTTCTCGTTGCACATCACACATGGATTCGGCGTGCGACCGGCCTGGTATTCGCTGGAAAAATAACTGATCACGAGTTTTTCGAACTGATCCGCTTCATCGATCACGTAATGAGGGATGTCGAGCATGTGCGCGACGCCACGCGCGTCCGCCACGGCCTGTGGCCCGCAACATTTATCCTCCGCCCGCGAAATACAGTCCTGCGGCCACACTTTCATCGTCACCCCAATGACGTCATAGCCTTGTTCGCGCAGCAAATAACCAGCGACGCTGGAATCGACTCCGCCGCTCATGCCAAGAAGCACGCGCTGTTTGTTTCCCGAATTCACTCGCGGAAAATCGGCGAGGCCGCGCAGTTGGTCAACGTGCGAACCGGATTCGTTCCGCAGGGTATATGCTTAGCGTCGACCGATCCTCTCATTAACACCCGGCTTTAGCTGGGTGTTAATAACCCCCTGAGGAAGCCTTAACCGCTTTCAGCGTTTTTCGTCACTGCACAAAGAAAACCGCTAAAGCGGTTGCGGTAGTACTCCTGGCCCATGCACCTCGCTGAAGCGAGGTGTTAATGCAATGGGATATCCGTAACGCTAAACACGTTCCCTGCAGTTGCCGATTACCCCGCGGCTGGCAACTGCGCTCGAGCTGACCGGACTTTCCGGCTAACGTGTACGCTGTCACCTAAAGTAAAGCGCCACGGCAAATGGGCCGAGCGCCGAATGCCGATTCTCTCGTCGGCAACTACATCAATCGAAGCAGCCGGCTTTCGAAAACAATGATTCTCATCACTACACAAATCTATCTCGTCGTGTCGACCGGTAATAGCCAATGCCTGCGTCAGCTTTCCAGGGCCCGAACAAAGCTGACGAGCACCAATGACCGCCCGCCTCTTCCTCATCAGCGCGATTCCGCGAGTTGGCTCGAGCGCACGGATGAGAACAAAACCGTTTTCCGTTCCTTTCACCAAGACATTCAACATCCAGTGAACGCCGTAATTGAAATAAACGTAGGCCGTTCCAGCATGATTTCGCTCGACGAACGCGCGCGCACTCGGGCGCACAAAGCAATGACAAGCTTCATCGCCGATTGCGTTGTACGCTTCCGTCTCGACTATTATTCCGGCGCACGAATTCCAAATTAGCTCGCACCCGATGAGATCGCGGGCACAGCTGAGGGGGTCGCGCTGGAAAAAATCTCTCCCCAGCATTTCGCCTCGCCCGGTTCCCACTACCAGCTGGCTCACCCTCCCGGTTTGTAATAAAGCGGAAGCGTGATTTCGCATGAAACCGGTTTCCCATCGCGAAAAGCCGGAATGAATTTGGCATTGGCAAAATCGTCCAGCGCAGCGTCTCCAAATCCCAGGAGCGGCGGAGATTCCTTGACAACTTTTTCCTCCTGCAAATTTCCACTAGCATCGATTTTTACCCAAAGGTCGACCGTCCCATCCACCGCTAACGGCGCCCGTTGTGCGCTCGGATAATGCAACCCGGAGAATTTCGAGTCTCCACCCAGGCAGAGTTGCGGTCCGATAAAATCGCTTTCTTTTTTGAGCTCGCTCTCTTCCTGATTTGAGAAAATGCGTAACCGCGGTTTGTTATTAACCACCTCGAAGAGGACGGTGCCGTAAAAAACAACCGAGATAGGCTGATGATTACGCACTGCCGGAATCATTTTCGCGTTCGCCAGCACTCGCAGCACTTCCTGTTCAAGCAATTTTGAATCGGGCGTGCCCCGATAGGTGCCACTCCATTTCAGTTCGCCTGTTTTCTCCACCCCCGCGGAAAACATTACGGCAGCATCCTTTTGCCCTGCTCGCAGCAACAGATTTTCGTCAATGCGATTGATAATCGCCTCTGGCGACTTGCCGATGAGCGCCGGCCGGTACAGTGGCAGATCTTCGGCCGAACATTTCAGCACGAACCCAATAACGAGTAAAAAAACAAGACGGCGCATATCGGAGAATGCAACGCGCAGTTTCGCTTTACGCAACTGCAATCTCGGCTATTTGCAGTAACGACACTGGGTGAGTTTCGGCGGATGCATCGCCCAGCGCTTTGTCCGCTGATTCGCTCTCCGCAATCACGCCTGCGCTCAAGAGAGGAAGCCGAAGAGAAAAGGCGCGCCGGCGGTTTAAGTCCATATGGCCGTTCACCGTTTCAGCCCCGATAAAATCAGGATATCGTCCAGGATGCGATTTCTTCGGGGGTGCTGCAGGACCTCAAATCCGGCAAGCTCAAGTTGCCGCCGCAGAGTCTTGGCGGTGAAAAGAAAGGTGTGATAGCCATGCCTGAAGCCGTTCCATGCGCGTCCATGCAAATAATGCGACGGCCCGTTTAACTTCGGTGTCGCCACCACCACGATGCCGCCGCGGCGCAAGACGTAATTCGCTTTTCGCAATAACGCACCTGGGCTTGACACATGTTCGATCACGGATTCAAGCAAAACGACATCGAACGAGTTCTCCTCCAGATCGGCGGCTTCCAGCGTTCCGTGGATAAGATCGAATCCTGTGCCTTCCAGATAGTGCAGAGCGCTGCTGGATGGGTCCAGTCCGACGCAGTCATAAAACCGACGCGCCAAGAAGAGCATGTCCCCCTTGCCACATCCAGCATCGAGGAAGCGGCCGGCAGGCACTACCTTTCGTATCCCGCGGAGCAATCGTTCGTTGGTGCTGCCGATCATCGCGAACCGCACTCTTTCCCAAATCGCTTTGAACCGCCGACGACGACGGAATTCCCTCCGCTGCACGGACCACCAATCGCCTTCCTCTGGCAACTGCTCGCTCGTCGGCACTGGGTGCAGAAATACGCACCCGCATGCGCATCTCCAAACCGCGATGGGAATGGCCGTAGGGTTCCAGAAATCTCCTGTCTGCCAGCGATGCAATTTTGAAAAATCGCGACCGCCGCACTGGTCACAAACACGCCCTTCCGTTGTGGGATTAGGAAAGCAATCTGATTCTGTCACAGCTCGAGGAGATTCGATCATTTTGAACGAATTTTCCTTAGTGCATGATCGATGGCAAACTATGCGACGCGACCACAGCAGTTTTTGTATTTCTTTCCGCTGCCACAGGGACAGGGTTCATTGCGGCCGACTTTCGGACCACCGCGCCGTACTGGCAGATCGAGCTTCATTTCGCCAGCACCATCACCATTCCCTCCTGCCATTGCCATTGCAGGTTGCGGCTGAGGAACCGACTGCTGCCCGGCAGATCCCGCAGCAGGAGCGTGTTCTTTCAATAGAAATTGCGGAAGTGTCGCCAGGAAATTCTCGAATGCCTGCAGGTTCGAGGTGCTGCGGAAAAGATTGTGCAACACTTCGTTCTTAATGTTCGCCATCAGCTCGACGAACATGTCGTAAGCTTCCGCTTTGTATTCAATCAGCGGGTCCTTTTGCGCATAGGCGCGCAGATAAACACCTTCGCGCAAGGCATCCATCGCGTACAAGTGTTCCTGCCAAAGCCGATCAATCGCGTTAAGAATGATGTAACGCTCCAGGCTTTTCACCGCCGTCGGCTCTTCGTGCGACGATTTGCGCTGATACGCATCCTTGATTTTCTCAATTAAAAATTGCGTGTTTGCCTCCGGATCGCGCGTCTCGAATTGGGCGCGATCTTTATTTAGTCCGAGGGGGAAGGTGGTATTTACCCACTGCAGCAAGCCCGCGTAATTCGCGTCCTCGCCTGGCTTGCCGGTTCCAAGATACTCTTGAACTTTCGCCGGCACCGCTTCATCAATCACCTCGTAGATCAAGGGGCGCGGTTCCTCGCTATCGATCACTTCATTGCGGTAACCATAGACAACCTCGCGCTGATTGTTCATCACGTCGTCCATGTCGAGCGTGCGTTTGCGAATGAGATAATTGCGTTGCTCCACTCGCTTCTGGGCTGTCTCCACCGACTTATTCAGCCATGGATGTTCAAGCTCCTGCCCTTCTTCCAAACCGAAGCGTTCCATAATTTTCGTCATCCGATCGGCCGCACCAAAATTCCGCATCAGATCGTCTTCGAAGCTGACATAAAAACGCGACGCACCCGGATCTCCTTGTCGCGCACAACGTCCACGCAACTGCCGATCGATTCGGCGCGATTCGTGGCGCTCAGTGCCGATCACATAAAGACCGCCGCGGTCGGTTACGCCGAGACCGAGTTTAATATCGGTGCCGCGTCCGGCCATGTTGGTTGAAATGGTCACAGTCCCGGGCTGACCGGCGCGCGCGACAATCTCCGCTTCCTGCATGTGGTATTTCGCGTTCAACACATTGTGCGGGATCTTTTCGCGTTTGAGCATACGCGAGAGCAACTCACTTGCTTCCACGCTCACCGTCCCAACCAGGACCGGTTGCGTCTTGCCGTGGCATTCCTTAATCTCGTTAATCACCGCGTTGTATTTCTCACGCCGCGTCTTGTAGATGCGGTCGTTTGAATCTTTGCGCGCGACCGGCCGATTGGTGGGAATAACCGCAACATCCAGTTTATAGATGTCGTGAAACTCGTTCGCTTCGGTTTCCGCCGTGCCCGTCATGCCGGCTAGTTTTTGATAAAGCCGGAAATAATTTTGGATCGTAATAGTAGCCAGCGTTTGTGTTTCGCGATCGATCTGCACCCCTTCCTTCGCCTCCACCGCCTGATGCAACCCGTCGCTCCAGCGTCGCCCCGGCATCTTTCGGCCGGTGTATTCATCAACGATCACAACTTTGTTTTCTTCCACCACGTACTGCACATCCTTCTCAAACAAACAGTAGGCGCGCACCAATTGTGAAATGTTGTGAATTCGCTCCGCTTGCGCATCGCAATGCTGCTGCTTTTCGCCTTTTTGCTTTTCCTTGTCCTCGTCGCTCAACGACTGGTCGAGATCGATCTCCGTGAACTCGCTGATCAGGTCGGGCAGGACGAAGGCGTTCGGATCGTCCGGGTTCATGAACGAGCGACCCTGCTCGGAGAGGTCCGCTTCCTGCGACTTCTCGTCGATGGTAAAAAATAACTCTTCCTTTAACGCAAAAAGTTCGTCCTTGCGGGTGTCCTGATAAAACGACAGTTCCGCCTTGTCGATTGCCTTGCGCTTTTCCGGGTCCTCCATCATGCGTAACAATTGCTTATTGCGCGGTTGACCAAGCTTTACTTTGAACATCTGGAGCCCGCCTTCTTCCAGCTTACCCGCGTCGAACTTTTCTTTGGCCTCGCTCGCAATGCGATTACAAAGCATGGTCTGTTTGCGCACCAGCTGCTCGACCAGCGGCTTCCACTTGTCGTATTGGTGCGTCGAAATTGTCGCGGGTCCGCTAATGATTAGTGGCGTGCGCGCTTCGTCGATTAGGATGGAATCGACTTCATCGACAATGGCGTAGTTGTAGCCGCGCTGCACCTGCTGCTCGCGCGTCGTCGCCATTCCGTTGTCGCGCAGATAATCGAAACCGAACTCGGAGTTTGTGCCGTAGGTAATGTCGCAGGCGTACTGCTGGCGGCGAACGCTCGGGTCCTGATCGTGCTGAATACAACCGACCGTGAGACCAAGAAAGCTATAAAGCTGCCCCATCCACTCGGCATCACGTCGCGCCAGATAATCGTTCACCGTGACCAAATGCGCGCCGCGCCCGGTCAGTGCGTTTAAATAAAGCGGTAAAGTCGCAACTAAGGTTTTGCCTTCGCCCGTCGCCATCTCGGAAATCTTGCCACGATGCAATACGATTCCGCCGATGAGCTGGACATCAAAATGCACCATTTCCCATTTCATCGGCTGATCGCAGACGGTGAAAGTGTGCCCTCGGTCTGTTAGCCGGCGGGCGGCATTTTTTACAACCGCGAATGCTTCCGGCAAAATCTCATCGAGACGTTTCCACTGCTCCTCCGGCGTGGGCAGTTTAGCCAAGTCCTCCTTCCAACTCGCAGTCAGTCCGCGCAGTTCATCATCAGAGAAATTCTGAAACGTCCCTTCCAACTCGTTGATCTGACGGACGATCGGTGCCATTCGCCTGATCTCGCGCTGATTTTTCGAGCCTAAGATTTTCTTTAAAATCCAACCGACCATGTCATCTTCACTATCGTCGAGATTCCGCGATTTGTCATTCAAGCGAAGGCGGGGACTCTCAGCGCGTTACCTTTAGGGATTCGTTGGCAGATCCTGCAGCTTTCGCCTGCCCGGCCACGGCGCGACAGGTCGCTCGACATGGGAGAGGCTGCCGCTAACATGGCCCCATGAAGAAAATCATCTCCACCTCGGAGGCCCCCGCGGCAGTCGGGCCGTACTCGCAGGCCATTCGTATTGGCAATCTCGTCTTTTGTTCCGGCCAAATCCCGCTGGATCCAGAGACTGGCGAAATCGTTCCCGGCGACGTTAATGCGCAAACGAGGCGGGTAATGGAAAACATTGCAGCCGTGCTCCGGGCAGAGAGACTCAGTTTCGATAACATCATCAAAACGACGATTTTCCTCGCCAATCTCGCCGACTTCCAGGCGGTAAACGAACTTTATGGCTCCTATTTCAAATCGGACCCTCCAGCACGGTCCACGGTACAGGTGGCCGCGCTTCCCAAAAACGCGCAGGTTGAAATTGAAGTTGTTGCTGCCACGAATGCAAACGGCGGCAGGGCGATCGATACATGGGAATAAGGCTGTCATTTCAGCGTAGCCGCGAAAACAATGAACGATCCAGGTGAGAAATGCTGGTAAGCCGAAATATGCTTGCGAAGCGTTCCTCACGCATTGACTTTCGCGGGTTGAGGCATGGAGAATAATCGAGAGTTGCCATGGACGGGAGAGCGGTTTGTCCCAAGTTGTACTGGTCAGCTGCTCTATGAGCATCTTCATCGCTACGCCGTTGCGGCGGCTCTAGCCGATGGTAAACGTGTCTTGGACATCGCTTGCGGCGAAGGCTACGGCTCCAATCTTCTCGCCGCGACGGCCGCACAGGTGATAGGCGTTGATATCGCGTCTGAGGTCATCGCGCACGCACGCCGGGCGTATCGAAAAGAGAACCTGATCTTTCGTGAAGGGTCATGCGTGAACATTCCTGTAGAAGATCACAGCATCGACCTTGTCGTTAGCTTCGAGACGATCGAGCACATTGATGAGCCGCTCGCTTTTCTCCAGGAGATCAAGCGTGTCCTGGCAGTGGACGGCGCCTTGATTATGTCCAGCCCGGACAAGGCCGAATACACTGATCGCACCGGCGCGACAAATCCCTTCCACAAACAGGAACTATACCACGAGGAGTTTCTTCTTCTGTTGAAGCAGCACTTCAAACGTTGCCGCATTGGCAAGCAAAAACTGGTTGCCGGCTCCTGGATCGCCGCCGACGACCTCGCCGCTGAGGATACCTTCGGCACCTTCAGCGGCGACATTCATTCCATTGCCTTTCGCCCTGGAGTCTACCGTGGTGTTTACTCGCTCGCCCTTTGTTCCGACGCGCGCCTGCCCGCCTGGAAGCTGGGTGTCTATGCGAACAGCCGGGAGAGCGAGAGGATTTGGAACCTCGTCGAGCGATTTGGCAGCCCGGAGAACATCCAGAATACGGTCGCATCGCTTGAGCAGCGAGCGGCGCGTCAAGCTGAGGTGCTCGCGCAACTGCGATCCCATCTCGGAGAACTTAAAAGTCAGTTGAACAGCAGTCGGATAGGTCTCACCCGTACACAAGCCCGCGTGGATGAGCTGACGGGCGATCTGCGCCGGCAACTACTCGCGACTAAAAAGCTGACCTGGTTGCTAAGCGAAACAGAGAAGTCGGCTGCGCGGCTGCGCGCTTCACGCCGATGGAAAATAGCTAATCCGTTTGCCGCGCTCAAGGCGTTCTTAAGCGGTCGCGAAGTCGAAGGCTATGGGCATTTGGAAAAGATTGTTTCCGATTATTTGCAATGGCGCCCGCATCACCCAGAAGTCTACAAAATCGATGAACAGATCGGGGGACTCGAGCACCGCTCGCTCGCGTCTCCGCCACGACTCGCGGGCCCAAATGGAAGTACTGCGGCGCCAATCACTCCGCCCGCTCCCACCAAGCCTATCGAGTTCCCCGTCCGCGACTCAGTGGATGTTTCGGTAATCATCCCTGTTTTTAATCAACTTCAATTCACACAATCATCCCTCGCTTCCATTCAAGATAATCAGGCAGACCAAAGTCTGGAAGTTATCGTGGTAGACGACTCTTCCACCGACGGCACCGAAGAAACTCTCCCCCGAATTCCGGGTCTGGTTTACTTCCGCAACGAAGAGAATGTGGGGTTTGTTGCCTCTTGCAATCGGGGCGCTGCCAAAGCACGGGGTAACTATCTTGTGTTCTTAAACAATGACACCGTTGTAACGGCAGGATGGCTATCGGCATTACGCGAGACTTTCCAGTTCGAGCCGCACGCCGGCCTTGTCGGTTCCAAATTAATCTACCCCGATGGCCGTTTACAAGAAGCCGGCGGGATTATCTGGCGGGATGGTTCGGGTTGGAATCGCGGGAAATTCGATGATCCTCGCAAACCAGAATACAATTTCTTGCGTGAGGTAGATTATTGTTCCGCCGCCTGCCTTATGCTCCCGAAATCGCTTTTCCAAAGGATCGGCGGGTTTGATAGTCGTTATGTTCCCGCCTACTACGAAGACACAGATCTGGCTTTCAAGGTACGAGCGGCCGGATTCAAAGTGCTTTATCAACCGCTCAGCGAGGTGTTCCATTTCGAAGGAGCGACCGGTGGAACTGACATATCTACTGGCACGAAGAAGCATCAGGAAATTAACCGAAAGGCGTTCGCAGCGAAGTGGAAGGAAGCTCTCGCCACCAAACCTGCCAACGGCGACGTTGCTGCGTTGGAACAACTCCCGCAAGGGTATAAACGTATTCTTGTTATCGACCATCATCTGCCCATGCCGGACCGGGACTCCGGTTCGCTTCGCATGTTTCAGATCCTCACGATTCTCCCTCATCTGGGACACAGGGTTAGCTTCATTCCCGACAATCTCGCCAACATCCCGCCTTATGGCGACGACTTGAGGAAACGTGGCATCGAAGTAGTTCTGCGTCCGCACATCAAAGACGTGACCAATTATATCGAAAGTCACGGTCGGAAATACGATGTCATAATTCTAAGCCGCTGCGGAACGGCAAAGAAGCACATCGCAGCAGTGAGGCTCCATGCTCCCCAAAGCCACGTGATTTTTGACACCGTCGATCTACATTTTTTGCGCGCCGCCCGCGAAGCAGAGCTGACACAAAAAGTCGAATCCAGAACGCAGGCGCGTGAAACGCAGCAACAGGAATATGCCGTTATTAACGAAGCCGACGAGACGTGGGTAGTCAGCGTAGCTGAACGCGAGCTGCTGCTGCAGGATTTGCCTGGCAAACAGATCGAGGTGGTTTCAAACATCGTTGACATCGAGACGCCGACGACAGCATTCGCCGACCGTGCCGATTTTCTGTTCATCGGAAGCTTTCTGCACCCACCGAACGTTGATGCCGTGCTTTACTTCGCCAAAGAAATTTACCCGCTCATTGCACAGCATCTGCCGACCGCGAAATTTTACATCATCGGTGACAAGGCCCCTCCCGAAGTTGTCGCGCTCGCGAGCAACAATGTAATTGTTACCGGGGCCGTGCCTGACGTCCGGCCATTTTTTGAGTCGGTGAAATTGTCTGTCGCACCGCTTCGTTTCGGTGCCGGCGTCAAAGGAAAAATCAACCAGAGTATGGCATTTGGAGTACCCGTCGTAGCCACTTCAATCGCCGTCGAAGGCATGTCTTTGACGCACGAAGAAGACGTGCTTGTAGCAGAGGCACCGGCAGATTTTGCGAGAAACCTGGTGGCGCTCTACCAATCGGAAGAGATGTGGAATCGGCTTTCTGAAAACGGTCTAACGAAAGCGAGATCGTTGTACTCGCCTCAGGTAGCCCGCGAGCAACTGTCTCGGCTTTTCAGCGACGAACATACCTCTAAGTCCTTACACCGCCGCGCGCTGGCCGTCGCCGGATGATTCTTCTCGTTATTAGGCGCGCCGTAAACGAAACAATTTCGACATGACTCAACCCGAGCTGAGCATTGTTATTCCATTTCTAAACGAGAAGAGAGTGCTACCCCTGTTGCGCGAGCGCTTTGAGAACATTGCGAAACGATCGGATTTCTGGGAGCTAATTTTTGTTAGCGACGGTTCCACTGATGGTAGCACCGAGTATGTTGAAGACTGGTCGCGCGTAAACCCAGCGGTAAAACTTGTGGTTCTAACACGCAATTTTGGCCATCAGTACGCTGTCTCTGCCGGTCTGGCTTTGACTTCAGGGCGTTATGTCGGAATCATGGATGCGGATTTGCAAGACGAACCGGAGGTGTTGCTCGACATGTATCAACTTCTCCGCAGTGACAAACTTGATGTGGTTTACGCTGTCCGGGCCACTCGCCCGGAGGGAAGATTAAAGCGCTTCTGCTACTACATGTTTTATCGGCTATACACATTTTTAGCTGATACTCCTGTGCAAGTGGACAGTGGGGATTTTTGCGTAATGACGCGCCGCGCGGTGACACTTCTTTTGGCTTTACCGGAAAAGTTGCGCTTCGTGCGCGGGCTTCGAGCCTGGCTTGGCCTGCCGGCCAGGCCATTTCCCATTTCCCGGGCGGCTCGCGCCGCCGGCCAACCTCAGTATTCCATTTGGCAGCTAGTGAAGCTTGCCTCAGCAGGACTTACTTCCTTTTCGACTAAGCCACTTCGAGTAGGTCTGATTTGCGGCGCTCTTCTCTGTTTTCTCGCCCTCCTGACGGCTGTGGTCTATGCTGTTATCGCGGTTTTTACCAATACCCGCATCGCCGCACCGGGATTTTCAACCTTGGTGATCCTTCTACTGTTCTCGAATGGTCTTGTCTTTCTCTACCTTGGAATACTAGGAGAGTATATCGGCCAAATGTTCCTGGAGGTGAAAGGGCGTCCACCATTCATTATTGAACGCACCATTAACTTCGAGGGACAGAACTCGCCTGATGAGCGAAATTGAGTTCCTTTCACCGCCTACTTCGGTTTCGATGGCAGATGAATGGTTTGATCTGGCAACCACGGATCATTTTTGGATTAAATGGCGTCACTCCGTCCTGCTTCGGCAGCTCAATCGCGCGAGTTTTCGCGGGAAGATCGCTCTGGAGGTTGGATGCGGCCACGGGCTGGTCCGCGAGATGTTGGAGCGCGACCTCGGAATTCGTGTTGACGGTTGTGATCTAAATCAGCATGCATTAGAAAAGGCGACGAGTGGTAAGGGGCGACTGCTGGTCTATGATGTATTCGACCGAAACTCGGCGATGCTTGGCGCTTATGATTTGCTTCTTCTGATGGATGTGATCGAACATATCGACGACGATTTGGAGTTTGTTAAGGTATCACTTCAACATCTCAAGCCAGACGGGCTTGTCGTAATTAACGTTCCAGCACATATGACCTTCTACAGTCAATATGATGAAGTCGCCGGCCACAAGCGCCGTTACGGTGTCGCTGATATCAAATCTCTTTTCCGCCAAGCAGGTCTGAAGCCAATATCTATTGCACAGTGGGGGTTGTTTCTTTTGCCTGCCCTCTTAATGCGTAAACTTATCCTTCGTCTTACACCACCTGAACACACCATTAGGGTGGGTTTCGTTCCGTCAAACCCATTTTTGCACGGTATCCTAAAACGATTACAAGCTCTTGAGACAAGTATCCCGTTCTCAATGCCCATCGGCAGCTCCCTACTTGCGGTCGGACGCCGTATGTCGGACGCGTCTACCTGAATGGAGCAGCGGACAGAACGAGCAAAAACGTTTTGGCAGCGGGACGGAGTTTTCCTTCTGTTATTGCTGCTGATTTTTGTCCTTCGCTATACCCCGTCAATTTTGCGTGGGGATTTGTTCGGTCCATTCAAAGATAACATTTGGATTTATGGCCCTATTTTTTCCAGGGCTTCAGAGATTGCGCTGCATGGCAGCTGTCCATACTGGCTCGACACCATGCTTACTGGATATCCGTTGTTCGATTCGCCTCATTTTTCCATCACTTATCCGTTCTATTTCCTTGGCTGGATCAATTACGGCATTGAGCTCGATGCTGTTTTCACATTAACGCGCCTCACCTTTTTCCATCTGCTCATTCTTTATCTCAACTCCTATGCAATGATTCGACTTGCCGGGGGCAGCGGTTTCGGCGCGCTTTGTGGGGCGACCTTGGCCTTGGTCGGCGGCAGCACTGTTGGTTATTCGACCTGGATTACTATTATCGCAAGCTATAGCTGGCTACCGCTGCTAATTGGCAGTGCCATCTGGCTCCTTAAGAGACCGGGCTTTGCCAGTGTTCTTCTTTTGAGTGCTTCAGCCAGTTTGCTTATCATCGCGAGCCCGGCGCAATCGGTGATTCACGCCCTGTTGTTCTGCCTTTGCTTTTTTGCTTGTGCCCTGCCCTGGTTTGCAAAGAACCAGGGGGCCGGTCACGCGCTGAAGATAATCCTTTCCCTTCTGGTAGCGCTCGCATTTGTGGCCGGTCTTACGGCCGTGGCCACGATTCCGATGACGATTGACACTGCCGGCATGATCCGGCATGTCGGCGACAGGACTGCCGTGATCGGACATCAGCGGATACCATGGCAGGCCTTTACCGGCCATCAGCTTGAACCTGCTCAGCTCTGGCATGTGTTCGCCAGCTCCTGGCCGTTAGGCATACTTGGCGGTCCCTACATCGGTCCTCTGGGCGTTGCCGGAGTGACTTTGTCCTGGCTGCGTTTCCGCGGGCAAGAGCGGTTCGGCAAGTTTTTAGTAATCTTCTCCACACTGTTTGCCATCTATGGTTTACTAGCGGGTTTGGGCACTCACAGCGGCATCACTCAACTTCACTTTCATTTACCAATACTGAACCGTATCCGGGAGGCCGGGCGTCACCTTATTTGGTTTACTATATTTGTCAGCTTACTTACGGGCCTGGGTTTCGACACATGTGCGCGGCATTTTCGGCTTTCGCTATCCGGCAGGATTGGAGCTGCAATTGTCGCCAGCGGCCTGTGGATCGTCGAGTTGGTGATTGCTTATCGCTCACACACATGGAATTGGTTCCCTCTTTGCGTTATCCCTGTCGGACTGGTACTCCTCTATCTAGCGAGAATTGCAATAACTCCTCTCCTTGCTACAGGCCTCATTTTTTCTGGTCTGGCAGCGGCGATCGCTCACAACGGAACCACCCCGTCGTACCTGGCAAGCTATTATGATCCCGAAAATCTTACGGCCTTACGTGTTATCCGAGGCTTAACCAATTTACCCGGGATCTACACTTCCAGGATCGCTTTCCGCGACTCCGCCTTTTGGCCAGGCCATTGGGCGATGGATGCGAGCTTCTATGGCATCAGGAGCTTTTATATGAACATGACTCCGGTACCGTACGATCAGTTTTTGGACATGAATCGCGAGTCTCTCCCCAACTACCGGGAGCTAATGGGGGCCCGTTACCTGGTTTGCGGAGAGAAGGAGAAACCCCGCTCGGATTCGGACACACTGCTTTTCCAGGACGGACAATACCGTGTCTATAGGCTCGCCAACTCAATGCCGCTCACTGTCCTTGTTCATGAGCTCGGCGGATACTACTCCGATGCCGCGCAGTTTTAC
>Ga0209808_1001001_pt1 | contig 14330 bp, 5 predicted proteins | sample GraSoiAngelo_157_FD_186171 | JGI IMG/M metagenome (GOLD analysis project Ga0209808, IMG submission 186171) | Grasslands soil microbial communities from the Angelo Coastal Reserve, California, USA - 14_1009_16_20cm (SPAdes) (version 2) | ecosystem: Environmental > Terrestrial > Soil > Grasslands ... | reverse complement strand
AGATAGATTCACGATCAAAAAATGACGAATGGTCCGAGCCGGACTGGCGTTGAATGACAAAGCACGAAACTGATATTCATCATTCGAGCATTCCGGCTTCCTTCGTCCTTCGTCATTCGAGTTCGTCATTTCGGAGCGCTAGCTCCGTTTTACTTCCCAGTCCTCCAGCAGTTCGTTTGGAATTTCTTTTAGAAACCGGGACGGCCTTTGGAACACGTCGCCAAATCCCGCATTCAATCGCATGTGCGGATAGCTCAGGTAAAGCTCGTCGCGTGCGCGCGTGATTGCGACGTAAAAGAGCCGACGTTCTTCTTCAATGGCATCGCGCGTTTCAAGCGAACGCGAGCTTGGAAACATTCCGTCGGTCAACCAGATCACGAATACGGTGTGAAATTCCAGGCCTTTCGCCTGATGCACCGACGAAAGGTTAACGGCTTCCTTGTCCGCCGCCGCATTCGGCGCCGCTTCGGCATCGACGTTGCTAATCAAGGCCAACTGCGAGAGAAACTCTTGGGCATTGGTGAATTGGCGGGCGAAGGACGCCAGCTGATTTAAATCTTCGCGACGTAGTTCGTAGTTGGTGAAATTCGCCTTCGCGTAGTCGTCATAGATCGCTTCCACCACCGACACGATCATCGCACTGGGCGGGTTGGGCTTTCCGTTGGGAGCGATCTCGTCCAGCGTTTGCGCGAGTTGCTCCCACGTTTTTTTTGAGCGCGTGCTGACGTTTAATTTGAGCAAGCGTTCGCCAATGCTGTAGCCGCGGTCGCCGGCCGCGGCCGCTTCTGTAGCCGGGGGCATTGGCCCCGGGCCGCGGTCAGCGACCGCGGCTACAGGTACAGAATCGAGAGATTTCTCCCAGCCATTCCACAGATTTTCCGCAATCTTGCCGCCGATTCCGGGCAATAATCGCACCATGCGTTTGAATGCGACCTCGTCGCGAGGATTCGCCACAAAACGGATGAACGAGGCCACGTCCTTAATGTGTGCCTGTTCGAAAAAGCGAATTCCGCTGGTGATTTGATACGGAATTCCACGACGCGAAAATTCGAGCTGCAACTCCACCGCGTGATAATGCGCACGATAAAGAACCGCGATCTCATTTAATTCCACCCCTTCATCGCGCAGTTCCAAAACTCGTTGGGCCACGAATTGCGCCTGTTCGCTTCCGTCATTGAGCGCCACTAGTGCCGGCTTCATCGCTTTCGAATCCCGCGTGGCACTCAAATTCTTTTTGAACTGTTTGACGTTGGCTGCGATCGCGCTGTTCGCGACTTCGAGAATTTCCGGCACGCTGCGATAGTTCAGCTCGATCCTGAATACCTGCGCCTTTGGATAACGCTTTGGAAATTCGAGGATGTTCTGAAAATTCGCGCCGCGCCACGAGTAGATCGATTGCGCGTCATCGCCGACCACCATCACGTTCTGATGCTCCCGCGCCAGAACGTCGATGAAGTCGGCCTGGATCTTGTTCGTGTCCTGGTATTCGTCCACCAGAATGAATTGGAATTGCCGCCGGTAAACCCGCGCGATGTGCTCGTGCTCGAGCAGCATTCGCAGCGTTTTTTCGAGCAGATCATCGAAGTCGAGTGAGTTGGTCGCCTTCTTCTTTCGCTCGTAACGCGCCTGCACATCTTTGATTTGCTCGAGCAAGGGCAGGAAGTAGGGAAATTTCTCCGCGAGCAATTCCTCTATTGGCCGCTCGGTGTTAACGACGAAACTAAAAATGTCCGCAAGCACGTCGGCCTTTGGAAACCGCATTTCCTTGGGATCAATTCCCGAGCTTGCCACCACCGTCGCAATCAAATCTTTCTGATCTTCGCGATCCATGATGGTGAAACCGGAGGAATAGCCGAGCGCGCTGCCGTGCCGTCGCAACATCCGATTGCCGATGGAATGAAAGGTGCCGCCCCATATCCCGGCTGCATCCACTGGCAACAAATTCGAGACCCGATCGAGCATTTGTCGCGCGGCTTTGTTGGTGAAGGTGAGCAGCAAAATGTTGCGCGCATCCACCCCGTTCTCGAGTAAATAGGCCACCCGATAGGTCAGAGTCCGCGTTTTGCCCGATCCCGCGCCCGCAATTACGAGCAACGGCCCCGGCGGGGCTGTCACCGCCGCCAACTGTTGCTTATTCAATTCTGCCGCATAATCGATCGCCCCGCTAAATGATGAATGCGCTCGTTGCAGGGTGTATTGGCGAGACATGGGAAAGCTACGCTCCGGTGACGAGACAAGGGCTTCAACGGAAATTTCAGGAAACTAGGGTGCTTTCACCCGAACCGCCGGGGACGATTGAGGTAAATCGCTGGGCTATCTCACCCTCACGTTGCACCAGGCGGAGCGTCCGTGGTCGTCCAATGCGGTGAGTTCGTAATCCCCCGGCGTGGATTTCCAGGAGAGCATCTCGGCAGCGTTGCATTTGCCAAGAAACGTTTTGCCGGCAAACCAGTAAACGTCGCGCACGTCTGCGTCGGCTTTTGCCCGGAGCGGGATCGCTGTTGCCGAAGCAAAGAGAATTTCGCTGTTGGGCAAAGGCGAAACAATCCGCGGAGAGTTACCAGAGCGCGCAACCAATTCGCTCGCCGTTCCTAGAAGAAATGGCGGCGGTGATCGGCGAGCGACACCGGCGCGTTCGAACAATCGCAGCAGATCGCTTGGCCAGAATTCATAGGTTTCGCGCCGGATTTCGCGCGTTCCGTCATCGGTCGCGAGGCGCAATCCGGTCGCGACATCGACCAAGACTTCGCGGTGCACTTCGCAGGTTTTGATCGGCGAGATTCCAGGAATAAACCAGCCTTCAACCAGGTCGGTGCAGAGTGCGCCGGGTAAATCACCGGAGACACTGCAAAATTTTACCCGCTTCAAATTTGGCGGAGGCTGAAGTGTTCTGCCTGGCTCTGGCCAGTTCGCGCGCAAGCTGTCAATGATTTGAAAGAAAAGTGGCGCCGCCGCAGTGCGTCCAACAAAGGCGCCATTGGCGCGGCCGTCGAAATTGCCAATCCAAACCGCAAGCACGTAATGATCGAAAATCCCGATCGACCAGGCATCGCGAAATCCGTGCGACGTTCCCGTTTTCCAGAAAACCGGTGCCGCGCTTGCGGCATCGGCACAATTCATTTCCGGCCGCGGGACGTTTCCGAGCATTTGCAAAGTGAGGAAGGAAGCTTCGGGCGAAAGAATTCGGAGGCCTCTTGTTGAAGCCGGGTCGTGCGCGGTGCGACGCAGAGGGCGCAGTTCGCCGTTGTTCGCGAGAGCGGCGTAGAGCCGCACCAGATCTTGCATTGTTACTTCCGCGCCGCCCAGCGGCAGCGCGAGTCCATAATGAGATTCCGGTTCGGGAAGCGGCACGTCCGCGCGTCGCAGAAATTCGTAAAGATTCGGATGCGAAAGTTGCGCGGCGAGTGAGACGGCCGGGACGTTGCGGCTGCGGGCCAGGGCATCGCTGGCGTGAAGCGGACCAAGAAAATCGCGATCGAAATTTTCCGGATTGTATTCGCCAAAACTGCGCGGCGCATCCGCCAGCACACTCAGCGGGTGAATGATTCCTTGTTCGATTGCCAGGGCATAAACGAATGGCTTCAACGTGGAGCCGGGCGAACGCGAGCTGCGCGTGCCATCGACTTGGCCATTGATTCCTTTGTCCCAGAAATCGGCGGAGCCGATTTGCGCGAGGACATCATGCGTTCGCGTATCGACCAGGAGCACAGTCGCGTTTTCAATTCCGCGTGTGCGAGCGGCGGCAATATAATCAGAAACCCGGCGTTCGATCAGGCGCTGCCTCGCCAGATCGAGTGTGGTCACAATTTCACGAGTGGTTTTGTCCGATTCGAGCACTTGCTGGACGAAGTGCGGCGCAAGAAATTCGGTATTCCCGCGGGCCTGCGCACGAAACAAACGATTGGAGAATTCCGCATCGGGATCAGGCAAAACACGGTCGTGCCACTTGCGTTGCGCGTTGTTCAGCAAACTGTTTTGGCGATCAACCAACAGAGCGCGCCGCGTCGGACTCTGCGGAATCACGCTCAGCGCAATCGCTTCGGGTTGGGTCAAACGCGCAGCTTGCTTGCCAAAGTAGATTTCGCTCGCCGCGCCTGCGCCTTCGATGTTCCGGCCGTAAGGAGCGAGATTGAAATACGCTTCCAGAATTTCCGCTTTTGAGTAATGCCGCTCCAATTCCAGCGCGCGCAAAATTTGCCCGGCCTTGCCCGCAGCGGTTCGGGTTTGCAAATGAAAACGCAGACGGGCGAGCTGCATCGTGATGGTCGAGCCACCGGTGCGCGCGTGCCTCGGCAGAATGCTTGTAACCGAACGCAGCAACGCCACTGGATTGATACCGGGGTGCTGGGCGAAATGTTTGTCTTCGAATTGAAGTGTGGCGTCGATAAATTCCGGTGAGATGTCGCGCGATCGTGTTCTAATCCGGAATTTTTGATCCGAGCTCAGCGTCACACGTAACAAATTTCCGTCGCGATCGCGTACGACTTGAGAAAACGAAATGCCGTCGAGAAGCGGCGGCTTCGGCAGCATGAGCCAAATCAGCATCCCGCATGACCCGGCCATTACGGTGACGCGGAGCGTTTTCTTGAACCATCGACTTCGCAACGCCGTCATCCCGAGCGGAGCGAGGGACCCCACCCACGAACTTTGGAATACGCTAACGATAAAGTGTGATCCATCACCCTGGGCGGGGTCCCTCACTTCGTTCGGGATGACATATGCTTTCACTGCGGGTAATTCGAAAACTCATTCCGTCACCAAGATTTTCCCGCCCACACCGCGGCCTTTGACTCCGCGATCGTACATCGATTGCGCGAACACTGGGGGAACAATGAACTCCCCGCGATTACATGATTTAATGTCGTAATCGATTTGCAGCGCGGCACGTGACGCCGTCCCGAAGAAAACGGCGCGATCTTCCCGCACATCGACGTAATCGATTCCATGAATGGACGAAACCCCCGGCCGCAACGAAGAGTCGACTACTTCAAATCCGCCGGGCAGCAGATCGATAATCGCGACGTTGGTCAGCGCGTTCTCCTTCACACTGCGCACGTGCAATCGCACGTGGACCGAATTTCCGAGATGAGTTTGAGCGACGGGCTGACTGTTTTTGTCCAGCAACTCCCGATAAACTTCGAGTCCCTCTGCCAGCACCTGTGTCGCAACGGCTTTGTCAAAACCGGCTTCGATCACCTGGAAAAACGCGCCCGGTCCACTGATTGCTCTCGAGGCGTGGAAACGCAGCGCTTTCGCTTGCGCGGAAAAATCGGTCCGCTGCAGCATTCTTGTCCCGCTCTTTAACCGTGTTTCCGCTTTGGTTTCATTTAATTCTGCAATCGTGAGTTCGGGCGGATTATTCGCCACCACTTGCGAATAGGCCTTTAACGCAGCAACGGCGTAGGCTGCTGATAAAGTGTTGAAATTTCCTTCGCCGATCGGACGCGAGATTTTTTCGAATTCTTTTCCCGAAATCTGACGAAGACGCGCGGGGAAATGCCGCGCCAGGATTGCGATATATTGTGAATCGGCGCCAAGCGGCTGGCAGAAGTCATTCCAATCAAAATTACGCAGCTCGCCGAGGCGATACTTCGCGATCAACCGCTCCGCTTCTTCGTCCTGATGCAAAAGTTTGAGCGCACCCGCGAGGTAAACGCCGGTGAGATCTTTGGGCCAATCCTGCGCGCGATGTTTGTCGAGATAATCGCGCAGATTAAGAATGTAATTCGTGGTGACGACGCCTTCGCGCGTGAGGACGTAGATGGCATAGGCCACTGTTCGCGCGTCAGAAAAAGTCGACGGTTCGCGCCCGGCTATTGCTTGCAAATTGCGCAAGCCGGTGGTGAACATTTTCGATGGAGGCGGAAATCCGGCAGCCTTGGCCTGGCTGAGAAAATCCATCACGTAAACCGAAACAAAGCTGATGCGCGCACCATTTTCCGGCGCCCAATAACCAAAACCACCCTGATCGTTTTGCCGGCGGCGCAAGGTAGTGAAGGTTTTCTCGAGTTGCGCGTTTACTTCCGCGCGTTTCAAACCGAAATCGACTTCATCCGCAAGCAGCAAACGGCAAAATGCCGCGCTCGTGATTTGCTCGCTGCAACCGTGCGGGAAATTTTTCAGGTAAACATCGAGTCCGTGTGCCAAGCCGAGCGGCAACGCCGAAATCGAAGCCTCGAGCTGGCGGAAATCCGGGCGAAGCGCCCGGTCGATTGAAACTTCCGTGGTGGTGCCAGTGAAACTGCCGCTGCGCACATCGGTCAGGTAGGGAACCGGTGGGCGAATGCTGAGCGTTGCCCGTCGATGGACCTGCGCACCGCCGGTGGTGGCAGTGAAACTAATTTCACCCGAGCCGAGATGATCGTTTACGTGAAAGCGAAAAATCGCCGTTTGTTCTTTCCCTGATGCAACCTGCAATTTTTGAACCGCCGCGCCAACAGCGGAAAGGTGTGCCGAGGTTGCGGTGCGCAGTTCGATTTCCATCTCAGCTTCCAGGTTGTTTGCAACCGTGACACCGGTTTCAAATTCATCTCCCGGAGCGACGAGCACCGGCATACTGGGCGTGATTACAAACGGCCCACGAACCAACGTCTCGCGTTCGGTCGAGTCAGCGGCGTAGTCGGAAATCGCGACCGCCATGACCTTAAGCATGCCGTCAAAAAAATCTGGCACATCGTAAACGACCTCACGCGGGGTCGCGTCGGTCTCGAGAATGCCGGACCAAAACACCACCGGCTTTTCCGTGATGCGCTTGAATGGATTAAGCCTTTGAATATCGCCCCCGCCGCCAAAAGCCGAGACTGAGCGGAGCAACGAAAATTCTGGAATGATCAGATCGACGATTTGCGCGGTCTCGACCTCGAGCGCGCACTTGCGAAAGAAAAAGCCGATCGGGTCCGGTGTTTTAAAATCGGTGACTTGCAGGATTCCCTCATCCACCGCGAAGAGAACGATTTTGGCGGGGCGATCCGTCTTGTAGGAGATGTGAAGCGGTTCTCCCGGCTTGATCGTGGGCAGCGTTTGTAAATCAAGGGTGAGGCGGCGTTTTTCGATGTTGGCGGTGAAATGAACGACGCCGTAACTGAGCGGACTAATTGAGATTTCTTTTGCGTTCAGGGCGCGGACAAACGCGACATTGATGTAACCGCTGCCCTCAAAGCCTTCCGGCAGACGAATGTGTTGAATGCTGCTGGCGGTGTTGGTTTGAAACCAGGCATATCCATAGATCTTGTCGCGCTCGATTGTGATCAAACCGTTGCCGGCATAGGGAGCGTTAATACTGATCGCGATGTCGTCGCCGCTTTTGTATTGCGCGCGATCGAGTTTTACTTCCAGCTCGGCGTTTTTCTCTAACGAATGCGAGGCGGCGCTCTTTCCGACGACGCAATAATGCAACTGACTGAGCCAGCGATTTTGATCGTCACGCAGTTCGAGCACGTAATTCCCCGGCTCGGAAGTGGCTAGGGCGTAATGCAAACCATCGGCCGAAATGGCGAGCTTCTCCGAATGCGCCAACCGCTCTTTCAGGGCGGAATTGTAAGCGAAATTGCCGTTGTCCTGACGGGTCAGCACCGAAACATATTCCTGGGCAATGAGATTGAGGGTGACGTTCTCGATTGCAATCCGCTTCAGTTGCGAATCGACCGCGATGAAATCGAGCGCGCGTTGCTTGTGCGCTTCGATGTAATGCAAATCCCCATCCGCTTTTGCGCCGATGACGAATGGCAAATCCGCCACTAACGTTTCCTTGTGGCTGATAACACTGCGACCGCCATCGGCCTCGAATCCTTCCGCGACGAAACGCATCGAGTAAGTGGCGTCGGCAAAGCGCTCCAGTTGGAGATCGAATTCTGTGTGCCCGTCGTTATCGGTCTTTCGCTCGCCCAGATCGACTGATTGGCTGCGCCGCTCTTTTTTCGGATCGAGTGACGGATCGAAGAAAATGAACCCGCGAAATTCCGGGAAACTAAAGCCGGCGGGCGAAAGTTCGATTTTTGCCGTGATTCGGCGGTCGGTCGCGGGCGTCCCGTAAAGATTGGCCAGCGAGATCGAAGCGCGCATTTGTTTTGGTCGAATCCAGCCATGCCCGATCTCCTTGGAAAGCCGCGTTTCGATCTTCATTCGATCGGGCAAGAATTCTTTTACGTTTGCGACGGTGGAACCCAGAAGGGTGGTGCGCTTGTTGTTCTTGATCAGATAGGCATTGATCTGGTACGCCCCGGTCGGCGAGTCGTTGCTGGTCTGATAGCTCAGCTCGACGAAACCGGTCTCAGGTAAGGCGATTTTTTTCGTTTGCACCGGGAGATCGCGCGCGTCCAGCACTTCGGTTTCGATTGGCAACCCTGCCAACTGCCCGCTCCAGTTGCGTTGTTTCACCACCAGTCCGGCATGAATTTCGTCGCCCGGCCGATAGACGCCGCGTTCCGTAAAAATGAAAGCGTCGAGATCCTCGGCGGAAAGATTTTGCGCGCCGTCGATGTCGAAGCGCGAAAAATTCAGCGTCCGATCTTCCCGGGCGTAGGGAATGAATGCGACGTCGTCGCCATTGCGGGCCACGAACGCAATCGGCGTTTTGTCGCGCGTCAATTTCTCCACTGATGAAAAGGCGGCGTGACCATCCGCTGCCGTCGTTTCCTTCTGTAATGCGATTCCATTTTTGCCGATGATCTCGACGCTGGCGTTCGCGATCGGACGCCCGCTTTGAATCGACATCAGAAAAACATCGCAACTGCCATTCGCACTTTTCTTGGTCAGGATGCCGATGTCGGTAACGAGAAGGAAGCGGGTCTCCCGTACCGAGGGAATTACCTTGCGCTTGATCGGGTCCCAGCCGCGCGCCGTCAGGAAAAAGAGGCCGCGCTCGCTCCCACCATCAATCGGTTTGCGCAGATGCTCGGAAAAATCGAACGCGGAATAGTTCGCTTTCCATTTGTTTTCCAAGGCGATCGACTGGTGCTCGAGGGCAATGCGCGAGATGTTTTCCTGATCGAAGATTCCCGGGTCCTCAAACCGCGGATGCTGAAATTTGCCCTCGGTCTGGCTAACGAGATGGTTGATTTGATTGGTGGCGACGCGCGCGATTTCATATTCGATTGCCGGCAAACCGCGGGAACGGACTGATAGCTTGCGCTCGCCGCTCAATGCGAGCAGACCGCCGCCTCCTTCAATTTGAATTTCGCCTGGCAATTCCGGTACCGGAATGACGGCGTTGTAATCATCGACCAGTGGATAATCGCCGAGAGCGCGCACCCCTTTGCGTACGCGAAGATACAGCTCGCCGTCCTCTTCAATCTGGAGGCGCAGCGCATGTTGTGTGTCGTGCTCCTTCTCGGTGGGAATTGCGGTGACGTCGACGCGTTTCGCGCGCTCAAGCACTTCATCAGAAACGTCAGTCGTGCTTTGCCATTTCGATTTTACCCCGTCTTCCGTGACGCTTTCGTCTTCGCTCGAATCTTCATCGGTTTCGCTTTCCTCGGGCTGGGCGTCGCTGTTTTGGACATTTCGCCTTGGCAACAACCAAAGCTCTATCGATTTCGCCAGCTCGCGCGTTGCGATCTCCGCCGTCGTGTTCAGGATGATGATTTGCTCGGGATCGGATTTCTTGTTGCGCACGATCATGCTTTTCGCCGATTCCACTCGAAAGAACGTCGTCACCGAGGGAATACGCAGCTTTGCTTCGAGACTTTGGTGAGTTTCAGCGCCGCCCGATAAGGCGTGCACCCCCTTGCCTAGTTTTAATTTCAGCCAATCCTCGCGGTCCGGAAGCGTGATGGGCGAGCTGCGCAGGTAGGCGACGCGATGATGCAAGCCGTAGCTGATGGTGAAATGCGGCGATGGATCTCCAGCTGCAAAGATGTTTGATCTACCGAGCATTTCGAATTCAATCCGGCGTTCCAGTTCGCCCGGCTCGACCCAGTGAGTCATCTCAAACGTGGCCGTGACCTGACGCACCGCAGGATTTATCGGATCCTGGTAGAGAACGAAGTCGCGCATGGCGATCGCGACCACAGGTGTTTCGAATCCGTAGCGCAACCGCTCGAGATGCACGTGCGACGGGAAAAAGCCCTTGCCGAAAGTGACCGAGAACTTTTTCTCCGCTGGCCAATCTTCTGTCGGCTCGAATAAGAGGATGTCGTCAGCGGACCAGCGCCAGGTGCCGGCCATCTGCGGGTCGAGATAAACGCCGCTCAGCGATCGTTTTTGCAAATCTTCAAGTCGTGCGGCGTGATCGCTGAAATAAACAATGAGCGGGGGAAACTTCAGTTCCTTCTGCAATTTCGTGACCGGCAGTTGCGCGATGGTCGCACGGACGCGGTAGGGCTTCGGCCTACGCTGATACCAATGCCAGGTCCACGCGGTCCCGCAGGCGAACAGAAGAAAGGCAATGAGTGCCGGTGCGATAAGCGGAGGGTGAGCGCGCGCAAGGCGAGCGCAGCCGGCGCCGATGCAGCTAAGCCAGTGCGGCGGGCGCCATGAAAAGTTGCCGAAAGTTGATCCCAGAATTCGAGAAGTGCCCTGGGTGAATTTTCGAAAAAGCGCGTTCATAAGGTGAATACGGCGCCCTTCGGCGAAATCTTTCAGGATTTTTTGCAGCCGCGGTCGCTGACCGCGGTGGTGGATCGAGCAGTCTCTTGCTCGATGTTACTATAGGCGGCGGAGCCGCTTACTTTGGCATCGCCCGCGGAGCGGCCGATCCACCGACATCGCGCGCGGCAGTGCAGCATTTGGCCGTGGCCAGTGACCCCGGCTACAGTATGAGATGAAAATCACCGGCCTGCTCGCTACCCGGCGCAGTCTGGTCGATCGACTGGGGCATTGGGAGGACCAGGCGCGCTGGCAGGAATTCTTCGAAACCTATTGGAAGCTGATTTATTCCGTGGCGCGGAAGTCCGGCTTAAACGAGGCCGAAGCCCAGGACGTGGTGCAGGAAACCGTCATCACTGTCGCCAAAAAAATACACAAGCTGCGCTATGATCCCGCGATCGGTTCCTTCAAAGGCTGGCTGCTCAACATCACGCGCTGGCGCATTGCCGATCAATTTCGAGAACGCGTTCCATCACAAAATCAGATGGCTCGCTCAAGCGACGATCGGAGCACCGCGACGATCGAGCGAATCGCGGACTCCAATGCAGAAAATCTCGACCAACTATGGGAGCAGGAGTGGCAGCAGAATTTGCTCGCCACCGCGATGACGCGAGTGAAGAAAAAGGTCGCCCCAAAACATTTTCAAATTTTCGATTGCTCTGTTTGTAAAGAGTGGCCGGCACAGAAAATTGCAGCGGCGCTTGGGGTTAGTGTTGGGCAGGTCTATCTGGTGCGTCATCGCGTGGCGGCGTTGTTGAAGAAAGAGGTCAAGAAGCTGCAAAAAGAAGTCATCCCGAGCGAAGCGAAGCGAAGTCGAGCGATGCCGCCAAAATTACGTTAAAGCTTTCGCAACGCGATTCCTCGACTCCGCTCGGAATGACGGAGCAATTGTCTCCGCCGTTCCGCTTATGTTAGGATCAGCTCTATCGCTGACGACGTCAAAGACCGCGCATCGGAGCCTTCCCTCCCCGCGACGCACATTCCCATCGTTCCGGATCACGAAGTGTTGCGAGTAATCGGGCGCGGCGCTTACGGCGAAATCTGGCTGGCGCGAAGTCTGACTGGAGCAGTCCGGGCGGTGAAGGTGGTTTATCGCAGCACCTTCGAAAGCGAGCGCGCGTTTCAGCGCGAGTTCCAGGGGATGTCGAGCTTTGAGCCGATCTCGCGCGCACACGCTGGGTTCGTTGACATCCTGCACGTCGGCCGCACCGGCGAATATCTCTACTACATCATGGAATTGGCCGACGACCATCTCAGCGGCCGCGAGATCGACATCATCAATTATTCACCGCGCACTTTGAAGAGTGAACTGGAGCGGCGGAAGCGGTTATCGGCATCCGATTCCATCGCGCTCGGCCTTTCCCTAACCGATGCGCTCAATGCCTTGCACGCGCACGGTCTAACTCATCGCGATATCAAACCGGCCAACATTATTTTTGTCGATGGTTTGCCAAAACTCGCGGATATCGGTCTAGTTGCCGTTAGCGGACAACGCTCCTTCGTCGGAACGGAAGGCTACGTTCCACCCGAAGGCCCCGGTACTCCCAGCGCCGACATTTTTAGTCTCGGCAAAGTGCTTTACGAAATCAGCACCGGCAAAGATCGCCTCGATTTTCCGGAACTTGATTCGCAATTGAGCGAACGGCCGGACCGGGAACGCGCGATGAAATTGAATGACGTGCTGGTCAAAGCGTGCGCCAATGAGCCGCGCCATCGCTATTCAACGGCGGCGGCCATGCACACCGATCTTGCGCTGGTGCAAGAAGGGCAAGCTCCGGTGAGAAAGCGAGCGCGCGGTTGGTTCACCATCGCGACCATTTTCGTCTGCGCCTTGTTAACTTTTGCGATCTGGAAACGCTTTTATGCAACGCCGGCGACGAGAGCTCCTTTGCAGGCAACAGTCCGTACCGAACCGGCTGGAGCGATGGTCGCCTTCGACGATCACATCAAACCGAGCCCAGCCACATTCGACGATCTCGATCCACGCAAATACAGAGTGCGCATCATGTTGCCAGGTTACGATCCGATCGAGACGACAATGGATTTGAGCGATCGGCGGTCGAGCGCCCCACCGTTGTTTCGAATGACGCGAAGCAAAGGCGGGCTTGAGATTGATGCGAGCGAATCAGGCCTGCCATACGCGATACGATCGGAAGATGGAGAAATCTCGCGTGACGGGGTGGCGCCGACGAAGCTGGCTGATTTACCAACCGGTAAATACGAAGTGACGGCGCGCCGTGGCGATTGGGAATTGCGCGACACCATCGAAATCAAGCGCGGCGAAACCGCGCGGAAAATGTTCGCGTTTCTGAATGCGACACTCAACGTCACGAGTGAACCAAACGGCGCGGAAATTTTCGTCGGTGGCGCGCCCCGAGGAAAAACGCCGTTACGCATCGAAGTGCCAGCGCGACCGCACGAATTGATCGCCCGCTTCGGCGGGTGGCCGGACGAGCGTCAAACGATCGACGCAAAACCGAACCAGGAAAACTCTGCGCAATTTGTTTTCGCCAACGGCAGCATCAAGATTACGAGCGCACCCGGCGGCGCGAACGTGTTGTCCAACGGGCGCGAACTCGGCCGCACCCCGTTAGTCATTGAAGAAGTCAAGCCGGGGAAAGTGAATTACGAATTGCGCCTTGCTGGTTACAAGCCCGCGGTAGTGACAGGTGAAGTCGCGCCGCAACAGCAATCATTTCTCGCGGCCCGTCTGGAAAAAAGTTTGAATCCGGAGCCCGATCAATCGTGGACGAATTCGCTCGGAATGAAATTTGTTCCGCTCGATTCCGTGCGGATCGCGGCTTGGGAAACACGGGTGCAGGATTACGACGCCTTTTGCCACGCCACCGGACGTCGTCACGATCCGCCGGATTTCGCGCAAGGCCCGACGCACCCGGTGGTGAAAGTGAACTGGTTTGATGCTACCGCCTTTTGCAAATGGCTCACGGAAAAAGAACGAGACGAAAATATCTTGGAGCCGTCGCTGGTTTATCGGTTGCCCACCGATCTGGAGTGGAGCGCAGCGGTTGGTTTGCCCAAAGAAAGTGGCGCTACCCCCGAAATGCGCGACGGAAAAATTCGCAACGAATTTCCCTGGGGAAAGGAGTGGCCGCCACCAAATGGCGCGGGTAATTACGCAGACCAAAGCGCGAGGCGACGCGGCGCGAGCGTGATCGAAAACTACAGCGACAATTTTCGCGAAACTTCGCCGGTGGGAAATTTCAAGCCGAATGCGCTCGGCCTTTACGATCTGGGCGGAAATGTGTGGGAATGGTGCGCCGAGGGTTACAAAGGCAGCAGCTCAGGCACAGGCCGTGACTGGGGCGTATTACGCGGCGGCTCCTGGTCGACCAGCAATCGCACCGAGCTACAATCTTCCTATCGGAACGTGATCGATCGCAACGATCGCGATGTCATCTACGGCTTCCGCTGCGTCCTCGCCCCGCAGGCGGACGACAACTTGCAGGGGCGTTGAAGCGCCCGGACAAACTACCAGCGGTATCGGGCGTGAAAAGATCGCCGGCCTGACACCATTCGAAAAGATCGGCGGGAGGTCGACCGAAAACTTGACTTACACTTGACCGATTTTAGTGGTTTAGGGAAAACCCGGGCCTTTCCTAGACTGCGGCCTGAAGCTTGCAACTTGGGCACTTGACCAATAACTTGACTTATGCTTGACTAATTCGACGTGAGTTATAAGCCCATTTACACGATTACGCCGGTGTTGCTCGCGCAGGTAGAGCAAA
>Ga0209808_1000996_pt1 | contig 14368 bp, 14 predicted proteins | sample GraSoiAngelo_157_FD_186171 | JGI IMG/M metagenome (GOLD analysis project Ga0209808, IMG submission 186171) | Grasslands soil microbial communities from the Angelo Coastal Reserve, California, USA - 14_1009_16_20cm (SPAdes) (version 2) | ecosystem: Environmental > Terrestrial > Soil > Grasslands ... | reverse complement strand
CCTTCGAGTGGCATGGCTTTTATTTTCCTTTGGTTTTTACTTTTAGCGTCAATCCTTGCACCGCTGCGATCTCTGCTACTTGGCCTTTTTCGATAGGCGTGTCGCTGATCGCGTTCCAATGCTCGCCTTCGACAAAGATCCAGCCGCCGCGCGAGTCGATTAGAGTCAATGCGGTCACGGTTTTTCCAAGCAGAGTTTCCGCTCCGGCTCTTACCGGCAAGCGCTGCGCGCCCAAACCCTTGCCGATAATGAAAACAAAGAACGCCGCCGTGACCAGTGTCGCCGGAATGATGTAGCTGAGAGACAATCGGAAGAGCGGATCGGCGCGGTTAAAGAGCATGAGCGAGCCGATCAGGAACGAAATGATTCCGCCGACAGTTAGGACACCGTGCGTGGGCGCGTAAACATCAAAGATGAAAAGCATCAGCGCGAGCGCGATCAACACCAGTCCAGTCACGTTGACCGGCAGAATCGCGGCCAGATAAAGCGCAAGGACCAACGCAATCGCGCCAACCACGCCGGGAAGAATCGCGCCGGGCGTAGTCAGTTCGCCAATGATTCCGTAGATCGCGATGAGCATGAGAACGAACATCACCTCTGGACGCCAGAGTTTTTGGAAAACGTGTTCCGAGGCCGACATCTTGATCTCGGAGACCTCCGCGTTTGTCGTTTTGAGCGTCTTGCCGTCCACCACGCGCCCATTCAATTGCTTTAGCAACTCAGGCAAATCGGCCGCGATCAGATCGACAACTTTCAACTGAAGCGCTTTCTCGGCGCTGATCGACGCGCTTTCTTTTACAGCGGATTTCGCCCACTCCACGTTACGCTGGCGCCGGGCAGCGATCGCTTCGATGTAGCTCACGGAAAAATTCTCGAGCTTCTGCTTCATCGTGTTGTCGAGCTTTTCTTCGCCGCCGCCCGGAGCACCGCCCAGCGTCACCGGATGCGCGGCGCCAATCGTGGTGGCCGGCGCCATTGCTGCGACGCTCGCTGCAACAGTGATGAAACAACCGGCGCTCGTTGCGGTCGCCCCGGTTGGAGCCACATAAACCACTACTGGCACAGTCGAGCCCAGGAAGTTTTGCACGATCGTTTGGGTCGAATCGAGCAGGCCGCCCGGGGTGTTCAGCTGAATCACCAGACATTGCGCGTTCTGTGTCCGGGCTTCTTCGATGCTTCGCGAAATGTAACTCGCCGTCGCTGGACCAATCGCCCCATCGATCTTGATTAGGCAAACCTTCTCCGCAGCAACCGCGGTCGCGCACAAGAGCCAGAGAATCAAGCCGCCTGCGACGCGCAATCTCAGGCTCCTTTCATTGGCTGAAGTTTAACCGCTAAATCTTCGACCAGTGGCCTCACGATCTTCTCGTAATCACGATAGCTGAGTTTGATGGCATCAGTATGCGTGCCAGCTTCAAAAACGATATAGTCTTCCTCCCCCAAACGCTTATCCACATAGGTTGGCAGACCATAGAGATTGCCAAATGGCGGCATCGCTCCAACCGCGCAATCAGGGAACAGCGGCTTGAATTCTTGTTCGGCGTCGAGCGCTGCGGCTTGGCCGGTTGCCTTTTTAATCTTGTCAAGGTCGATCCGGTGGTCTGCGGGGAGCACCACCATTAAGTGCTGATCTCCGGATTTTATCATAACGACCTTCGCATGATGCCGGGCTTTCACGTGCTCCGCTTGGGCGATCCTTTGCGCGGTGATGGCTTCGGGATGATGCAGAATTTCGTAGCGAACTTTGCTTTCGTTCAAACAATCGATGAGCTGCTTTGGAATTTTCATGAGCGCCTCCGATGCAAAACATCCGGCGATCACGTCATCTTCGCAATAAAACCACCGAAAAAAAGTGGTGAGCTATGACCGCATCATGAAGCTGTGAACCATTGAGGAAAAGCAGTGTGCCAATCTGCGTTAGAGTACTCAGGCACTTTCGGCTACTGCACTTTCCTTCGGCAGCTCCATCGTGCCTTTGAATTTTGGCTCTTCCGGTTCAAGACCGAAGTTATCGGCATAGAGGTCGTCGATCCTGGCTATGTCCTCGCTCGTGAGTGGCGGGCAATCGGGCGCTGTCGCGAATTCAATGAGCTGCGCTTCTTCGTAAATATTCGGCAGCGTCGAAGCGACCCGATCGTCGGCGAGCAGCCATTGCAACGCGGCTTGCCCGAGTGTGCGTTCGGAATTTTCGAGAAAACGCAACTTGTCGATCTTTTTGATCCCATTGAGCAACCAACTGCGCGGACGATGACTGCGATGATCGGTCGGCGGGAACTTTGTTTCCTCGGTGTATTTTCCCTCAAGCATTCCGGACGAATGTGTCACGCGAATCAAAAACATTGTCTCTTTGCCGGCTTCGGTTACGGCTTCGTGCATGGCGCGCCCGGGATGTTGTTCGAGCATGTTGTAGATGTGTTGCAGACTCGTAATATCGCGCTCACGAATGCAGTTTACTCCCTCGTAAAGCCAGCCGATTGCCGGGCCGAGCGCGATGCCGTAATGCCGAACTTTCCCTTCGGCTTTTAATTTCTCGAGCGTTGTCCAGACCGCGTCATCGTAAACCTGCTCCATCCGGATGTTGTGCAATTGGAGGAGATCGATCCGATCCGTTTTCAATCGCTTGAGCGCTGCGTCGGTCGCGCGCGTGATCGCTTCCGGTGAAAAATCTTGCGGAATTTCCCGTTGACCGCGCCCGCGCGCTTCACCGTGATGTACAAAATCGTAGCCAACTTTTGTCGCGATCACGATTTCATCGCGCTGTTTCGGGAATGCCTTCGCGATCAACTCTTCGCTCAATCCGTTTCCGTACGTGTCGGCCGCATCAAACAACGTGACGCCGAGATCGAACGCCTTGTGCATCAGCCCGGTCGCTTCCCCCTCGGTGAAATTCCCCCACCACCCGGTCGAAATAGTCCAGAGTCCGAACCCAATCTCGCTCACCGTCAGCTCAGTGTTCTTGTAAGTGCGATAGCGCATTGTTCAAACCGTAAACTCCCAACGCGTAGCCCTCAACATCCAAACTCCGAAGGCACTAATTAGACGTTCGGCGTTTGACGTCCGACATTGGACGCGAAGATGACCTCAAGATCTAACAGCGCGCTCTTGATTGTCGGGCACGGCTCGACCGTGAATTCGGATTCGAGCCCGCCCACGCTGACGCATGCGGCTGAAATTCGGCGTCGGAAACTTTTTGCCGAGGTTGGCTGCGCCTTTTGGAAGGAGGAACCGAGTTTGCGCGATGCGCTCTTTTTGTTCGATCCAGAATCGATTCGCGAGGTTTATCTGGTCCCCAATTTCATCAGCGAAGGTTATTTCACCCAGACGGTTATCCCCCGCGAGCTCGAGTTGAATGGCCGGATTACTAAACGTTCGAACGGCCAAATCTGGAAATATTGCGAACCGGTAGGGAACCATCCGTTGATGACCGACCTGTTGCTGCGACGCGCCCATGAAATTGCGTCCGGCATTCCCGAAAGCGAAACGAGTCTCTTGATTGTGGCGCATGGGACGGATTTGAATGAAAACAGCGCCGCAGCGGCAAAACGCGAAGCCGAAAAAATCCGTGCGCTCGGAAAATATGCGGCGGTGCTGAATGCTTACATGGAAGAAGCTCCCTTAGTCTCCGACTGGCAAAAATTGACGAAGACTGCGAATGTGATCGTGGTTCCGTTTTTTATTTCGGATGGACTTCACAGTTACGAAGACATTCCCCGGCTGCTCGGAATCGCGAGTAAACGATCAACCCGCCTTCGATCGGCCGGGCGATCTACGGCGCGACAGGCAACCAATTCGGGCACGACGCGCGGCGAGATTTTCCAACGGAATCCTCACAAGATCGCCGGTCGCTCACTCTTTTATGCACCGTCCATCGGCACAGACCTGGGCTTCGCCGACATCATTATCGAGCAAGCAGCCAAATTTGATTCCGAAGCGTATCCTGATCGCGCGGCGAAATTAATCGCAAAAACTTGAAATCCCGCTCGCGCTTGTTTTCTTTTGCACGAGATTGGTCTCCCGCGAATGAAGGAAACGACGTGCAAGAAGCTGCAAGAGATCGGGGCATTCGCACTTGCCGGCGGGTGCACGCCAAAGCGGATGAGACAACTCGTGGAAATGATTCGCGCGGCGCGCAATTATCGCTGGATTGGCATCTACAAGATCGTGAACAACGAATTTGTCATTCTTACGGAAACGGGTGACGAACCGCCCGCGTATCCCCGCTTTCCAATTTCGCAAGGATTGTGCGGGGCAGCGCTGGAATCGGGCAAACCGATCATCGTTGGCGACGTCCACCACGATCCACGCTATCTGCCTACCTTTCACACCACGCAATCGGAGATCATTGTCCCGATGATTAACGAGCACCGAAAGATTCTTGGAATGCTCGACGCCGAAAGCGAAAAGGCGAACGCCTTCGGCGACGAAGATCGACAATTCCTGGAGCGCGCGGGTGGTCTGATTGCACACTGTTTGCACTAGCGAACCGAACCGGTTCAATGCCAAGTGTCATCGAGCGAGCTTTGCAAGCTGCGCTAACTGATCGCTTCCACTTCGGCCAAATTCTGATCCGGAATACAAATGGCAGTTTTGTCCTTTCACATCGCGATGACGAAGTTCGTACCGCCCCGCAAACCTTTCGAAACGCGGAAGAGGCAGTCGAGATCGCGAAGTATGACGACGCCGGAAATTATCGTCCGCTAAAAACGGCGCCGAATTTACGGCACGGCTGGCGCTTGGAACTTGCGACACTCGATGAACTTAGACGCGCCCTCGATTATTTTTATCCAGGCAGACTTGCCGTCTTCGCGGCTTGGAAAAACGAGCAACTGCGCATTACACCGTTGCGCGAAACATTGGATCGACAGTCAGGGATGTATCGGATTGCGGCGAAAATTTCGGATGAACAGATCGACAATGTCGTTGGAAACTTTTGCCGATCCGATAGCGGATGCTTGCGTACGATTCTCTGGAAACGGGATCAGCACAGCACAATTGCATCGACAAAGTTGCCGCCGGCAAAATTTGATCCGTTGCAAGACCAGACGACGGTCCTGGACGGCCCGGGGTCAGCGACCCCGGCTACAGCGATTCCGTTGCTTTGCCAGGAACCGTGCAATCTGCTTGTAGCGGAATGCCGAAAAGTGGTGAAAGGCGAAAGCCAGCTGAGTGATGCGATCCCGAACGCTTTCGGGACCGCTACAGGAGAAAAATGATCGTCCGCGCGCGCACCGTCGTGACGATGGACGGTCCGCCGATTGAGAACGGCGCGGTCGTGATCTCCGGCGATCGTGTTCTCGATGTCGGAAAATTTCCGGAAGTTTCCGGCCGCCACGCAGGAGAAGAAATTGTCGACCTTGGCGAGCAAGCATTGCTGCCGGGGCTGATCAACGCGCATTGCCACCTCGATTACACATGTTTGCGCGGTAAAATTCCGCCGCAAAAATCTTTTGCTAATTGGATTCGCGCAATCAATGCGGAAAAGGCGAAACTCTCTGAGCAAGACTATCTGGCATCGATCGCGGATGGGTTCGCCGAGGCGAAAAGATTTGGGACGACGACGATCGCGAATCTGACAGCGTTTCCAGAATTGATCCCTCAGGTTAATCCTCCAATTCGGACGTGGTGGTTTGCTGAACTAATCGATGTGCGCAATCCAAATCGCACAAGTGACCTTGTCGAGCTTGCAATTGACGCGATGAAACGCGCGAGAGATTCGGGTGGCGGGATCGGGCTCGCGCCGCACGCACTGTTTACTGCTTCCGCGAATTTGTACCGGCGCTGCGAAGAGATCGCGCAGTCCGAGAACATTTTGCTGACGACGCATCTGGCGGAGGCGCGTGAGGAAATGTCGATGTTTCACGATGCGTCGGGGCCGCTTTATGAGTTCTTGAAAAGTATCGGGCGTGATATGAGCGATTGCGGGCATGAGACGCCGTTCGCTTGGTTTGCTAAGATCGCCGGAGCACCCGCCGGGCGCACGTTAATAACGGAATGGATCGTCGCGCATCTGAACGAATTGGCGGAAAGCGATTTCGAATTGCTTGAGGAATCTACGAGCAAACTTCACGTCGTGCATTCACCGCGGAGTCACGCTTATTTCGGGCACAGCCGTTTTCCTTTCGAAAGATTGCGCTCTCTCGGGTTCAACATTTGCCTGGGCACCGATAGCCTGGCCAGCAACGAGGACCTAAGCTTATTTGCTGAGATGCGCGCTTTTCAGCGCAGCGAACCGGCGTTTTCGCCGAAAGAGGTCTTGGAAATGGTCACGGGGAATGCGGCACTTGCGCTCGGGAAGCCGCAGGCCATCGGCCGCATTCACGCCAACAGGTTCGCGGATTTAATTGCAATTCCGTGCAGTGAAACAGCGGATGTCTTTGAAGAAATCCTCGAGTTCGATCGACCGGTGGATTGGATGATGGTAGCCGGAAAGACGTAGTGTGAGTCTGCAGCTTGCAACCGATTTAGAAAACACAAGCGGGATGCTCGTGCTCCTGCTAATCTGTTTCGATGAATGCCGCCCGGCAGAACGCGCCCAGCACGCGCGACATGGAGCGCATCAGCTGGATCGAGTTTCGCGAATGGGTTCCGGCGAAAATCCAGACGGTCTTGCTGCCCTTGGGAACGCTTGAGCCGCACGGCGTTGCGCCCAATGGAACCGACATTCTTGCACCCGTGGCAATCGCACGAGAGATCGCACCACGCGTCAACGCGATGGTTGCGCCGGTGATTCCCTACGGATTCACCGGAACCCTGGACGCGTATCCCGGCAGTTTCACGATTCCTGAAGATGCTTATCGTGCCTATGTCCGCGCAGTCGTCGCTGGCCTGGCCAAGAACAAATTCCAAAATATTATTTTGGTAAATGGCCACGGCGGTGGCCAGACCGCAGTCCTAAGCGCGCTGGCCCAGGAGGTCGGACGCGAAACGGGCACGAGAATTTTGGTTGTGAACTGGTGGTCTTATTGCAGTGATGTGACGCTGGAAGTGTTTGGCCAAGATGGCGGTCACGGGGCGGAAAATGAGACGGCCTACATGATGGCGATCGATCCCGCTCTCGTTTGCAAAGAGCATTACAAGCCCGAAATGGCGACTGCAATTCCGCCGCCCAATACGTGGAGCGCGTATCCTTTCCCGTCGACCATCATGCTTTACAAAGAAGGCCAGGGCTATCCTGCATTTGATCCGGTGAAGGCGAAAATCTATTTCACGAAAGTGAACGACAAGATCGCCCTCCTCATTCAGGAGACGATCGCGAAATGGGAAATGGCAGGTGTGTAAGCGCGATACCCGGATAACTGGATACGTCCCGAGTTCTACACTCGGAGCGAGAGCTGGTTGCTAGATAAGGCGCTGTAGAGGCAGCCGCATCGGCGGCAACTGCAAATTTCCCGGAGGCGATACGCCTGCCACTACAGATTACTGGCGCGAATTGCTTTGCTTGTCGCCGGCTGCGCCGGTAAATTCGGCGTATGGCCGGGCAAGGAATGCATCAGTCGCAGAATTTTGCCCTCCAACAAGTTCTTGCGCCACAGCTCCAACAAAGCCTTCTGATCCTCCAGACGCCGCTGCTCGAACTGCGTAATCTGGTTCAACAAGAAATGGAGACAAACCCAGTGCTGGAGGAGCTGTCGACCGAGTTAAGTCCGGAAGAGCGAGACGGCGCGGAAGCGTCCGCGGACGATAATTTTAAAGAGGAGTTCGATAAGCTTGCGACCCTTGACGAGGAATGGCGCGATTACATGGCGCAGTCGGGCAGCTACAGCGGACGTTCGCAGGACTCGAAAGATAGACGCCAGTTCTTTTTTGATTCCATCGCCACCCAGGAAACGCTGCAGCAGAATCTGATCGGACAACTGAATCAGACGGCGCTCAATGCCGCTGACCGCAAGGCCGCGGAACTGATCATTGGCAACATCGACGACAACGGTTTTCTCCAAAGCACGCCGGAAGAGATGGCGCTCAATGCGGGCATCCCGAAGGAAGATTTTGAGAGAATGCTGGCCCTGATTCGGAGTTTTTATCCGCCTGGCGTGGGCGCGCGCGATTTGCGCGAGTGTCTACTCATTCAACTGGAACGCGACGGGAAGCAAAACAGCCTCGAATATAAGATCATCTCCGAGCATATGGAGGATTTGGGTAAACGGCGCTTCCCCGAAATCGCGCGCCGCATGGGGATGAGCGTGGAAAAGGTGCAGGAGTGCGCCAACGATATCGCGCGACTCAATCCACGGCCGGGCCAGATATTCACCACCGCTCCGCCAAACTATGTTCTGCCAGATGTGACCGTCGAAAAAATGGACGGCGAGTACCAGGTCATTTTAAACGGCGAGCAAATTCCGCATTTGCGCATCAGCAACACCTACAAGGATATCATGGCGCAGGGCAACAACGGCAGCGAAGTCAAAGATTACATCCGCGACAAAATCCGCAGCGGGAAATTCCTGATCCGATCGATCCACCAGCGCCAGCAAACCATTTCCAATATCGCGCAGCAGATTGTTTCGCGGCAGCAGGATTTCTTCGAGCATGGCTCGTCGCATTTGAAACCGATGACGATGAAAGAGATCGCCGATGCCGTGGGTGTGCACGAAACCACGGTGAGCCGCGCCGTTTCGGGAAAATATATGGCCACGCCATGGGGCGTCTTCGAAATGAAATATTTCTTCACGTCCGGTTATCAAACAGCCAGCGGCGAGGCGATGAGCAACACCAGCGTGAAAGACGTGATCCTGGATCTGGTCAAAAACGAGAATGGCAACGCGCCATTGAGCGACATGGAGATCGTCGAGATTCTGAGAGAGCGCGGCATCCCGATTGCGCGCCGCACCGTCGCCAAGTACCGGACCGAGTTGAACATTTTGCCGAGCAACATGCGGCGGAAGTACTAGTCAATTGCGGAAAGCGGAAACCGGATTTCGGAAAGTTGTAGTGGGGGCTGTGTCAGCCGCAGAAAGGTCGGCCGCAGGATGCACAATTCACGTCTTCTAAAAAATCTGTGTTTCATCTGTGTTCAACTGTGGCTAAATAAAGTCAACCATGAACGCCGCTCTTCGCGCTGCCGTTATTGCCGAGTGGCGGGGCCTGCCGCAGAAAAAGGCGCGACCCGATCGATTTCACACCACGGGCGACCTGCTGCCCAAAATCATGCAGCGCCTCGGATTGCGCGAGCGCCTGCACGAGACGGAAGTCATCGACGCCTGGTCAAAAATCGTCGGCGAATTTATCGCCGCCCACTCTGCTCCGGTTGCGTTGCGTGAAGGTGTTCTTTATGTCCGCGTCTTGCAGCCCGCCTTGCACTACGAACTCGAACAAGTTTCCAAGATCGACATCCTGCGAAAGCTAAAGAAGCGCTTCGGCGCGAAAACCATCCGCGACATCCGCTTCCGCGTTGGCTGAGAGGCGAAGCGGCTCCCAGCCGTACGGACGGGCGGAATCAGCAACCCAATGGGCTCCGCCAAGTTTCTCAGCCGTCCACATAGTGGGGCTTGACGCTCTCGTGTCGGGATCGCTATCATCGGGTCAGAATGGATGGAGACTAACGACCAATTATGGCTACTCCGCGGACGTACGTGAATCGGCACGCGTCAGACCCGAACACTAGTAGTGAAATTCCACCGGGCACCAGACACATGCCGGTTAGCTTGGTTTCGATGCCTTTCAAGGATCTGCGACGCCCTCCGATTCAGCTCGGGATTCTAAAGCAGTGCCTTACTCGTGTAGGCATCGCAGCGCGTTCGCATTCTTTTGAGCTCATGTTTATGGAGCACCTGCACAGCCGGACGGCGGAAGCGGACGAAAACGAGCGGCTCTCGATGGACGATTACGAACAAATTGCCTTTGACGCTTTTATGGTCAGCCTCGGTGACTGGATCTTCAAAGTACCGCCATATGCCGAGTCTTCGCGGGAGGATGATGAGTATCTGGATTATGCACGATCACAAATTTCTGAAGAGGCGGTAATCACCGCCATCCAAATGAAGAGGTTCGTCCCTGAGTTCCTCACCGCGGCTGCAGACGAAGTGCTCGCAGGCCAACCACGCATCGTAGGCTTTTCTACAGTTTTTCAGCAAAATGTTGCTTCATTAGTGCTGGCGAAGATACTGAAGGCTAGGGATCCGTCGCTTACGATCGTCTTCGGTGGTGGCAACTGCGATGGACCGATGGGAGCGGCTTTGCATGAGTGCTTTCCGTGGATTGATGTCGTGGTCCGAGGTGAGGGCGAGCGGGTGTTTCCTGAAGTCGTCTTAGACACGCTGGCTGGTCGAGCGGTTCGTCCTCATCCGGGGCTGTGTTATCGCGTCGACGGGCAGTCTGTAGTCGTACCGCAAGTGAACAAACCGCAAGTTCCGATGGACGAGGTCCCTACTCCCACCTACGAGGAATTTTTTGAGCGTCTCGAGCGCAGCCCATTGCGAGCAGAACTGTGGCCCGAAGTAGCTATCCTGTTCGAGAGTTCAAGGGGATGTTGGTGGGGTGCAAAGTCGCACTGCACGTTTTGCGGAGAGAATGGCTCTCTAATGCCATTTCGCAGAAAGCCGGCAGCACGCGTTGTAGACGAGATCTTAGGCTTCGCGGCGCAGTACAAAATTCTCGACTTTGTTGCGGTGGACGAGATTATTGACCTGGGACACATTCGAGACCTTCTTCCGCAGGTGAGCGCGGCCGGCTGTGATTTGGAGATCTTTTACGAAACGAAGGCAAATCTCAAAAAAGACCAACTCCGGACTTTTTACTCCAGCGGCGTTCATGCTATTCAACCGGGAATCGAGAGCTTAAGCACGCCCATCCTGCGATTGATGCGGAAGGGTGTAACCGCCCTGCAAAATATACGCCTGTTAAAGTGGTGTGCGGAGATTGGTATCAACCCCGAGTGGAACCTCCTTTATGGCTTCCCAGGCGAGCCGCCTGAGGAGTATTCACGGATGGCAGAACTGATCCCGTTCCTCGTCCACTTCACCCCGCCGAGCTTCGCGCCTGTTCAAATGGAGCGCTTCAGTCCATACTTCGAACGGCCTGCCGAATTCGGCATTGAACTAACGGGCCCGATGCCCCAATATAAATTCCTCTACTCGGTTTCCTCGGAGGCCCTTAGTAATCTCGCCTACGATTTCGAGCACCGTTACCTGGACGGACGTGATCCTGAGACGTATGTGACTGGCTTGAGGGACGCCGTGGACCGGTGGCGGCAACTTAGCGAAGATGGCCCCGGCTACCTCTGCTACCGCCGAGGTCCGGGTTTCCTGACTGTGGAGGACCGACGCGCGGGCTTGGAGGCAGCCGACTATAGGTTCGATGGTATCGAAGCGAAGATATACCTTGCATGTGACGCTGGGGCGACAGCCGATCATTTGAGCAAGCAGTTTGCAATGGACGGCGACGAAGAGCTGCACGCGCATGAGATCGAAGAGTACTTGGACGACCTTGTCCAAGCCCGACTTATGTACCGCGAGGGGAATTGCTTTCTCAGCTTGGCGATTCCGATAACAACGGCTTCGACAGCCTCAGAGACACGATGGGAAATGGATGCCGCTACGGCGTGCTTGATGGCTACCTGAGATGAAAGCGTTTAGCAAACAATAGAAATAAAACCACCGGAGGAGACAATGACTGAAAAAAGTGAAGGCAAACCGAAACGCCTGTCGGTCAAGAGGCAGGCGGTGAAAGCTAGCAGCAGAGGCAAGAAGGGCCGAGAAAAGGATAAACATCTACGTCGTAGAAAGAAAGGACATCTACGTCGTAGAAAGAAAGGACATCTACCTCGTAGAAAGAAAGGACATCTTTGAGGTCGGACTGAGCAACACGCAGTGTTGCAGCAAAAACGTCTTCAGACCGTAGAAAACGCCTGCGAATGACAGGGGGGACTCGTCTCCCCTTGCGCGCGCGACTACTCGTCAGATAAGCCGAGGAAGCCGGATATTGTTCTGCCGAAATACCGAATAACTGCAGCCAACACCTGCCCGTGGCTGTATCGGGGGCCGGATTGCAGCTACACCGGCGTGCCGAAGGCCGATGAGTTTGGCAACACACTCACAATTGGAACTGACCGCGGTGCTTACAATTCAGCTACGACCTACGCGTTGCATGATTATGTTTACACGGTCGTCAACGGCATCAGGAAATACTACGTGAGCCAAAAAAACAGTCATACGGGTGCGCTTACTGACCCGCAAAGCTGGACGCATGACGCGTGCTCAAAACAAATCCAGAACGGGTGCAGGTTGCGTTTCCCGTCGGCGACACCGATGCCAACTGGCGCGTTCCCGGGCACGATGCGCTTGCCAAAGGTGGCATGAAGCGGGTCGGATTCCACGTCACGCTCCGAAAGAACCTTCGGGATATACTGTCATCAGGATTGGAACCGAGCAGGACAAGAGATCACCACTTTCCCGAATACTACTGGGAGCGGCGTCGTGTGGTTTGTTTCTTTCTTTCGATTAAAAAAGCGCGGCGGTGGATAAAGTTTATGAACTACGTGTATAAAAACCCAGTCATTCTAGAAATAGATTTGCGCGGGATAAGGCACTATCCAGAACGGGGATTTAAAGGCCACGACGGCGCGCGGTTCACGCGCAGCAGGATACCAGCAAAATCCATCCATATGAGCAATAGTGGCAAGTGACGAGATTAAAGCGCAGATCATCGACGTAGCGCGATCACTGTATCCAGAGGAAGCGTGCGGCCTGATCACGGTCAAGGGCGACAAGCTGTCGATGCGTCCGTGTCACAACACGCATGGCGACAAGAAGCATATGGGGTGTTGTGCATGGCTTTCTAGCATCAGCACACCGGTTGCATCGACTACTCAAAACCTAAAACAACGGCCGTTTACTGGGAGCCGAAATGATTGGCGAACTGTAAACGTGATCAAAGAACCGCCGCCAAATCTGCTGGACAAAGACGATCCCGGCTCATAGCCGAATGGCTTTGGTGATTTTCGAGTTCCACACATGGATTTCGAATCACTGGGAAAACTGGACGACCTTCTGGCGCGATGTTGGTTGCTTTGTCAATCGTATCCGGCTCGCCATACCAAAAGTCTGGCCGACACGGAGCTACTTTACCATCACCGGCTGCCTCGCTTCTTCGGTGAGTTTCTCAAAGCGCCTGTCGCCACGCAACGGGTCCCAAACCGGCAGCAGTTTTAGTTGGCCATAGCTGAGACCAGTCGGCAGGCGGATAGCAGTGGCAAGCTGTTCGAAGGCGAGCTCTTTGTCCCCAACCCAGGCAGCGATCATTGCCAAATACTTGACCATTGCCGAACCATCCAGTGCATCTTTTTCTGAGGGAAGAAGTTCAACCGCGCGTCGGCCCTCCCGCAGGGCTTGATCTTTCCGGCCCAGAGCGGCGTCGATCAGGCCAAGCGCGCACACTGCCAAGGCGTAATTTGGTTGAGCCCGGACGATTTTCTCCTGCTCCGCACGTGCGGCGGTAAAAGCCAACCGCGCTTTGCTCTCGTCCTTGGCCATGCGAGCAACAACACCTTCGAAGAATGAACGGTTAAAACGAACGTTATCCTCCGTTAAGTTGATTGGATTCTCGCCTAAGGCGGTTAAGGCATCTTTCGCGGTAGTAGCGTCGCGTTCGGCCAATGCGCAAAAGAGCAAAGCATTGGCGATAGTCGGCATCGCGGCAGGATCTGTGGCCCTGATTGAATCGATCATTTGATGTAATGGCCGGGTGTCGGCTTTGGAATTCAGTTCCACCAATGCGCGCTCTACTTTTGTAACAGCATCATTTGGCTCAAAAGCGAAGACACGATCGAGCGTCGCTCTTTCTTCAGCGTAGCGCCGAACGGCTCTATAACAGAAGGCGGTCTCCTCAAGAATTAACAAGTTGCGCGGATCAAACTTGATCGCCAGCTCAAGGTCTCGTATGGATTCTTCCCAGCGCCCCTGACGCCGCTGGATCAAACCTCTCCAAAAAAATACCCTGGGATCGTTGGGTACCGTCTGGCGAGCAAGTTCTAATTCACCAATGGCGCCTTCGTAATCAAGGTATCCCAGATAAAGATGCTGCGCCCGAGCGAGATGTGTTTCACCAGCGTCTGGCCGGAGACCGGACGCAGCTTGAACGGCTGCGTCCGCCAGCGCCAGGCGCGCGGAAGTATGGTCAAAGCCTTCAAAGTAAAGTACATAATGCGCGAAGGCGAGTAGACAGTAGGCATCGAAAAAGGATGGATCCCGCGCCACAGCCTGGTTCAACAGATCGATCGCCTGTAGCACATTCGGCCTTTCGCCAGTGGCAATGCTGCCTAGTCTCAAAAGAGCAGTTTTGGAGCGCGTGTAAAGGTCAAAGGCGGTGATGTCGCTCGTCGGAGGACGTTCGATAGCTGCCTGTTCACGTGGCGAAATTTTCGCTTGAAGTTGGT
>Ga0209808_1000995_pt1 | contig 14392 bp, 15 predicted proteins | sample GraSoiAngelo_157_FD_186171 | JGI IMG/M metagenome (GOLD analysis project Ga0209808, IMG submission 186171) | Grasslands soil microbial communities from the Angelo Coastal Reserve, California, USA - 14_1009_16_20cm (SPAdes) (version 2) | ecosystem: Environmental > Terrestrial > Soil > Grasslands ... | reverse complement strand
CGATGAGCGTGCCGTAAACGAGCAGCATGACAAGTCCGCCGACGTTATGGACCCACTTGCCCAACGCCAGACCGCGTACGGCCGTCCAGCCAAGGCCAATCACGAGGGCGCAACTAATCAATGATATGCACCATTTGCTGTTCGGCATCCAGGCGGCGGTTTCGCCGATAGCGTAGGAGATGTTGGTCGTGACAAACATTCCCCCAAGCGCGATGACCGTGATGGAGAGTAGCCAGACATTCCACGCGACCATGAATCCCGTAAATTCGTTGAAACCGATTTTGGCCCATTGATAGATTCCACCCTCAAGTGGCATCAGGCGATTTAAGTAAATTACGACGGCCGCCTGAGGAATGTAGAAGAGCAAGATGGCAAGCAGCCAGAAGAAGAGATGTGATTGCCCTAGCTTGGCCGCGGCCCCGACCCAGCTTGAGCCGACAATAAACAGGATTTGGGTGAGCACGAGGTCGCGCAGGCCGAGTTCCTTTTTGAGAGGAGCGCTGCGGTCTTCGACTGTTTGTTCCGCACGGTCTAATTCGTTAGCCATTGTCGCGCGTGAAAATTTAAAGACCGCGCTCGGGCAGGGCTACCCCTCTGCCTTTTTCTTCGGTGGCGGCTCGGTTCGAAATTCTCTGTGCCGAATCTTTCCGCCGGCGTAGGCGATGTACCCGCCCATTCCGAGAACAATTGCGCCGAGCAAAATGGTGGTGATAACGAGCGAGGTTGAAGTCTTGGGCCATTTTATCGGAAAAGCGATCGCGAGCGCGCTCAGTCCCGCCAAGGCGTAGAAGAAATAAATGAGTTGATCGGCGCGACGCTGGTGTTCATCAAGCCAGTCGTGTCCGTCGTCATCAGTCATCGACAAGACACGATCGTAACTTTCCTCGCCGAATTCATAGACCGGCCAGGCCGCAGCGGCACTGATTAAAACGAGAGCCAGCGTTGCGATTTGTGCAGGCCGGCTACGAAGAAAAAATGCAATGACCAATCCGATCCAACCCACCGCCAATCCGTAGATCGGAAGAGGATTGATGAGGACGTGAATATATTCCGGTTGGCGCTGGAGAGCTTGGAGAAATGCGTTCACTGGTTTGTGGGAAGGACAACGGCGTTGCTAAGTTTCGCAAGCCGTTCCGGAACGTAGCGTTTCCAATCGCTGGTTGTGAAATGCCACCATTCGGTGCGCAATCCATAAAAGCCGGCGTGCGCCATTGTTCTTTGCAAAAGATACAAGTGTGTGCGCACGATCGGATCGGTGCCCTTATAATGAAGCATTGCCGCCGGGGTGAAGTCATCAAAATCGGTCGGCATCGAGAGTGGCCGCCCCCAATCGTCCACCAGTGTTGCATCAACCGCGATGCCCCAGCTGTGGAGCGAACCGGAACCGCCCTGCGGATTGACGATGTAATCATTCTTCGGCGCGAGCCGCCACAATTGTGCCTGGGCATCACGCGGACGATAGGCATCCCAGATTTTCAGGCTGCGATTGTAACGCCGGAGAATTGCCTGGGCGGTGATCAATCTTCGCGCCACCCCCGCCCGGACCAACGGCTGCATCCCCCGCGGATAGAGCGCACGATGCGCGATATTCTCTGAAGTCGCGTAACGCAATTCAATCCGAATAGCCGGTGCAATGGCTCGAAGATTAACCCATGCGAAATCGTCGCTTGGCAATGCCAAAATTTGCGCCCGAATAGCCGGTGGACCGAGCAGAAAGATTGCGAAAACGATGCGGGCCATCGAGGTGGTCAATTTGCAGCGGTCGCGGGTGGCGGCATATCAGTCTTAGCGATGCGTTGGAGAAGAAGTCGCGCGCTGTTTTCCGGTATGATAAAGCGGATTTCCAGATCAGCATGCTGGCGATTGATTTCGGGCGGACTGGCGAAAAGGGGGAGATCGGATTGCTCGATTCGTAGCCAACGCTGCGGATCATCATGGATGTTCTTGGCCAGATCACTTGCCGCGTTTTCCGACGGCAGTCTCAACAGGAGGCGCGCTTTCGCCGGGGTCTGGAGGGAAACGCCCAGTCCGAGCAATTGCGCGCTGTCCAGAAGTTCTCGCGGGAAAATGGGATGAAACGCGCGAGTTAATCCAGGCGGATCGCGCGAAATCAAACGTAAGGTTGTTTCCGGATCGAGCGCCTGGTAACGATCGAAAAATTCGCCCGTGATTTGCAGATCCGCCTCCAGTCCGAGGCGCACTCGCACCAACTCGTCCACTCCGTCAGGCATGCCGACGGCGAGCGTTTTGGGGCCCACGCGCGCGATGCTGAAGTCGGATTGCTGCCAGACCGGAAGGCCACTAATTGTACGTCGTTCGAATTGCTTATCTTCCGCTATTGTCCGCACGACCGTCGAAACATTGCCGCGCGCTTCCAGCAGCAGAAATTCTCGTGGCGGGGAATTTTCCACCGTGGTCAGGGCCCGGGTGACGCGCGCAGCGTCGCCGGGAATTCTTAGGCGCGGTATCTGCGAAGCGGCGCCGATTAGGCCGGGCCAAGTTTGCAGCCAAAAATCTTCGTTCCGCCACTTCTTCGGCAAATCATCGCGATCAAACCGCTCTGCATTTAACGAGAGAATGGCATCGGTTTCGCGCGGTAGCCATTCACGTTTGGGCGGGGAGTGAAAGACCAGGGGCAGGACAATTGCCAGCAAGACGAGAATCGAGGCGATAACGAAATAAAATTTTCGCAATTCCTGCTTATCGATTTGCGCGGAGAGAACGCTAAGTTGCTCCCTATGGTCATTATGACGTTGAACCGATTGGCGGTGACGCAGGACGTCATGCAGTAAATGCGGCGCATTCGGCGGGGCGATGCCGCGCGTAGCAAGATGGCGACCGATGTTCAGGTAAGCCGGATTCTTCCGTTCCTCGACCGTCTGGTGCTGCGCTCTTGCGTCCCGCAGTGCATCTTGCTGTGTCCGTACCTTTTCAGCCAAGGCGCGATCGGTTGCTTCGAATCGCTCGCGTACGCGAGTGATGTTTCGCTCCGCGGCCGACAATTCTTCCTCCGCCGTGGCCAGCTTTTGTGTTGCCTGCCGGCACGCTTCCGCGCTTCCCTCACGAGCGCGAACAATTTCCGCGCGCTCCTGCGGCAGCCGCGCGCGTTTGCCGGCGAGCGCCGCGGTGCGTGTATCCAGGTCGGCCGGGGGCGGCGCTTGCGCCTGCAAGGCTGAAAGTTGTTTGAGTAGTTCGCGATCGGCTAAATCATTTGCTTGCAAGCGCGATTCCACACTCGCTAGCTCGCGCTCACAAATAGTGGCGGCGTTTTTCGCGTCGTCGCGCCGCTGCAGGATTGGCTTTTTCTCCGTCTCCAATTTACTAATCGCTTCGTCCTGGCCACGCGCATTTTCTGTCCGCTCGGCTTCGATTTGCTTGACCGCAACTTCGATTTGCGTGATGCGCATTGCCACTTCCTTTTGCTCCTGCTCGAGTTTCTTAAGTGCGACGATCTCGTTGCGGACTTCCGGGAAGCTCGCCGCCTGCGCGGTGCCTTCGCGTCCGAGATAAATTTCGCTGCGCTGCAGCTGCCGCTTTACATGTCGCAGCGCCATGCGCGTGCGTTGCCGTCGCACTTTCAACCCAAGCTCGCGCAGACCGGTGCGAATGAAACTCACAAGCGAATGCTAACCGAACAACTCTTTTGAAAAAGAGCAATTCACTCCTGAGGAAGCTCCGTAAGAACAACCGCGCCTTTTACACGCACGGTCTAAACAGACCGCGCAGGTCATCTTGAACGAAGTGAAAGACCTCACAAACGAAGATTGAGCACGCGAGCTAACTAGTCTGTCCCAACCTTCAAATGCGAAGTCCCTCGCGGCGCTCGGGATGACAACGCTTTCACGTCCTACCGCCATTGATCGAGAGGCAGTTACCCGTTCCGTAAATCATTCCTCTTCGCTCAATTTCGCCAGGACACTAAAATCCTCGAGAGTTGTCGTGTCGCCGGTCACGGTTTTGCCGCTGGCAATTTCTTTTAGTAAACGCCGCATGATCTTGCCGCTGCGCGTTTTTGGCAATGCTTCCGCGAATCGGATTTCATCCGGCTTTGCGATCGCGCCGATGTGAACGCCGACATGATCGCGCAATTCTGTTTTTAACCCGGCCGATGGGCTGGCAATTCCTTTTAAGGTGACGAATGCGACGACGGCCTGCCCTTTCATTTCATCAGGTCGACCTACCACGGCTGCTTCCGCCACTTTCGCGTGCGCAACCAATGCGCTCTCGATTTCCGAGGTGCCGAGACGATGTCCCGCGACATTGAGGACGTCGTCAATGCGGCCAACAATCCAAAAATATCCATCGCGATCGCGCCGTGCTCCGTCTCCGGTAAGGTAGCATCCCTTGAACTCGCTCCAGTACTGTTTTTGGTAACGTTTCTTGTCCCGATAAATCGTGCGCAACATCGATGGCCATGGCTTTCGGATGATTAATTTCCCGCCCACATTTGCGCCGACCTCTTCGCCCCGTTCGTCCACTACTGCGGCATCGACACCAAAGAACGGCAACGTCGCGCTTCCGGGTTTGGTCGGAATTGCGCCTGGCAATGGCGTGATCATAATTGCGCCAGTCTCAGTCTGCCACCAGGTATCAACAATCGGGCAGCGCCCGCCCCCGATCGTCTTCTGGTACCACATCCATGCCTCGGGATTGATCGGCTCGCCCACCGACCCAAGAAGTCGCAAGGACGAAAGATCGTGCTTCTTTACCCACTCATCACCCCAGCGAATGAACGCGCGAATCGCTGTGGGTGCGGTATATAAAATCGTAACTCTATAATCTTCGACGATTTTCCAAAATCGGTTTGGTTCCGGCCAGTTGGGCGCGCCCTCATACATCAAAGTGGTCGCTCCCAGTGTGAGCGGACCATAAACGACGTAACTGTGGCCAGTGACCCAGCCCACGTCCGCAGTGCACCAGAAAAGATCTTCGTCGCGGACATCGAAAACATATTTCATCGTCGAATAAATGCCGAGCAAATAGCCACCGGTGGTATGCAGAATTCCCTTCGGTTTTCCGGTCGAGCCGCTGGTATAAAGAATGTAAAGCGGATGCTCGGGATCGAGGGCAACGGGCTCGCAATTCACACCGACGTATTCCAGCTCGCGATGCCACCAAACGTCGCGCCCTTCCTCCATGTGAATTTCATTGCCGACGCGTTTGAAAACGATCACACGTTTTACCGAGCTACCGCCAGTCAGAGCATGGTCGACATTATTTTTTAACGGTACGATTGCCCCGCGCCGGTAACTTCCATCCGCGGTAATCAACGCGATCGCCCCGCTGTCCGCGATGCGATCGCGAATGCTCTCCGCGCTGAATCCACCGAAGACAACAGAATGGACCGCACCGATCCGTGCGCATGCCAGCATCGCAATGGCGGCCTCTGGGATCGTGGGGAGATAAATGATAACGCGATCGCCTTTCCGAATTTTGTTTCGCTTCAGCACGTTGGCGAAATGACAGACTTCGCGATGTAATTGCTGATAAGTGAGAGTGCGTTTATCGCCCGGTTCGCCTTCCCAAATGATGGCAGCTTTGTTTCGTCGCGAACCGTTAAGATGACGATCGAGGCAATTTTCCGAAAGATTGAGTTGCCCGCCACTGAACCATTTCGCGAAGGGCGCTTTCCACTCGAGCACTTTTTTCCACGGCTTTCGCCAAACCAGTTCCTTCGCTTCTCGCGCCCAAAATGCGTCTGGTCGTCGCATCGATTCGCGGTACATTTTTCGATACTGGGCAAGCGATTTGATCCGCGCTTTTTTTGAAAAATCCTTCGCGGGCTTGAAGACGCGCTTCTCGATCAGATGCGATTCGATGTTGGTTTCCATGCGAGGTTCCTAATATCGCGGGCCGTTTTGTAGAGCAAGCGCGCGCAGGTGGCGGATTGAAGCGTTGATGCGAACCAATTAGCAACCGCTTTAACGCTGAAACTGTTCAACGCTTCCATGTTCTTTTGGCATTGTCCTATTCGATCTCCTTGTGGAAGGATTCCTCATGAGCGATCACGTCTACAAGAAAATCGAACTGATTGGTTCTTCACCGGAATCGATCGAAGCGGCGGTGGAGAACGCATTGGCCCGTGCCAAAAAGACAATCCGCAACATGCGCTGGTTAGAAGTTACGGAAACACGCGGTCATATTGAAAACGGCAAAATTGATCATTGGCAGGTGGCGGTTAAAGTTGGCTTTACCCTGGAAGATTAGCCTCCTCATCTCCAGCGCAGCCGAGGGATCCCGAATTGAAATCTTTAGCTGCCGCAGCGGGATCTTTCGATTCCGCTTCGCTTCACTCAGGACGATGTAGGTTTCGACCTATTCTTCTTCCTGGATGACCTCGTAGACTTTGGTGGCGCCGTAAAGCAACAGTGCCGGCTTGAGTGCGAATACAAGCAAGCGCACCAGCCCACCGAACAAGCGACCGATCGGCAGGCGATTGAGGATAAATCCAGCAAGAAGAGCGATGAGAAGCGACTGTCCCGGCTTCTCACGCACGAATTCTTCCGCCTGGGTTACCACTTCGGAAAATTGATCCTGGGCGTAGCGCACGCCGCGCAATGCAATGTCAGTGTTTTCGTCCATAACTTTGTTTCGGTTGCCAGGGCCGCTTTGCGTGTTCTTATCCCGCTAGCGCAACGTCAGCCACGTCGTGCTGGCGCCGCTGTTCGGAGGAAACTCAACCGGCCGGGGTTCAGTATGAAAGCTGCCCGCTCGACGCGATGTTTTCAAGCAATACCGCGCCATCACTTCCAAGGCGCGTTCGTTGAGCGCGGCGCAATTGGTCGAAAGCAAGATGCGGCAATCGCGATCGGCCACTTCCAGCGCCGCCATGAGCAAGCCTTCGAAATCTGATTCGACCTGAAAAGTTTTTCCCCGGTGCGAACGCGAAAATGTCGGCGGATCAAGCACGATTAAATCGAACTTCTCCCCTTTGCGGGACAGCCGCGGAAGAACCTCAAAAACGTCGTCGGCAATAAAATGGTGTCCCGTTGCCGGCAGGTTGTTGAGCACGAAGTTTCTGCGCCCGCGCTCGAGCGATTTCTGGGACAAGTCCACGCTCACGGTGTTCGCGCCAGCAATCGCCGCCGCCAGCGAGAACGAGCAAGTGTAAGCGAAGCAATTAAGCATTCGCTTCGGTGCGTTCTTGCGAGCAAAGCTCCGATTCTCGCGTTGATCGATAAACAGTCCAACGGAATAGCCGCCGCCAAAATCGATCTCAAATCGCAGACCGCGCTCCATCACGACGCTGCGTGAGCCGGTATTGGAATCACCCAGAATTAGTTTTGGCACTTGCCGCTCTTCATTACGCTTCGGCAAAAAACGCTCGAACATCCGGTGCGCGTTAAAGCCCATCGCTTCCGCCCACAGAAAATATTCTGTGGTCAATCGCTCCCGTGCCGTCTGGTTCTTAAAAGAAATCAGAACATCATTTCCCAATCGTTCCACCCAGCCATCCACGATCGTCCAGAGACGATAGGCATCCGTTCCCTCCGCTTCGAAATCGCGCATCAATTCGCGGTCGGTCCACGTCGTTTTCACGTTTTCGTTCTAATTTAATCGCGCATTATCGCCTGTCTTGCCGCGTTCGGCGCGCACGATAAGCTCGGCGAGTGCAGCAAGTCACGGTGCATGTTCCCGCCAGCACTTCGAATCTCGGGCCCGGTTTCGATTGTCTGGGGGTGGCGCTTTCTCTTTACAATAATATAACGGTCAGCCCAGGCAAAGGCGGCGCGGTCAACGGAATGGTTCGAGATGCAGCAAGAAAATTTTTCGCAGCCACACGATGCAAGGCCTTTGCGTTTTCCTGCAATATTAAAGGCGATATTCCAATTGCTCGTGGGCTCGGCAGCAGCGTAACGATGCGACTCGGCGTGCTTCATGCCCTAAACAAGATTGCGCGGACAAATCTAACCCGGCACGATTTGTTCAGGCTGTGTGCGGAATTGGAAGGTCATGCCGATAACAGCGCACCGGCGAGCTTCGGCGGGTTCACCCTCGCCCGCGGCCTGGAGATGCAGCACTTCAACGTTTCTTTACAGCTTCGCTTCATTTTGCTCATTCCAAATTTCGAAATCGCAACGAACGAAGCGCGCCGACTATTGCCTTCCAAGATTACGCGGACGGATGCGGTGCGAAACATCGCAAGTGCGTCGGCCATCACGGCCGCGTTCGCGACGCAGGATTACGAAAAATTACGTGGGTGTTTTGTCGATTATCTGCATCAACCATTCCGAAGAAAGTTAGTCCCGTTTCTTGAGGACACGATTCGCTCAGCAGAAAAGGCAGGCGCACTCGGCGCTTTTTTAAGCGGGTCAGGTTCCGCCATTTGTGCTATCACCCTGCGCAATCCCAGAAAAATCGCCGGCGCCATGATGCGCGCGTCGCGCCAGAAAGACGCAAGCATCATCATTACCCGGGCCGACAATCAAGGCGGCCAAATTTTAAAGTCCGCGATCCGTAATCCGAAATCAAAAATCCAATGAACCGCTCTCTGGAAAACCTGGAGCAATTTGCGATCGACGTAATTCTCGAACGGCGCGGTGGAATTCGTGCGACCTTTTTGCGTTCATTTCTTTATCTGCTCTCGCTTATTTACGAGCGGCTGGTGCAGTTCCGATTATTTCTTTATCGCAAACGCATTTTCCGTGAACGCGCCCTCGGCTGTCTCGTCATCAGCATCGGTAATCTCACCGTCGGCGGCACCGGAAAAACTCCGATTGTGGAAAAATTCGCCCGTGCCCTGCAAAAGGGAGGACGCCACGTTGCCATCCTCAGCCGCGGCTACAAAAGCGTGCCGCGACCGAGCAAACGCGGTTTGCTGGCCAAGTTACGCGGCGATAATCCTGATCCGCCACGCGTCGTTTCCGATGGGAAATCGCTGCTGCTCGATTCTCTTACTGCGGGTGACGAGCCCTACATGCTGGCGCACAATTTAAAAAACGTCGCCGTTCTGGTGGACAAGGATCGGGTCAAGAGCGGCTTGTTCGCGATAGAAAAAATGAACGCCGACACATTGCTGCTCGACGACGGTCTGCAATATCTTCATCTCAAACATCGGCTCGATATCGTGCTGGTCGACCGGCAGGCGCCTTTTGGGAACGAATTTCTGCTGCCGCGCGGAACCTTGCGTGAGCCGCCGCGCAATTTACGGCGCGCTAGTTATATCTTCATCACCAAGAGCACCGGCGAATCCAACGAGCAATTGATCAAACGAGTTCGACGTTATAATCGCACCGCGGAAATTATCGAGTGTGCGCACAAGCCGTTACATCTGCAAAATGTCGTGACCGGTGGGATTGCGCCGCTGGAAAAATTACGCGGCACCTTTATCGGTTCCATTTGCGCGATCGCAGCGCCCGATAGCTTCGAAGACGGCTTGCGCAAACTCGGCGCCAGAATTGAAATCGCCAAGCGTTACATCGATCACCACCGTTACACGGAAGCGGAACTGCAAAGCTTCATCAATCGATGTATCCGCCGTGACCTGGAAATGGTGGTCACAACCGAGAAAGACGCGGTCAGATTTCCTTTGTTGGCAAAAACAGAAGTTCCCATTTTTTTCTTACGGGTGGAAATCGAAATTCTGAGCGGGCACGAGACCTGGGAACATTGCGTAGCCCGCATTTGTAAACCACAACCTCTGTTGACGCCGGAACGATTTTTTGCGTGAAGAAGTTCGACTTCGCTCGGGATGACGGCAGCTTAGAATTGTATGCCAGAGAAAGCTGAACTCGTGGTTGAAGGGAAAAAGCTCGCGGTTTCGAACTTGAACAAGGTTCTTTACCCGAAAGTCGGGTTCACCAAAGGCCAGGTGATCGATTACTACATCCGGATCGCGCCAGTCCTTCTGCCGCATCTTCGCGATCGACCTCTGACAATGAAGCGTTATCCCAACGGGGTGGATGCGGAATTCTTTTACGAAAAAAATTGTCCATCGCATCGGCCAAAATGGGTACAGACAGCGAAGGTTTGGAGTGAAGGCAATGACCGGATCATGCACTACTGTCTGGCGCAGGATTTGCCGACGCTGGTCTGGGCGGCAAATCTCGCCGATCTCGAGTTACACACCTCGTTAGCGAAGAAGAAGGATGTAGCGCGGCCAACCCTGATGGTCTTCGATCTCGATCCCGGTCCACCGGCCGACATTGTGCAATGCTGTCAGGTCGGGCTTTGGCTGCGCGATTTATTAACCAAAATGAAATTGAAAGCGCTTGCCAAAACGAGCGGCTCGAAGGGTCTGCAAGTGTATGTGCCGCTGAATACGCCGGCCACTTTCGATCAGACCAAGGATTTGTCGCGCGCTCTTGCCCAACATTTGGAAGGCGAACATGGCAGTCTCGTTACTTCGAACATGTCTAAGGCGCTGCGCAAAGGAAAAGTATTTGTTGATTGGAGCCAGAATGACGAGCACAAAACAACAATCTGCGTTTACAGTTTGCGCGCCAAAGAAGAGCCGACCGTCTCCACTCCCGTCACCTGGGACGAAGTTACGAACTGTCTAAAAAAGAAAAAAACCGATTTGCTGAAGTTTCGATCTGACAAAACCTTGTCGCGCGTGGAAAAAATGGGCGATCTCTTCGCGCCGATCGAAGAGCTAAAACAAAAGCTGCCGAAGAAATGGAAGCTGTAACACACGGAATCAGATCAAAGATTTCGACAAGGATGCTTGAAAGAGATAAGTGACCGGACTTGGCAATGATTTTATGCGCAAAGTGAATTTGAAAGATATTGAAGAGCGGGTGCGGCAGTCGCCGAAAGGAAAGTTTGGCCGCAGAATGAAAGAGATATCAATCGCGCTCGGGCGGGATCCGGAATCGCTCGATTTGCGGAAGAGACATCCGTTTGATTTGGCTCTGGTGCGAATTCCAAAAGGAAAGACGCTTTGTCCTTATCATTCGCATTCGGCGGAGTCGGAGCTTTATCTGGTGATATCGGGACAGGGGAGTGTTCGCGATAAAGATGGATCGACAATTGTGACCGAGGGCGACGCATTTTTTTTTGGCCCTGGCGAAGCGCATCAGTTGGCCAACGCAGGCGAAGAGGACTTTGTGTATTACATTACCGCGGACAATCCGCGGGGAGACTCCTGTTATTATCCCGACAGCGGGAAGTTTGCGGTGATGAAAGAAGGTAACGATGAGGTGATCGTGAATGGAAGCGAGACCGATTATTTCGAAGGGGAAGAATAGGTTAGCTTACTTGTTTTATTATATACGGAAAATTTATCGCCACAAATTCAAGACAGATTTTTGACGTTATCTGGTATTAGGGACAAATCTGCGGCCCGGACTTAGTCCTCTGGCGACGGTGGTGGACCGGGCGCCATCAAACCGTGCCGGTGCAAAAGATGGCGATGCCGCTTCTCCAGTTCCTGAAGTCTGGTGCGCTGTTCCGGGGTGAGAAATGGCTGCATTTCGCGATGCGCTTGCTTAAAAATCTCGTGAACATCGCGCATGGTTTGTTCGCGTTTCGTTTTCAACTCAGAAGCGGCGCGGTCGATAATAGGCGAGATTTTCTGCATCTGCTCCGGCGTGAGCTTTAATTCCGCGCGCAAACGCTGTTTCAGATGTTGCGCCATCGCCCCCGAATCCATTCGCGCGAAAAAATGGTGCACATGGAGGGCCCCGAAAAATCCGCAGGCGGCGCCGGCGAGAAACACCAACACGAAAGCGAGAATTAATTTCCAGCGCAAAGAATTGTTCATTCGCCGAGACTGCTTTGGATGGCGTTGTCTGCCATCGTATATTCCGCGGGCAGATCGTCGTTAGAAGTTGAGGCGCGATAAACTCCCACTGACGCCAGTGCGATGACCGCCAGCGCGATCACGGCAGCGCGCTGAGCGAAAAGCGCGATGATAGGCGATCCGTTGGGCGAAGACGCACGGACCAGAGCAAGAATGCGAGTATCGAAACCGAACGGCATTTCCTTCGGTGGCACGGGAGCTATGGCTGAGCGAAACAAGCGATCTAAGATTTCTTCCCGATTCTTCACAGCAAGCCTCCGATTTGTCTGCGCAACTTCTGGCGCGCGCGAAAGGCTTTTATTTTAATGGCGGCAGCGGTCCAACCAGTGACCTTTTGTATTTCGGCCACGCTACGTTCTTGGAGATAAAGCATATCGATAACCAGGCGCTCCATCGGTTTTAACATAGCGAGCAACTTTTCCACCAGATCACGCGCGGCGAGTTTACGATCGGGGGAAAGGGCCTCATCCGAAGTGGCGAGATTTTCCAGCATTGCAGCCTGCTCTTCGCTCAGATCGGCGTGACGCAGTTCCGGCCGCGCTTTTTCCGCCGTCAACTGATTGCGGCAGGTATTGACCGCTATGCGCGAAACCCAATGCGAGATCGGCACCTTGCCGGAATATTGCGCCAGGTTCTGGAAAACTTTTACAAAAATCATTTGCGATAAATCCTCTTCGGCAGCACCGCGCGGACGATAGCCACGCACAATCTTTGCCACCATCGGGTACAATTGGCGGATGAGTTCGCGGGCAGCGTCGTCGTCACCGTCGCGTGCGCGGTCGACCAATGCGCGAGCGTGCTCATCGTCATCCATGCGTAGAGAAAGGTATCCACACCAAAGACCGTGACCGGAATCAAGCCGCATCGGTTACAAAAAAGTGTCATCCTGAGCGAAAACGCCACTCCGGCTCGGACTCGAGGGATCCCGCCATAGGATCTTACGGTTTCCCCACGGGATTCCTCGGCTTTCGCTTGGGATGACATTTTTTTGTAACCGGAGAATGGGGTTCGCGGTCAATGATCATCAAAGGCGCAATGATGCGCCGAGAAATTACAAAACATGAAACAAACACTGACAGTAATTGCAGCAGTCGCGCTCGGCGCTTTTAGCTTCGCGCAGGCACAACCTCCGGGTGGGCCGCACGGCGGCTGGCATTTGAACCCGCTCGAGGAAATGAGTTCAACTCTTAACCTGACGGATGCGCAGAAGGCCAAGGTGCAGCCGATCGTGGATCAGGCAAAACCGCAGCTACAGGCGATCCATCAGGAGGCAATGACGAAGGCCAAGGCAGTGATCGATGCTTCGATCACGCAGATTCGTCCGCTGCTCACGCCGGAGCAGCAGACCAAACTCGACGCCATCATCAAGGCGCATGAAGACCTGCACAACGCAATGAAAGAATTGCACGAAGCCAAGGGGAAATAACGGCGTATATCGCAGCGAGGGGAGGGCGGCGTTCGCAAGGGCGCCGCCTTTTTCTTTTTGTTACCCGACAGTGTAGCTGTCAGAAGTGAATCAACCCCGAAAGCCTTCGGGGTTTGCCCCACAGCCAAGATGGCTGTGCTACAATTACTCGAAGCGGAGGGCCTTAACCGGATCCAGGCGCGCGGCGAAATATGCCGGGATGAGCGCGGCGATTGAGCAAATCAAAAATGCGCTCAGGCAAATCAAGGTCACGTCACGCGGAATTACTTCCGCCGGGATCGATGAAAATTGGTAAACCTCGCGCGGGAAGATTTCGATGTGCAGAGTGTTGGCCAGCCAGTGACTAAATTCGTTGCGATAACGAATCAGGGTCATGCCGAGTCCAAGTCCGGTTAGGGTCCCGAAAAATCCAACGACCATTCCCTGTCCCAAAAAAACCCAGACGATTTGGGCAATGTTCGCGCCAAGTGCTTTCATGATCCCAATTTCGCGGCGTTTTTGCACCGTTACTGTTATGAGCGTGCTCATGATGCCGAAGGCAGCGACGACCACGATGAAGAAAAGGAGAAAGAACATCACATTACGCTCGAGCCGGATCGCCTCGAATATCTGATGGTTCATATCGATCCAAGTCCGCGCGAACTGAGGGACTTCGAGGAAATTTTCGATCTGCGCCTTTACCTCATCGACATCATAAGGATCTTCGGTTTTGACCGTGATTCCGTGAAGCGCGTCACCTAAATTATAGAGTTCCTGAGCGATAAAAAGCGGTACCAGCAGATACTGAGAATCGTGCACATAATGACCGGTCTCGAAGATTCCGGTCACTGTCAGATCCTTCGGAAGCACGACTTCGCGCAGTTCTTCGATGGCCTTTTTCTCCTCATCGCCTTTGGCGCTCTCGAGTTTCTTAATGCGATCGAGAACGATTGAAAGATTACCCGGCGAATAGACCGTCACCTTATCGCCAACCCTCACATCTAATTGTCGCGCCAGCTCGATCCCGAGAACGGTGGTATCGCCATCAAGATCGAGTTTTCCCCATTTTACGAATTTTTGCAGGGAGATGACTTTTTCTTCCTGCTCTGGGTCGATACCGCGAATCGTGGGAGCGAGACGGCGCTCGTCATGTTCGACAATGACCTGTCCCTGGACGAAGGGCGCGGTCGCGACCACGCGGGGCGTTGCCCGAATCTTTTCTGTCAGCTCGCGCCAATTCGTGA
>Ga0209808_1000991_pt1 | contig 14412 bp, 12 predicted proteins | sample GraSoiAngelo_157_FD_186171 | JGI IMG/M metagenome (GOLD analysis project Ga0209808, IMG submission 186171) | Grasslands soil microbial communities from the Angelo Coastal Reserve, California, USA - 14_1009_16_20cm (SPAdes) (version 2) | ecosystem: Environmental > Terrestrial > Soil > Grasslands ... | reverse complement strand
TTCTGCTTCTACGATGCATTGATCCCGTGCTCGCCGGCAACTCGTTGCCGTTTCATCCATCATGTGGCGCCATCACGGGGTTGCCCTGTATTTTTTGCGGGATGACGCGCGCTTTGCATTTACTCCTCAATGGCGATTTTATCGGGGCAATTTATTTCAACTGGCTAGCCTTTCCCTTTCTCGGAGCGATCATTTTTTTGTTTGCCCTGTTTGCCATCGAGATCGCTAAACGACGCGTGATTTGGAGGTTAAGCGTGGTCTTGCGGGTGACGCGGTGGCGACTAACGGTTTTTGGGCTGGGCTTACTGTTGCTTTGGACGCTGCAAACTTATCTCGCCGTTTCGCAACACAAGCACGAATTACTTAATACGCGCGGGCCGCTTTACGTCCTTTTTGTACGCTGATTTTCGAGGCGACGAGTAGGCGAGTGCTCAACGGTGGATCGGCCGCTCCGCGGGCGATGCTATAAATAGGTGTGGCTTGTGCCGGCACATTTTTCAACGTTGATTAGGGGACTGCTCGATCCACCCCTAGCCGCCTGGGGCCAACGCCAACAAACGCCTCTTGTCCGCGGCGGACAAACCGCTGTTTTGAATCCACGCACTTGCCGCGGCCGGATCCTTGTTCAGCCAAAACGCTGCGATCCCATTGAGGGATTTATCGCGAATTTTCGGATCAGAGATAGTAACCGCCCATGCCGCTGCAGCGTTGGGATCTTTTCGCAGCAAACTATAAGTATAAGTGCCGAGCGCTTCATCGCGTGCCGGGCCGCTGAGTCCCTTGATCCATTCGCCGGCGGCCGCCAAATCATTGGCGGCCCAGTAGTTAATGGCGCCGCCCAATGTCGCTTCGCGCACATCGGGTGGAAGGGTAGCCGCGTATTCGCTCGCGTCCCGTGGATCATTAACCGCCATCTGAATAACCAAGACGTGCTCCGCCTGCCGGCGCGTTTCCAAGTCCGGCAGTTTATCAACCCATTCTTTGGCACGCTCCGGATCCTTGGCAAAAATGTAACTCGCCAAAGTGGAAGCCATTTGGCGCCCCGCTGAATCAGTCGCTCGCGTCGCCACGTACTGTTCCGCGGCCGCATGGTCCTTTGACCACCATCCATTGATCGCGCCGTTCATGGCCCCTTGGAATCCTTGAGTGTCGCTATGGGAGCGCGCCCATTCGATTGCAGCCGATGGATCAATCGCCGCCCAATTTTGCGCGATGACGGATGCCGCCGGATGAAAATGCATTGCGTTTGCTTGCATGGTATCGAAGGACTTCGCGGCGCCCACTGGATCGAGGTCGGACCATTTCATGAGCAAAGAACTTAGGAATCCATCCCGTTGCTCACGCGTAAGGACATCTGCCGGCCACTCCTGGATTTGTTTGGCCAAAGTCTTTGCCTGAGCGGCATCGGCGCTGGTAACTACCGATTGCACGGCCGCCGTCTTGGTCTCGGAAATCTTGAATCGCGCTGCTGCTCGCAATGCCGCGACCGGATCAAGATGCGCCCAGGCTTTAAAAAATAGGGCAACCTTGGCGTTCGTCTCTTTGCCAGCGGGTAAATTTTTCAACTGCAGGGCCAATTCATTCAGTTGCTGCGGCGAAAGCGCGGAAAGGACGCCGAATAATTCCTGAAATGGAACCGTCACAATATTCCCAAGCAAGATGTTGGGATGGTCCATCTCCGATTCCAGATGTGAACCTGATTTCGGCCTAAGGTTGGCGGTGGCAGCAGAGCCGCCGTCACTAACTTGCACGACAGTTGCGGCAGTGCGACGCGCAGGCGAGATCGTGACGCCAATCACCACGCCAACAAAAATACCGGCGACCAGCAACAACATTGCGCGAACGATCGAACTGTCCATGAATCGTTAGATTTCGGTCGCGGCCCAGAATTTGCGAAATGCGCCCGGCCAACTGCGGTCGATCACGGCCTGGCGCGCCTGCCGCGACATCTGATGGCGCTTGCGCTTGTCATTTACTAAGTCGCGGATGGCCCGGGCCAAATCTTCAACGTCGTGTGATTTCGTAACCACGCCGTTGACATTCTCTTCGACCAACTCCTTGGGGCCGCCGGTGTCCGACACAATCACCGGTACTCCCGAAGCCTGCGCTTCGATGACAACATTGCCAAAAGTGTCGGTGGTACTGGGGAAAACAAAAACATCGGCTGAAGCATAGGCGGCGGCGAGTTCTTTGCCGCGCAAATAGCCGGTGAAGATTGCCTCGGGCATTGACTCGTGCAATGCCTGCAAATAGGGCCCGTCGCCGACGAGATAGAGCTGAATGGGAAGTCCTTCGTCACGTAGTTGGCGGTAGGCTTGCGCCAAAACATCAAGGTCTTTCTCTTTCGAAATGCGGCCGACGTAGAGCAAGTGAACGGCGCCGTTGTGTTCGCCGAACTTTTGCCAAAAGGCGGGATCGCGATGCTCCGGACTGAACAACGTCGTATCCAGACCACGCGGCAAAATTTTTAATTTTTCCGGCGCAAATCCGCGCGCAATCCAGCTTCGCCGATATTCCTCCGAGTTGACGAAAACGCTGTCGAGCTGGCCGTAGAACCAATGCATGTAATGCCAGGCCACACTTTCAAGAAAACTGTCGTCCGTCAGAATGCGGATGTATTGCGGAAAATCCGTGTGATAAATGCCGCTCGTTTGGAGGTTCAACATTTTCGCCGCTGCCAATGCGGTCAGCCCGATTGGTCCGGGCGTGCTGATAATGATTTCAGTGAATCCCTCGCGCTGAATGTAATCGAGCATGCGCAGGATCGGCGGGAAGCTAAGTCTTTGCAGCTCATATTCAGGCAGCTCGAATTCTCCGATCGGTTTGAAATTTTTGATCGGAATATCGGTGATGCGAATCTCGTTGCGCGAAGTGACGACGATTAGATCGGCGCCCGCGTTCTTCGCCGCTCCCGTCATTTTGCGAATAGTAGTGGCGACGCCATTTACGTCCTCAAGGGTGTCGGTAAACCAGGCGCGTTTAGTGTTGCGCAAATTCTCTGGAACCGTGCCCGTCATTTCCTGGAAAATTTCCCGCAACCATTTGCGCGAGGGCGCCTGACTGTGAAACCCGTAAATGTACGGCGACAGGACAAGGAGAAGCGGTGCGATGGCGGTGAGCGCTTGCATGCCCTCGATCAGATTTCCCCCCGTCATTTGCTGCATGAACCTTTGAAAAGAACGAAAAGCCAATTGTTCCGATACAATATTGGCGAGAAGGAAAGCGCGACGTTCCGGTTCGGCGACCACTTCGACTTCGCGCGCGATCTTTTCCTTCACCTCCGGCCGGGCGAAATAGCGCGAGAGTTCGTTCCAAAGTGAGACATTGGCGGGCTTGGCCAGCTCGAAAATCTTTCCGGAAAGCACACCCTGCGCAACGAAGGTGGCTTTCTCACGGAGAGTGAATTGCGTCGGATCTCGCCCTTCCATGAAGCGCGAAAACATTTGCTCGAGCAGCGCCGCGCTCGGTCCCAGCTTTTCATGGAAACGCCCCTGAATAAAACAGGAAAGCGTATTGTAGAATCCGTGCGAAAGGGCGAGGGGAGTTCCGGCACGACCCTTGGGCTGACAGCGGCCCGCCCTGATATGAGCGAGGAATTCCGTCGGCGTTTTTGCCTTCGGCGTTTCTGTAAAAGCGGACGCGAAAAATTTCCCGCCGTGATCATCCGAGCCGCCAACAAGGACTTTTTTCCAGGGCTCGGGGTGACTGGCAGCGAGATCGTGGCGATTGGCGAAGTCATCAATTTTTGCCGGCGTCAATTCGCGCAGTAATTTGACCGCCAGATCGCTGAGCCGGGAATCGCGCAGGCCATTGATGCTTTCAAAGTGTTTGAAGAGAAGGATCAGCCGTTCCAGATGCGAGGCGGTGAGCTTGCCGTTGACGCTGTAGAGCGGGTGGGCGATGGCGTGCGCAATTCGATTTTCTGCCAGGTACTTTTGCAGCTCGAAAATGTCGCTACGGAAGACGGAAATATCTTGATGCTGCGCTGGCGTAATCCCCCAAACGAGCACATGAACCTTACACGGGTCTTGCGGAAAATAAGTAGTAACCTGTTCGCTAATAAAAGTCCGCGGTTTATCCGCAATCGCTAAACAACCCTCAATGCAGTCGTGATCCGTGATCGTGACAAAATCCATCCCGTGCTCGCGCAATTGCGTGTAAACATCAAGCGGCTCGGTGCAGCTATCAGGAAAATCAAACCGGCGGAAAAGCCAGTCTTCCGAACGCGAGCTAAACTTGGAATGAATATGAAGATCGCACCGGCTCATGTCGCTTCTCGATTTGTTCGCTGCCTACTAATCCAATCGCGGTAGGTCGTCGCGTTACGGGTGCGAGCGAAGCGCTGGATGAACTGAAGAATCTGGTCCCAGATTTTCGGAGCCTCGAAATCTGAAGGATGAATGCTCAAGCGTGCCAGCTCGCGCATTTCGAGACTGCGCGCGAGCGCGGCATTCCACCCCAGGCTCAGGGTGCGACGCCATTTCGAACGCGTGCTGTAAACCAGGGAGCGCGTCAACTCGCGTTGGTTGGTCAGAAGATCGACCACGCTGTCGATCCGAGTGGTGTACTGCATTCCGGCGTCTCGCGCCGCGCGTTCGCCCGCGTGATTGAGCAGCCAGGCTGGGGCGACAAATCCAATCGGTGAGAGGCGCGCAGCTTCAAATTCATCACGCGCTCTTGTAATTCGCGCGAAGGCGTCGTCGTAATCGAGATCGAAAAATTCGCCCTCGTCCTGGGTATAAAATTGGGTGATGAACTTCTCCTTGATCCGTTCCCCTGCACGGCGTGGGCGTTCATGAAAATAACCGTGAATCACAATTTCATAGCCGCGCGCCTCGAGATCGCGCAACCAGGAAACAAAATTCTTGTCCTCGGTTGCGCTTCCTTGGCGATGATAATTCGGTACCACCAAAAGCGAAGTAGTACGAACGCCGGCGCGTTGCAGTGCCTCGATTATTCTGGCCGATGCCTCCCGTGTGCATGGCGCAACATCGTGGACCGAAACCACAAATAAACGCCGCGGGGTTTCCGCCGCTAATATTGGCAGGAAATCCGTGGCCACCGCTTCTGTCATGGGGTCAAACTTCCCCCTCTGACGCAAGTCGAACAAGGCGAAAATGGGGTGTTCGACAATGACTCCCCTTTGCCGCAAAATCGTGGCCATGCCGCTGATCACATTCGAAGGTTCCGAGGGCTGCGGAAAATCGACGCAGGTGAAACGGCTCGCCGCCCGTCTGGAAAAATGGGGGATCAGGCCGGCAGTTCTTCGGGAGCCCGGCGGCACCGCGATTGGCGAAGCCATTCGGCATTTGCTCCAGCATTCTGAAGACAATCGTGCCATGACCCCTGAAACTGAACTGCTGCTTTTTGAAGCGAGCCGCAGCCAACTCGTGCGTGAGAAAATCCAGCCAGCACTGCGGCGCGGCGAATGGGTAATTTGCGATCGCTTTTTTGATTCAACCGCGGTTTACCAAGGTGCGGCGCGTCAACTCGATCCTGGGCTCGTCGAAAAACTGAATGCCTTTGCCGTTGGCGATTGCGTTTCCGATCTTACCTTCGTGCTCGACATCGATCGGGCCACTGCTCAATCCCGTCTCGGGAATCGAAAAAAAATTCGCGATCGAATGGAGGAAGAGTCTGATGAATTCCACGAGCACGTGATTCGCGCCTATCGAGAGCTGGCCGAAAACGAACTAAGACGCGTCATCCTGATCGATGGGCGAATCTTGCCGGACACCATCGAGAACCAAATCTGGAATACCTTTGCTCAACGCTTTCCCGACCTCGGAAAACATCAGACTCCAAAGACCAAACTTCAAACACCCTAAATGTCTTTCTCCGCTGATAGCGCGCTGGAATATTTGCAACGCGCACAAAAAAAAAACCGGCTCGCTCATGCCTACCTCATTTCAGGTCCCGCTGGAAGCGGGAAAGCGGATGTTGCCGCCCGGCTGGCTGCGGCCTTGAACAAGACGACGCCGGAAAAGGTTTTGAAGGCGCAGGCACCCGATGTTTTTGTGACCGAACCCGCCTCGCGCTCGCGCAAAATTGTGGTCGATCAAATTCGCGGTCTCGAGCGTGCTCTTCAACTGCGCACCGCCGGAAATCGCAAGAAGATTGGGATAATTCGCGATGCCGATCGAATGCAAACGCAGGCGGCCAACGCATTTTTGAAAACGCTCGAGGAGCCGCCGCAGAATTCACTTCTCCTTTTGCTCACTGCTCTTCCTGAAGCGTTGCCCGAGACAATCGTCTCGCGCTGCTTGAGCCTGCCCCTTCGAACCGCGTCCGAGATCGTGCCTTCGCCGCAGGAAATGGAGTTGTTGCGTTTGTTATGCGCGAGGGCGGCGGAAAAATCGCGCGGGATCGAAGGGGCGTATCGGGTTTCGCAAGGAATCCAGGCCCTGCTCAATTCCATTCGCGAGCAGATCAGGGACGAACACGCGGCGGCCTTGAAGCGAGAGGAAACGCGCTACCGTTATACCACTGACGGGGGATGGTTGAGTGAGCGCGAAGATTATTACAAGGCGCTAACCGAAAGTGTGTATCGCGAACGGCGCAGCCGATTGATTGAGACGCTTTTTCTCTGGTGGGCGGATGTGCTACGCGCGAAGGTCGCGAAGTTGGAGCGCCTGCTCGAAAGTTGTGGCGAGGCGACAGAGAAACTCGCCGGGCAATTGAACACCGCGTCAGTCTTAAAACGAGTCCGGCGTCTGGAAGAAATGCGCGACCAATTGAACACGAACGCGCAGGAAGCGCTCGTGCTCGAAGTCGGTTGCCTGCACATTTTTCGTTAGGAACCCAGGAACACAGAATTCCAAGTCTGTGCGCCAAAACAGGCTTTTAGCCTGTTTCAGATCAGCGGGTTAAAAACCGGCTGGGCGCACAGGCATAGATGCCTATGTTCCGCTAAGATGCCGAAACGCCGCACTCTTTCGGTCGCGCTCATTGGAACTAAATTCATGGGTCGCGCCCATTCCAACGCCTGGCGACAGGCTCCGCGCTTTTTCGATTTACCCGCTGATATTCGAATGGCAGCAATTTGCGGACGCGATCGCGCTGGGACCGTTGGCGCGGCGAACAGGCTGGGCTGGGAAAGGGCGGTGACTGATTGGAAAGCAATCATGGCCGACCCAGCGATCGACATCGTCGACATTTGCACGCCTAACGATTCACACGTGGAGATGGCGATTGCGGCCGCGGGTGCAGGCAAAGCGATACTTTGCGAAAAACCGCTGGCCCGAAACGTGGCCGAAGCGCGCCGGATGGTTGACGCGGTGAAACGCGCACGGGTCGCGAACATGGTTTGCCACAATTACCGGCGGGTGCCGGCCATCGCATTAGCCAGGCAAATGATCGAGGGCGGCGAAATCGGGGATCGGATTTATCATTTTCGTGCTCGCTACGCCCAGGATTGGATTGCCGATGATAATTTTCCGATAGTCTGGCGCTTGCAATCAAAGATCGCCGGCTCCGGTGCGCTCGGCGACATTGGCGCTCATAGCATCGATCTGGCGCGATTTCTTGTCGGCGAAATTGCCGGCATTTCAGCGGTGAGTGAAACATTTGTCAAAAGGCGGTTAACGAAAAATAGGCAGTTTGCTCGTGTCGACGTTGATGATGCTGTCAGCGTGATCGGCAAGTTTCGGAACGGGGCGATGCTGAACTTGGAAGCGACCCGTTTTGCTCGTGGCCGCAAAAACCAGCTTGGTTTTGAAATCAACGGCAGTGGCGGTTCACTCGCCTTCGATCTCGAGGAAATGAACCGGCTGCGTTTCTACGATGCGAGTGATCCCGAGCAGATGCGCGGATTTCGCGACATCATTGTTACGGAATCGACCCATCCGTATGTTGTAAATTGGTGGCCGCCCGGCCACCTCATTGGCTACGAGCATTCCTTCGTGCACACGGTGGCCGACTTTGTGAAAGCCGTTATCGCCGGCAAAAAGATCGAGCCCGATTTCGCCGACGGATTAAAGACGCAGCGCGTCCTCGACGTCATCCAATGCGCCCGACCTTTGTCCTCGCTGTAATCGAATTAAACTAATCACGTGAAACGAAAGACAACCGGGATGAAACGCATAACGACATCTGTGAAATCGAGCAAGCCCAAGAGTCACGACGATTATCTTGCTGCGGTGACCGAAGACAAGCGGGGCGCGTTACAAAAACTTCGGAAGGCAATTAGGATGGCGGCGCCCAAAGCCGAAGAATGCATCAGCTATCAATTGCCAGCATTTCGTCTGAATGGAAAATTTCTGGTCGCTTACGGTGCCGCGACAAATCACTGCGCCTTCTATCCGGGTTCTACAGTTAAAGCCCTTAAGGACGAGTTGAAAAGTTACGATACAAGCAGGGGCACGATCCGCTTTTCAGCCGATAAACCGTTGCCGTCCGCGTTCGTCCGGAAGTTAGTAAGGCTTCGGATCGAAGAGAAAGGGTAATGGTTAGGAGTTGGCGGTTATTAGTAAAACGGGCCTACCGGATACCGGTGTCGCAGCGCCACTCTACCTTCGTCATCCGGTCGGCAACTACATCGACTTCGAAGGGCCCATAGTGACCGATTCCGCCTTTTTTGTCCTTTAGCGAAACGATGTAGTGACCCGGTTCCAGTGGGACACGGAAATATCCCTGATCGTCGGTGGTAAACGGTGTTGCTATTCCTTTTTCGTTTTGCGCGAGGAACGTCGCGTTTGCTGATGGTTTCGAACCAGGAATTCCGATTCTCGCTGGTCCGCCGTTCACGGGACCGACGGTAATCACCCCTTCGATCCCGGTTTGTGGTTCAGAGGCGGAAAGCGTTGCGCCAAGGAGGAGGCAGCAGGATAGAATGGACGTCGTCCGGATCATCTGGAAATAAACACCGAAAAAGTGAAATATTGAAATGCGAGAAGGGTCGGGATCAACAATCCCGGCTACAGCAGCGAGAAAACGATATCGCGTAGCGCCAAAATCCGTTATATCGCGTGTGCAGCCGATACGGCTGCCACTACAGAAAGGATCACGCGGCCTTTCGGTGTCGCGTTGCGGCTGAACTCTTGCGCGCGTGATGCGATTTTTTTGTCTTGCTCAGGCTCTCCTGCAGGACCGACACAAGATCGATCACTTTCGTAGATGGTCGCGGCTTCGGTTTCGGTTTTTCTTCGATTTCCTTCCCACCCGCTTCAACTTTCTCCTCGATCACCTCCATCAAGGCTTCGCGGTAATCATCGCGATATTTTTTCGGATCCCATTTCGACGACATGCCGTCGACGAGCGCTTTTGCCATATCGAGCTCGCGTTTTCCGACTTCGAGCTTCTTCGGGATATGGAGCTTGTCTGCGTCCGCCAATTCCTCACCGAAATGCATCAGTTCCAGAACTAGGACACTATCTTTCGCTTTCACCCCGGCAAGATATTGGCGCGTTTTGATTACAACCTTGGCGATCCCGACCTTGCCCGTCTTTTGCAGCGTCTCGCGCAGCAAGACATAAGCTTTATCGCCCCCCTTTTGTGGCTCCAGATAGTAGGGTTTATAGAAGTATATCGGATCGATTTCCTGCTGATCGACGAAATCCTGGATGTCTACGGTCTGAGTTGCCTCGAGATCGACGCGTTGAAAATCTTCATCTTTCAGGACAACGTATTTTCCCTTTTCGTATTCGTAGCCTTTGACGATGTCATCCCACGGTACTTCCTTGCCGTCTTTCTCCGCTACGCGCTTGTAGTTGACCGGGCTCAAATCCTTCGCGCGCAAAAGCCGAAATTTTAGTTCTTCTCTGCGGGTAGCGGGGTAGAGGGCGATGGGAATGTTGACCAACCCAAAGCTGATGCTGCCTTTCCAGATCGCTCGCATAACAAAAACATTTCGAAGCTGAAAGGGTGAATGCGTGGATGAGCGCAGATGCAGACACAAATATTGCTGCGCTCCACGTCCAATTGCGACAGTAAGCGTGGCAATCTTCCTCAAGGAGATTGCGGCAAAGGGACTGTGGACGAAAACCGATCATCCACCAGCCAATTATGTGCGATTAATCTCTTCGAATACCGATTGCGGTCCCCTTCACGGGTGCCCCGCCGGATTGGTACTCCTGCGCTGCATCTCACGCGCTAACTCCCCGCTGGAGGTCTGAGAATTTAACGCTCCAGGCGCGGCGTTCCCCGCGTCATCCACTTCGACCCAACCGCTTCCCATATGAGTTCCGGTCCTCGCGTCGACCCAGACATAGTGTTTGACCTTTTTGGCTGCGGCCGGCTTCAGATCAAAATCAATTCGCGAATTGGTCGTCGTTGTCTTCACATTGACGCTCGAATTTACTGCGCCGTTGAGGACGACACTGACCTTATACGCGCCCGGTGACAATCGGGAATAGGAATAATGACCGCGAGCGTCGGTCTTGGTCGTAACCACGCTCTTATTGCCTTTTTGCTCGACCCGGACCTCGGCATCCTTGAGGGCTTTGCCATCGGGGCCACGCACAACACCCTCGATGGACTGGCCGAATGCGGCCCCGGAAAAAACAACCGTTCCCGCTACAAAAACAGCGGCCAATATTCGTGTTCGATAAAACATGAAACCATCCTACTGGAAGCGAAGATTACTTACCAATATTTTCTACCAATATCTGCATGGGAATCGCCCACACCGAATCCGTGTGGTCGTTCGCCCCTTTTACGCGGCGGTTTCCAACCGCGCTCTCGAGATGCCGCGAAGCTCAAACAGTCGAATCAACGTTTCTTCGATTAAATTGTTAGGACAGGAGGCGCCGGCGGTAATGCCGACGACGACAGGACCAGGCGGCAACCAGAAGGGGGAAACGACTTCGCGCTTCTCATGCGAGTCGTAATGCTTAATCTCAGTGGCCGAGACCAGCCTCGAAGCATTTAAAACAAAATAAGTGGGCAATTTTTCTTCGCCCATTTCGGCGAGGTGAGAAGTATTCGAGCTGTTGTAGCCGCCCACCACCAGCAACAAATCCATCGGAACGTTGAGCAATTCGCGCAGCGCATCCTGCCGCTCCTGGGTCGCGCCGCAGATGGTATCGAAAAATCGAAAATTCTTCGCCGCTTCTTCCACGCTATCACGATCGACGATCGCCTGTCGTACCCGTCGCTGCACTTCCTCGGTCTCGCCCCGCAACATCGTCGTTTGATTGGCCACGCCGACCGTTTTCAAATGCACATCAGGATCAAAGCCGGCTGAGTGCGCCCCCCGGAATTTGTCCAAAAACGCCTGTTTGTCGCCGCCGTGCCGGATGTAATCGCAGACATAGTCGGTATCGGCGAGGGTAAGCACGACAAGATAATGGCCTTTGCCGTCCCCCAGCGCGCGGGAGCTGGTCGCCTTGGTTTCTTCGTGTTCGGCCTTGCCGTGAATGATCGAGGTTACGCTCTCGCTGGCATATTTGCGGACCCGTTTCCAAACGCTCATGACGTCGCCGCAAGTGGTATCAACGATCTGGCAGCCACGATCTTTTATTTGTTGCAAAATGGACAGCTCCGTTCCGAACGCGGGCAGGATGACGACGTCGTCGGGCTGCAATTCGGAGATGTCGGCCTGCTTGTTTTGTCCGGTCAGGTTCTTGATGCCGAGTGAAGATATTTGCTCGTTCACTTCCGGGTTGTGAATGATTTCGCCGACGATGAAAAGGCGGCGGTCCTGGAAAACTTTGCGGGCAGCATAGGCGAGATCGATGGCGCGCTCGACGCCGTAACAAAATCCGAATTGCTTGGCCAGTCGCACCGTCACATCACCGACGGAAATAATACCACCGTTGCGCCGAACCCCTTCAACCACATCGCTGCGGTAATGTGATTCCACTTGTTCCTGCACCGCCGCCATCACATCGGGCGTGCGCAAGTTTACTTTTTCGCGGGCACTGGTGCCGCTCGAAATAAGGTTTGTGTTCACAGATTCTTGCGCGGCTATCCGCAGGTGTGGCTATTCCAGAAGGGGACCACTGGGTTTCTCAAATGCTGCGGAAGTAATACTGATATGCGGATCGGGGTCGGGTGCTCGTGAATCATCGACTCGTTTTACCTTCGGACCAATTGTCTCGTCTTCCGGTTGGGTCGTTGCGATGTGGACCGGAGTGCCGTTATGAACGAGCCCGTAAAATTTCGGGGCTGCTTCACCCTTCAGGCGAATACAACCGTGCGTCCGCGGGGCTGGATGCACGAAGCCCTGATGAAATCCATAAGCCGGTGCGAACTCGCACCAGAATCCCATCGGGTAGCCAACATAACGTCCTGGAATGTTGGAACCGGCTTCGGCAGGCACCACGCGATCGCCCTGAACGCGGAAACCGTAGGAGCCGGAGCGCTTATCTTCCTCTTTCCGGTAAATGGTGAAATTTCCTCGCGGGGTCGGTTTGGAGGGAATGCCAACACTGCACGCCACTGCCATCAGGCAACGATCACCTTCCATGACATAAACATTCTGTTTCGAAAGCGAGACTTTTACGACGACCTTGGAAGGATCATTTGGTTTGTAAGCGGTCACATGATACGGACCGCCGCTGGCTACCCGCGACGTTTCGCAACTGGTGAAAATAAAAGGACCGCAAAGGGCGAGGAGAAAAACGACGCGCTTAAACATTTGCATAATTCTCCGTAACTAATCAGGGCTGCTCGCTTTTTCAACTTAAGCCTGAGTCCTCGGGATAAAACCGTTTGCAACGTGGCAGCGGCGGTGCCATGGATTAGGCTCTGCCGGGGAAAGGGTTGGGGATGAAGGAATGGACGGGTCGGCAGCGAAGTTGGTCTGACTAGGATGGAATTTTTCAAGGGCCTTTTTGGTCAAAACGGTTTTATGCCGCATGGCCATTGTTACTTGTGGGACCCAGGCCTGATGCGGCTGCATCTGATCTCGGATTTTCTGATCGCGACTGCGTACTTCGTCATTCCATTCACTCTCGTTAATTTTGTTCGTAAGCGGCGTGATCTGCCCTTCAATTGGATGTTCGTTTGCTTCGGCATTTTTATTGTCGCCTGCGGCATGACGCATGTGATGGAGATCATCACACTTTGGAAACCATATTATTGGGTTTCGGGAATCGTGAAAGCAATCACGGCGCTAGCCTCCGTTCCAACCGCGATTCTTCTCATTCGCCTGATTCCACAGGCGGTAAATTTTCCGGGTCCGGCGGTTCTGCGCGCGGCCAATGAGGCGTTGATTGAGCAGACAAAACTCTTGAATCTGATCGTCACCAGTATGGGTGACGGGTTGCTGGTGGTTGATCGGGACGGTGCCGCATTGCTTTCTAACCCGGCCTTGCGCCGGATGCTTGGATTAAAAGAGAACGAAGACGTTCCCAAAAACTGTTCGAACGATTGCGGATTTTTTCGCGCCGATAAAGTGCGGCGGATTGCGCCGGCGGAATCACCAACTTCACGCGCCGTGGCCGGGGGACATGTTGATGACGAGGAAATTTTCATCCGGCACGGCAGCAATGTCGAGGGCTCGTGGGCGGATGTAACGGCGCGGGCGTTGCGTGACGAGCAGGGCACGATTCATGGCGCGGTGGCCGTCTTTCATGACGTCACCGCGCATAAACAGGCCGAAGAACAGCAGCGAAATCTGCTGCGCGAACGTGAAGCCCGAGCAGAAGCCGAGGCAGCGAACCGGGCTAAGGACAGGTTTCTCGCTGTGCTCGGCCATGAGTTGCGCACTCCTCTTACACCTGTCCTCGCGGGGGTGGAATTGCTCGAACAAAAGGTCAATGCCAACGGGGAGTTCAAAGGCACAATCGAAATCATTCGTCGCAACATCGAGCTCGAGGCGCGTCTGATCGACGATATTCTTGATCTCACCGCTATCGCCAAGGGAAAAATCAATCTCGATATTGGTACCCTTGATATTCACGCCACGGTGCGGGGTGCGCTGGAGATTTTTAAAACCGACATCGCGCACAAGAATTTGCGCATCCACACAAATTTAGCTGCGCCTCAATATTTTGCTCAGGCCGATGATTCCCGGTTGATGCAGGTTTTTTGGAACGTGATTAAGAATGCAATCAAGTTTACGCCCGAAGGCGGCGTGATTCATATTGAAACGGCCAACAAAGACGGAAAACTCATTGTGGATGTCAGCGACAACGGAATCGGGATTGAGCCGGAAGTATTGCCACGAATTTTCGATTCCTTCGAGCAAGGCGTGCGTCGCGTCCAGGCGGGTCACGGTGGATTGGGACTCGGACTCGCCATTTCCCGCGCCATTGTCGAGGCCCATCACGGTCAGATGGAAGCGAGTAGCCCGGGCCGGAATCGCGGAACAATCGTGACAATTTCGCTTGCTGCCATCCCGGGGCGGTCCAGCGTCGACGAGTCTGAGGTTAAGCGAGGCCCGACCGCTGCGACCTCACTAAGTGATCAGCAAAAAGCCCCGCTCCACATTCTTCTGGTTGATGACCACACCGACACGGTTATCACCTT